>Ga0207696_1000043_pt1 | contig 307112 bp, 270 predicted proteins | sample KBSS54metaG_FD_184403 | JGI IMG/M metagenome (GOLD analysis project Ga0207696, IMG submission 184403) | Switchgrass rhizosphere microbial communities from Kellogg Biological Station, Michigan, USA - KBS S5-4 metaG (SPAdes) (version 2) | ecosystem: Host-associated > Plants > Roots > Rhizosphere... | reverse complement strand
GGTTTTCGATGAGTTATCAGGTTCTTGCACGTAAATGGCGTCCGCGCTCGTTCCGCGAAATGGTCGGCCAGACCCATGTGCTCAAGGCTCTGATCAATGCCTTGGACAGCCAGCGGCTGCACCACGCCTACCTGTTCACCGGTACCCGGGGAGTGGGCAAGACCACCATTGCGCGCATCATCGCCAAATGCCTGAACTGTGAAACCGGTATCACCTCGACGCCCTGCGGCACCTGCTCGGTGTGCCGCGAGATCGACGAAGGGCGTTTCGTCGACCTGATCGAGATCGACGCCGCGAGCCGCACCAAGGTCGAAGACACCCGCGAGCTGCTCGACAATGTGCAGTACGCGCCCAGCCGTGGCCGCTTCAAGGTCTACCTGATCGACGAAGTGCACATGCTCTCCAGCCATTCCTTCAACGCCTTGTTGAAAACCCTGGAAGAGCCGCCGCCCTACGTCAAATTCATCCTGGCCACCACCGATCCGCAGAAACTGCCTGCAACGATCCTGTCGCGGTGCCTGCAGTTCTCCCTGAAGAACATGACCCCCGAGCGCGTGGTGGAGCATTTGACCCACGTGCTGGGCGTCGAGAACGTACCGTTCGAAGACGACGCACTGTGGCTGCTGGGCCGCGCCGCCGATGGCTCGATGCGCGATGCCATGAGCCTCACCGACCAGGCCATTGCCTTTGGTGAAGGCAAGGTCATGGCCGCCGATGTGCGCGCCATGCTCGGCACCCTGGACCACGGCCAGGTGTTCGACGTGCTGCACGCGCTGATCGAGGGCGATGCCAAGGCGTTGCTCGAAGCCGTGCGCCACCTGTCGGAGCAAGGCCCGGACTGGAACGGCGTGCTTTCGGAAATCCTCAATGTGCTGCACCGCGTCGCCATCGCCCAGGCATTGCCGGAAGGTGTCGACAACGGCCATGGCGACCGCGACCGCGTGTTGGCCCTGGCCCAGGCGTTGCCGGCCGAAGACGTGCAGTTCTACTACCAGATGGGCCTGATCGGTCGTCGCGACTTGCCTTTGGCACCCGACCCGCGCGGAGGCTTCGAGATGGTCCTGCTGCGGATGCTGGCCTTCCGGCCGGCGGATTCGGCGGACGCACCGAGACAGCCGCTAAAGCCAGTGGGGATCAGCCAGGCCACAGTTGATTCCGCCAAACCAGTGGCTGGCGCGGCGGTGGTCGCGCCAGTGGTTGCTGCCCCTGTTGCACCGGCGCCTGAGCCGGCAGCGGTGGTGGCGGCAGCGGTGGTTGAGCCTGAACCGGTTGTCGAGCCCGAGCCTGTGGTCGACCTGCCCTGGAATGACCCGGTAGACGCTGAGGCCGAGGTCGAACAGCAGCCCTATGTCGAGCCGGTACTGGAAACCGCTGGCGAGCAGCCTGAGCTGACGCCGATGCCTGCGCCGACGCCGGACAGCGTGGTACCGGCCGCTCCCGAGTGGGTGTCGGCCCCGGTTCCCGAGCCGACTGTGGCCCAGGTCGAAGCCGCAACCCCGGGCATCGACCTCGACGACGAACCGCCGCTGGACGAAGACTACATCGAGCCGGACATGGATTCGGCCTACAGCTACCTGGACGATCTGGCCAGCGAGCACACCGCCGAGCCGGCCCCGGAACCCGAGGTGGAGCCCGCTGCGGCACCGGCCACCGGCCTGGCCCTGCAATGGCTGGAGCTGTTCCCGAAACTGCCGATTTCCGGCATGACCGGCAGCATCGCCGCCAACTGCACCCTGATCGCCATCGACGGCGACCACTGGCTGTTGCACCTGGACCCGGCCCACAGCGCCCTGTTCAACGCGACCCAACAGCGGCGCCTCAACGATGCCCTGAACCAGTACCATGGGCGCACGCTGACCATCGCCATCGAGTTGATCAAGCCCGAGCAGGAAACCCCGGCCCAGGCCGCGACCCGCCGGCGTATCAACCGCCAGCGCGAGGCTGAGGACTCGATCCACGGCGATCCGCTCATCCAGCAAATGATGCAGCAGTTCGGTGCGGTCGTTCGCCAAGATACAATTGAACCTGTCGAAGCCCCGGTGCCCCAGGCGTCCTGACACCGGGCTATTCATTGATCCACGTACTTTTGAGGTGATTCCCATGATGAAAGGTGGCATGGCCGGCCTGATGAAGCAGGCGCAGCAGATGCAGGAAAAGATGGCCAAGATGCAGGAAGAGCTGGCCAACGCCGAAGTCACCGGTAAAGCCGGTGGCGATATGGTCAGTGTGGTGATGACCGGTCGTCACGACATCAAGCGCGTGAGCATCGACCCAAGCGTATTGCCAGGCGTGGGCGAAGATGACCTGGAAATGCTCGAGGCGTTGTTCGCCGCGGCCGTCAACGACGCCGTGCGCAAGATCGAAGCCAACAGCCAGGACAAAATGTCCGGCGTGACCGCCGGCATGCAACTGCCACCGGGCATGAAGCTGCCGTTCTGATCGCCAGGCTTTAGCTAGACTCCAATGCCAGGCCTCGTGCCTGGCATTTTTGTTTGTGCCAATCCAATCGAACCCTGGCGCGACACCCATGGTCTGCACCCTATACCGATAGATTCGATCAAGGAGCCCCTTCATGCCTCAAGAACCGACATTGAACCAGCGCATTGTCCTGGTCTCACGCCCTCAAGGCGCACCCACGCCGGAAAACTTCCGCCTGGAACGGGTGAACTTGCCGGAATTGGCAGACGGCCAGGTCCTGCTGAAGACGCTCTACCTCTCCCTCGACCCTTATATGCGCGGGCGCATGAGCGACGCACCGTCCTACGCCGCACCGGTGGAAATCGACGAGGTGATGACCGGCGGGGCTGTCAGCCGTGTCGAGCAATCGCGTAATCCGAAATTCGAGGTGGGTGATCTGGTCGTCGGTGCCACCGGTTGGCAGAGCCACAGCATTTCCGACGGCCGCAACCTGATTCCGGTGCCCAATGGTCTGGCCAGCCCGTCCATGGCCTTGGGGGTGCTGGGCATGCCGGGCATGACCGCCTACATGGGCCTGATGGACATCGGCCAGCCGAAAGCCGGAGAAACCCTGGTGGTAGCGGCTGCATCCGGCGCGGTGGGTTCGGTGGTCGGCCAGGTGGCCAAGCTCAAGGGCCTGCGTGTGGTCGGGATTGCGGGCGGTGCCGAGAAGTGCCGCTACGTGGTGGACGAATTGGGTTTTGATGCCTGCATCGACCACAAGAGCGCAACGTTTGCCGACGACTTGGCCCAGGCCTGCTTCAAGGGCGTGGACATTTACTTCGAAAACGTCGGTGGCAAGGTGTTCGACGCCGTGCTGCCGTTGCTCAACCCCAAGGCGCGCATCCCCCTGTGCGGGCTGATCGCCGGCTATAACGCCCATGAAGCGCCCAGCGGGCCTGACCGCTTGCCGGCGCTGCAACGCACGTTGTTGACCAAGCGTGTACGGATCCAGGGCTTTATCGTGTTTGACGACTATGGTGACCGCCAGCCGGAGTTCCTCAGCGCCATGGCGCCGTGGGTACGCGACGGCAAGATCAAGTTCCGCGAAGACGTGGTCGAGGGCCTGGAGCAGGCGCCCGAAGCCTTTATCGGTTTGCTGGAAGGGCGCAACTTCGGCAAGTTGGTGGTACGGGTCGCGCAGGATTGAGCATTTGACGCTAATCCGAGGCGCGGGTATAAACCGCGTCTCGTTGTTTTGTCGGACCACTCGCCCATGAGCTTCAGCCCCCTGATTCGCCAACTGATCGATGCCCTGCGCACGTTGCCGGGTGTCGGCCAGAAAACCGCCCAACGCATGGCGCTGCAACTGCTGGAGCGGGATCGCAGCGGCGGTACCCGGTTGGCCCAGGCCCTGAGCCAGGCCATGACCGGGGTGGGCCACTGCCGCCAGTGCCGTACCCTTACCGAAGAAGAACTCTGCCCGCAATGCGCCGACCCGCGCCGCGACGACACGCTGCTGTGCGTGGTGGAAGGGCCGATGGATGTGTACGCGGTGGAGCAGACCGGTTATCGCGGACGCTACTTCGTGCTCAAGGGCCATCTCTCGCCGCTCGATGGCCTGGGTCCGGAGGCCATCGGCATTCCGCAGCTGGTGGCGCGTATCGAGGAGCAGGGCACCTTTACCGAGGTGATCCTGGCCACCAACCCGACCGTGGAAGGTGAAGCCACCGCGCATTACATCGCCCAACTGCTGAGCAACAAAGGCCTGGTCACTTCGCGCATCGCCCATGGCGTGCCGCTGGGTGGCGAGTTGGAGTTGGTGGACGGCGGCACGTTGGCGCATTCGTTCGCCGGTCGTAAACCGATCGCGCTCTGACGATCAGCGCAGGATCAAATGTGGGAGGGGCAGTGCGGCGATTCCACTTGCCCCTGATAGCGTCAGTTCGCGCAGCCGTTACCGCTCGGTCAGGGCAAAGCGGGTCAGGCAAAACGTCGGAATACCCATGTCTTCCAGGCGTTGCGAGCCGCCCAGTTCCGGCAGGTCAATGATCGCCGCCGCTTCAAAGATCTTCGCCCCCATGCGTCGCACCAGGTTGGCCGCCGCGATCAAGGTACCGCCCGTGGCGATCAGGTCATCGAACATCAGCACCGAATCACCTTCGCACAGGCTGTCGGCATGCACTTCGAGGAAGGCCTCGCCGTATTCGGTCTGGTAGCCCTCGGACAGCACGTCAGCCGGCAGCTTGCCCTGCTTGCGGAACAGGATCAGCGGCTTGTTCAGTTGGTAGGCGATGATCGAGCCGATCAGGAAGCCGCGCGCATCCATCGCGCCGATATGGCTGAAATCGGCCTCGACATAGCGATGGGCAAAGGTGTCAGCCACCAGGCGCAGGGCCTTGGGCGATTGGAACAGCGGTGTGATGTCACGAAAGATCACCCCAGGCTTGGGGAAGTCGATGACGGGGCGGATCAGGGATTTGATGTCGAACGAATCGAAAGTCATCGTCGAAGAGTCCTGGGCGGAAAACGGACTCGAAGTATACCCGCGGCCTCACCGATTGGCGCGGCCGCAAGCGTCTGCATCAGCCTTCCAAGGAGCCACCGGCGAGTGCGCACAGCTGGATCGGGTCGAGGATGTGCACTTCCTTGCCTTCGGCGGCCAGCAGTTCGCTCTGCTGGAAGCGGGTAAACACACGGGATACGGTTTCCACCGCCAGGCCCAGGTAATTGCCGATTTCGTTGCGCGACATGCTCAGGCGGAACTGGTTGGCCGAGAAACCACGGGCACGGAACCGCGCCGACAGGTTGACCAGGAAGGTGGCGATGCGCTCGTCGGCGGTTTTCTTCGACAGCAGCAGCATCATCTGCTGGTCGTCACGAATCTCGCGGCTCATCACACGCATCAACTGACGGCGCAGCTGTGGTAATTGCAAGGCCAGTTCGTCCAGGCGCTCGAAGGGGATTTCGCACACCGACGTGGTTTCCAGGGCCTGGGCCGACACCGGGTGAATCTCGGTGTCCATGCCCGATAACCCGACCAGCTCGCTGGGCAGGTGGAAACCGGTGATCTGCTCTTCGCCGCTGTCGCTCAGGCTGAAGGTCTTCAGCGCGCCCGAACGTACTGCATAGACGGAATCGAACTTGTCACCCTGGCGAAACAGAAACTCGCCTTTCTTCAGCGGGCGACCGCGTTTAACGATTTCGTCCAGCGCATCCATGTCTTCCAGATTCAACGAAAGTGGCAAGCAGAGGGGAGCCAGGCTGCAATCCTTGCAGTGAGCCTGGCTGTGAGCGCGCAGTTTGACTGGCTCGGACATTTCTTAAATCCTTGTGGGAAAACACACATAAGACGTAAGGGTACCGTACTGTGGGGGGGGAGGCCAGCGTGTACAAAAAAGCAGCAATGGTATAAAGCTTTATGTATCCAGGCCGATACAAGGTCACGAATCCCTGAGCTTGGAGGCTCACACCATGATTTCCCTGGGTGCCAATACCCCCGCCAGCACTACCCTGCAACCTCGGCCAGAGCCCAAGGACCTGGTGGCGGAAACCAAGGTGGCCACCGCGGCCAAGGCACTCAGCGACGCCACCGCCGCGCCACTCAGGGAAACCAAAGAGGCCGAGGGCGTGGTGGTGACCTTTTCCGGTGCCGCCTTGCTGGCCATCAGCGATGCGAAGAAATCCAACAGCGACATAGAGGACAGCGGCCTGCCGGATAACGTCCAGCAGGTGCTCAAGATGATCCGCAAGATCAAGGCACAGATCGCCGAGAAACAGGCTGAACTGCAAGCGGTCATGGCAGACAAGCGCCTCACCCCGGAAGAAGCCCGGATCAAGATCGGCAACCTGCAGAGCGCGCTCAGTGCGCTGCAGGCAAGCCTGGTCACCGCTCAAACCTCCCTGGCCAAAGCCATGAAAGGCCTGAGTGGCGACGATGCCCTCAAGGCCGCGTCGTTGTCGATGTAACTAGATTACCCGCGAAAACCGCTGCCGGTTCTGGTGCTCCAGGTACGCATCGAAGACCATGCAGACCGAACGCACCAGCAGCCGTCCGGCGGGCAGCACGCGAATGCCTTGGGCATCCAGTTCGATCAGGCCGTCTTGCGCCATCGCCTCAAGTTGCGGCCAGACCTCGTCGAAATACCCGCGAAAATCGATGTTGAACGCCTGTTCGATCTGCTCGAAGGCCAGGCTGAACGTGCAGATCAACTGCTGGATCACTTCCCGACGTAACCGATCATCCGTGGTGCACAGCGAGCCACGGCTGGTGGCCAGTTGGGCGTTGGCCAGGGCGTTCTGATAGCCGTTCAGGTCACTGCTGTTCTGGCAATACAGGTCGCCGATCTGGCTGATGGCTGACACGCCGAGCCCGATCAGGTCGCAATGGCCGTGGGTGGTGTAGCCCTGGAAGTTACGTTGCAGCGTGCCTTCTTCCTGGGCAATGGCGAGTTCGTCGTCCGGCAGGGCGAAGTGGTCCATGCCGATGTAGCGGTAGCCGGCCTGGGTCAGTTGCTCGATGGTGGTCTGCAGCATCAGCAGCTTGGATTCCGGCGACGGCAGTTCCTCGCTGTTGATCCGTCGTTGGGGCATGAAGCGCTCCGGCAGATGCGCGTAGTTGAACACCGACAGGCGGTCCGGCTGCAGCTTGATCACTTCCTCCACGGTGCGCGCGAAGTTGATCGGCGTTTGCTTGGGCAGGCCGTAGATCAGGTCGATATTGATCGAGCGAAACTGCAGGGTGCGGGCGGCGTCGATCACCGCGCGGGTTTCTTCCAGGCTTTGCAGGCGGTTGACCGCGCGCTGCACGTCGGGGTCGAGGTCTTGCAGGCCGATGCTCACCCGGTTGAAGCCCAGTTCACGCAGCAGGCCCATGGTCGCCCAGTCGGCTTCGCGCGGGTCGATCTCGATGCTGTAGTCGCCGGAGTCGTCGTCGAGCAGATTGAAGTGCTGGCGCAGGCTGCCCATGACCTGGCGCAGTTCGTCGTGGCTGAGAAAGGTCGGGGTGCCGCCGCCGAAGTGCAGTTGTTCAACCGACTGTTTCGGGTCGAGGTGGCAGGCCACCAACTGAATCTCCTGCTCCAGGCGTTGCAGGTAGGCCTGGGCGCGGCCCCGGTCCTTGGTGATCACCTTGTTGCACGCGCAGTAGTAGCAAATGTTCGCGCAGAATGGCACATGCACATACAGCGACAACGGTCGCGTGGCCTTGCGGCTTTCGCGCAGGGCGTGGAGCAGGTCGAAGGTGCCGACCTGGCTGTCGAATTGTACGGCGGTGGGGTAGGACGTGTAGCGCGGTCCCGCCAGGTCGTAGCGGTGAATCAGATGTGGGTCCCAACGAATGGCGTCGAGCATGCGGGCATCCCCCGGATAGGCTAGTGAGCCGAGTCTAGGGGTGTGGTTGGTAGGGCATCTTGATTTGCATCAACGGGGAGCGGCGCTATGCCACATAGCCTTTTAATGGCCCATCAGCCAGTGCTGGTGCGGACCTGGCAGGGTCCAGATACCGAAAATAATCACCAGCAGGCCACCGGCCATACGCACGCTGCGCTTGCGCAATAACGCGGTCACGCGTTCGGCCGCCAAGCCGGTCGCCAGCAGTACCGGCCAGGTGCCTAAGCCAAAAGCCAGCATCAGCAGCGCACTGTCCAGCGCATTCCCCTGGCTGGCGGCCCACAGCAGGGTGCTGTAGACCAGCCCGCACGGCAACCAGCCCCACAGCGCGCCCAGCAGCAGCGCGCGGGGCACGCTGGATACCGGCAGCAAACGGTTGGCGACGGGCTGTATGCAGCGCCACAGGCCGCGCCCGAGGCTTTCGATACGGGTGAGGCCACTCCACCAACCGGCCAGGTACAGCCCCATGCAGATCAACAGCAACCCGGCGAGCACACGCATGAACAGGGCCGCCGGGCTGTTGGCCAGCGCCCAGCCGGCCAGGCCGATCAATAACCCGGCGCTGGCATAGCTGAGGATGCGCCCCAGGTTGTAGGCCAGCAGCAGGCGGAACCGGCGGCTGCGTTGTTCCTTGGGAATCGCCAGGGTCAGCGCGCCCATCAGGCCGCCGCACATGCCCAGGCAATGGCCGCCGCCCAGCAGGCCGAGGATCAGCGCAGAGACCAGCAGCGGCGCCAGCTCAAGCATGGGGCGGGTCTTTGGGCACGGGCGGTTGCTCGGGGCCGTTGGCTTCGTCGACGGCCGCCAGGTGGTTCGGGTCCTGGTCGTCGAACAGCACGCTGTGGGCCGGGCCGTCGAGGTCGTCGTACTGACCGCTGTCCACCGCCCAGAAGAAGATGTAGATGGCCACGCCCACTAACAGCAGCGCCGCCGGAATCATCACGTATAGAGCTGGCATCTGCACTCCATGCCCGCGCGGCTCAAGCCGGCAGCGGGCGGGTTACCAAAGGGGCGCTTGTGGCCTGCGCACTCGGCAGGCGAGTCAGGCGCAGGGCGTTGAGCACCACGGTCAACGAACTGAGGGACATGCCGATCGCCGCCCAGATCGGAGTGATCCAACCGAGGGCGGCAAACGGCAGCATAAGGCCATTGTACAGCCCCGCCCACAGCAGGTTTTCAATGATCACCCGGCGGGTGCGCCGCGCCAGGGTAAAGGCCTGCACCAGCGCGTCGAGGCGGTTGGACAGCAGCACCGCATCGGCGCTGGTCTTGGCCAGGTCGGTGGCCGAGCCCATGGCCACGCTGATGTCGGCGGCGGCCAGCACCGGCACATCGTTGACGCCATCGCCGAGCATCAGCACCTTGCGGCCTTCCTTGTGCAGTTGTTGCAGCACGTGCAGCTTGTCGTCGGGGCGCAGGCCGCCGTGGGCTTCATCGATACCCAGTTCAGCGGCGACGCTGGCGACCATCGGCGAACTGTCCCCCGACAGCAGCAGCGTGCGCCAACCACGCGCCTTGCAGGCGGCCAGCAGGGCGGGGGCATCGCTGCGCAGGCGGTCGTCGAGGATGAACCAGGCCAGGGCTCCGTCGCCGTCGCCCAGCAGCAGCCATTGGCCGTCATCCTCCGGAGCGGCGGGAATCGGGCAACCACTGAGTGCACAAACAAACCCCGGCTGGCCGATGCGCAACTGGCGTGTGTCGACACGGCCCTCCAGGCCAAGGCCCGGGGAACTGAGCACCTCGTCGGCGGCCAGCGGCGCACGCCCGAAGGCGCGGGCAATCGGGTGTTCGGAGCGGTTTTCCAGGGCGGCGGCGAGGCCCAGGCACTGGTCGCTGTTCAGAGCGGCCAGGGGCCGGATCGCTTTCAAGGCCAGGCGGCCTTCGGTGAGGGTGCCGGTCTTGTCGAAAATCACCGTGTCGATCTGGTTCAGGCCTTCAAGCACATGGCCGCGGGTCAACAATAGACCGAGCTTGTGCAGGGTGCCGGTGGCGGCGGTGAGGGCGGTCGGCGTGGCCAGGGATAACGCGCAGGGGCAGGTGGCCACCAGCATCGCCAGCACGATCCAGAATGCCCGCGATGAATCCAGCTCCCACCACAACAGACCGATCACCGCCGCGGCAATCAGCGAACACAACAGGAACCACTGCGCGGCGCGGTCGGCGATCTGCGCCAGGCGCGGCTTCTCGGCCTGGGCCCGCTCCAGCAGGCGCACGATGGCGGACAGGCGGGTCTCGTGGCCCAGGGCACGCACTTCGACGGTCAACGCACCTTCGACGTTCAGCGTGCCGGCGGTGACGGCATCACCGGTTTGGCGCGGCAGCGGCAGGTATTCCCCGGTGAGCAGCGATTCATCGATGCTGGAGCGGCCGTGGAGGATCACCCCATCTGCCGGCAGAACCGCGCCCGGATGCACCAGCACGCGGTCGCCCAGTGCCAGTTCGCTCAAGAGAATACGTTCGCTCTGGCCGTCACCTTTGAGGCGCAGGCATGAGGCGGGCAGCAGGTTGACCAACTGCGCGGTGGCGGCGGCCGTGCGCTCCCGGGCACGGCGCTCCAGGTAGCGACCGGCCAGCAGGAACAGCGCAAACATGCCTACCGCATCGAAATACAACTCGCCCACGCCGGTGATCGCGGTCCAGATCCCGGCCAGGTAAGCCCCGCCAATGGCCAGGGACACCGACACGTCCATGGTCAGGTGACGCGTACGCATATCGCGCATGGCGCCCTTGAAGAACGGCGCACAGCTGTAGAACACGATGGGGGTGGTCAGAAACATCGCCACCCAGCGCAGGATCACATGCAGCTCGGGGCTCAGGTCGATATTGAATTCCGGCCAGGTGGCCATGGTCGCCATCATCGCCTGGAACCACAGCAGTCCGGCGACCCCCAGCTGGCGCAGGGCCAGGCGGTTCTCGCTGGCCAGTTGCTCGGTCGCACGGTCCGCTTGATACGGGTGGGCGGCATAGCCGATATGGCGCAGTTCACTGAGCACCTGGCTCAACGGCAATTGCCCGTCGGCCCAGCGCACCTGCAGGCGATGGTTGGACAGGTTCAGCCGCGCCTCGGCCACGGCGGGCAGGCTGCGCAGGTGTTTCTCGATCAACCAGCCACAGGCAGCGCAACTGATGCCTTCCATCAGCAGGGTGGTTTCGGCGAGCTCGCCTTGATGGTGTACGAAGGGTTTTTGCACGTCGGCGCGGTCATACAACGCCAGTTCATCCACCAGTTGCACCGGCAGCGTCTCGGGGTTGGCCGAGGCTTCGCTGCGGTGCTGGTAATAGCTTTCCAGCCCACCGGCCACAATGGCTTCGGCCACGGCCTGGCAGCCGGGGCAGCACAGCTCGCGGCGCTCGCCGAGGATCACGGCGGTGAACCGACTGCCGGGTGGGACCGGCAGGGCGCAGTGGTAGCAGGGGGTTGGGCTGGTCATGGGCGCCGCTATTTTTTCAGGTCTTCAGCACCCTGCAACGGTTCATCACCCAGCAGCAAGTCCTTGTCGTGGCTGACTTCCTCTTCCTCGAACAGGCGCCAGGTCTTGTCGCCCTCCACACCCAGCAATTCCACGAAGCGGCGGCCTTCGACCTTGTCGGTGACCTGGCCGATGTAGCGGCCCGGTTCGCTGTCGCTGCGGGTCAGGTTGATCTTGCGATCCTTCTCCGGCTGGGTCGGGGAGATGAGGTTCAGTTCCAGGGTGTTCGGGTTGCTGTAGCCGGTGAGTTGCAGCTCGACTTCGCCGGTCAGTTCATCCAGGTGCAGCTTGGCGCGCAGTTGCAGGGTCTGGGCCAGCCGTTCGCGGTCCAGGGAGCGGTTGATGCCTTTGCCGGCCTCGTAGTAGTTGTCGTTGACCAGGTTGTCCGGGTTGTTCACCGCGATGGTCACCATGGACAAGGTCAAGGTCACCGAGCAGGCCAGGATCCCAATGATGATCCAGGGCCAGAGGTGCTTGTACCAGGGGCTTGCGGCAGTGGCTACGGGCATTGTTCAGTTCTCTCGTTATCGAACTTGTGGGCCGATGAATCGGCTCTTGGCTTCAACATGGACGCTGGCGTCATCGGCATCGGTGAGGATGAATTTCACCTCGTTGGTACTCGACGGCAGTTGCTCCGGCGCACTCGACAGCTCCACCGGCATGCTGACGATATCGCCCGCCGCCACTCTGATTTCACGTCGGCCTTGCAGCTTGAGGTCCGGCAGGCCGGCGGCGTCGAGCACGTAGGTGTGATCGCGCTGGTCCTTGTTCATGATCTTCAGGCTGTAGACGTTTTCGATGCGCCCTTCGGCGTTTTCGCGGTACAGCACGCGGTCCTTGCTCACGTCGAAGCCCACCAGCGAACGCATGAAGAACGCCCCGGCCAACAGGCTGATCATCGCCAGCAACACCAGGGCATAACCGATCAGGCGTGGGCGCAACTTGTGGGTTTTCTGCCCCGACAGGTTGTGCTCGGTGGTGTAGCTGATCAGGCCGCGCGGGTATTCCATCTTGTCCATGATGGTGTCGCAGGCGTCGATACAGGCGGCGCAACCGATGCACTCGATTTGCAGGCCGTCGCGGATGTCGATACCGGTAGGGCATACCTGGACGCACATCGTACAGTCGATGCAGTCACCCAGGCCCTGGGCCTTGTAGTCGGTGCCTTTTTTACGCGGGCCACGCACTTCGCCACGGCGTGGATCGTAGGAAACGATCAGGGTGTCCTTGTCGAACATCACGCTCTGGAAGCGTGCATACGGGCACATGTAGATGCACACCTGCTCGCGCAGCCAGCCGGCGTTGCCATAGGTGGCGAGGGTGAAGAAGCCGACCCAGAAATACGACCAGCCGTCGGCCTGGCCGGTGAAGAAGTCGAACACCAGTTCGCGGATCGGCGAGAAGTAGCCGACGAAGGTCATGCCGGTGACAAAACCGATCAACAGCCACAGGGTGTGCTTGCTGAATTTGCGCAGGAACTTGTTGGCCCCCATGGGCGCCTTGTCCAGCTTGATGCGCTGGTTGCGGTCGCCTTCAGTGACCTTTTCGCACCACATGAAGATCCACGTCCACACGCTTTGCGGGCAGGTATACCCGCACCATACGCGGCCGGCGTACACCGTGATGAAGAACAGGCCAAACGCCGCGACGATCAGGATGCCTGACAGCAGGATGAAGTCCTGGGGCCAGAAGGTCGCGCCGAAAATAAAGAACTTACGTTCCGGCAGGTTCCACCACACCGCCTGGTGGCCGCCCCAGTTCAGCCACACCGTGCCGAAGTAGAGGAGGAACAGGCCAGCGCCGCCGAGCATGCGCAGGTTGCGGAACAGGCCGGTGAAGGCGCGGGTGTAGATTTTTTCGCGCGAGGCGTACAGGTCGACAGTCTTGGTGTCAGCACTGCTGGCGTTTTTGGCAGGCGGGGTAACGTCATGTACCGGTATCTGGTTGCTCATCATTGCATCCCACGGCGGTGGAGATTTGCCTCGGCCAGTACGTGCCAACCGGGGTCAAATTAAGGGTCTTGCAGTGGCGTAATGATACGCCCCCGATGGTGCTCAAAGGGTGCGACCTTTGGTCGCGTTGGGGGAAATCAATTGATGGTGTACGTGATCTGGATCAATTGACTTGGGAAGTATGGACGGTTTTCGTGGGGGAGGCGGTCATTCGTCCCAAGGATTGATCAGTGGAACGCCACTGGATTTGAAGTCGCTGACGTTGCGCGTGACAACCGTGAGTCCATGCACCAGCGCGGTCGCCGCAATTAATGCATCACTTTCATTGGCACGGTCCGGCACATGCAAGTGTGCGCAACGCAACGCGACTGCCGCATCGACGGGCAGGATTCTGGCATCAAAGGCCGGCATCACATGCCGCTTGAGCCAGGTTCGCAACACCTTCCCCTGAGCCGGGTCTCGCCGCTCAATGCGCAAGACCCCGGTTTCCAATTCTTTCAAGGTGATTGCCGAAATAAACATACGCGGTGCGATGACACTTTTGGCCCAGGCGACCACGTTCGCATCAGCCTGGGGTTTACGCAGTTCAGAGATTACGTTGGTGTCGAGTAGATACATCAAGAGAGGTCCACGGGTCGATGAGTGATCACGGCACGTTCGGTTTCAAAGTCGATATCGGCCGCTTCCGGCATCACCAGCAGGTCAACGATGTTGGCATTGAGACCTGTCAGCTTTTGGTAGTCCTCAATGCTTAGCAGTACATGGGCAGGCTTGCCGCGATCGGTGATAAAAACCGGGCCTTGGCGAGCGGCTTTTTTGGCACCGCTTGTGTCTTGATTGAATTCGCGACTGGAAATAGTGGTGAAAGTCATGGTGCGCCTCCCCTGGAGCGGGTTGAATGTAGTTACGTTACTACTTGGCCTTGGCAAGCCACAAGCCTAAAGCTACAAGCGGTCAATGTGCTTTTCCCATGGGGGGTGTCACGGCCTTGGAAATGAAAAAGCCCCGCCAGCTTTCGCTGGGCGGGGCTCTTTTGTTTCCGAGAGCCTTACTGCTCTTCGGCCTTCTTATCCCCATGGGACAAGCTGTAAACATACGCCGCGAGCAAGTGCACCTTGTCGTTGCCCTGCAGTTGCTCCTGCGCAGGCATCTGGCCCTGGCGGCCCCAACGGATGGTCTGCTGCAGTTGGGCGAAGCTCGAACCGTAGATGAATGCACCCGGGTGGGTCAGGTCCGGCGCGCCCATGGCGGGGGTGCCCTTGCCGGCGGGGCCGTGGCAGGCCACGCAGTTGGCGGCGAAGAGTTTCTCACCGTTGGCCACATCGGCTTTCACGCCTTCCGGCAGCTTGCGGCCGTCGAGGTTGGTGACGACGAACGCGGCAACGTCGCTGACGCCTTGCTCCTTGAGGATGTCCAGCCAGGCCGGCATGACGGCATGACGGCCCTTCATGATGGTTTCCTTGATGGTGGCCGGTTCGCCCCCCCAGCGCCAATCGGCGTCGGTCAGGTTGGGGAAGCCATAGGCGCCCTTGGCGTCGGAGCCGTGGCATACCGAGCAGTTGGAGGCGAACAGGCGACCGCCCATCTTCAAGGCTTGCGGGTCCTTGGCGACATCTTCAATCGGCATCGACGCGAATTTGGCGAAGATCGGCCCGAACTTGGCGTCCGACCTGGCCATTTCCTTTTCCCATTCGTGCACGCCGGTCCAGCCGGTCTGGCCGTTGGCGAACGGGGTTTGCTTGTCGTTGTCGAGGTAGTTGTAGCCCGGCAGCAGGCCTTTCCAATTGCCCAGGCCGGGGTAGAGCACCAGGTAGCCAAGGGCGAAGACGATGGTGCCGACGAACAGCATGAACCACCACTTGGGCAGCGGGTTGTCGTACTCCTCGATGCCGTCGAACGAGTGGCCGACGGTCTCGTCGGTCTGCTCGGCGCGCTGGCCCTTGCGGGTCGACAGCAGCAGCCAGGTCAAGGCGAAGATGGTACCCAGGCTGAGGACTGTGACGTACAGACTCCAGAACGTAGTCATTCTTTGTTACTCCTAGAAGCTTGCTCGACGTGCTTGATGGCTTCGGGATCATCCGCAAAGGGCAACATGGTCGCGTCGTCAAACTCCGACTTGCGCCGGGGACTGAACACCCACAGCGCCAGGCCGATAAAGGCCACCATCACCACGACGGTGCCCAGGCCTCGAATCATCCCGATATCCATGAAGAATCACCGTTTGCTTTTGATGATGGTGCCCAGGCCTTGCAGGTAGGCCACCAATGCGTCCATTTCGGTCTTGCCCTTCACGGCTGCGGCTGCACCGGCGATGTCTTCGTCGGTGTAGGGCACGCCCAGGGTGCGCAGGACTTCCATCTTCTTCGCGGTGTCCTTGCCGTCGAGCTTGTTTTCCACGAGGAACGGATACGCCGGCATTTTCGACTCAGGCACCACGTTGCGCGGGTTGTACAAGTGCGCACGTTGCCAGTCATCGGAGTAACGCCCGCCGACACGGGCCAGGTCCGGGCCGGTGCGCTTGGAACCCCACAGGAACGGATGGTCCCACACGCTTTCACCGGCCACCGAGTAGTGGCCGTAGCGTTCGGTTTCGGCCCGGAACGGGCGGATCATCTGCGAGTGGCAGCCGACACAGCCGTTGGCGATGTAGACGTCGCGGCCTTCCAGTTCAAGGGCGGTGCGCGGCTTCATGCCTTCGACCGGCTTGTTGGTCACGTCCTGGAAAAACAGCGGAACGATCTGGGTCAGGCCACCGATGCTCACGGCGATGACCATGAAGAAGGCCAGCAGGCCGATATTCTTCTCGACGACTTCATGCTTCATCAGTGGGCTCCCACAACGGCGATCTTGGCGGCGGCTTCGGCTTCTGCCGGGTCCGAGGCACGCACGGTGCGCCAGACGTTGTAGGCCATTAACAGCATGCCGCTGGCAAAGAACGCACCTCCCAGGGCGCGGACGATGAAACCAGGGTGGCTGGCTTGCAGCGCTTCGACGAAGGAGTAGGTGAGGGTGCCGTCATCGTTGATCGCACGCCACATCAGGCCCTGGGTGATGCCGTTGACCCACATCGAGGCGATGTAGAGCACGGTGCCGATGGTGGCCAGCCAGAAGTGCGCGTTGATCAGCCCGACGCTGTGCATCTGCACACGGCCGAACAGTTTGGGGATCATGTGGTACAGGGCCCCGATGGAGATCATCGCTACCCAGCCGAGGGCACCGGCGTGTACGTGGCCGATGGTCCAGTCGGTGTAGTGGGACAGCGAGTTGACGGTCTTGATCGCCATCATCGGCCCTTCGAAGGTCGACATGCCGTAGAACGCCAGGGACACCACCAAAAAGCGCAGGATCGGGTCGGTGCGCAGCTTATGCCAGGCGCCCGACAAGGTCATCATGCCGTTGATCATGCCGCCCCAGCTCGGGGCCAGCAGGATGATCGACATCGCCATACCCAGGGACTGCGCCCAGTCCGGCAACGCGGTGTAGTGCAGGTGGTGCGGGCCGGCCCAGATGTACAGGGTGATCAGCGCCCAGAAGTGCACGATGGACAGGCGATACGAGTAAATAGGCCGTTCGGCCTGTTTCGGCACGAAGTAGTACATCATCCCCAGGAAACCGGTGGTGAGGAAGAAGCCTACGGCGTTGTGGCCGTACCACCACTGGATCATCGCATCCGTCGCCCCGGCGTAGGCCGAGTAGGACTTGAACAGGCTGACCGGCAACGAGGCGTGGTTGACGATGTGCAGCATCGCCGTCACCAGGATGAAGGCCCCGTAGAACCAGTTGCCCACATAGATGTGCTTGGTCTTGCGCTTGACGATGGTGCCGAAGAACACCACGGCGTAGGTCACCCAGACGATGGCCAGCAGAATCGCGATCGGCCATTCCAGCTCGGCGTATTCCTTGGTCGTGGTGTAGCCCAGCGGCAAGGTGACGATGGCGCCGACGATCACCGCTTGCCAACCCCAGAAGGTGAAGGCCGCGAGGCTGTCGGAGATGAGTCGCGTCTGGCAGGTTCGCTGCACGACATAGTAGGAGGTGGCAAACAATGCACATCCGCCGAAGGCGAAGATCACCAGGTTGGTGTGCAGCGGGCGCAGGCGGCCGAAGGTTGTCCATGGCAGACCGAAATTCAATTCCGGCCAAACCAGTTGCGAGGCGATGAACACCCCGAGCCCCATGCCAAGGATCCCCCAGACCACCGTCATGATGGCGAACTGGCGGACTACCTTATAGTTATAAGCAGTCGGACTGATTGCTGTGCTCATTCTAAGGTTCCACGGTTTAGGTTTTTTTATAGGTAAAATTCGGCCGCAAGTATGTAGAAAGCAAGGGGCCATTGCAACGCAAGGCTGACCTGTGTCAATGCGTTCCACGCCAGATTCTGCGCCCTTTCCATGTTTGGCGTAAGGATAAAATCCGAAATCGAAAGCTGATCGAGTGGACAGGAAATTTCGGGGGTCGCAACGACTGTCGTCGCGTACGCCAGGATCGGTCCGCCGTGCAAGCAAGCGTAGACCCGAATGGCAGGAGGGGAAAGGTGTGCTTTGGAAGGGTGCGACACTTGGTCGCGTAGCGCGGTAGAGCTGCCGCCCCAGATTGGGGCGGCAGTCAGGTGTTACTGGGCTGGGCTTTCTGGCGTTGCGCCATCAGCGTTATGGGACAGGCTGTAAACGTAGGCGGCGAGCAGGTGCACTTTGTCGTTGCCCTGCAGCACTTCCTGGGCAGGCATCTGGCCTTGGCGGCCGTGGCGAATGGTCTGCTGCAACTGCGCGAGGCTGGTGCCGTAGATGTAGCCGGCGGGCAGGGTCAGGTTCGGCGCGCCCATGGCTTCCATGCCGTGGCCCTGCGGACCGTGGCAGGCCACGCAGGTGGTGTTGAATGCGGCTTGCCCTGCGGCCAGGTCGGCGGTGCTGTCGGCCGGCAATGGCAACTTGGCCAGGTCGTGGCGCACATAGGCGGCGACGTTTTTTACGCCGTCGTCGCCGAGCATGTCGCCCCAGGCCGGCATCGCCGCGTGGCGACCGTTCATGATGGTGGTCTTGATCGCTTCGGCCGAACCGCCCCAACGCCAGATGTTGTCAGCCAGGTTGGGAAAGCCGAATGCGCCCTTGGCATCCGAGCCGTGGCACACCGCGCAGTTGGAAGCGAACAGGCGACCGCCCATTTTCAACGCTTGCGGGTCTTTGGCGACTTGTTCCACGGGCATGGCCGAGAATTTGGCGAAGATCGGTCCGAACTTGGTGTCGGCCTTGGCCATCTCCTTGTCCCACTCCTTGGCCGAGGTCCAGCCGTCTTCATAGCCCGGCAACACGCCTTTCCAGTTGCCCAGGCCCGGATAGAGGACCAGGTAGCCGACCGCAAACACCAGGGTGCCGGCGAACAACATGAACCACCACTGGGGCAGGGGGTTGTCGTATTCCTCGATACCGTCGAAGGCGTGGCCCATGGTCTGGTCGACGCTGCCCTTGGTCTCGCCCTTGCGGGTGCCGATCAACAGCCAGGTCAGGCCGATCAGGCTGCCGAGGGTCAGTACGCAGATCCATGTACTCCAAAAGGTAGTCATGGCCGGTTGCTCCTTGTTACAGGCTCTTCTTGAGCGTCGGTTGGAGAGGGTTCATCGGCGAAGGGCAGCAGGCGCGCCTGCTCGAATTCCGCATTGCGCCGGTTGTTGAACACCCACAGCGACAGGCCGATAAAGGCGATGGCGACCACCAGCGTGCCAAGGCCGCGGATGGTGCCCGCATCGAATTCAAATCCCATGGCTCACCTCTTGCTCTTGATGGCAGTGCCGAGTACTTGCAGGTACGAAACCAGCGCGTCCATTTCGGTCTTGCCCTTGAGGCTGGCCACGGCGCCACTGATGTCGTCGTCGGTGTACGGCACGCCGAGGGTGCGCATCACTTTCAACTTGGTCTCGGTGTGGCTGCTGTCGACCGCCGCCGTGACCAACCACGGGTAGGCCGGCATCTTCGACTCGGGCACGACGTTACGCGGGTTGTACAAGTGCGCGCGGTGCCAGTCGTCCGAGTAGCGTGCGCCGACGCGGGCCAGGTCTGGCCCGGTGCGCTTGGAGCCCCACAGGAACGGGTGGTCCCACACGCTTTCACCGGCCACCGAGTAGTGGCCGTAGCGCTCGGTCTCGGCGCGGAACGGGCGGATCATCTGCGAGTGGCACTGTACGCAGCCTTCGCGGATGTAGATGTCGCGGCCTTCCAGTTGCAGCGCGGTGTAGGGCTTCATGCCTTCCACCGGCTTGTTGGTCACGTCCTGGAAGAACAGCGGGACGATCTGGGTCAGGCCGCCGATGCTCACGGCGAGCACCATGAGCAGCATCAGCAGGCCGACGTTCTTTTCAATCGTTTCGTGTTTCATCACAGACTCCTCAGGCCATCTGCGCGACAGGGGCGGCTTCGACAGGTTGTGCCGAGCGCACGGTGCGCCATGTGTTGTAAGCCATCAGGAACATGCCGCTGAGGAACACCGCACCGCCCACCAGCCGCACGATGAAGCCTGGGTGGCTGGCCACCAGGGTTTCGACGAAGGAGTAGGTCAAGGTGCCGTCTTCGTTGATCGCACGCCACATCAGGCCCTGGGCGATGCCGTTGACCCACATCGAGGCGATGTAGAGCACGGTGCCGATGGTGGCCAGCCAGAAGTGCGCGTTGATCAGGCCGAGGCTGTACATCTGCTCGCGACCGAAGACTTTCGGGATCATGTGGTACAGCGCGCCGATGGAGATCATCGCTACCCAGCCGAGGGCGCCGGCATGTACGTGGCCGATGGTCCAGTCGGTGTAGTGGGAGAGGGCGTTGACGGTCTTGATCGCCATCATCGGACCTTCGAAGGTCGACATGCCGTAGAACGCCAGGGACACCACCAGGAAACGCAGGATCGGGTCGCTGCGCAACTTATGCCAGGCACCCGACAGGGTCATCATGCCGTTGATCATGCCGCCCCAGCTCGGCGCCAGCAGTACCAGCGACATCACCATGCCCAGGGACTGTGCCCAGTCCGGCAGCGCGGTGTAGTGCAGGTGGTGAGGACCGGCCCAGATGTACAGGGTGATCAGCGCCCAGAAGTGCACGATGGACAGGCGATAGGAATACACCGGGCGCTCGGCCTGTTTCGGCACGAAGTAGTACATCATCCCGAGGAAGCCGGCGGTGAGGAAAAAGCCTACCGCGTTATGCCCATACCACCACTGCACCATGGCATCCGTCGCACCGCCGTACAGCGAGTAGGACTTGGTCAGGCTGACCGGGATTTCCAGGTTGTTGACGATGTGCAGGATCGCCACGGTGATGATGAACGCGCCGAAGAACCAGTTACCGACGTAGATATGCTTGGTGTTGCGCTTCATCACCGTGCCGAAGAACACGATGGCGTAGGCCACCCAGACGATGGTGATCAGGATGTCGATCGGCCATTCCAGCTCGGCGTATTCCTTGGAACTGGTGTAGCCCAGGGGCAAGCTGATCGCGGCCAGGAGGATGACAAGTTGCCAGCCCCAGAAGCAGAACGCGGCGATTTTCGGCGCGAACAGCTGGGTTTGGCAGGTACGCTGCACCGAGTAGAAGGAGCTGGCGAACAGCGCACAGCCACCGAACGCGAAGATCACCGCGTTGGTGTGCAGCGGGCGCAGGCGGCCGAAGCTGGTCCAGGGCAAGTCGAAGTTGAGCGCGGGCCAAACCAATTGGGCGGCGAGAAAAACCCCGAGCCCCATGCCGACGATGCCCCACACCACCGTCATAATGGCGAATTGGCGGACCACCTTGTAGTTATAGGCGGTACTTAAAGTAGTGTTCATGGTTCCCCATCCACGGTTCAACCCAAGCAGATGCGGCACTTGGGCTGGAGTTATAGGCAGACTGAATAGCGAGGCAAGCATGGGCAAAGAGCACAAGGCCAGTATTGACGGGGATCAATGGGCGCAGTGTGTGCGGGAACACGGTTGGCTTTGGGATGTCGCGTCGGGCGTTGCTTCGGGTGATTGCGTGACGTTGATCCTGGCCCATGGTGCCGGCGCACCGATGGACTCATCTTTCATGAACGACATGGCTGCACGCCTTGCCGGGCATGGCGTCAACGTGTTGCGCTTCGAGTTTCCCTACATGGCCCAGCGCCGGGTGGACGGCGGTAAACGCCCACCCAACCCGGCGCCAAGACTGCTGGAAGCCTGGCGCGGGGTGTATGCCGAGGTGCGACGTCATGTCGCTGGGAAACTGGCCATTGGCGGCAAGTCCATGGGCGGGCGGATGGCCAGTCTTTTGGCCGATGAATTGGGCGTCGATGGGCTGGTGTGCCTGGGTTATCCGTTTTATGCGGTGGGCAAGCCGGAGAAACCACGGGTCGAGCATTTGGCCGGGCTGAGCACGCCGACGCTGATCGTACAGGGCGAACGGGATGCCCTGGGCAATCGGGGGGCGGTGGAGGGCTATGATTTGTCGCCGAGCATCGAGGTGATGTGGCTGGTGGCGGGGGATCACGACTTGAAGCCGTTGAAGGCTTCGGGGTTTACGCATGAGCAGCATTTGGAGGCTGCGGCCGTGCAGGTGGCTGAGTTTCTCTGCGCCTGTTAGGGCCAATCGGGAGCAAGCCCCCTCCCACATTCGACCGTATTCCAAGGGATGTACGCGGTTAACTGTGGGAGGGGGCTTGCTCCCGATAGCGGTCTACCGGTTGAAACGCTCGACCAACGAATACTGGGTATTCGCCGTATGCGTCAGCTCTTCACTCAACTGCGCCGAGTTCAACGCCTGCTCCGAGGTCTGGTCCGCCAACAGCGCAATGGTGCTGATATTGCGGCTGATCTCTTCGGCCACCGAGCTTTGCTCTTCGGTGGCGGCCGCGATCTGGGTGGTCATGTCGGTGATATGCGCCACCGCTTCACTGATGCCCACCAACGCCTGGTCCGCCTCCATCACTCGCGCCACACCCTCTTCGGCCTGGCGATGCCCGGCGTCCATGGTCTGCACGGCAGCGGCAGCGGTCTGCTGCAGCTTGGCGATCAGGGCATGGATCTGCCCGGTCGACTCAGCCGTGCGCTGCGCCAGTTGGCGCACTTCATCGGCGACCACCGCAAACCCACGGCCCATCTCACCGGCTCGCGCCGCTTCAATGGCGGCGTTGAGCGCCAGCAGGTTGGTCTGGTCGGCAATGCCTTTGATCACGTCGACTACGCCGCCGATCTCGTCGCTGTCCTTGGCCAGTTGGGTGACGGTCACGCCGGTCTCGCCCACGGCCACCGACAGACGCTGAATCGCCTCGCGGGTTTCCCCGGCAATATCACGACCGCGACCGGTCAGGCGATTGGCTTCCTGGGTCGCATCGGCCGTGCGCTGCACGTGGCTGGCCACTTCCTGGGTGGTCGCCGCCATCTGGTTGACCGCCGTGGCCACCTGCTCGGTTTCCACGCGCTGGCGTTCCAGGCCGCTGGAGCTGTTATGCGCCAGGGTATTGGACTGCGCCGCCTGGTCGTTGAGGTGCTCGGCAGTGTCCTGCAGGCGCGTCAGGCAGGTCTTCAGGCGTGCCTCCTGGCTGAGGATCGACATCTCCAGACGCGCCTGGGCACCACGGCTGTCGGTGTACATCTGCGCGATCAACGGGTCGGAGGTGGTCTGCTCGGCCAGGCGCAGCAGGCGCTTGAGGCCGCGCTGTTGCCAGCTCAGGCCCAGCAGCCCCAATGGCACCGACAAACCCGCCGCCAGGGCAAAGCCCCAGTGGGAGTTGAGCGACGCACCGATCATGAAGCTCAACTGGCTGATCAGGATAAACGGCAGCCAGTCCTGCAACACCGGCAGCCACTTGTCCCGCTGGGGAACGGCCGACTTGCCCTGGTTGATGCGCTGGTAGAGCGCCTCGGCACGGCGGATCTGCTCGGCGGTGGGCTTGATGCGCACCGATTCGTAGCCGACCACCTGGTTGCCTTCGAAGACCGGCGTCACATAGGCGTTGACCCAGTAGTGATCGCCCGTCTTACAGCGGTTCTTAACGATTCCCATCCATGGCAAGCCTTGTTTGAGCGTGGTCCACATATGCCCGAACACGGCCGCTGGCACGTCCGGGTGACGCACCAGGTTGTGCGGGGCACGCACCAGTTCGTCGCGAGAGAACCCACTGATTTCGACGAATGCGTCGTTGCAGTAGGTGATCACGCCTTTGGCATCTGTGGTGGAGATCAACCGTTGCTGAGCGGGGAAGGTACGTTCGCGCTGGGTAACGGGCTGGTTATTACGCATGATTGTTCAATCCGCAAGGCTTTCATTGGGTATCGGCGGTAACGGGGGTTTATTTAACTTATTTTTGCAACAATCGGCGGGTTGGTCATTCCTCGAGGGGATGTCAACCCGCCAGCATCGGATAGGTAAACAACCCGAAGTGAAGCAGATTCAAGCCAAAGTGCGTGGCAATCGCCGCACCCAGCCCGCCAAACCGATACGCCAGGCCATAACCGACCCCGGCGATGCCCGCCAGCAGCACCCATTGCCACCCTGCACCCACGTGCACCAGGCCGAACAGCAGCGATGTCAGCAGCAGCGCGAGGTTTTCACCGTAGGGCAACTGTCTGAAGTGCCGGCTCAAGCCGCCTTGAATGTAGCCACGGAACAGGGCTTCTTCCACCAGGGTCACCAGCAACAGGTTATTGAGCACCCATAGCCAGGCCTGGTCCGGCCATTTCGGCGCCCAACCGATCACGCCCAGCAAGGCTGCGCCACCCAGCGCGACGATGGCGGTAAGGGTCAGTACCAACGCGGTGACGCAGATCGACAGGCGCAACGAACGCCGCGCCACAATCCACGGGCAGGCCAGCAGCAACCAGAAACCAATCAGCGGCTTGTCCTGGTTCAGGTACATCGAGAACGGCACGGCATCAGGCGTAAATCGCTGCGGGTCAATGCCGCGACCGTTATGGAACCCCGGCAGCCAGTGCATCGCCAGGCCTAGCGCCAACACGATAAACAGCCCGTGACCCAGGTAACGCGCCCACGGCGTGCGCTGCTGGCGTACGGCATAGCCGGCGATCAACAGCAGGGTGACGGACACCAGCGCCAGTACGCCCAGTTGCCCGTAGGCCAAGGCCAGCACATAGCCGATGGAAAGAAGCGCCAGGTACAGCCAGGGTAATGGGAGCATGGGGGAATCCTTGGAAAAAACCGGTCCGCATTATAGCGACGCCCCGCGCGGTGGAACGTGAAGACGCCTCCCCGCAAAAGGGCTTGGGCAAGTGATTGCAAAACATGTCATCGGCTGGTTATAGTCCTCGCGTCCTTATCCCTTCAAAAAGATCAGCACATGCCAGCTTCCCTGCGCATAGCGGTAGTCGATTCAGCGGTCAACGCTGTGCGCGTGCCGTGCGCGAACAGGCAGCCTGCGCAGATCAGTCACTACCCCCCACCTGTCAGTAGCACGCCGGTGTACGCAGTCGTATCACCGCCGGGTGTTGGCATTTCGGGCTGATCGGCACGTTGCTGTGCCCGCTCTGCCTGCCTGAAAAAAACTACTGAATTTCAGCCTCTGCGGCTGAATCGGCTTTTTTTGCCTGATTACAGGTGGTAACCATGTCCGTTCTTTCGAAACACTCCGTGGCCGCGGCGGCCTCGACGAGCCTGTTTGTCCTGCTGTGGAGCAGCGGGGCGATCTTCTCCAAGCTGGGCCTGGCCCATGCTTCGCCCTTCGCCTTCCTGCTGATCCGTTTTGCCATCGCCCTGGCGGGGCTGGTGATCCTGGTGCCGATCCTGGGTTTGAAACTGCCGCGTCCCGGCAAGCCCCTGTTGTACGCGGCGGCAACCGGGTTGGTATTGCTGGGGGCCTATCAGATTTTCTATCTGCTGGCCCTGGACCTCAGCGTCACCCCCGGCGTCATGGCGACCATCATGGGGGTGCAGCCGATCCTCACCGTGGTGCTGATGGAACGCCAGCGTTCCTGGCGCCGGATGTTCGGCCTGAGTCTGGGCCTGGCCGGGCTGATTATGGTGGTCTACCAAGGCATCGGGCTGGCGGGCATGTCCCTGGCCGGGATGCTGTTCGGGCTGCTGGCCCTGGCAAGCATGACCTTCGGCTCGATCATGCAAAAACGCATCACCGACAACCCCCTCGGCACCCTGCCGGTGCAGTACCTGGCGGGGCTGCTGTTGTGTTCGGTGTTCGTGCCGTTCCAGCCGTTCCACGTTGAACACAACGCCGGCTTTTACCTCCCGGTGCTGTGGATGGGCCTGGTGGTGTCGTTGCTGGCAACGCTGTTGCTGTACCGCCTGATCGCCCGGGGCAACCTGGTGAATGTCACCAGCCTGTTCTACCTGGTGCCGGCGGTGACGGCGGTGATGGATTACCTGATCTTCGGCAATCGGCTCGCGATGCTGAGCCTGTTGGGGATGGGCTTGATCATCATTGGGCTGGTCTTCGTGTTCCGCAAAAACTGATGCCCCCCGTAGGTGCCGGCCAGCCGGCGCCTACGGTTTTCGAGGCCGCAATACCAGCCACAACGCCCCGGCAATCAACACGCCGCCATATAAATGCGCCATCGATAACGGCTCGTCGAGCAACAACGCCCCCCACAACACGCCGAACGGCGGGATCAGGAAGGTGGTGGTCATCGACCTCACGGGGCCAATCGCAGTGAGCAAGCGGAAGTACAAAACATAGGCAAACGCTGTACACACCAGTCCCAACCCCAGCAACGACAGCCACACCTGCCACCCACCCCAACTCGCCGGCGGATGGCTGATCGCGCTGTAGGCAAATAACGGCAGCAGAAACAGCGTCGCGCCCAGCATGCTGCCCAGGGCCGCGAGACGACTGTCCAGGCCGCCACGCTGGTCCAGCCAGCGCCTGGCGAGGAACCCGGCAAAGCCATAACAGGTGGTGGCCAACAGGCAAGCCAGTGCGCCCATCAATAATTCCAGGTCAAACGCCACCGGTCCCGCACGGGTCAGCACGCCTACACCGAACAGACCCAGGCACACCCCGGCGATTTTCGACGGGGTGAGGCGCTCGCTGAAAAACAGCCCGCCAATCAACACCCCCATCAACGGCGTGGTGGCATTGAAGATCGCCGAGTAACCCGCCGGCAGCACCTGGGCGGCCACCGAATACATGGTCGCCGGGATCCCCGAGTTGATCACCCCCAGCAACAGGACCGTCTTGAACTTGCCCTGGAAATCCCAGCGCACCCGCGCCATCGCCAGGATCACCAATAGCCCGGCGGCGGCAATCGATACGCGGAAAAATGCGGTCGGCACCGTGCCGATTTCCGGCGCGATGATGCGCATGAACAGAAAGCTCGCGCCCCAGATGGCGGCAAGTCCCAGCAGGTAAAGGGTGTCAACAGGCCTCACGGAACACTCCTACATCAATAAGGCGGCGAGTGTTGCACGCCGCCTTCACTGATTACAGGACAAACCGCGTCACCAGCTCATTCAGGTCCACCGCCAGCCGCGACAGTTCCTGGCTGGCGGCCGAGGTCTGGGTGGCGCCGGCGGCGGTTTGGGTGGACAGGTCGCGGATATTCACCAGGCTGCGGTCCACATCGCGTGCTACCAGCGCCTGCTGCTCGGCGGCGCTGGCGATCACCAGGTTGCGCTGGCTGATTTGCGAGATGGCGGCGGTGATTTTTTCCAGGGCGCTGCCGGCGCTGTTGGCCCGTTGCAAGGTCTGGCCGGCGTGCTCGGCGCTGCTGTTCAGCGCCTCGACGGTGGCCTGGGTGCCTTGCTGGATACCGGTGATCATCTGCTCGATTTCTTCGGTGGAGTCCTGGGTGCGCTGTGCCAGCGAACGCACCTCGTCGGCGACGACCGCAAACCCACGCCCGGCTTCACCGGCACGTGCCGCTTCGATCGCAGCGTTGAGCGCCAGCAGGTTGGTTTGCCCGGCGATGCCACGGATCACTTCCAGCACCTTGCTGATGTCCTGCGCTTGCAGCGCCAGGCCTTCGGCCTTGTTCGAGGCGCCGAGCACTTCGTCCACCAGGTTTTGGATCGAGCTGATGGTTTCGCTGATCTGGTAGTGGCCGTGCTTGCTGTCCTCATCGGAAGCCTGGGACGCCTCGGCGCTGGACACCGCATTACCCGCCACCTCGTCCACCGCCGTGCTCATCTCGGTCACGGCGGTGGCAGCCTGCTCGATTTCATCGTTCTGCGCCTGCAGGCCGCGCGTGCTTTGTTCCATCACCGCGCTCATTTCTTCGGCGGCGGAAGCCAGTTGCTGCGCCGATTCGCTGATGCCACGGATGGTGGTCTGCAACTGCGCTTGCATGGTCGCCAGGGCGCTCAGCAGTTGCGCGGGTTCGTCATCGCCGCGCACCACGATCGGCTGGCTCAAGTCGCCGGCGGCGATGGTGCGCGCCACGTTCAGGGCCTGGCCGATCGGCGCGGTGATGCTGCGGGTCAGCAGCCAGGCCAGCAGCAAGGTGGCGATCAGGGCGACTGCGATAATCAGGCCGACAATCCACTGTGCGCTCGAATACATCTGTGCGGCCGAATCAGCCGCCGCTTCGACGCCGTTCTGGTTAAAGACGATCAGGTTTTCCAGGCTCTGGCTCAGGATCGTGCCCTGGGGGGCGAGACGGCTGACGAGCAGGTCGAGGGCGTCTTGCTGTTGATCCTTGTCCACCAGCGCGATCATCTGCCCCACGATGGCCAGGTACGTCGCGACATTGGCCTTGAGGGTTTTCAGCAGTTCGCGCTCTTCGTCATTGCTCAGCAAGGTTTCATGACGATCGAGCAGGGCTTGCAGCTCGCTGCTGGTGCGGCTGATCAGGCCTCTGCTGGTGTCACGCACGCGAGATTCGTCGGTGCTCACCAGGCGCAGGGATTCCAGGCGGATGGTGGCCACCAAGGCTGCGCTGTCGTGGATGTTCTCGATGCTCGGCATCCAGGTTTGTTCAATGACCAGCGCGCTTTCCCGCAGCTTGGCCATCTGGCCCAGGCCAAACATTCCCACAATCACCAGCAAGCTGGCCAAAACCCCAAAACTCAGACTGGCACGCAGACCGATCCTCATGTTCCTCAATGACATCTCAATGCTCCTTGGGCGATTAGAACCTGCTCCCGGATCGGTCTTCGGACCTTGTTAGGGTGGGAGAGGGCGCGCTATATATCAAAGTGCCATCAAGGTAGTAATCGGGGTTTCCCTTAGTTGGATCCAAAGCCCTATGGAGGACCCGCGGCCGTTCTGGTTGGCGGTTTTTCGGCTTCTACCTGCCAGGCCACGGCGCTCAAGGCGTGTGGATCAAACGCGGATCGACTATGAGGTGCGTTTATTGACCGGATGGTCGAATTAAAAAATTGAAAATAAATGTACGAAATGAACGGACTTGTATAAGTCAGTGCAAAAAATCACCCTTCTCCTGCCTGCGTACACTGGCTAAGCTCAGGGCTTCCCGATGCCCGCTCGAGGTTTCCCGCATGTCGCCATCCACGCCTGCCCTCGCTATCGCCCGCACCATCCTCGAAGGCTTCGACGATTACCGCGAACACTTTCGCCAGATCACCGATGGCGCCCGCGAGCGTTTCGAAAAGGCCCAGTGGCAACAGGGGCAGGCGGCGTCAGCGGCGCGGATCAACCTGTACGAAGACAAGGTCGGTGAAGTCAGCGCGCGCCTTCGTGCGAACTTCGAGGGCAGCGCATTGCTCGACATTGACCTGTGGCCGCTGGTGAAAAGCGCCTATATCGGCCTGATCGACCTGCGCTTTGACGATGAGCTGTCCGAGACCTGGTACAACTCGATCTTCTGTGGCCTGTTCAGCCATGACCTGATCAGCGACGGCTGCATGTTCATCCACACCACGCGGCCGAGCCTGCGCCGGGCACGGGCGGCACAAACCCATACCTACGCGCCCGCCGGCCAGATTCCCGAGATGCTCGCGCAGATTTTTGCCGACTATCGTTTCAGCGAGCCCTACGCCGACCTGGCAGCCGACCTGGGTCGCCTCGAAACCCAACTGCGGGAAAACCTGCCGGACTGGGTGTGCAAGGACCCGGACCTCAAGGTCGAGCTGTTTTCCTCGGTGCTCTACCGCAACAAAGGCGCCTACCTCGTCGGGCGCATCTACACCCGCGACGAACAATGGCCCCTGGTGATTCCGCTGCTGCACCGCGAAGGCCAGGGCATCCAGATCGATGCGCTGATCACCGACGAGGCCGAGGTGTCGATCATCTTTTCGTTCACCCGTTCCTACTTCATGGTCGACGTGCCGGTGCCGGCGGAATTCATCGGTTTTCTCAAACGCATCCTGCCGGGCAAGCACATTGCCGAGCTGTACACCTCGATTGGTTTCTACAAACACGGCAAGTCGGAGTTCTACCGCGCGCTGATCAACCACCTGGCGACCACCGACGATCGATTCATCATGGCCCCCGGCGTGCGTGGCATGGTCATGAGCGTGTTCACCCTGCCGGGCTTCAACACCGTGTTCAAGATCATCAAGGACCGTTTTTCACCGTCGAAAAACGTCAACCGCGCCACGGTGATCGAGAAGTACCGCCTGGTCAAAAGCGTCGACCGCGTCGGGCGCATGGCCGATACCCAGGAGTTTGCCGACTTCCGCTTTCCCCTGGGCAAGTTCGAGCCCGAGTGCCTGGCTGAACTGCTGGACGTCGCTGCCGGCACCGTCGAAGTGGAAGGCGATACGGTACTGATCCGCCACTGCTGGACCGAACGGCGCATGACCCCGCTCAACCTCTACCTGGAACACGCCAACCCCGCCCAGGTGCGCGAAGCCCTGGAAGACTACGGCCTGGCGATCAAGCAACTGGCGGCGGCGAATATCTTCCCCGGCGACATGCTGTTGAAGAACTTTGGCGTTACCCGTCACGGGCGCGTAGTGTTTTATGACTATGACGAAATCTGCTTTCTCACCGAGGCCAACTTTCGCCACATCCCCGCGCCGCGTACGCCCGAGGACGAAATGGCGTCCGAGCCCTGGTACTCCATCGGCCCGCTGGATGTATTCCCGGAAGAGTTCCCGCCGTTCCTGTTCGCCGATGCCGGCCAGCGCAAGCTGTTCGATGAGCTGCACGGCGAGTTGTACAACGCCGATTACTGGAAAGGCCTGCAGGACGCGATTCGCGCGGGGAAGGTGATTGATGTGTTTCCGTATCGGCGCAAAGAGCGTGATCACTCATAAAAACGGGCGAAGATTTTGCATCCGTCCGCCCGCGGCAGTTTTGGTATGTGCAGCTTTAGCGCTTATGGGTATCTGACTTATTCATTGATAACAACATAAGAGCAGAACGTGTGAATGTTCAGGAAGGTTCATTAAATTCTAAAACCAGCGGTGTTCCCTCCCTGGCTTATGAAGTTAAATCCCTTCCTCTTTGCGATTCTCAGCTCTGATAGCCTTAAACCAGGGTTGGTCACGACCCATCACCGTCAGTTCGTCTGTGAGATTGCTTGCACGGTCTTTATCGGTTGGGTTGGTGCCATTGGTCTGAATATCGCGAGCTTGTTTATACAATCCCCCCATTTCCTTGTTAAACGCTTTGTCGGCTTTTTTATTCTCTCGGTAATCACGGAGTTTTTGCAGTGGATTTTTGCTTTGAGGGCTAACCTCGAGCTTCTTGATTCGCTGCTCCAGCAGGCTGATAGGTGCCTCATAAGCCGTTTTAGGCATGGCATTTATCTGGAAATCAGCCGGTAGTTTTTCCAGCTTGTCTTTGGTTGTCCTGGCTTGATCAAGCTGTTTTTGTTGGGACGAACTCAATGCGGAGTAGGGCTTTTTATCCACCAGCGAATGCGATATATCGGCGCGGCTGGACGTCTGGAGCCAGGAACCTTGTGTTGAACGGCTTTCAGGCGCGATGTTCTGGTGTTTGTCAGAGTATCGGTTCTCATAGTTATAGGAGCCGCTGCTCGGGTTAAAGTTAGAATCAATAGGCATAAAATATCCTTTAAAACTGATGTACAGGACGTCTCCGCGTTTTCTTGGGCAGGCTGCGCCGCTCAACCGAGCCGATATTTTACAAGTTGCTCATGAAGTTCATTCCTCGATTGGCCTGGCTTCTGGAATGAAACTCCGAGATTCTATTCGCCGTCAGGTTTGTTGGCCGCTCCGATGAGACTTGGCTGCGGGCTGATGTTGACGACGGCTTTTCGGTATAGGCTGGAGGAAACTCGTAGCTCGGCGGTGGCAGGGTATCTGCCGAGCGTGGTTGGGACTGCATGGATTCTTGGTAGCTCGGCGGCTGGCGCGGCGTGACGGAATCGATTGGCATATATATTAAGCTCCGTTTTCAATGGGGAATATTTTGATTTGCTTGAGGTGTCTGGCGACTCATTGAAGCCTGTGTATCTCACCCCTCAAATCGGATTTTCTCTTTTTAACAGTGTGACGGGCACCCAAAGCCTTGTAGTAAAAATCGCTATTGGGGGGCGGCACTGGAAGCATTGCAAAGTGATGGAGCGTCTTCTGCTGTGGAGAAATTTGCAACAATCCCTCCATACCATTGATTAATGCTGTGCAGCCCTCATCTGCCTCACCCAGAAGACCCTCGCCGACCGCCACTGCTTGCGGCGCCAGTTGCTCGAGCTGCGCAGGAAGCCCGACGAGGAGAAGCTGGCGCAGTGGGTGACGCGCATGTAGGCGTCCTGCGCCCAGGTCACGGCGCGGCGCGCCAGCCTGCTGATCGCGCCGAAGCGAGTACGTTGAGTAGCTGGTTTCTAGCGCTCTGCACTATTGGCCCCCAAGCATTGGGGGCCAATAGTTCGAGGCAGCGTGAATCACAAGATTGCGTATTTACGACTTAGGCCTGAATGGTAAGCCGTCATTTTATAAGCGAGACAAGAAGCGCATCCCGACCGTTGCCTGTTCGCCAGGAGCGCTGTTTGCGATTCGGTTCGCCGTCAGGTTGGTGGCCGGCGCGGAGGGAGCGCGGCTATTACTGGTCGAAGGCTGCGTACCTGTTGCTTGCGCATAGCTCGGAGGGTGCTCATAGGGCGGCGGGTTCCGAGGATTCGTTGCTTCAGCGTAGGAGGGGGGGTTGCGCGAGGGCGTAGTGGATAGCCTGATCTGCATGGAAGCTCCGGTTCATGTTAAAAAATTGAGGTTGGTGTCTGGAAGTCTCATTGAACCGTTCACATGCCATCCATCCCATCGGACTTCTGCTATTAAAAAGACAGAGTGATCTACTCAGTGTCGTAGTAAATATCGTCGTCGGCGGTAAGTCAGAGCCGTCATTTTAAAGGCGAGACAATAAACGCATCCCGAGCCTTGTCAGTCCGCTTGTAACGCTGTTTGCGATTCGAATCTCCCTCAGGTTGCTAGCCGGCTCGGATGGAGCACGGCTATTACTGGTCGAAGGCTGCGTACCTGTTGCTTGCGCGTAGCTCGGAGGGTGTTCATAGGGCGGCGGGTTCCGAGGATTCGTTGCTTCATCGTAAGAGGGCGGGTTGTCTGAGGGTGTAGTGGACGGCCTGATTTCCATGGAAGCTCCGTTTCACGTTAGGTGGGTGTCTGGAAGTCTTATTGAACCGTTCACATGCCATCCATCCCATCGGACTGCTGCTATTGAAACTACCGAATGGTCCATTCCGTGTCGTAGTAAATATCGTCGCCGGCGGTAAGTCAGCGCAGTCATGATTGACTGACCGTCTCCATACTGGTCGAAATCTGCGACAATCCCGCCCTCTCTGATGACTTACGCTGCGCAGGCCTCACCTGCCTCACCCAAAAGACCCTTGCCGCCCTGATGACTGACCAAGCGCCCGCTATCGACCAACTGCTGAAAAACCTCGACCACGCCATGCTCGCCGACCGCCACCGCTTGCGGCGCCAGTTGCTCGAGCTGCGCAAGAAGCCCGACGAGGAGAAGCTGGCGCAGTGGGTCACGCGCATGCAGGCGTCCTGCGCCCAGGTCACGGCGCGGCGCGCCAGCCTGCCGGTGATTCGTTACGACGACAGCCTGCCGATCGCGGCCAAGCGCGATGAGATCAAGGACGCGCTGCAAAAGCATCAGGTGCTGATCATTGCCGGCGAAACCGGCTCGGGCAAGACCACCCAGTTGCCGAAGATCTGCCTGGAGATCGGGCGCGGCCAATATGGCCTGATCGGCCATACCCAGCCACGCCGGATCGCTGCGCGCAGCGTTGCCAGCCGCGTTGCCGAAGAGTTGGCCACGCCGCTGGGCGCGTTGGTCGGTTATCAGGTGCGCTTCGAAGACCAGAGCGATGCCAACACCCTGATCAAGCTGATGACCGACGGCATCCTGCTGGCGGAAACCCAGAACGACCGTTACCTGGAACGCTACGACACGATCATCGTCGACGAAGCCCACGAACGCAGCCTGAACATCGACTTCCTGCTCGGTTACCTCAAGACCTTGTTGCCGCGTCGTCCCGACCTGAAAGTCATCATCACCTCGGCGACCATCGACCTGGAGCGTTTTTCCAAGCACTTCGACGACGCACCGATTGTCGAGGTCTCGGGCCGCACCTTCCCGGTGGACACCTGGTACCGCCCGCTGACCCTGGAACAGGACGAGGAGGGCAACCGTGTCGAAGACGACCTGACCGTCGACCAGGCGATCCTCGCCACCCTCGACGAAATCGCCGCCTATGAGCGCAGCGAACGCCGCAGCCCTGGCGACGTGCTGGTATTTTTGCCCGGCGAGCGCGAGATTCGCGATGCAGCCGAGATGCTGCGCAAGGCCCAGCTCAAGCACACCGAGATCCTGCCGTTGTACGCGCGCCTGTCGCCGGCCGAACAACAGCGCATTTTCCAGTCCCACCCAGGGCGCCGTGTGGTGCTGGCGACCAACGTCGCGGAAACCTCGCTGACGGTGCCGGGCATTCGTTATGTGATCGACAGCGGTACCGCACGCATCAGCCGCTACAGCTACCGCGCCAAGGTGCAACGCCTGCCGATCGAGGCGATTTCCCAGGCCAGTGCCAACCAGCGTAAAGGTCGTTGCGGCCGGGTGGAGCCGGGGATCTGCATTCGCTTGTACAGCGAAGAGGATTTTATCGGTCGTCCGGAATTTACCGACCCGGAAATCCTGCGCACCAACCTCGCGGCGGTGATCCTGCAGATGCTGCACCTGCGCCTGGGTGAAATCACCGACTTCCCGTTTATCGAGCCGCCGGATGGCAAGGCCATCAGCGACGGTTTCAACCTGTTGCAGGAACTCTCGGCGGTCGACCGCAACAGCCAGCTGACCCCCCTGGGCCGCCAGCTGGCGCGCCTGCCGGTGGACCCGCGCATGGGCCGCATGCTGCTTGAAGCCGCCAAGCTCGGCAGCTTGCAGGAAGTGTTGATCGTGGCCAGTGCCATGTCGATCCAGGACCCGCGCGAGCGCCCACCGGAGCGCCAGCAGGCCGCCGACCAGGCCCATGCACAATGGAAGGACCCGGATTCGGACTTCGCCGGGCTGGTCAATTTGTGGCGTGGCTTTGAAGAGCAGCGCCAGGCACTCACCGCCAGCCCGCTGCGCAACTGGTGCCGCAAGAACTTCCTCAACTACCTGCGCCTGCGCGAGTGGCGCGACTCCCATCGCCAGTTGAGCCTGATCTGCCGCGACATGCAGTTGACCGTCAACAAAGAACCGGCGGACTTCCCCAAGCTGCACAAGGCGGTGCTGTCCGGCCTGCTCAGCCAGATCGGCCAGAAGACCGAAGACGGCGATTACCTCGGCGCCCGTCAGCGACGCTTCTGGATTCACCCGTCCTCGGGTATCGGCAAGAAACGCCCGCAATGGCTGATGACCGCCGAACTGGTGGAAACCACCAAGCTGTATGCGCGCATGGTGGCGAAGATCGATGCCGACTGGATCGAACCGCTGGCCGGGCACCTGATCAAGAAAAACCACTTCGAGCCCCACTGGGAGAAGAAGCGCGGCCAGGTGGTGGCGTTTGAGCAGATCACCCTGTTCGGGCTGATCGTGGTCGGGCGTCGGCCGGTGCATTACGGGCCGATTGATCCGGTGGTGTCGCGGGAGTTGTTTATTCGCGAAGGCTTGGTGCGTGGCGAGATCCAGTCCCGCGCCAAGTGCCTCACGGCCAACCAGCAACTGCTGGAGCAGCTCGACGAACTGGAAGCCAAGGCACGCCGCCGCGATATCCTGGCCGATGAAGAAACCCTGTACGCGTTCTACGATGCACGGCTGCCGGCGGAGATCCACCAGACCGCCACCTTTGACAGCTGGTACAAGGTCAACAGCCAGAAAGATCCGCAGTTGCTGATCATGCGCGAGGAAGACGTGCTGGCCCGCGAGGCCAGTGAAGTCACTGCCGCCCATTACCCGGACACCCTGCACCTGGGCGATCTGGAACTGGCCCTGAGTTACCACTTCGAACCCAACCACCCCCGCGACGGCGTGACCCTGCGCGTACCGGCACCGCTGCTCCCGGCCTTGCCGCCGGAGCGTCTGGAATGGCTGGTGCCGGGGCTGATCGAAGCCAAGTGCATCGCCCTGGTGCGCAACCTGCCCAAGGCCCTGCGCAAGAACTTCGTGCCGGTGCCGGATTTCGTCAAGGCCGCGCTGCAGCGCATCGAGTTTGGCCAGGGTTCGCTGCCCCAGGCATTGGGGCGCGAATTGCTGCGCATGACCGGGGCGCGGGTCAGCGATGAGGCCTGGGCCGAAGCGGCGCAGCAGGTGGAGAACCATCTGAAGATGAACCTGGAAGTGGTCGACGGCCAAGGCCAGTTCCTTGGCGAAGGCCGCGACCTGGCCGAGCTGACCGCACGCTTTGCCGAAGCCAGCCAGGCCGCGCTGGCCGTGCCGCAGACCGCGAAAAGCCAGCAGCCGGTGGAGGCCAAGGTGTTCGCGGCGGTGGCTGAGAAAACCCAGCAGAAGATCGCCGGGCTGTCGATGACGGTCTACCCGGCGCTGGTGGAAGAAAACGGCACCGTGAAAGAGGGGCGTTTCTCCACCGCCGCCGAGGCTGAGTTCCAGCACCGCCGGGCGTTGCAGCGCCTGCTGATGCAGCAATTGGCGGAACCGGCCAAATTCCTGCGCGGCAAATTGCCCGGCCTGACCGAACTGGGCCTGATGTACCGCGAACTGGGGCGTATCGACGCCCTGGTGGAAGACATCCTGCTGGCCAGCCTCGACACCTGCGTGCTGGAAGGCGAAGCCAGCCTGCCCCGTGACGGTGCCGGTTTGGCGGCGCTGGCTGAACGCAAGCGTGGCAGCTGGACCGAACACGCCGAACGCCTGGCGCGCCTGACCCTGGAAGTGCTGAAGCTCTGGCATGGCCTGCAAAAGCGCTTCAAGGGCAAGATCGACCTGGCCCAGGCCGTGGCCCTGAACGACATCAAGCAGCAATTGAGCAACCTGGTGTATCCCGGCTTTGTGCGCGAAACCCCGGCGCAGTGGTTCAAGGAATTGCCGCGTTTTCTCAAGGCCATCGAATTGCGCCTGGAGAAACTGCCTAGCCAGGTGCAAAAGGATCGGGTGTGGAGCAGCGAACTGGGCGGCCTGTGGGCGCAGTACCAGACCCGCTTGAACAAGCACGCCCAGGAAGGCAAGCGCGACCCGCAACTGGAGCTGTATCGCTGGTGGTTGGAGGAATACCGGGTGTCGTTGTTTGCCCAGCAGTTGGGGACCAAGGTGCCGATTTCCGACAAGCGCTTGAGCAAGCAGTGGAGCCTGGTCGAGGCCTGATCCCTTTCTCGGTTATCCAGACCAGACAGGTCCAAATGTGGGAGGGGGCTTGCCCCCGATAGCGATGTGTCAGTGACAGAACCTGTGTCTGGTACACCGCTATCGGGGGCAAGCCCCCTCCCACATTGAAACTTGATGGCGTTTTGATCGGGGTGTTTATCCGGCATATGGCGCCAAACCCCAGGGTTTGTGGCAAACTTCGCGGTTATAAATGCCGGGATCGTCGTGATGGGCTGGTGTGTAGCCACGGCGCGATGGAATAAAGCGATGCCAGTTTGATGTCCGCTGGGCGGAATAGAACTACTTACGGTTTGGTACGTCGGTACCAATATCATCTGCCTGACAGATTTAGAGGAACGATCGTGCATAACGTCGTCATCAGCGGCACTGGCCTTTACACCCCTGCCAACAGCATCAGCAACGAAGAACTGGTGCAGTCTTTCAATGCTTACGTGCACCAGTTCAACTCGGACAACGCCGCTGCCATCGAGCGCGGTGAAGTCCAGGCGCTGACGGAGTCGAGCGCTGCGTTCATCGAAAAAGCCTCGGGCATCAAGAGCCGCTTTGTGATGGACAAGGAGGGCATCCTTGACCCGCAGCGTATGGCGCCGCGCCTGCCCGAGCGCAGCAATGACGAGTGGTCGGTGCTTTGCCAGATGGCCATCGGTGCCGCCGAACAGGCCCTGCAGCGCGCCGGCAAGACTGCCGCCGACATCGACGGTGTGATCGTCGCCTGTTCCAACCTGCAACGTGCCTACCCGGCCATCGCCATCGAAGTCCAGGAAGCTCTGGGCATCGCAGGTTTCGGTTTCGACATGAACGTGGCGTGTTCCTCGGCGACCTTCGGTATCCAGAACGCCGCCAACAGCATCCAGCTGGGCCAGGCCCGGGCGATCCTGATGGTCAACCCGGAAGTCTGCACCGGCCACTTGAACTTCCGCGACCGCGACAGTCACTTTATCTTCGGCGACGCCGCCACGGCCGTCGTCCTCGAGCGCGCCGACCTGGCGACCTCCGAGCATCAGTTCGACGTGGTGAGCACCAAGCTGCTGACCAAGTTCTCCAATAACATCCGCAACAACTTCGGTTTCCTCAACCGCGCGGCGGAAGAGGGCATCGGTGCGCCCGACAAACTGTTCGTGCAGGAAGGCCGCAAAGTCTTCCGCGACGTGTGCCCGATGGTCGCCGAACTGATCGGCGTGCACCTGGCCGAGAACCAGTTGAACGTGGCCGATGTGAAGCGCTTCTGGCTGCACCAGGCCAACCTGAGCATGAACCACCTGATCGTGAAGAAACTGCTGGGCCGCGAAGCCACGGTGGAAGAAGCACCGGTGATCCTCGATACTTACGCCAACACCAGCTCGGCGGGTTCGGTGATTGCATTCCACACCTACCAGGACGATCTGCCCAAGGGCGCCGTCGCGGTACTCAGTTCGTTTGGCGCAGGCTATTCGATCGGTAGCGTGATCCTGCGCAAGCGTTAAGACAATCGAGGTCTTGAATGGCAGCAGCGGACGACGCGCACCTGCTTGAACGACTGCTCAAGGGCGAGCAACGGGCCTACAAGGAATTGGTCACCACGTACCAAAGCGCGATGCGGGCGGTGGCGTATGCCATCGCCGGCCAGCGGCATGCCGACGAAGTGGTGCAGGACGCCTGGCTGTCGGTGGTGCGCAACCTGGCCAAATTCGAAGGGCGCTCCAGCCTCAAGACCTGGCTGCTGACCATCACCGCCAACGCCGCCAAGGGGCGCTATAAGCAGAATCGCCGGGAAGTGTTGCTCGACGACTTGCCTTCGCCCCATGGCACCATCGGCGATGACCGCTTTACTGCCGATGATGGCCACTGGGCCGTCGCCCCGTATGCCTGGCACCAGGACACCCCGGAAGCCTTGCTGACCGAGGATGAACTGCGCAAATGCCTGGAGCACACGTTGCTGAGTTTGTCCGAACTGCAAAGCAGCGTGCTGGTGCTGCGTGAACGCCAGGGCCTGGAGCTGGAGGAGATCTGTAATCTTCTGACGCTCTCACTCTCCAATGTCCGCGTGCTGTTGCATCGAGCACGGCTTAAAGTCTTCGCCACGGTGGAGCATTTTGAGGAAACGGGCGAATGTTGACCTGTAAAGAACAAGTGGCACGTTCCAGTGACTATCTCGATGGGCAATTGACCTTTCGCGAACGTCTGCTGGTGCGTCATCACTTGATGTTCTGCCCCAACTGCCGACGGTTTATCCGCCAGATGCGCCTGCTGCAGGCGACGTTGCGGATGCTGCCGCAGGAACCGGTGAAGGATGTGGATGCCTTGGCGCAGCGGCTGGCTGCCGAGCGGCTCAAGGATCAGAAAGGCGGGGAATAAACAGGCTCACGTGGGGAGGAGCGGACGGATGATGGGGACCGATCCATCCACGCAAGTCTGGTACAGCCACCTTGGGCCGTCCTGGCCCAAGGCTTTCAACTTTTACATTTAGAACTTGGCTTCTGCATCCAGCTGGAAGGTGTTGGCTTTGGCGCTACCGTCCACCAGCGTGCGGCTGTAGGTGTCGGTCTTGGTCAGGAAGTAGGTCGCGCCGACGGCGAAGTTCTTGTCGATGTCATAGCCGACTTTGAACTTGTGACCACGGGAACCGGTGAAGCCGCCGCCGAAGTCCGAATCGGTGAAGGCCCCCACCACGGCGTTTTTCTGCACGTCGCGATAGTTGTAGTCCAGGTTGAAACCGAACACCTTGGACTTGGCACCCAGCAACCAGGCCGTGTCCGCATCGTCGACAGCGTCGTTGTTTTTCACGTACTGACCGTAGAACGACAGGGGGACCGCCAGGCCGCCGATATCGACTTGACCGAAGCCTTCATACAGGCGGAACTCGCCGTTGGGGGTGTTGCCGTTGGTTGCCAGCACGTTCGGGGTACTGGTGCCTGAGGCGCGGCTGTCTTCATCGTTCTGGTAGGCGTAGACGCTGCCGCCCAGGGTCATTTTCAGGTTGTCGGTCACCGAGAAGCGGGTCCCCAACTGGCCGGTGGTCAGGCGCAGGTCATGGCGGTACTGCACGCCGTCACCGTCCACGTTGTCCTTGAGGTTGTAGTTACCCAGGCTGCCGAACAGTTCGGCGCTGCCGCCCAGTGGGTACTTATAGGTGAGTGCCAGGCCTTCCGGGTTGATGTCGCTATCCCAGATCACATCGCCCATGTTGACCCAGGGCTGCAGCATTTTGCCGCCAATGATGTGCAGGTTTTTGATCTGGTCGGGGTGGTAGTCGATATAGCCGAGGTCCAGCCAGATCGATTTTTTATCGAAGTAGCCGTCCAGGTCCTGGTTGGTGGAGCGCGCATCGCTGCCGCCGCCGGTGGCGATACGAATACCGGTGTCCACCTGTGGGTTGATTTCGGTGTAGGCGCCGAGGCGCGCGCGGATCCGTTCGCGGTCCTTGTCACGACCGGTGACGCCGGCGCGGGTGACACCATTTTCGCCTTCGACCTTGATGGTCTCGTGGCGCATGCGCACATCACCCTTGAACTGGGTCTTGGCGGCCCAGGCCAGTTTCTGGTCGAAGCTGCTCAGCTCGTTGGTTTTCTTCGCGGTGGCCGCGATCTGTTCGTTGGTCTCTTGTTGAGCTTGCCGTGCGATCTGCTGTTCTTTCTGGTCTTTGGCCAACTCGTTTTGCAGTTCGGTGTACTGCGAAGCGGTGATCTGGCCGTTGGCCTTGAGCATGTCGAGCAATTTAGCGTCGACTGCAGCGCTGGCCGGAACGCTCAGGGCCAGTAACAGGCCCCCGCACAGGGCCGCTGCAGTTTTAGTGGAAGCAAGACGCATATCAATCTCCGAAAGTGAGGAGGGATGGCAAACCATCCAGGACACAACCGACCGATGACGGACGGAAAAGTAACCACCTGATAGAACCAGGCGCTCTAAAAACAGGCGTCAGTATCACGATCGTTTATGACGGCGCAGTGGCGAAGTGATGTCATGTAGATGACAAATTATTTAAGAATGGAACTATTGATTTAGAGCCTTGTCGGGCGATTGAGGGGTGTGTCCGGACCTGCGATAAGCGATACTCGCGAGGCTTTCATGCCATGACGTAGTGAGGATGCCAATGCCGCTGCAACGCCTGGACAACCTGTCCGAAATCGCTCCGCAGGCCTGGGACGCACTGGTGCCGGACGCCCAGCCCTTTGTGCGGCACGCCTTCCTCAGCGCGCTGGAAGACAGTGCCAGCCTGGGCCCTCGATCGGGCTGGCAACCGGAGCATTTGTTGCATTGGGAAGGCGACCGCCTGGTGGCGGCATTGCCCAGTTATCGCAAATGGCATTCCTACGGCGAGTACGTGTTCGACCATGGTTGGGCCGATGCCTGCGAGCGTGCGGGCATTGATTACTACCCCAAGCTGCTGACGGCCGTACCGTTCAGCCCGGTCAGCGGTCCACGCCTGTTGGCGGCCAGCGCCGACGATGGGTTCGAACTGCTGAAGAGCCTGCCGGGCTATCTGGAAATCGAAGGGCTCTCCAGTGCCCATATCAACTTCACCGACGGCCTGGCCGATGAGGCGTTAGCCCGACAACCGGGTTGGTTGCAGCGCCTGGGCTGTCAGTTTCACTGGCAGAATCGTGGCTACCGTGACTTCCAGGATTTCCTCGACGCCCTCAGTTCCCGCAAGCGCAAACAGATGCGCAAGGAGCGTGAACAAGTGGCGGGGCAGGGCATCGATTTCCAGTGGTTGCAAGGCCACGAGTTGAGCGAGGCGCAGTGGGATTTTGTCTATGCCTGCTACGCCAATACCTATGCGGTACGCCGCCAGTCACCGTACCTGACCCGCGAATTTTTCAGCCTGCTGGCCGAACGTATGCCCGAGGCGATCCGTGTGGTGCTGGCCAGGCAAGGCACGCGACCGGTGGCCATGGCCTTCAGCCTGATCGGTGGCGACAGCTTCTACGGCCGTTACTGGGGTTGCCTGGCGGAGTTCGATCGGCTGCATTTCGAAACCTGCTTCTACCAGGGTATGGACTACGCCATCGCCCATGGCCTGCAACGCTTCGACGCCGGCGCCCAGGGCGAGCACAAATTGATTCGCGGGTTTGAACCGGTGATCACCCGGTCGTGGCACTACCTACGTCATCCCGGGTTGAAGAATGCCGTGGAGGATTTCCTCGAGCGCGAGCGGGTGGGGATTGTGGCGTATGCCGAAGAGGCGAGGGCAGCCCTGCCTTACCGGCAGGGCTGACCCTTTGCCTCAGGCCGGCTCCTCCTTGCCCAGCCATCGATAGACAACACCGCCCGCCACCGCACCCAGGATCGGCGCGAGCCAGAACATCCACAACTGCTGGATCGCCCACCCGCCGACGATCAGTGCCGGGCCGGTACTGCGGGCCGGGTTGACCGAGGTGTTGGTCACGGGGATGGAGATCAGGTGGATCAAGGTGAGGGCCAGGCCAATGGCGATGGGCGCGAGGCCCTTCGGGGCACGGTGGTCGGTGGCGCCGAGGATGATCAGCACGAACATGGCTGTCATCACCAGCTCACAGACCAACCCCGCAGCCATTGAATAGCCGCCCGGCGAATGCTCGCCATAGCCGTTGGAGGCCAGCCCACCGGCCAGTTCAAAGCCCGGCCTGCCGCTGGCGATGAAGTACAACAATGCGGCGGCGACCACCCCGCCAATGACTTGGGCCACGATGTACGCCGGTAACTCCCTGGCCGGAAACCTCCCGCCCACCACCAGCCCCACCGATACCGCCGGGTTGAGGTGACAACCGCTGATATGCCCGATAGCCACCGCCATGGTCAGCACCGTGAGCCCGAACGCCAGGGCCACACCCAGCAACCCGATCCCGACGGCGGGAAACGCGGCGGCCAACACCGCACTCCCGCAACCGCCCAACACCAGCCAAAACGTTCCCAACCCCTCTGTGACTGAACGCTTGAACAAAGACATGCAGCACGTCCTTGATAGATCGCTCTACCCAATCAGTAAATCAGTGATGCTCCCTGCAGATTTACTTCAGCGCCCGTCTGGGCACTGCACTGAGTACAGCACGGTTTTTACACAAATCCAGACCATCAAGTGTGGGAGGGGGCTTCAGTCGATGCCGACAAACCCCCCGGTCTGGTGCTGCCACAACCGCGCATACAACCCGCCATGGGCCAGCAGTTCGGCATGGCTGCCCGTCTCGGCAATCTGGCCTTTCTCCAGCACCACCAGGCGATCCATCCGCGCGATGGTCGACAACCGGTGCGCAATCGCAATCACCGTCTTGCCTTGCATCAGGGTTTCCAGGCTTTCCTGGATCGCCGCTTCCACTTCCGAATCCAGCGCCGAGGTGGCTTCGTCCATGATCAGGATCGGCGCATCCTTGAGCAGTACACGGGCAATGGCGATACGTTGACGCTGCCCACCGGAGAGTTTCACCCCGCGTTCGCCGACGTGGGCATCCAGCCCGGTACGCCCTTCCGAGTCCGACAGCAGCGGGATGAACTCGTCGGCACGCGCCTTGTGCACGGCGGCCCAGAGTTGTTCGTCGGTGGCGTCCGGCTTGCCGTACAGCAGGTTGTCGCGGATCGAGCGGTGCAGCAGCGAGGTGTCCTGGGTGATCATGCCGATCTGTTCGCGCAGGGTTTCCTGGGCCACTTCGGCGATGTTCTGGCCGTCGATCAGGATGCGCCCGCCTTGCAGGTCGTAGAGGCGCAGCAGCAGGTTGACCAGGGTCGACTTGCCCGCGCCGGACGGGCCGATCAGGCCGATCTTTTCACCGGCCTTGATCTCAAGGTTCAAGCCGCCAATGATCCCGCTCTGCTTGCCGTAGTGGAAATCCACCTGCTCGAAGCGTACTTCGCCATGGGGCACTGTCAGGCGCGGGGCGTTGTCGCGGTCGACCACGGCCAGGGGTTGGGCAATGGTCTTGAGGCCGTCCTGCACGATGCCGATATTTTCGAAAATGCCGTTGACCACCCACATGATCCAGCCGGACATGTTGACGATGCGAATCACCAGGCCAGTAGCCAGGGCGATGGCGCCCACGGAAATCAGCGACTGGGTCCACAACCACAGGGCCAGGCCGGTGGTGGTGACGATCAGCAGGCCGTTGAGGACGGTGATGACCGCATCCATGCTGGTGAGCACGCGTGCCGCCAGCTGGGTTTTTTCGGTTTGCTCAATGATCGCTTCCTTGGCGTATTCCTGCTCATTCTGCGTATGGGCGAACAGCTTCAAGGTGGTGATGTTGGTGTAACCGTCGACGATGCGCCCCATGAGTTTGGAACGGGCTTCGGAAGAAATCACCGAGCGCTCTTTCACCCGCGGTACGAAGTAACGCAATGCCAGGCAGTAACAAATGATCCAGGTGATCAACGGAATCATCAGTCGCCAGTCGGCCTCGGCAAACAGCACCAGGGAGGTGATGGCGTAGATCGACACGTGCCAGATGGCTTCCGCTGTTGCCACCGCAGAGTCACGCAAGGAGTTGCCGGTTTGCATGATGCGCTGGGCAATGCGCCCGGCGAAATCGTTCTGGAAGAAATTCAGGCTCTGCTTGAGCACATAGCTGTGGTTCTGCCAGCGGATCAGGCTGGTCATGCCGGGGTTGATGGTCTGGTGCACCAGCAAGTCGTGCAGGCCATTGAAAATCGGGCGCAGCAGCAGGGCGACCACGGCCATCCAGATCAGCTCGGTGCTGTGGATATGGAAGAAGTCAGCGGGCGGTGTGCCCTGGGCCAGGTCGATGATACGGCTCAGGTAGCTGAACAGCGCGACTTCGATCAGCGCACCGACCAGGCCCACCACCAGCAGTGCGGCAAAACAGGGCCACACCTGGCGCAGGTAGTAGAGGTAGAAGGGCAGGACTTTGTCGGGAGGGGCGGCGCTGGGAGCGTCGCGGAAAATATCGATCAGTTGTTCAAAACGACGATAGAGCATTAGGGTTGACGCCCGCCTGGCGGGCTCTCCTTTCAAATGCGCGCGCGGCCTTGTGGGCTGCGCGCGGAGCTACCTGCAGACCTCAGTCGATGCGCTTGGCCGACTTGATCAGGACAGGATCGATTGGCACGTTCTGCATGCCTTGCTTGGTGGTGGTCTGGGAGTTGACGATGATGTCGACCACGTCCATGCCCTTGACCACTTTGGCGAACACGGCATAACCGGCATCGCGACCCGGGTCGAGGAAGGCGTTGTCAGCCACGTTGATGAAGAACTGGCTGGTGGCCGAATCCGGGTTCGAGGTGCGGGCCATCGACAGCGTGCCACGCACGTTATGCAGGCCATTGCTGGCTTCGTTCTTGATCGGCGCTTCGGTCGGCTTTTGCGACATCTGTTGGGTGAACCCGCCACCCTGGACCATGAAGCCCGGGATCACGCGGTGGAAGATCGTGTTGGTGTAGAAGCCTTTGTCGACATAGGCGAGGAAATTCTTGGTACTGATCGGCGCCTTGACCGGGTCCAGTTCGATTTCAATGTCGCCGTTGGTGGTGGAGATCAATACGTGTGGCGCCTTGGCAGGCTCGGCGGCCATCAGGTTGGCAGCGAACAGAACGGAACCGGCAAAAAAGGCGATTTTTTTCAGCATGGGTCAGTGATCCTGGGTAGTGGTTTCGACTGTCTCTAGAAAATCGAGCAGGGTGGTATTAAAGACTTCGGGTTGGTCCAAGGGCGTGGCATGGCGGGAATCCTCGATCACCACCAGTCGCGCATCGGGCAGCAGTTTTACATAGTTTTCTTTCTGGGCCACGGGGGTGTAGTCGTGGTCGGCGCTGATGACCAGGGTTGGACAGGTAATCCTCGAAAGTCGTTCCTGTACGCCCCAGCCCACAATCGCATCGAAGCTGGCGAGATAAGCACGTTTGTCGTTTTTTGCCCAGCGTTCGGCCATCTTGCGGCGCAGGTCGGCCTGTGCAGGTTTTGGGAACAGCCGGTCGCCGAGTGCCTTGCCGACGGTGGCGAGGTTGAGCACACGGGCGAGCGTCCAGCGCTTGGCCCACCACCAGTACTCCCGGGCACTGCGTACCTTGACCTGTGGCGCGCTGTTGACGATGCACAGGCTCTTGACCCGGCCGGGTTCGTCCACCGCCAGCTGGAACGCGATCATGCCGCCCATGGACAAACCCACCAGATGGGCGGGCGGCAGGTCCAGGTGCTCGATCAGGGCGACCAGGTCGTAGGTGAACCCTTCGATGCTGTAGCGCTCCCGAGGCTTGTCGGAGCGCCCATGGCCGCGCACATCCACCACGATCAGGCGGTAGTGGCGGGCCAGCACCGGCACCTGCAGTTCCCAATCCTGGCTGCTGGAGCCCAGGCCGTGGATCAGGATCAGCGGCGTGCCGTGGCCGTATTCCTCATAGTGCAGGCTGCAGCCTTCATGGTCGAACCAGGCCATGCATGAACTCCGTTTCAGGCTTGCTGGGGGGCGGCGAAAGGCGCGTCCAGAGGGGCTGTGTCAAAGGTGCGCAGCAGCTCCACGAGGATCTGCGTCGCCGGCCCCAAGGGTTTGTCCTTGTTTGAATACAGGTAGAACGTGGGGTGGCGGCTGCCGCCCTGTTCCAAGGGTAGCTGCTTGAGCACGCCTTCGGCGAGTTCGCGCTCGATCATGTGCCGTGGCAGCCAGGCAAAGCCCAGGCCGCTGCCGACAAATGCGGCGGCGGTGGCCAGGCTGCCGACGGTCCAGCGTTGTTCGGCACCGAGCCAGCCCACATCCCGGGGTTGCTGGCGGCCGGAGTCGCGGATCACCACCTGCATCTGGCTTTCCAGGTCCTGGAAGCTCAACTCGCGGTTCATGCGGTGCAAGGCGTGCTCGGGGTGGGCCACGGCGACGAACTCCACGTCGCTCATTTCGGTGCCCAGGTAGCCGGGGATGCTGAAGCCGCAAATCGCCAGGTCGGCCACACCTTCCATCAACAGCTCTTCGACGCCGGACAGCACCTCTTCCCGCAAACGCACCCGGCAGCCACGGCTCTGCGGCATGAACGCGGTAAGTGCGCGTACCAGGCGCGCGTTGGGGTAGGCCGCATCGACGACCAGCCGCACTTCGGCTTCCCAGCCCTGTTCCATATGGTGGGCGAGGTCTTCCAGCTGGCTGGCGTTTTTCACCAGTTGCCGGGAGCGGCGCAGCAGCACTTCACCGGCGTCGGTGAGTACCGCCTTGCGCCCGTCGATGCGCAGCAGCGGCACGCCGAGTTGGTCTTGCATACGGGCCACGGTGTAGCTCACCGAGGACTGCGAACGGTGCAGCGCTTCCGCTGCCTGGGCGAAGCCGCCGTGGTCGACGACGGCTTGCAGCGTGCGCCATTGATCGAGGGTAACGCGGGGCGCTTTCAAGATGTGTTCCTCTTGTCCTAAGCTGGCGGTCCCTATTGGAGACTGCCGAATGAGAAAATTCTGTTGTGTGTTGCTGACGCTGCTGCCGATGAGCGCGTTTGCCTACCCCATCGACGTGACGAAAAAGATCGACGGCGTGAGCATCGATTACACCGCCTCCGACGTGGACGGCGATATCAGCTCGATCCAGCTGAATAACTATGGCACCCAGGACGCCGTGTGTTCGGTAACATTCACCAACGGCCCGGAATCGCCGCGTCGTCGCACGGTTACGGTGCCGGCGGGGAAAAGCACCAACACCACGGTCAAGTTCAACCGCGCCATTATCAAGATGCGTATCGCGTTGGCCTGCGCGCCGAAATAACACAGCAGCGGAGCATGCCCATCGCGATACTCCGCTTATAAACAAATTTATAGATGGGTTATAGCAGTTTTTTGCGCTTTTTTATCGAATTGGCTCTGTCTAATCTCCACTCCATCGACTTACAGCAATTACAGATGGAGCCTACGAAGCCATGTCCAATGTCCTGATCATCGAAAGCAGCGCACGCCAGCAGGATTCGATCTCCCGTCAACTGACCCAGCAGTTCATCAGCCAATGGCAGGCCGCCCACCCGACGGACCGGATCACTGTGCGTGACGTGGCGCTCAACCCGGTTCCGCACCTGGACGCCAACCTGCTCGGCGGCTGGATGAAACCGGCGGATCAGCGCAACGGTAACGAACAGGCTTCCCTCGACCGCTCCAACGAATTGACCGACGAACTGCTGGCCGCCGACGTGCTGGTGATGGCCGCACCGATGTACAACTTCGCCATCCCCAGCACCCTCAAGGCCTGGCTGGATCACGTGTTGCGGGCGGGTGTGACCTTCAAGTACACCCCCACCGGGCCGCAAGGTTTGTTGACCGGCAAGCGTGCCATTGTGTTGACCGCCCGGGGGGGCATCCACACCGGCGCCAGTTCCGATCACCAGGAACCGTACCTGCGCCAGGTCATGGCCTTTATCGGCATCCACGATGTCACTTTCATTCACGCCGAAGGGGTGAACCTGAGCGGGGACTTCCAGGAAAAGGGCATCAACCACGCCAAGGCCCAGCTCGTACAGCTCGTGGCATGAGGTGGTTGATCCTTTAATCGTCAGATAATCGCGCGGTGTTTATATCGCTCCACGCAAACCCTTCAAGTACGCGTACGAACCTCCCTTTGCACTTGTTGCTCCTGAGTGCTCCTGCCCGACTGCCGCTTTAGCGAGGTCGGGTTTTTTTTGCCCCGAGTTTCTTCAATCGCCGAAAACCTTTAATGTCCCGCCCATTCGATGCGAGGCGCACATGGGCTATCTACTGGTTGTCACCCTGATTCAGGCATTTTCCTTCAGCTTGATCGGCGAATACCTCGCCGGTCACGTCGACAGCTACTTCGCGGTGCTGGTGCGTGTAGTGCTGGCCGGGCTGGTCTTTATCCCGCTGACCCGCTGGCGCTCGGTCGAACCTGCCTTTATGCGCGGCCTGCTGGTGATCGGCGCGCTGCAGTTTGGCGTGACCTACGTGTGCCTGTACCTGAGCTTTCGTGTGCTTACGGTGCCGGAGGTGCTGCTGTTCACCATCCTCACGCCGTTGCACGTGACCCTGATCGAAGATGCGCTCAACCGGCGCTTCAACCCGTGGGCACTGGTTGCTGCCCTGGTGGCAGTGGCGGGGGCGGCGGTGATTCGCTTCGACCAGATCACCCCGCACTTCCTGATGGGCTTCCTGCTGCTGCAACTGGCTAATTTCACCTACGCCGCCGGGCAAGTGATGTACAAGCACCTGGTGGCACGCTACCCGAGTGACCTGCCGCACTACCGGCGTTTCGGTTATTTCTACCTCGGTGCGTTGCTGGTGGTGTTGCCGGCGTTCCTGTTGTTCGGCAAGGCCGATTTCCTGCCGCAAGCGCCGCTGCAATGGGGTGTCTTGCTGTTCCTCGGGCTGGTCAGCACTGCCCTTGGCATTTACTGGTGGAACAAGGGCGCCTGCCTGGTGCATGGCGGCACGTTGGCGGTGATGAACAACCTGCATGTGCCCGTGGGGTTGTTGCTGAACCTGCTGATCTGGAACCAGCACGAGCCGCTGGGTCGCCTGGCCTTGGGTGGCCTGGTGATTCTGGGGGCGGTGTGGATAAGTCGATTGGGCGTAAAGCCCGCGCCTGGCGTACAGTCTGCGACGTGATCGGTCGAGGGCAAGCGTGAGCGGCAATGAAAGTCTGCTATCGAAAAGAACGGTGTGGGGGCGGCAGAGTGGACAAGATTGATGAACTGATCATTGCAGCCTTGAAGGATGACTCCCGAGTCAGCCTGGCGCAATTGGCGCGGCAAGTTCACAAGTCTCGAACCGCAGTGGAGTCGCGCGTTCAAAAGCTGATTGAAAAAGGCATCATCCTGGGCTTCACCATCAACGTCGCCGAGGGCGATGAGACCCTGCAAGCCGCGTTCTTGATGCTGACGCTCAATGGCAGCAACTGCCATCTGGTGTTTCCGAAGATCCAGCAGTTCAGCCAAGTGGTGCATGCCTATTCCCTGTTTGGCGACGTGGACATGATGCTCGACGTTCGGTACAGGAGCTTTGAAGAGCTGATGGTCTTCAAGGACAGCCTGCTGAAGATCGAGCATGTGAAGGAAGTGGTGGTCAACCCGGTGCTGAAGGCCTGGCGCTAGGCGCCGGCCACCCCTTCATGTCCTGGCTTCAGGCGTGATCGCGCACGGTTTCAAGAAAATGATGGCTCAGGTTCGGCATTTTCTGGCGCAGGGTGTCCACGAGTTCTTCGATGACCGCCTGGTTGAATTGGAACGATGTGTCGTCGTGCCCCAGGATCACTACCAACAACCTCGACGAGTCTTTTGTCAGCCGGAAGTCATGGGCATCGGCATCCACCTTGCCGATGCTCGCCAACGGCACATCACCGCAGGTATAGACGATATCGCCGACGGGAATCGTGATGGCCTTCTTGGCGAACAGGGGGCGTAGCACCCTCGGCTTTTCCGACCGCATCACGTAGATGTCATCCTTCTGATGATAGGTGTGCACGCCGATACTGACCCCATGCCGGATCGCGACCGCGTTATAGGCGTCGACGATGTTGTTGATGGGGTACACGCCTTTGGCGATGAAGCGGCGCAGCAGCTTTTCGTTGGCGCTCACGGTATTTTCGTAGCCGAGTTTCTTGAGCTGTTTGGCAAACCCTTCGTACACGACGTTCGAGTCCAGCTCGTTAAGGCGCGAGGCCACGTGGTTCAGGTTACTTTGCAGTACCCCGACGAAGCTCTGGTCATCCGACACGGTGATGTCTTCGATCACGGCGGCGCACGCATTTTTGATGCCCAGCTCACAGGCTGACTTTCTGATGATCAAGCGACTTTTCATAACCTTAGCCCCACAGTTTTTTTCGCAGGTTGGCGGTACTGGCGTCCAGTTGCTGCGCCGAAGGACTTTGCAGCCAGAACAGCCCCGGACAGGTGGCGAAGTCGATCGTGACCGGCGTGGTATCGCCGGCGCCGATGAAATAACGGTGCCCGCAATAGGCCTCGTCCGCCTGGGCGCTTTGTATGGCCTGGGGTGAGGGCGGAGCGAAGGCATGGCGTTCATCGGAGCAGAAGAAACCGATCCGGCCATGGCTGATCTGGCTGACCGCATCGGCCTGGGGGCGTGGGTGGCCGAGGTAGCTGTCGATCGACAGTGACAGCAAGTCGGGGTGATACACCTGCTGGAACAGCAGGGGCGCGATGCCGCCGTGCAAGCGACCGCCGGCCTCGATCATCACCGGCCCGGCCTCAGACCAGATGATTTCCATATGAATCGGCCCGACCCGCACGCCCAGGGCCGCTGCCGCCTGGCGCGCGTAGTCGGTCAGCGGTTGCAGTTCTTCAGCCTGCGGGTCGAGGGTGTCGAGGCTTTCGTAGACAAACATGCTGCCGTTCTTCTGGATCTTGGTGTACTTGCAGACGCTGGCAACGATGTAGGTGCCGTCAAAGGCGACCATATCCACCACGTACTCCGGTCCCGCTATGAATGACTGCACGATAAAACCGAGGTTGACTTCGCCCAGGTCGTTTTTCTGCTGCCAGGCCGCGTTTTGCAAGGAGGTCTCCACTTCGCGCTTGCCCTGGGCAAACACCACGCCTTCGGTGGCGGCCGAGTTCAGCGGCTTGACCACATAGGTGGCCGCCTCGTCGAGTTTGGCCAGCACTTCGCCGATGCGCCTCGGTGAGCTCAGCAGGTGCGAATCGATGTGGGCCAACTGGTATTTTTTCAGCGCTTGCTGCATGGAGAACTTGTTGCGTCGCAGGTCGCTGGTGATACGGCTGTTGCCCGGGATGTCGAGCAGCTCCGTCAGGTAGTCCGTGAGGTAGATCGCGGTTTCGCAACCGGCGATCACGGCGCTCGGTGACAAGGCTTCCAGGGTGATCAACAGGCTTTCTTCCCAGGCATACACCTCATGGAAGTTCTCTGTGATCAGGTCGTTGGTGAAGTGTTCAGGCAAGGCGCGTGTTGAGATCACGGCGATGCACCGTATGCCCTGTGCGTTGAGCAAGGGCGCGTAGAGTTTGCCCGTGGAGAACGGGTCAACGATGAGGACGGTTTTCACGTCGTGCATTCCTTATTCCGTGGTGGCGGTGGGCGCGGCGGCGGGGGTCAGGTTCCACGCCAGTACGGCGGTGGCCAACAGGCCGGCGGAAACGATCATCAACAGGCGGGCGCCTTCGAGTCCGAGGAATCCCGAGGTGGTGAAGAACGTCAGGATCATCGGTGCCGAGCCACTGACCAGCAGGTAGTAGAGCGAACTCTTGGCCGCGATCACATCGGCTACCCGGGCGTTGGGCGCCGACTCGATCAGGGTTTTACGCAATTGGATCCGCAGGCTGTTGATGCAAAAACCCAGCAGGAAGGCCGCGGCCATCATCACGTAGAGGTTCTGGAAGTAGACGATTGCCACGTCCGCCAGTATCACCAGCGAGATGGCCCCGTAGCTGTTGAGCTTGATGCGCGGCAACACCGCGGCGCTGAAGGCGCCCAGGCCGGCCAGGCCACTGGCGACGCCGAACAGGGTGGCATTCCATTCATTGAGCTTTTGAAAAACGATGGGCACCAGGCTGTTGAACGCGCCGATATGGAAACCGATCATGCTCAACACGATGATGAGAATGTAGAGGTTGCGCGGCAGGTCCAGCGGTGGTGCATTGGAGGCCCCTGTGGCCTGTTCGGCGGCGTGTTCGTTGGGGTTGTCGGCCACCAGGAGGATGGCCGCGAGCGAGAGGATCGCCGCCAGGCTGATGATCTGCAGCGTCTGGTTTACCGAGAACACATCCACGATCAACCCGCCCAGCAGCGCACCGCCGAAGGCACCGATCTGGATGGAGGTTTGCATCAACCGCGCGCAGGTATCGCTGTCGGTGAGGCCGGCCAGCACCAGCTTGGTATTTTTCGATTCCAGGGTGCTGATGGTGAAGTAGTCGGTGACGCCCACCACGAACGCGATGGCCAGGAAGCCGATCGGCAGCAAGGCGGCCTGGGTAAACGACAGTCCCAGTACTGCGGCGAAGGCCGCCAGGCGAATGTACAGCAGGCGTTTCAGGCTGAGTTCAATGGTAAAGAACTTGCCGATGTACTGTTCGCACAAATAGGGCACCACGGTCGCCACGCACAAGGTGGCGCCGACCAGGAATGTCGAACCGGTGGTCTCCAGGCCGAACCAGACCATCGCGATGACAATCGCCATGTCGAGGCCGGTGAACAGGGTCACGATTGAATAGAACGCGGTCAATGTCGATTTAGTATTCATGGGCTTCATCAGTCGTAACGGGAGATTTTAAGCAGCGGCACACAGCGCTCGGTGTCGCCGACGACGGTGCTGATCTGGTTCCTGACGCGCACTGTGGGCAGTGCTTTCTTTTCCAGGTTGCAGACCTTGTAGGCGTTGTCGTGCCAGGGGCAGATCACGCTTTGGCCGTCACCTGTCACTTCGCCCATGTGCAGCGGGCCGCCGCGATGGGGGCACGAGGTGGGCAGCAATTGCGTCGAATAGGCGTGACGCTTGAGAAAATAGGTTCTTTCCTCCACGGCCACATAGTTGGCGTGGGTGATATTCAGGCTGATGGCTTTCATTGGGTTGCCCACTCAGATGGCGGTGACGGTGTACGTGCAGGACGGGCTGGTGATGCGGGTGCCGTGCAGCATTCCCTTGGGAATCACCACGCCTTCGCCGGCCTTGAGGCGCACCGTCAGTTCGGGGCTGGCGACGAACTCCAGCTCGCCTGATTCGACCCAGAACAGTTCGTCATTCGGGTGGGTATGCAGCACCGACAGCTCGTGTTCAGGCTCGGTAATCCTCAGGTCCACGGGTTTGTGGCCCTGGAGCGCCGCTGCCTGTGCGCGATGCTCATCGAACGCGTCATGCCATTTGATATGGGCATACAACTCTTCGTCGGCGATGTCCTGAAGCAGCCTGAACTCTTCAAAGCCGCGAATAAGGTCGGGGATGATCTTGGTGCCGAACTGCTTGATCATGGGAATGATCAGGCGCTGGAGGGCCATTCTTCCGTGGTGCACATCGATGTGGGCATGCTCATCGAAATAGTCCGTGGAGACGCTGCCGTTGAAGATGGTCTTGATCGCACGTGACTGGTGCTTGGTGGTCAGCGCCAATGTGGCTTCGGTGTAGTACATGGCGCCGATATAGCGGAACAGCTCGCCATGGTTGGCCGATACGTAGTGGAAGTAGTTGGTGAGCGACAGCGACGCCGGCGTATAGAACTGCCAGTAGTGGTGCACGTGATGGGACATGCCCATGTCCTGGAGCATGTCTTCAAAAATGGTGCTGTGCTTCTTTTTGTCGACGCCGTAGCCATACTCATCGATCAGGATCTTGAACAATTCGCTGGTGTACACACCGCTGTTGCCCAGTACGTTGCGGGCCATGGCCGATGCTTCACTGAGGAAGTCTCCCGCACATTGCGTCATGAAAAACCTGGCGGCTCGCTCGGGGTGGCGGCTGGTGGTCAGCACTTCATGGAGTTTGGACTCGGACTGGGCGACGTCATCCAAGACTTTATCGGTGTGGGCGATAAAAGAGTCCAGGCACCAAGGGCCATTGATATGCACTTCTTCCTTGAGCCAGTTGTACAAGTAGTGTTCCAGCAACGGGCGGATCTTTTTGCCACTGGCTGCGTGCTGCGGATCATAGAAACGCTTGAACGCCTTGAAGTCCAGTTCCAATGGCGGCTTGGGCAAGAAGACCAGGTCTTGTTCGTAGATATTCAATAACAACCGCTGTGCCAATAGATGCTGGCTGTTTGAAAGCTGGTCGCTGGTCAGGCAGGTGGTAATGATTGAATCGGTTACGTCCTGCGGCCGCGAAGGGCGCTGGTAGGGGTTTTGGGTATAAAAGTCGTGGGGTTGAGCAAAGGCGCCAGCACCACAATAGTGGGTCAATGCTTCGGCATTCGAACTTAATACAAAGTCTGCTGCATTATCGGAAAGCTGAGTTGTCCATAACATGAGGGGGGGCCTTTTGCTGGCGTTGTTTGATGGCCAGATGCTAAGGCGTGGATTTTTTTTAAAACAGATTAGAAATAGTGCGCGCAAGTAGTGAAATTCACTAAAGGCGTAGGAGAAATTTTCTTTATGGGGTGGGGCCGTTGAATAATCGGCAGCAGCGGCTATACATAGATGCCGGCTTTTATCGGTCGTGTTTAGATGAATACGGTTGCGCCCATCGTCCTATATACCGACGAGGCGCTTGCCAGCCCCTCGTCGCTATCGTTGTCACTACGCCGGGGTTTCCAAGGTTCGGGCAGTGCCTGCCAGGGCCAGTATCCCGGTGCGCAAGTCGGTGCCGCTGGGTTGCTGGTAAAGATTCAATCCGAACTCCGGCAACACGGCCAGCAGGTAGTCGAAAATATCCCCCTGGATCCGCTCGTAATCGGCCCACGCGGTGGTGCGGGTAAAGCAATAGATCTCCAGCGGCACGCCCTCGGCGGTGGTTTGCATCTGGCGCACCATGCAGGTCATGTTCGGCTGGATGTCCGGATGGCTTTTGAGGTAGGCCAGGGCATACGCGCGGAAGGTGCCGAGGTTGGTCATGCGCCGGCGGTTGGCCGACAGTTGCGCGCTGTGGCCCTGGGCTTCGTTCCAGGCCTTGAGTTCGGCCTGCTTGCGCCCGATGTAGTCGGTGAGCAGGTGCACCTGGGTCATGCGCACTTCTTCATCGTCACGCAAAAAGCGCACGCCGCTGGCATCGATAAACAGGCTGCGCTTGATGCGTCGCCCACCCGAGGCCTGCATGCCGCGCCAGTTCTTGAACGATTCGGACATCAGGCGCCAGGTCGGGATGGAGACGATGGTCTTGTCGAAGTTCTGCACCTTGACCGTGTGCAGGGTGATGTCCACCACATCGCCGTCGGCGCCGACCTGGGGCATTTCGATCCAGTCGCCGACGCGTAGCATGTCGTTGCTGGTCAATTGCACGCTGGCGACGAACGACAACAGCGTGTCCTTGTAGACCAACAGGATCACCGCCGACATCGCACCCAGGCCCGACAGCAGCAACAGTGGCGAACGGTCGATCAGGGTCGCGACGATGATGATCGCGCCAAACACGTACAGCACCATCTTCGCCAGCTGCACGTAGCCCTTGATCGAGCGGGTACGCGCGTGTTCGGTGCGCGCATAGATGTCCAGCAGGGCGTTGAGCAGGGCGCTCATGGCCAGCATCAGGAACAGGATGGTCAGGGCCAGGGCCACGTTGCCGATAAACAGGATGGCGGTCTTGCTCAGGTCCGGCACCAGGTACAAGCCGAACTGGATCACCAGCGACGGCGTCATCTGCGCCAGGCGGTGGAAGACTTTGTTATGCCGCAGGTCGTTGAGCCAGTGCAGCGCCGGTTGCCGGCCGAGCAATTTAACGGCGTGGAGGATGAGGTAACGCGCCACCCGTCCGAGCAGCAGGGCCACCATCAGCAACACCACAAAACCGAGGCTGGCATGCAGCAGCGGGTGTTCGTCGAGGGTGCCCCAGAGGTCTTGGACGTTGAGCCAGAGCTGTTTGATATCCATGGATGAAACCGATTCTTCTGTAAGACAAGACGGCGCGATTAGAGCATTTAAGTGCAACAAAGTTGATGCCGTGGACAAATGCTCTGACAAAAAAGCAACTGATTAGCGCCGTTCGCGTAAAGACACTCGGTTTGGACGCCCGAAACCGGTACCCTATGCAGCTGATTTTTTGTATTTCTTCGAGGTAGCACCCGTGTTTTCCCAATTCGCCCTGCACGAACGCCTGCTCAAAGCCGTGGCCGAGCTTAAATTTGTCGAGCCTACGCCTGTGCAGGCAGCGGCCATCCCGCTCGCGCTCGAAGGGCGTGACCTGCGGGTGACGGCTCAAACCGGGAGTGGCAAGACCGCCGCTTTCGTGCTGCCGATTCTTAACCGCCTGATCGGCCCGGCCAAGGTCCGTGTCAGCATCAAGACCCTGATCCTGCTGCCGACCCGCGAGCTGGCCCAGCAGACCTTGAAGGAGGTGGAGCGCTTCTCGCAGTTCACTTTCATCAAATCCGGCCTGATCACCGGTGGCGAAGACTTCAAGGTCCAGGCCGCCATGCTGCGCAAGGTGCCGGACATCCTGATCGGCACGCCTGGACGCATGATCGAGCAACTCAACGCCGGTAACCTTGACCTCAAGGAAGTCGAGGTGCTGGTGCTCGACGAAGCCGACCGCATGCTCGACATGGGCTTTGCCGACGACGTGCAGCGCCTGGTGGCTGAATGCGTGAACCGCCAGCAGACCATGTTGTTCTCCGCCACCACCGGTGGTTCGACCCTGCGCGAGATGGTCGCCAAGGTCCTGAACAATCCTGAGCACCTGCAGGTCAACAACGTCAGCGACCTGAACGCCACCACGCGCCAGCAGATCGTCACCGCTGACCACAACGTGCACAAGGAACAGATCCTCAACTGGTTGCTGGCCAACGAGACCTATCAGAAGGCCATCGTGTTCACCAACACCCGCGCTGCCGCCGACCGCATCTACGGCCGCCTGGTGGCCCAGGACTACAAGGCGTTCGTGCTGCACGGCGAGAAAGACCAGAAGGACCGCAAGCTGGCGATCGACCGCCTCAAGGCCGGCGGCGTGAAGATCCTGGTTGCCACCGACGTTGCCGCGCGCGGCCTGGACGTGGACGGCCTGGACATGGTCATCAACTTCGACATGCCCCGCAGCGGCGACGAATACGTGCACCGTATCGGCCGTACCGGGCGTGCGGGCAACGATGGCCTGGCGATCTCGCTGATCTGCCACGGCGACTGGAACCTGATGTCGAGCATCGAGCGCTACCTCAAGCAGTCGTTCGAGCGCCGCACCATCAAGGAAGTCAAAGGCACCTACACCGGGCCGAAAAAGGTCAAGGCATCGGGCAAGGCCGTTGGCGTGAAGAAGAAAAAGACCGACGCCAAAGGCGAGAAGAAAAAGGCCGGTGCCAAGTCGCCGACCAAGCGCAAGATCGCCAACCGGCCGAAGACCGACAACCTGTCGCTGGTCAGCAAGGATGGCATGGCGCCGCTCAAGCGTCGCAAGCCAGAAGCACCCGCTGCCGAGTAAGGCGTGAGGGATGTGAAAAAACCGGACGTTGTCCGGTTTTTTTATGGCCTCAGTTTTTCGCTTTGGCCGCCGCTTCTTTCAATTCCTTGAGGCGGGCGTCGATCAACTGGCACTTGTCGGGAAACTCCGCGCTTTCAGTATCCAGGTCCATCTTCTGCAGCTCGTCGTTCATCTCCTTGGCCTTGGTCGGGTTCTGCTCGGTGAGTTTGGCCACTTCCTGGGCCAGTTGCTCGCGCTTGGCCGTGGCCTCTTCCGGGGTGCAGGCCCAAGCGGGCAGGGCGGTGAGCAACGTGGCGGCGATGGCCAGGTTCATCAGGGTTTTCATGGTCGGACCTCCTTGGCGGTGATGCTCAGTTGAGGGGGCGAACGTCTGGAAAGTTCAGAGAAATGACGCCCGTCGGTTGGTATGAACGGCCACAGTCCCATAGGGTCACTCCTACAGACGGGCTACTTTCCTTAGGCCTGCAGGAGGAATCAGGATGACGACTTACAACTGGGATCTGATCGAACGTCTGCTGCATGAAGTGCAGAACGGCGAGGGCAGTTTTGCCCCGCGCAAATACGCCGAGCAGGAAGCGGCCGAGAAGGCCACGGCGGGCGAGTCCACCGGTAACCTGGATGCGCTGAAAAAGACCGCCGCGGACTATGAAGCGCTGTTGTTCAAGCGTGGGTTTATCGAGTCGCGGCCTGAGGAAGAAGGCGGTAACGGAGAGAATTTCATTCTGACCGCTCTGGGCGCGCAGCTGTTGGCGCTGATCGACAGCTCCATCCCGGGCAACGATCACCCGCGCCAGGTGCTGGATGAGCAGGCCGATGCGTTGGACCCGGCGACCTTCGCTGAGGTGGCCTCCAAAGCGCAGATCGCCTGACCCCTCCATGCCCCGGCACCCAGGCGGTGCCGGGCACGCCGAAACTGTCGGATCGGTAATCTGCCGCTAAGGTTGCTGACAGCCGGCGACCCCTAATCTGCTGCCATTCAACTGACGGACTTGAATCGGCATGCACTCTACTACCTCCAGACGAACCTTCGTCAAAGGCCTGGCCGCCGGCGGCCTGCTCGGCGGGCTCGGGCTATGGCGCACGCCGGTATGGGCGCTGACAAGTGCGGGCGAGCCCACGGTGCTGGCGGGCAGCGAATTCGCTCTGTTTATCGAGCAGACGCCGGTCAATCTCACGGGGCAACAGCGCACCGCGTTGACCATCAATGGCAGCCTGCCCGGCCCGTTGCTGCGCTGGCGTGAGGGCGACACCGTGACCCTGCGCGTGCACAACCGCCTCAGCGAGCCGACGTCGATCCACTGGCACGGCATCTTGTTGCCGTCGACCATGGACGGCGTGCCCGGCCTGAGTTTCAAGGGCATCGAGCCGGGTGGCGTGTTTGTCTACCAGTTCAAGGTCAGACAGCATGGTACTTACTGGTACCACAGCCACTCCGGGTTCCAGGAACAGCAGGGGGTGTACGGCCCGCTGGTCATCGAGCCGTTGGAGCCCGAGCCCTTCACCTGCCAGCGCGACTACGTGGTGATGCTCTCGGACTGGACCGACGAAGACCCCGTCGCCCTGATGAAGACCCTCAAGAAGCAGTCCGATTACTACAACCTGCATAAGCCCACCGTGGGCGATTTCGCACGGGATGTGGGCAAGCAGGGCTGGTCGGCCACCGTCAGCGACCGGCTGATGTGGGCGCAGATGAAGATGAACCCTACCGACCTTGCGGACGTCAGCGGCCAGACCTACACCTACCTGCTCAACGGCCAGCCCCCCGGCCTCAACTGGACCGGGGTATTTGAGGCCGGGGAGAAAATACGCCTGCGCTTTATCAACGGTTCGGCGATGACCTATTTCGATGTGCGCATTCCGGGGCTGAAGATGACCGTCATCGCTGCCGATGGCCAGCCGGTCAAGCCGGTCAGCGTCGATGAATTCCGCATTGCGGTCGCCGAAACCTTCGATGTGCTGGTGGAACCCACGGCAGCGGCCTACACGCTGTTTGCCCAGTCCATGGACCGCACGGGTTATGCCCGTGGCACGCTTGCCCGCCAGGCGGGGGCGATGGCACCCGTACCGGCACTTGAGCCGCGCCCCTGGCTCACCATGGACGACATGGGCATGGGTGGGATGGATCACGGCGCCATGGCGGACATGCCGGATATGGCGGGCATGGATCACAGCGCGATGGGCGCGATGTCGATGCAGAGCCACCCGGCCAGCGAGCAGAACAACCCTTTGGTGGACATGCAGGCGATGAGCCCGGTGCCCAAGCTCGACGATCCCGGTATCGGCCTGCGCAACAACGGTCGGCGAGTGCTGACCTACGCCGACCTGCACAGCACCTTTGAGGACCCCGATGGCCGCGACCCCGCGCGCACCCTTGAATTGCACCTCACCGGGCATATGGAGAAGTTCGCCTGGTCATTCAATGGCGTGAAGTTCTCCGATGCCGAGCCCTTGCAGCTGACTTATGGCGAGCGCGTCCGGCTGGTGCTGGTCAACGACACGATGATGAGCCACCCGATTCACCTGCACGGCCTGTGGAGCGACCTCGAGGATGAAAACGGCCAGTTCCAGGTTCGCAAGCACACCATCGACATGCCGCCGGGCTCGCGCCGCAGTTACCGGGTGACCGCCGATGCCCTGGGGCGTTGGGCCTATCACTGTCACCTGCTGTACCACATGGAAATGGGCATGTTCCGTGAAGTGCGCGTGCATGAATGAGGAAGCGAGCATGAACCGTCGGGTTTTATCTGTGTGTATCGCGCTGGCCGGGTGGGCATTCGGCTCGCCGACGCAGGCCGAGGAGTTTCAAGGCATGAGCCCGGCGGTTCCGGCGCTGAGCGAAAGCCGTACGCCGATCCCGCTGCTCACCGACGCTGATCGCGCCGCCGTGTACAACGCGCCGGGCGGGCATGTGGTGCATGACAGCGGCATCAACTCAATGCTGCTGGTCAACCAGCTGGAATGGCAAGGCGGCGGTGGCGGTGGTGCGCTGAACTGGGACATCAAGGGCTGGCTCGGTGGTGACATCGACCGCCTGTGGCTGCGCAGCGAAGGCGAGCGCAGCGCCGGTCGCACTGACAGCGCCGAAGCCCAGGCGTTGTGGGGGCACGCCATCAGCCCTTGGTGGGACCTGGTTGGCGGCGTGCGCCAGGACTTCAAGCCCGCAGACAGCCAGACCTGGGCGGCGTTCGGCCTGCAGGGCATGGCGCTCTACAACTTCGAGGCCGAGGCGACGCTGTTTGTGGGCGAGTCGGGCCACACCGCGGCACGCCTGGAAGGTGACTACGACATCCTGCTGACCAACCGCCTGATCCTTCAGCCGACGGCCGAACTCAATTTTTATGCGCAGAACGATCCGCAGCGCCGGCTGGGCGCAGGCCTGTCGGAGAGCGAGCTGGGCCTGCGCTTGCGCTATGAGGTGCGTCGGGCGTTTGCGCCTTACGTGGGTGTGAGTTGGAACCGCAGCTATGGGCGGACGGCGCAATACGCTCGCGACGAAGACGAGGACATCAGCCAACTGCGCTGGGTGGTCGGTGTGCGCCTTTGGTTTTAACCGGTTTCTTATTCCTATAACTCGCCGCCTTGAGCGGCCTGGAGCCTTGCATGTCGATTTTGAAAACCGCGTTAACGGGGGGTGCGCTGTGGGTCGGGTTGATGATCAGCCTGCCGGCCTCGGCCCATCCGAAACTGTTGTCCTCCCTCCCTCCAGCCGGGGCCCAAGGTGCCGCGCCGGCCATCATTGAACTGCGCTTTTCGGAGAACCTGCTGACGCAGTTTTCCGGGGCCAGGCTGACCATGACCGATATGCCCGGCATGCCCAATTCGCCGATGCCCATCAAGGCCAGTGTCGCGGCGAGCACCGACCCCAGGGTGATGCTGATCAAGCCGGCTTCTGCACTGGCTACCGGCATCTACCGGGTCGATTGGCGCGCAGTGTCATCCGACACGCACCCGATTACCGGTAATGTGGTGTTCAGCGTCCAGCCATGAGCGAACTGACCCAAGTCACACTGCGCTTTGCGCTCTATCTTGACCTGATGCTGTTGTTTGGCCTGGGGCTCTTTGGTCTCTACGGGCTCAAGGCGCCGGAGCGCGTGCTGCTGAATTTGAGCGGCCTGCTGCGGCTGACGGCTGGCGTCGGGATAGTGCTGTCGATGGCGTCGCTGTTGACGCTGACCCAGGCCATGAGTGGCGCGACGGATTGGCAGACGCTGTGGCCGCATCTGCACATGATGCTTTGGCAGACCGACCTGGGCTTGACGTGGTGGCTACGGATGGCGGCGCTGGTGGTGGCTGCGCTTGGCACCCGCCTGCCATTGGTCACGTTGTCGGGTGCCGCCGCGTTGGTGACGCTGGCGTGGACCGGGCACGGAGTGATGCATGAAGGCACGCTGGGTGTGTGGCACATCCTCAGCGACGGCGCGCATCTGTTGGCAGCGGGGGGCTGGGTCGGGGCGTTGGCGGCGTTCGGGTTGTTGTCGAGGCGCACGTCTTTGCACGATGCTTATCACGTTCGGGTGCTGGCAAGGGCGCTGAAGGGGTTCGAGCATGTGGGAGCGGGATTTGTCGCGGTGCTGATCGGCACCGGTGTGGCGAATTATCTGTTGGTGGTCGGACCGAATCTGGACGGCCTTACCGGCGGTGTCTACGCGATCCTGTTGTGCCTGAAGCTGGGACTGTTTGGCTTGATGCTGGGGCTGGCGGCGCTCAATCGTTTCCACCTGACGCCGCTTCTGCAACGGTCCGTGGCGGCCGGTGATTATGTCGCTGCCATGGCTGCGCTACGGCGCAGCATGGTGCTGGAGATGGGGGCCGGGGCGCTGGTCCTCGCGCTGGTGGCCTGGTTGGGCACCCTGGCGCCCAATTAGGACTGCGCGCTTTTCAGGCATTTGAGCGCCTGGAAGTCACTGCGGACCTTGTCGATTTTCTGGGTGAGTTTCAGCCGTTGCGGCACGCTGCTGTCGGCCATGACGTCGACGATCAGGCTGCGTGCGGCGGCTTCGGTCTGGGCATACGCCGCGCGATACTCCGGTGTCCACAGGCTTTCGCGGTCCACCAGCAGTTGCTGGATTTTCTGCGGGAAATCGGCGCTGTGGCGTTGCTGCACGGCGTCGATGAATTGTGCCTGCCAGTGGGCACGGTTGCCGATCCATTGTTCATTTTGCTTGCCCAGGCTGATGGACCAGGCCATTACCCGGTTCTTCTGGCTATCGCTCAGTGGCCCCATCCACGCATCCAGACGCTTGTTCATACGCTCGGCGCGGTCCTGGATCTGCTTGGCCAGCGGCGGCTTGAGGTATTCGTCCTGGCGTTTGCGCAGGTCCTTGGCCAGGGCATCGTTCATGTCGTTGACCTGCTGGTCATCCAGCCCTTGTAACAATTCAATCGCCGACGGGGTGATTTCCCGCGCCACCTCGGCAATCGCCTGCTTGGCCTCAACCGTGCGGGTTTGCAGCGCTGCATCGGTGACCTGGTTGCTCTCGACCATTGCTTGCAGGCGGTCGAGCCAGTCGAGGTAACCCGGCAATTGGGTGGTGCAGTGCCAGGCCAGGTGGTCCTTGAGCTTGTCGTTGAACCAGCTCTTCTGCCCGGCGTTCATGTCCAGGTAGTCGTTGAGGGTCCAGGGGATGATCACGTCCAGGTTACGGTAGGCCAGGCCCACGCGGTTGCAGCCGGCGAGCACCAGGCTCAGGGTCAGGAATACCACCAGCAGTTTGAGCCGACGCAGCATGGGCGTGTCCTTGCGCAGAGGGGAGTTAATGCATGTGAACCCGCGGCGCCCGCGACAGTTCAGCCCATCAATAAAACGACCGCGCCGCCTTCAGGGTCAACAGGCCATCGCATTGCGAATTGTGTCCGGAATAGGCCGAGCAATCGCCGCCGCTGAGGCTGGAGTCGCTGTAGATCAGGTCCAGGTCGATGCCTTTCCAGGCGCGGGAGAACTGTACCGACCAGTCGCTGAAGCTGCTGATGGTGCCGCCCTCTACCGAAGCCGGCGTGCCCAGCTGATGGGTGGTGTACTTCATGCTGACGCCGATGCCGAAGGGCTGGGTACCGCCGAGGTCGGCGAACAGCGTGCTGTCCTGGCGGTCCGGGTCGTTGCTGAAGGACGCGCCGAAACGATTGCCGAGTAGATTCAGACCGCCGTAGAACTCCTGGCTGTCGAGGGGGCTGAGCTTGGGGTAGCTGTAGTGGATCAGGCCGACTTCGTAGCCCAGGGTCTGGTCGAAGGGGTGTTTGAACCCCATGTAGGAGTCGACTTCGAGGGTGCTGGCCGAGGACAGGCCCATGTTCGGCGAAAACTGGCCGAAGTACAGGCCGCTGTCATGGCTCAGGTCCAGCCCGCCATGGAACGAGTCACTGCCCGGCGAGGTCGGCTTGACCAGGCCCTGGGCCATGCTGCGGCTGGGGGTGGTGCCTAATTTCAGGTCGAAGTCACCCAGTTCACGCTGGAAAATCTGCGCTTCGGCGAGAGGGCTGGCTGCCAGGATACTGGCCACGAAAATGCAGCGTTTAAGCATGCTTCACTCCATGAAAAGCGAGGAGCAGTAACGGAAAAATAGGGCAGATGCCCGTGCTAGACGTGTGCAAGCATACCGGCGAATGCCAGGAGGTGAGGCCCGTTCGTCGATTTGCACGTTCTGAAGGTGACGCGAGAGGGTATTTCGGGCTCTAGTCCTAGCGCCTTGAAGGCAAGACGCTTAGGGACCAGATGTGCTGCGCGGTATTACTTTTTACCCAGGCTGATCTGCTTGGACGGGCCGAAAGTCTGGCCGCTCACGCCCTTGGCAATTTGCTGGATTTCGCCACCGGACTTGAGGAAAGCAGCAATCTGGCTGTTGATCGATTCGCTGGTTTCAACGGCGGGAGCTGGCTTTGCTTTGCTGTTGGATGCTTTTACACGCATGGCGGCCACTAACCTGTAGAAAATTAACTTGGCCAGGCATCGTACAGGAAATACTTGACAATTGCTTGGTAAATATCCCCCGGGAATAAGAGCAGCAGCTGAAAACAGCCAAAGTTTATTTTTGATATTAGCCCCTAACTTACTGTTTTAACTCGAAACCACGGGCTGAGCCGGCACCGGCGGCGTGGCAAAATTCAGCCGAATGATCGGACGAGCGGGGCGCTGCCACTGGAACGCCAGGCAAGCCCGCGATTTTTCAGGCGCGCGCGCGCGGAGAGGGCAACTCGGGTAGAATGCCGCCCACGCAATGAGGGTATTGGAAATGGCTTTAGTCGGGCGCTACAACAGCTTGCAAGTGGTTAAACACACTAACTTTGGTTTGTACCTCGATGGTGCGCAAGATGGCGAAATCCTCTTGCCTAATCGGTATATCCCCAAAGATATTCCCAGTGAAGATGAAGACTGGCTTAACGTTTTCATTTATCTGGACAGCGATGACAAACTTATCGCCACTACCGAAAAACCGAAAGTTCAAGTCGGCGAATTTGCCAGTTTGAAAGTCGTGGAAGTCAACAGCATTGGCGTGTTCCTCGACTGGGGGTTGCCAAAGGATCTGTTGCTGCCGTATTCGGAAGAGAAACGTCAGCTGACCGCCGGTGAATACTGCGTGGTGCATGTCTACCTCGACAAACACACCAAGCGTATTACCGCGACCGCGCGCCTCGACCGCTACCTGGACAAGACGCCGGCCAACTACGTCGTGGGCCAGGAAGTCGACCTGCTGGTCGCCGAAGCCACCGACATGGGCTTCAAGGCGATCATCAACAACAAGCACTGGGGCCTGATCCACAAGAACGAAGTGTTCAAGTTCCTGCGCCCGGGCAAGGAAGAAAAAGGCTTTATCAAAGAGATCCGCGCCGATGGCAACATCAGCCTGAGCCTGCAACCGGTCGGCCAGGAAGCGGCGTCCAGCCTCAACTCGAAGATCCTCGCCAAGTTGCGTGAAAACAACGGCAGTTTGCCGGTCAGCGACAAGAGCGACCCGGCGGTGATCAGCAACTTGTTTGGCGTGAGCAAGGGCAACTTCAAGAAAGCCATTGGTGCACTCTACAAGCAGGGCCAGATCGTGATTCACGCGGATCGCATTGAACTAAGCTGAGTGCGGTTTGCTCTTCTGTAGGAGCGAGCTTGTTGTGGCGAGCAAGCTTGCTTGCGCTGGGGTGCGAAGCGCCCCCAAAGCTTGCGACTGCTACGCAGTCGAGCGGGAGCAAGCTCCCTCGCCACAACAAGCTCGCTCCTACAGAGGCTGCATCAATGTCCAAGAAGTCTGTCTTCGCCTACCTCGGCACCTTGCTTGCCTTCCTGATCCTCGACGGTCTCTGGCTTGGGGTCCTCATGGGCCCGACCTACAAATCCCTGCTGGGCCCGCTGATGCTCGATCAGCCTCGCCTGTTGCCCGCCGCGCTGTTCTATCTCCTGTATGTCCTCGGTTGCGTGGTGTTCGTGGTCTTGCCCAGTGCCAGCTGGCAACGCGCGGCGCGACTGGGTGCATTGCTGGGCCTGGTGGCCTACGGCACCTATGACCTGAGCAACTGGGCCACGCTGCAGGGTTGGTCCGGCGGGTTGGCGGTGATGGACATGGCCTGGGGCACCTTCCTCACAGCGGCCTGCTGCACGGTCGGGTACTTGTGTGCACATCGGGTGCACCAGTGATTGTGTACAGGATTAATCTGCACCGTTGCTGAGCGCGGTCCCCGTTACTAAACCCCTATGTACCCCGTTGGAACGCCGTTGCAGAGGGATTGTGTTCTATTGGCACGCATTCTGCTGACTATCTCGTATACAAACCATGCCGCCTCCCGTATGCACCCCCGTGACGGAAGCGCAGGCCGGTATTACGAGGAGCCCGCGATGACCGAACAATTGCCCAAAGGCTACAGCCCCCGCCTGTACAACCAGGACCTGGGGCCGCTGCCGCAAAAGTGGACCTGGTACAACATCTTTGCCTTCTGGATGAGTGACGTGCACAGCGTGGGTGGCTATGTGTTCGCCGCCAGTCTGTTTGCCCTGGGGCTGGCCAGTTGGCAGGTGTTGATTGCCTTGCTGGCAGGCATTTGCATTGTGCAATTGATTGCCAACCTGGTGGCCAAGCCCAGCCAGCAGGCCGCCGTGCCCTATCCAGTGATCTGCCGGCTGGCGTTTGGCGTGTTCGGCGCGAACATTCCCGCCGTGATTCGCGGCCTGATTGCGGTGGCCTGGTACGGGATTCAGACCTACCTGGCGTCGAGTGCCCTGATCATTGTGGTATTGCGCTTTTTCCCACAGATGGCGGTGTTTGCAGAGCCGCATTTTGCCGGCCTGTCTTACCTGGGCTGGTTTGGTTTCCTCAGTTTATGGGTGTTGCAGGCGGCCGTGTTCTGGGCCGGCATGGAGTCCATCCGTCGCTTTATCGATTGGGCGGGGCCGGTGGTCTATGCGGTGATGTTTGCCCTGGCCGGCTGGATTGTCTGGAAGGCAGGGTGGGCAAATATCAGCTTTACCCTGGCGGAAAAATCCCTGTCGGGCTGGCAGGCGTTCGGCCAAGTGATCGTGGCGACGGCGCTGGTGGTGTCGTACTTTTCCGGGCCGACCCTGAATTTCGGTGATTTCAGCCGTTACTGCCGCAGCATGCAGGACGTGCGGCGTGGCAACTTCTGGGGCCTGCCGGTGAACTTCCTGGCGTTTTCCCTGGTGACCGTGGTGATCGTCTCGGGCACCTTGCCGGTGTTTGGCGAAATGCTCCATGACCCGATCGCGACCGTCTCGCGCATTGATAACAGCATGGCGGTGCTGCTGGGCGCTTTTGCATTTGTGACTGCCACCATCGGCATCAACATCGTCGCCAACTTCGTGTCCCCGGCGTTCGACTTCGCCAACGTCGCACCGAGCAAAATCAGCTGGCGCGCCGGCGGCATGATCGCCGCGGTGGCGTCGATTTTCATCACCCCGTGGAACCTGTTCAATAACCCGCTGATGATCCACTACACCCTGGATATCCTCGCGGCCTTTATCGGCCCGCTGTTCGGGATTCTGCTGGTGGACTTCTACCTGATCAAAAAGCAGAAGATCGACGTGGACGCGCTGTTCGATGACAGCCCGAGCGGGCGCTATTACTTCGACGGCGGTGTGAACTGGACGGCGGTCAAGGCACTGGTGCCCGCGACGCTGGCGGGGGTCGCGATCACCTTCACGCCGGCGTTGCAGGGCATGGCTAACTTTGCCTGGTTCACCGGCTGCTTCCTGGGTGGGCTGTTTTTCCTGGTGTTGGCGCGGCGTGAGCAGGTTCGTGCGCCGGCACCGTTGGTCGCCGGCTGACCAACACCCCTCCCGCCACTGACAGGCCTGCACCGGCAATCACCAGCGCCGGTTGCAGGCCACCGCTCAGGTGACTGCTCACCGACGCCAGCAACGGCCCACTCAATTGGCCGATGGCAAAGCTGGCGGTCAGCAGCCCGGTGTTGCGCTGATAGCCGTGGGGCGCAACGTCCCGCAGGCGCGCCATCACCAACTGCATGCAGGCCAGGAACGGCCCGCCGCACAGCAACACCCCCAGCGCCAGGCCCCAACCGTTGCCCAGCAGGCAGGCGAATACCCCGGCCGCCTGCAGCCACAATGTGGTCATCAGCCAGCGGCGGGTGGTGTCCGGGTCCTTGGGACGCAGGCTTGCGACCACTACCCCAATCGCCGCGGCCAAACCAAAGCAGGGCCAGAACAGATCAGCCTGCCAGGCGCCCTTGAATTGCGCGCTGGCCATCTGTGACAGGAAGGTCGCCGGAATGATGTAGCCCAGGCCGAACAACACGTAGATCCAGCACAGGTGAGTAATGCTGCCGTTGCTGGCCGTGTCGGCGTGGCTTGCAACAGGCGCAGTGACGGTGGACGGCTGTGGCAGAAAGGGCAAGATTGCCAGCAGCATCACCAGCGCCACTACCGCATAGATCAGCCACAAGGTTGCAGAGCTTTGGTCCAACAGGTTGGAGCCCAGCGCCAGCAACCCGGTCAACACAATCCCCAGCCCCGGCCCGGCGAACACCAGGGCGCCGAGGCGTGCACGCCCGGCGGCAATCGCCAGCGGCTGGCTCAGGCTGGTGATCATCACCAATGCCCAGGCACTTGCAACGCCGGTACCGAAGCGCAACAGCATGTGTGGCCAGAAACCCTGGGCCCAGTACGACGCCAGGGTCAGCAGCACGCACAACCAGAGCCCGCCATACAGGCGACCCCGCACATGGTGATGGCTGCGCGCAAAAATCGAATCCACCGCGCCCACGAAGTAGCCCAGGTAATTGGCCGCTGCGATCAGTCCGGCGTCGGTCAGGTCGATCTGGCCTTCACTGAGCAAGTGGGGCATTTGCGGGGTAAGGGCGAAGCGGCCAATGCCCATGGCCATCATCAGGGCGATAAAGCTGGCGAGTAAGCGGGTGAGGGGTGACATGGTCGGGTGTCCTGCGGGTAAGCGAATACCGTCAGGCTAGAGCGGATTGACTTTCTGTAAAAATGAATAATAGTGAGTAACTTGTTCAGTTTTGGAGAAAGTCATGGAGTTCAGTCAATTGCGCATCTTCCAGGCCGTGGCGGAAGAGGGCTCCATTACCCGCGCTGCCGAGCGCCTGCATCGAGTGCCGTCGAACTTGTCGACCCGGCTCAAGCAGATGGAAGAACAGCTTGGCGTGGAATTGTTCGTGCGCGAACGCCAGCGCTTACAGCTTTCTCCGGCGGGCAAGGTGTTGCTGGACTACAGCACCCGTCTGCTGGCGCTGCATGATGAAGCCCATGGCGCCGTGCAAGGCGGGCAACCGGCCGGCAATTTTGTGCTGGGCAGCATGTACAGCACGGCAGCAGTGCATTTGCCGAAGCTGCTGGCGCGCTATCACAAGGCCTATCCGATGGTGAACCTTCAGGTGTTGTCGGCGCCCAGCGGTGAACTGCTCGAAGGGTTGATCACCGGTCGCCTGGACGCCGCATTTGTGGACGGGCCCATCACGATTGCCTCCCTCGACGGTGTGGCCCTGTGCGAAGAACGCCTGGTGCTGATATGCGAAGCCGACCACCCGCCGGTGCGCGGGCCACAGGATGTTGCCGGCCGCTCGGTGTTCACCTTTCGCCGCAGTTGCGCCTACCGCACGCGCCTGGAAACCTGGTTTTCCCACGAGCACGTCGCCATGGGGAGGGCGATTGAGATCGAGTCTTATCAAGGCATGCTCGCCTGTGTCATCGCCGGTTCAGGGGTGGCGCTGATGTCCGAATCCATGCTTGACAGCCTGCCAGGCAAGGACAGCGTGTCCGTTCATCCGCTGACGGGGCAATTTGCCACTGCGACCACCTGGCTGATGTGGCGAAAGGGTATGCTCGGCGCTAACCTCAACGCATGGATCGACCTGCAGCAAGAGGGCAGTACCGAGGTCCTGCAAGACGTACGTGCGATTGCTTGAGCGATCCGTCAGGATTTGCATCAATTCAGTAACAGTTCGTTGTGGTTTCATTCAAGCAATACGTAGGACTTAGGGCTACTATCAATGTAGGAAAAGGCGACAGAACTTGCGCCGACCAGCATTACCCTCAAAGGGGGCAAACCATGAAAGAGAAAATCCAGAACTGGCTCCACGACCTTGGCGTTGCATTGGGCTTGATCGAGCCCCCCCTGCAACCGGTGCCGATTCGTACCGATGACGAGCAGCGTCGTCCACGTCGCAGATAATCTCTGGCTGAAGCAGGATTAAAGGTGTGGGGGCGAGTAAGCCCGCTCCCACCGTTTATTTTGCGCCAGGCAAAACCAGCGGGCGTGACATCCCACGCCGCAGCGTCCATACAGCGTTTCCAACGCCAGTCCTACCTCCCGCCGCCCCAGTCACCTTGCCTCGGGCCTGCGCGATAGCCCCCTCACGCCATAACACTCACTCTCCCCTCGGTAGCTTGGGCGAGTAGTCCGAATCCATGCAGGTCAGTCAGGCCTCTGACCTTCACGTGTCGGAATCAGGCTACTCGTTCATCAGAAGTGGCTGGCTTATTCAATTCAAACCATGAGCGTAGGTTGAGTTTCTCAACGGCCCTCCAATAACGCCCCACCTTTATTGAAGGGCTCTCTGCGAGGCATCAGTCCGTCAGAATTGTTGGAGAAACAGCTATGAGGCTCTCTTCCATTCCGCCAGTCGCCGCGTCACTCATCGCCATAACCGGAAATATCCTGCATCTCGCACCCGTGTCGAGAGCCTGGAAGGCTCACGCACCCAGCAACGTGGTGTTCTTTCCCCCGACATTGACCAAACATGATCTGCTCATACAGATCGGTCTCCTGAGTCCATCGGCGATCATTGTCGGGGACCAGGCGATCGATGCAGACGTCATCGCCCAATGGCGCATATCCCACCCGTTTGGCGACCTCCATTTGATCCGCAGAGGTACGAGCCTGGATAAGGTGCGACTGGACCTTTGCGGCTCCAACGACATCCGCGTAGTCAATACGCCGGGGGTCAACGCGCCCCATGTCGCCGCCTATATGGCACGCTGGCTGACACTGGCTGATGGCTCCCTGCCGCGCGACATCTGTGTGCTGGGATACGGCAACGTGGGCAGGGAGCTGGTCAAGTTGTTGCTTGATCGAGATCCGGAGGTTCGGATCAAGGTATTGGATCGGCACGCTCAGAGGCCGGCCACTCTCGGCACAACCTGTTCCGACAGCCGAGTGTCCTTTGGCGTGGACTGGTTCGAGGTGCTGGAGGGGGCCCGTGCCGTCGCTATCTGTTTATCCCTGAATGATGAGTCCACCCATCGCATTGATCGGGCCCTTATTCAGTGCCTGCACAGACAGGCTCGCCTGGTCTGCGTCGCCAAGCCGGATGTCTTCAGCGACGACGCGTTGCGGGCCCTGGCAACGGCTGAAGCTATCCAGCTTGTATTGGACTACGGGCCTGGGACACTGGATGCATTTCGGGGGCGCGCGCAGGCACTCGGCTGCAGTGTCTCCAAGTGGCGCAAGCCGGCGACCCTGACAACCCAGGCGGCAATGACTGAAGCCTGCCACGGCGACCTTGACTATGCCGTCTCGATTCAACTGAGCCTGACCGCCTTGCGCTGCCTGGTCCGGCGCAAACTTGCCCACTCATTGATGATCCCCGCGCAACAGGCAGATGCCGGCGCGCCGCGCGTATCGATCATCGGTCGAGGCATCAACGGCCTGCTCCAAGCCGTGATGTTCCGCCTGGCCAATTATCAGGTCTCGGTCTACGGAGGACATCAGCAGAGCGATGGCGCCAGTCATAAGCAGGTGAACATGCGCCACCTTTCAGCCACGGAGACGACTGCAAAGCCGCTGGACAACGCTTATCTGACGCCTGGAAACCAGTACCTGGCCGTGGAGTGCAACCGTGCAGGCATTGAGCTGTTTGAAAAGTTTCTGGCCGACAATCCATCAATTGACGCATCGGGAGACGATCTGGGCATTGCGCATTTGATGGATGAGATAGAGGCGCTTTTGCGGCGCGCTGGGGTTCGGTTCCTGTCCCAGCATCTGAGTCCGACCCGCATTGCTGAACTGAGCAGAGAACAGTTCGTCGTCACGGCCATGGAAGGAGAGGATCCTGATGGACTATCGATAGTTTATTGCTCCGCCTACAACCGCATTGCCGCCGGCGGAACGTATGCCGGGGGCACCACCCAGGGATTGGTGTGGGCCTCCTTGGTCGAGGAAATCATCCAGACTAAGGCGCCAGCAGTTTCCACAATGTACTCATGATAAAAAACGGGTGCGACATCCGACGTCGCACCCGCTGAAGAAACCGCTCCACTCCCCGTTATTGCTTACACCGCCCGAACCACCTCCGCCTCGGGCCGGCGTGACAACACACTCACCAGCACAAAACTCACCAGCGCCACTGCCAGGCTGTAGTAGATCGGCGTGTTCGCATCCAGGCCATCCTTGAACATGAACACCAGCGCCGTTACAAAACCCAGGCTCATGGAGGTGATTGCCCCCGACGTGGTCGCCCGCTTCCAGAAGATCGCCCCGATCAGCGGGATCAGCATGCCACCCACCAGCAGGTTGTAGGCCAGGGTCAGGGCGCTGATTACGTCATTGACCACCAGTGCGATGCCCAGCACGACGATACCGGTCAGCATCGTGAACAGGCGGTTGATTGCCAGGCTCGATTGTCTGCCGCCGCGCAGGCGTGGCAGCAGGTCTTCGGTCAACACCGTGGAGGCGGCGAGCAAGCCGGCGCTGGCCGTCGACATCATCGCCGCCAGTGCCGCCGCGATCACCAGGCCGCGGATGCCGTCCGGCAGCGAGACTTTGACGATGGCTGCGAACGCGTTGTTGACGTTATCCAGGTCCGGAATCAGTACATGGGCCGCCATGCCGATCAGCGCACAGGCGAGGCCGTAGAGGATGCAGTAGAACCCCGCGAAAGTGCCTGCGTACTTGGCGACCTTTTCGTCACGGGCGGTGAACACCCGCTGCCAGATGTCCTGGCCGATCAGGATGCCGAAGAAGTAGATCATGAAGTAGGTGATGATCGTGTCCCAGCCGATCGCGGTGAAGCTGAAGCTCGATGCCGGCAGCTTGGCGACCAGCTCATCCCAGCCGCCGACGCGGTACAGGCAGATCGGCAGCAGGATAAACATCAGGCCGACGGTCTTGATCACGAATTGCACGATGTCGGTGAGGGTCAGCGACCACATGCCACCGATGGTCGAGTAGACCACCACCACACCACCGCCCAGCAACACCGAAATCCAGAATGGCAGGCCGAACAGCACTTGCAGCACCGTGCCGATGGCCAGGATCGAGGTCACGCCGATCATCAGCGCGTAGGCCAGCATGATCACCGCACTCGCCTGGCGGGCCATGGGGTTGTAGCGTTTTTCCAGTACCTGGGTGACGGTGAAGATTTTCAGCTTGAGCAGCGGCTTGGCCAGGAACAGGTTCAGCGCGATGATCCCCATGCCCAACGCCGCACACAGCCAGAAGCCGGAGATGCCATGCACATAACCCAGGCGCACGGTACCGACGGTGGATGCACCGCCCAGTACCGTGGCGGCCATGGTGCCCATGTACAGCGACGGGCCCAGGTTGCGACCGGCTACCAGGTAGTCTTCGTGGGTCTTGGCGCGGCGCATGCCGTAGTAGCCGAGCACGAGCATGCCGGCGGCGTAGATGAGTACGACGAATAAATCCAAAGCCATGACGGCGGGTCTCCGTTTATTGTTTTAGGTAACAGGCGAACTTGTTGTGGGAGCGGAGCTTGCTCCCGCAGGGCTGCGAAGCGGACCCTTGGGGCCATACACCGAAGCCGGCTCCGGAAACACACGCAACAACGTCAGGTACACCACCGACGCCAACCCCAGCGTCACCGGCAGGCTGATATCGATGCCATCGGCCAGGTTGCCCAGCGGCCCGACAAACTGCCCCGGCAAGTTGACGAAGCACAGGCCCACCAGCGCACTCGGAATCCAGGCCCCCAGCCCGCGCCAGTTCCAGCCATGGCTGAACCAGTAGCGGCCGCCGGTTTCACCGCGGGTGAACACCTGCAGGTCATCCGGGCAGTAGAAGCCGCGACGCACGATCAGGCCGATGATCATCATCACCATCCATGGCGTGGTGCAGGTGATGATCAGCACGGCGAAGGTCGATACGCTCTGCACCAGGTTGGCGGCGAAACGTCCGATAAAGATGAAGGCAATCGACATCACCCCGATCAGCAGAGTGGCCTTGACCCGTGACAGCAGGCGTGGGAACACGCTGGACATGTCCAGGCCGGTGCCATACAGCGAGGTGGTGCCGGTGGACATGCCGCCAATCACCGCGATCAGGCACACCGGCAGGAAGAACCAGGTCGGTGCCACCGCCAGCAGACCGCCGACGTAGTTGTTGGCCGCGATGTAGTCCGGCGCCTTGATCGCCACGATGGTGGCGGTGGCCAGGCCGAACAGGAACGGGATCAAGGTGGCGATCTGTGCCAGGACTACCGCCAGCATGATGCGCATTTTCGGCGTCTCACGTGGGATATAGCGTGACCAGTCACCCAGGAACGCCCCGAAGGAAATCGGGTTGCTCATGGCCACCAGCGCCGCGCCGATAAACGCCGCCCAGAAGCCGGTCTGGCCCAGGGCTACGCTGCCGGCGAAGTGGCTGTCGAAGGTCGGCGCGAACGCGAAGATGCCCAACAGAAACAGCAGGCTTGCCGCCCAGACCGCAATGCGGTTGACCCACAGCATGAAGCGAAAGCCGTAGATGCACACCGTCAGGACAAGCATGGCGAATACGCCGTAGGCCAGGCCCAGGGTCAGGTCGGTTTCCGGCAGGCCGATCAGCCGTTTCGCACCGCCGACCAGCGCATCGCCTGAACTCCACACCGACAGTGAGAAGAAGGCAATCGCCGTCAGCAATGACAGAAACGAGCCGACAATCCGCCCGTGCACGCCGAAGTGCGCACCGGAAGACACTGCGTTGTTGGTGCCATTGATCGGCCCGAACAGGCCCATGGGGGCGAGGATCAACGCACCCACCACTACGCCCAGCACAATCGCCCAGACGCCGGCCTGGAACGACAGGCCGAACAACACCGGAAAGGAACCGAGCACGGCGGTAGCAAAGGTATTGGCGCCGCCGAAGATCAGGCGGAACAGATCCTTGGGGGTGGCGGTACGTTCGTTGTCCGGGATCTGTTCGACCCCGTTGGTTTCTATTGTGCGAATACTTTTATCGTTGTTTTTATTATTCATGATCAGCTCCGATCACATTGGCTAAGGGGGCGGCAGCCCTTCCGGCATAGCGGACAAATGTTCGTGACAGGCCAGCCACAGGCCTTCTTGTTGTTCTGTGCGAGATCCTTGGCGTTTGAAGACAATGGTCTCGCGTTCCTGGCTAAAGAATTGCTCCCCGTTCATGCGCAGCTCGGTGGCCACGTCATGGATAAATATCGCCACGTCACCCTGCAGGCTGACCACGGTGTTACTTGAGGTGCAGGACAGCACCTCGAATCCTTCATCCCGGCGCCAGCTGTCCCACAACGCCTGGTAGGCATCGCGACTGAGCAGCGGCTGGGGGAGGGTGTAGAACACAAAGCTGGCATCGGCCGTGAACGCGCCGAAGTAGGCGGCGCGGTCGTTGCGTGCAAACGCCGACACCAGGTCGGCGGCGGCTTTCAACACCTGCGGCACGCTCATCAACGGTGCGCCACGCCAGGCAGTACGCAAAGCATCTCGTACAGCAGGTTGGCGCCCAGCAGCGAGGTGTTGCCGGTGGTGTCGTAGGGCGGCGAAACTTCTACCAGATCGCAACCGACCAGGTCGAGGCCCTGGCAGCCACGGATGATTTCGATTGCCTGGATGGTGGTCAGGCCGCCGATTTCCGGGGTGCCGGTGCCGGGCGCCCAGGCCGGGTCGATGCCGTCGATGTCGAAGCTCAGGTACACGGGGCCGCCGCCGACTTTTTCCCGCACCTCGGCCATCAGTGGCGCAAGGGAGTGGTGCCAGCATTCTTCGGCCTGTACTACGCGAAAGCCCTGTTTGCGGCTCCAGTTGAAGTCTTCGGCGGTATAGCCCTGGGCGCGCAGGCCGATCTGCACCACGCGGTCGCAATCGAGCAGGCCTTCTTCCACGGCGCGGCGGAAGGTGGTGCCGTGGGCGATTTTCTCGCCGAACATATGGTCGTTGACGTCGGCGTGGGCATCGATGTGCACCAGCCCGACCTTGCCGTGTTTCTTTTGGATCGCCCGCAGGATCGGCAGGGTGATGGTGTGGTCGCCGCCCAACGTCATCGGGATCACGTTGTGCTCGAGAATCTCATCGTAGGCCTCTTCGATGATGCGCACGGCGTCCAGCAGGTTGAAGGTGTTGATCGCCACGTCGCCAATGTCCGCCACCGACAGCGAGTCGAACGGCGCGGCACCGGTGGCCATGTTGTAGGGGCGGATCATTACCGACTCGGCGCGGATTTCACGCGGCCCGAAGCGAGTGCCGGCGCGCAGCGAGGTGCCGATGTCCAGGGGCACGCCGATAAAGGCCGCATCCAGGCCCTTGGCCGATTGCAGGTGGGGAAGACGCATCATGGTGGCGATGCCGGCGAAGCGCGGCATTTCGTTGCCGCCCAGTGGTTGGTGGAAAATCTTGTCCACGGGATTGCCTCATCGTTGTTGTGTTTATCAGGGGCTGATTCTGCGAAAAGCGCAGGAAGGGAAGAATCGGCAGGGGCAAATACTTAGTTCAGGTTTTTCTAAACTAATGCGGGCAGGTAGACTGCCCACATCTACACCCGGAGCCGACCATGGCCAGCGCCTTGCCCGACCTGAAACTCCTGCGCATCTTCGTCAGCGTCGTGCGCCACCAGGGGTTCGCCAATGCCCAGCACGAACTCAACCTGTCCACCTCGGCCATCAGCACCTACATGAGCCAGTTGGAAAGTGCGTTGGGCCTGGTGCTGTGTCATCGCGGGCGGGGTGGGTTCAGCCTGACCAGCAAAGGCGAGCTGTTCCACCAGGAAACCTTGCGCCTGCTCGGCGAACTGGAAGGCTTCGAGCAATACGCCGCCGCGCTCAAGGGCGAGTTGCGCGGGACGCTCAAGCTCGGCGTGCTCGACTCCACGGTGAGCGACAAGGCCTTGCCGTTCGCCGAGGTTATCGGCGCCTACAGCCTGGAGCACCCGGCGGTGCACCTGAATCTATCGGTGATGAGCCCCTACGAACTGCAACTCGGCGTGCAGGACAACCGCCTGGACCTGGCCATCGGTGCTTTCTCCAACCGCATGAGCGGGCTGATCTACATGCCGCTTTACCGCGAGCAGCACTGGTTGTATTGCAGCACTCGCCATCCGTTGTTCAGCGAACGGCGCATCCCCGAGCAGGTGATCACCCAGCAGCGCATGGTCGGGCGCGGCTACTGGAGCCAGGCCGAACTGGCGCGCCACGGCTTCAAACACAGCGCCGCGACGGTGGAAAGTATGGAAGCGCAGCTGATCCTGGTGCTCTCCGGTGCCTACATCGGCTACCTGCCCGAGCACTACGCCCAGGCCTGGGCCGACAAGGGCGACCTGCGCGTATTGCTGCCGGCGACCTTCGGCTACCAGGCGCCGTTCTCGATGATCATGCGCCGGGGCCGCAGCCGCGAACCGCTGATCCAGACCTTCCGCGATCTACTCAAAGCCCAGCTTAACCAGGCCTGAAAACCATGTCCCGACCCCACTGTTCCCGCTGCCTCAGGCCCGCCGCCCATTGCCTGTGCGCGCTGATTCCCAGCCTCGACAGCCGCACACGTGTGCTTCTTTTGCAGCACCCGAACGAGGTCAACCATGCGCTCAATACCGCGCGGCTGGCGGCGTTGGGACTGAACAACGCGCAGTTGGTGGTGGGCGAGGTCTTTGATGACTTGCCGACCCTGTTGAACCCGCCCGGCTATCAGGCGCGGCTGTTGTTTCCGGCTGACGATGCACACCCGCTGCAAGCCTCTGCACCCGGCGCCCAGCCGCTGTTGCTGGTGGTGCCCGACGGCACCTGGCGCAAGGCGCGCAAACTGCTGCACCTCAATCCTGTGTTGGCGGCGTTGCCACGGGTCACCCTGGCTGAGGCCGCTGCGTCCCGCTATCGACTGCGCAAGGCGCCGGGGCCAGGGGCGTTGTCGACGGTGGAGGCGATTGTGCAGGCGTTGCAGGTGCTGGAGGCGCCGGTGTCGTTCGAGCCGTTGCTCAAGCCGTTTGATGCATTGATCGAAGGGCAGATTGCGGCGATGGGGGAGGAGGTTTTTCGGAGAAATCATGGCGATGGGCATTTGCGCTAGGCGGGATATCGAGGCGCGGCCATCGGGGGCAAGCCCCCTCCCACATTCGACCGAGCTCCAGCATGAAAATGCGGTCAGGGTGGGAGGGGGCTTGCCCCCGATGGGGCCCTCAAGCTCACCCTCTTTTCCGCTTATTCCTTTAAGCCATAAGCACCACACTTTGCGTGATATGGCCCGCCGACCTTTCCCGGTATGATGTTCGCCCCCGCAGTCTGGATTGCGAATACGCCATGACCTTGCAGTACCCTACAATCGCCGATTGCGTCGGCAACACGCCCCTGGTCCGCTTGCAACGCATGGCGGGTGAAACCAGCAATACCCTGTTGCTCAAGCTCGAAGGGAATAACCCGGCCGGCTCGGTGAAAGACCGCCCGGCGTTGTCGATGATCACCCGCGCGGAGCTGCGCGGGCAGATCAAGCCCGGCGACACCCTGATCGAAGCCACCTCGGGTAATACCGGGATCGCCCTGGCCATGGCCGCCGCGATCAAGGGCTACAAGATGGTGCTGATCATGCCCGACAACGGCAGCGCCGAGCGCAAGGCGGCCATGACCGCCTATGGCGCCGAGTTGGTGCTGGTCACCCAGGAAGAAGGCATGGAAGGCGCCCGCGACCTCGCCGAGCGCATGGCCGCCGAAGGCCGTGGCCAGGTGCTGGACCAGTTCGCCAATGGGGACAACCCCGAAGCGCACTACACCACCACCGGTCCGGAAATCTGGCGCCAGACCCAGGGCACCATCACCCATTTCGTCAGCTCCATGGGCACCACCGGCACCATCATGGGCAACTCGCGCTACCTCAAGGAGCAGAACCCGGCGATCCAGATCGTCGGCCTGCAACCGATGGAAGGCGCGGCAATCCCAGGCATTCGTCGCTGGCCCGAAGAGTACTTGCCGAAGATCTACAACGCGACCCGCGTGGATCGCATCATCGACATGGCCCAGCGTGAAGCCGAAGACACCACCCGCCGCCTGGCGCGTGAAGAAGGCATCTTCTGCGGCGTGTCGTCCGGCGGCGCCGTGGCGGGTATGTTGCGCTTGTCCAGGGAAGTGGAAAACGCGGTGATCGTCGCGATCATCTGTGACCGAGGCGACCGTTACCTGTCGACCGGCATTTTCGACGAACCCAACTGATGGCCAAGCACGAGAGAGGCCTGCGCTTCCAACCGACGGGCGGCAGCCGGGCCCCACAGATTCCCGTGGGCAAGAAGCAACGCCTGACCATCGAGCGCCTGGCCAACGACGGCCGCGGCATCGTGTTCTTTGAAGGCCGTACCTGGTTTGTCAACGGTGCGCTGGCCGGCGAAGAGGTTGAAGCGCGGGTATTGGGCACCCACGGCAAAGTGGTCGAGGCCCGCACCGAACGCGTGTTCAAGGCCAGCGAGCTGCGTCGCCCGGCACCGTGCGCGCATTTCGGCCGCTGTGGCGGTTGCAGCGTGCAGCACTTGCCCCATGCCGAACAACTTGCCCTGAAACAGCGCATGCTCGCCGAGCAACTGTCCCGCGTGGCCGGTGTCGAACCGCAGGAGTGGGCTGCACCGCTGAGCGGGCCGGAATTCGCTTACCGACGCCGCGCCCGCGTGGCCGTGCGCTGGGATGCCAAGGCGAAAAAACTCGAAGTGGGTTTCCGCGCCGTGGCCAGCCAGGACATCGTCGCCATCGATGATTGCCCGGTGCTGGTACAGGCCTTGCAACCGATCATGCAGCGCCTGCCGAACATGCTGCGCCGCCTGAGCAAACCTCAGGCCCTGGGGCATGTGGAGTTGTTCAGTGGCTCGTCCGTCGCCGTGTTGCTGCGGCATATGGCGCCGTTGTCGGAGGCGGACCTGCTGATCCTGAAAGAATTCTGCAGCTTCCATGACGCCCAGCTGTGGCTGCATGGGGAAGGTCACCCGGAACCAATTGAGCCTGATCAGTCACTAGGTTTTCGATTGGACCCATGGGACTTGGAGTTGGCGTACCGACCAGGGGATTTTGTCCAGGTCAACGCCGGGGTCAACGAGGCGATGGTTGCCCAGGCCCTGGACTGGCTGGCACCGCAGCCTGATGAGCGGGTGCTGGACCTGTTCTGCGGCCTGGGCAACTTTGCTTTGCCGCTGGCGAAACAGGTGCGCGACGTGGTGGCGGTGGAAGGTGTGCAGACCATGGTGGACCGGGCTGCGCAGAACGCCATCAACAATAATTTGCATAATGCGCAGTTTTTTCAGGCCGATTTGTCCCAGCCTTTGAATGACGTGGAATGGGCCAAACAGGGCTTTTCTGCGGTACTCTTGGACCCACCCCGCGATGGTGCCCAAGAGGTTGTGCGCAAGCTCGCCACCCTGGGGGCCAAGCGCCTGGTGTATGTGTCCTGCAACCCGGCGACGCTGGCGCGGGACACGGTTGAGCTGGTCAAGCAAGGCTACCGGCTAAAACGTGCCGGGATCCTCGACATGTTTCCGCAGACAGCGCATGTCGAGGCCATGGCGTTATTTGAAGCGGGCTAGGATGCCCGTTTAATCCGACTGGCCTGCGTTCTCCAAGGCCTATGATCTGCCACGGAGCTCGCAGTAAAAAGGTCGGCGATGATTTTGGCGCATCCAAGGTGCGTCATAGGGAAGGTAAGCAAGATGGTACAGGTGAGAGCACACCAGCCGATCAACACCGACGGCAGTATCAATCTCGAGGCATGGCTGGATCATGCCATCAGTGTCGACCCGGCACTGGACCGTGAAGCCTTGAAAGCAGCCTGCGAGTTCGCTCGTGAGTCTGAGCAACAAGACAATGCAGCCAAGAACCTGTGGGCCGAAGGCACTTCCAGCTTTCGCACCGGGTTGGAAATCGCCGAGATCCTTGCCGATCTCAAGCTGGACCAGGACTCGCTGATCGCCGCCGTGCTCTATCGCGGCGTGCGTGAAGGGCACATCCAGTTGCCGACCGTCAGCCAGCGTTTTGGCGCGGTGGTGGCCAAGCTGATCGACGGCGTGCTGCGCATGGCCGCCATCAGCGCCAGCCTCAGCCCGCGCCAGTCCATGGTGCTGGGCACCCAGGGCCAGGTGGAAAACCTGCGCAAGATGCTGGTGGCGATGGTCGACGACGTGCGTGTCGCCCTGATCAAGCTGGCCGAGCGCACCTGCGCGATCCGTGCGGTGAAGACCGCCGACGACGAAAAGCGCAACCGCGTCGCCCGCGAAGTCTTCGACATCTACGCACCGCTGGCTCACCGCCTGGGTATCGGCCATATCAAGTGGGAGCTGGAGGACTTGTCCTTCCGCTACCTCGAACCTGATCAATACAAACAGATCGCCACGCTGCTGCACGAGCGGCGGCTCGACCGCGAGCGCTTTATCAGCGACGTGATGGGCCAGTTGCGCGCCGAGCTGCAGGCCACCGGGGTCGATGCCGACATCAGCGGCCGCGCCAAACACATCTACTCGATCTGGCGCAAAATGCAGCGCAAGGGCCTGGCGTTCAGCCAGATCTACGATGTGCGTGCGGTGCGCGTGCTGGTGCCGGAAATGCGTGACTGCTACACCGCGCTGGGGATCGTCCATACGCTGTGGCGGCACATTCCCAAGGAGTTCGACGACTATATCGCCAACCCCAAGGAAAACGGCTATCGCTCGCTGCACACCGCGGTGATCGGCCCCGAGGGCAAGGTGCTGGAAGTGCAGATCCGCACCCACGCCATGCACGAAGAGGCAGAGCTGGGCGTGTGCGCGCACTGGCGCTACAAGGGCACCGACGTCAAGGCCGGGTCCAACCAGTACGAGGAGAAAATCTCCTGGCTGCGCCAAGTGCTGGAATGGCACGAAGAACTCGGCGACATCGGCGGCCTGGCTGAACAGTTGCGCGTGGATATCGAGCCGGACCGGGTCTACATCTTCACCCCCGACGGCCATGCCATCGACTTGCCCAAGGGCGCGACGCCGCTGGACTTCGCCTACCGCGTGCACACCGAGATCGGCCATAACTGCCGGGGCGCCAAGATCAACGGGCGCATCGTGCCGCTCAACTACAGCCTGCAAACCGGCGAGCAGGTCGAGATCATCACCAGCAAGCACGGCACGCCGAGCCGCGACTGGCTGAACCCGAACCTGGGCTACATCACCACGTCGCGGGCGCGGGCGAAGATCGTCCATTGGTTCAAGCTGCAGGCCCGCGACCAGAACGTCGCCGCCGGCAAGACCCTGCTCGAACGCGAGCTGGGCCGCCTGGGCCTGCCCCAGGTGGACTTCGACAAGCTGGCCGAAAAGGCCAACATGAAGATTGCCGAAGACATGTTCGCCGCCCTCGGTGCCGGCGACCTGCGCCTGGCGCAGCTGGTCAACCTGGCCCAGCAACTGGTCGAGCCGGAGCGCGGCAACGAACAACTGGAGCTGATCCCACGCAAGGCCACCGGCTACAAGCCCGGCAAGCGCGGCGATATCCAGATCCAGGGCGTCGGCAACCTGCTGACGCAAATCGCCGGCTGCTGCCAGCCGTTGCCGGGGGATGCCATCGTCGGCTACATCACCCAAGGCCGTGGCGTAAGCATTCACCGCCAGGACTGCGCCTCGGTGCTGCAACTGGGCGGGCGTGAGCCGGAGCGGATTATCCAGGTCAGCTGGGGCCCGGTGCCGGTGCTCACCTACCCGGTGGACATCATCATCCGTGCCTACGACCGTTCCGGCCTGCTGCGTGACGTCTCGCAAGTGCTGCTCAATGAGCGCATCAACGTGCTGGCGGTCAACACCCGCTCGAATAAAGAGGACAACACTGCGTTGATGTCCCTGACCATCGAGATTCCGGGGCTGGACGCACTGGGACGATTGCTGGGACGGATTTCCCAGCTGCCGAACATCATTGAGACGCGGCGCAACCGTACCCCATGATTCGCGGAATGAATGCAGGCTAAATGTGGGAGGGGGCTTGCTCCCACACTGATCGGACACAGAAAGATGTATTCACTTGAAGACCTGCTGCACCTGATGAACCGCCTGCGGGACCCGCAATACGGGTGCCCGTGGGACATCAAGCAAACCTACGCGACCATTGTCCCGCATACCCTGGAAGAGGCCTACGAAGTGGCCGACGCCATCGAGCGCGGCGACTTTGATCATCTGCAAGGTGAGTTGGGCGACCTGTTGTTCCAGGTGGTGTATTACAGCCAACTGGCAAGGGAAGAGGGGCGTTTCGAATTTGCCGGGGTGATCGACAGCATCACCCGCAAACTGATTCGCCGCCATCCCCATGTGTTCCCGACCGGCGATCTGTATGCGCCGCTGGATATTCCTCAACTGAGCGAAGAGCAGGTCAAGGAACGTTGGGAGCAGATCAAGGCCGAGGAGCGTGCGGAAAAATCCGACGCGCCGGAGCAGCTGTCCCTGCTTGACGATGTGCCCACCGCCTTGCCGTCCCTGTCCCGGGCCGCCAAATTGCAGAAGCGCGCCAGCCAGGTCGGCTTCGACTGGCCATCGGCGTTGCCGGTGGTGGATAACGTGCGCGAAGAGCTGGACGAAGTGCTCGAAGCCATGGCCGACAACGACCCGGAGGCCATCGCCGATGAAGTCGGTGACCTGCTGTTCGCGGCGGTCAACCTGGCCCGTCACCTCAAGGTCGACCCGGAAACCGCGCTGCGTGGGGCCAATGCCAAGTTCGAGCGACGCTTCCGATTTATCGAACAGGCATTGCGCGATACCCACCAACCCATAGAAGATTGCACCCTCGAAGAGTTGGACGCCCTGTGGGGCGAAGCCAAACGTCAGGAAAAGAACGTGTCCAGCTGCGGTTGAGCAGTTGCCTAAGTGAGTAAGCACCATGAGCCTTTCCCTTCGCGACCAGTTGCTCAAAGCAGGTCTGGTCAACCAAAAGCAGGCCAAGCAGGTCGGCAAAGAGAAACAGAAACAGCAGCGCCTGGTCCACAAGGGCCAGATCGAGGCCGATGACACCCAGGCTCGCCTGGCCGCCGAAGCGCAGGCCGAGAAGGTCAAGCGTGACCAGGAGCTGAACCGCCAGCAGCAGGAAAAAGCCGAGGCCAAGGCCCGTACGGCCCAGGTCAAGCAACTGATCGAGACCTCGCGCCTGCCTAAGCTCACGACTGAGGACTACTACAACTTCGTGGATGACAAGAAGGTCAAGCGCCTGTCGGTCAACACGTTGATGCGCAACAAGCTGAGCAACGGCTCCCTGGCCATCGTGCATCACGGTGGCGGCTACGAGGTGATCCCCCGTGAAGCCGCGCTGAAGATCCAGGAGCGCGCACCGGAGCGTATCGTGCAGCTCAATATCCTCACCGAAAGCCAGGTGCCGGATGAGGATGATCCGTACGCGGCTTACCAGATCCCGGATGATTTGATGTGGTAAGGCTGTAGCTACGAATGGTGGTGAGCAGGCTTGCCCTGCGTTGGGCTGCGAAGCAACCCCAGAACACACAAACCCCGCTCAAAAGGCGGGGTTTGTGTTTTACAGGCCCCCCAGCTGCGTGGGGCTGGGGGGCCTACAGGATTTCGAAGTTTCAGGAGCTTTGCGTCTGGCGTTTCATCTCGAGGGCTTCGAGCTCGTTTTTATAATTATGAGCGTCGCTCTCGTTGTGAAACATGCCGACCAGCAGGTCCTGTTGGTGGACATCCCAGATGTGAATCCCATGGCCCAGCGCTTCGTGGGACATATGTTCGTCGTCGCGTTCAGTTACTTTTACAGTCATCTGCTTGCTCCAATTTCTGGTGGGTATGCGGCAAGTCGTCGCAGGTCTTTTTATACGGTTTGTTAGCTTGCTAAGTAAACCGCTTTAGAGGTTTATGACAGAAGTTTCATGTTGGGCTCCCGATGACGGCAGACACTTGAACCCAAAACCCCCAGACGAAAAAAAGCCCCGCGTTCAGCGAGGCTCTTGTTCAGCTCATCCGCGCACTCAGTTGCCTTTGACAGCCTTGCCGTCAACGGTACCGTCTTGCAGCATGATGTTGTATTCCTTGCCGTCGGTCTCAACCTGACGCAGGGCAACCAAAATGCCGCCCTGGTCCTTGGCAAACCACATCTGGGTGATGCGCTTGCTTTGAGTCGGGTCGCGTACGCGCTCGACCTTGATCGCGTCAATGCTGCCGACCTTGGTCTGGACCTTTTCCGGGCCGATCACACGGAAGTCGTAAGTGTCGACGTCAGTGCCTTCAACCACGTTGTAGCTCATGCTTTTCTTGCCGGCTGCCACGTCGCGCTGCAAGGCCAACTGGTAGGTCGACTTGTCGAGCATGCCGCTTTGCAGGGGCACATTGACCGGGTCTTTGTTTTCAAAGCCCGTGACTTTCTTGGTCGACGGGTCGAAGTCCAGGTTGATCTTCTTGGTCTTGCCCAGGCCGCCGCGTTCGAAGGCGTAGCTCTTCGGTTGCAGGGTGTCCTTGTCGAACAGGATCACGCTGGTTTCGGTCAGGCTGGCGATCATCATGGAAGCCTTGAAGTTCAAGGTCCAGGTGCCGTCGCCGTTCTTGGTCAGGCTGCGTTCTGCCGAACCACTCATGGGCAACTGTTTCCAGTCGGCGGTGTAGCTGGCGGAGAACGGGTGTAGATCTGCCGCTTGCACGGCAGGCAAGGCGAACAGCGCAAAAGCGAAGAGCAAGGCGCGACGCATAAAATCTCCTAGGTTCGAATCAAGTGGCCGCTGGCCGCAAGTAACTGACCGTCCAATAATGCACCCTGGTCACCAAGAATCAACCGCCCCTCGGCAAACCAGCGCACAGCCAGCGGGTAAATCCTGTGTTCCTGGGTATGCACCCGTTGCGCAAGGGTCTGCGCCGAGTCGTCAGACTCTACCGGAACCACTGCCTGTACGACCAGAGGCCCGCCATCGAGTTCCTCGGTGACGAAGTGCACGCTGCAGCCATGCTCGCTGTCACCGGCATCCAGGGCGCGTTGGTGCGTGTGCATGCCTTTGTACTTGGGCAGCAGGGAAGGGTGGATATTCAGCAGGCGCCCTTCGTAGTGCCGCACGAAGCCAGCGCTGAGAATGCGCATGAAACCGGCCAGTACCACGAGTTGGGGGTTGAAGGCGTCGATCAGTTCGATCAGGGCGCTGTCGAAGGCCTCGCGGCCTTCGAAAGCCTTGTGATCCAGCGAGCGGGTTTCGATACCCGCGTCCCTGGCGCGTTGCAGGCCGTAGGCGTCGCTGCGGTTGGAGATCACCGCAGCGATGCGCACCGGGCTGTCGCCGGTGCGCGTGCTGTCGATCAGGGCCTGCAAGTTACTGCCGGTGCCGGAAAGCAGCACCACGACATCACAGGTCCGAGGCATCAGTGAGCCTTGAGGTTCTTCAGTTCAACCTGAGCCGCGCCTTCGGCAGCGGTGGCGATCTGGCCGATGACCCAAGGCTGCTCGCCGGCTTCACGCAATACGTTCAGCGCGGTTTCAACGTGTTCCTGCGCCACGCAGATCACCATGCCCACACCGCAGTTCAGCACGCGGTGCATTTCGGTTTCATTGACGTTGCCTTTTTCCTGCAGCCAGTCGAATACCGCAGGACGCTGCCAGCTGGCCACGTCGACGATCGCCTGGGCGCCTTTTGGCAGCACGCGCGGGATGTTGTCCAGCAGGCCGCCGCCGGTGATGTGGGCCATGGCCTTGACCGCGCCGGTGTCCTTGATCAGCTTGAGCAGTGGCTTGACGTAGATGCGGGTCGGGGCCATCAGCAGGTCGGTCAGCGGCTTGCCGTCGAGCTGGATGTTCTCGATGTCGGCACCGGACACTTCGATGATCTTGCGGATCAGCGAGTAGCCGTTGGAGTGCGGGCCGGAGGATGGCAGGGCGAGCAGGGCGTCGCCGGCAGCCACTTTGGAGCCGTCGATGATCTCGGCTTTTTCCACCACGCCGACGCAGAAGCCGGCCAGGTCGTAGTCTTCGCCTTCGTACATGCCTGGCATTTCAGCGGTTTCGCCGCCGACCAGGGAGCAACCCGACAGTTCGCAGCCGGCGCCGATGCCGGTCACCACCTGGGTGGCGGTCTCGACGTTCAGCTTGCCGGTGGCATAGTAGTCGAGGAAGAACAACGGCTCGGCACCGCATACCACCAGGTCGTTGACGCACATGGCGACCAGGTCGATGCCGATGCTGTCGTGCTTGTTCAGGTTCAGTGCCAGGCGCAGCTTGGTGCCCACACCGTCGGTACCGGAAACCAATACGGGCTGCTTGTAGCCGGCCGGGATCTCGCAGAGGGCGCCAAAACCGCCCAGGCCGCCCATGACTTCGGGGCGCGCAGTGCGCTTGGCAACGCTCTTGATGCGTTCGACCAATGCTTCACCGGCGTCGATGTCTACACCGGCGTCCTTGTAGCTCAGGGAGGGTTGCTTGCTCATGATCCAGGCCTTTAGGGGGGATTCAGGGGTAACGACCGAGCGGGCGGGCACTTTTGGTAAAAGGCCCAGCCGTTGACGGTCTGCGAAGGCGCGCGATTTTATCAGGCTTGAGGGGCAGCGGCCATCCTCGGGCCGACGGGCAGGGCAGATAGATTTAAAAAAGCAGGTTAAAAAAATGCTGATCGGGTCTGTTCAGGCACGTATTAAGGTATAGCCTTTAAACCGCTGTCGTTAATGACATGGCGAAAACTTACCGGGACCCCGTGAATGTTTTAGTTGTCGCTGTGGTCACAGCCTGGCTATACCGATTTCACGCGGTCTGTTCCAGCCGCTAAATTTGTCGTTCGGGAATCTTCCATGCGTCTGTGTAATGTCTTTTTTGTAGGCTGCTTGTCGTTGATCAGCCTGGCGAGTCATGCCGAAACCCTCAATGGCCTGTACCAGGTACTCGAACCCGTCAGCAGCCAATCGCCGCAAGAGCGCGACCAGGCGACCCAGCGCGCGGTGGAGACCCTGGTGATCCGCCTCACCGGCGACGCCAAGGCCGCACAAGGCCCGGGCCTGGCGGCGATTCGCAAGGATCCGCAGCAAATCATCACTCAATACGGTTACGACGCCGGCCCGCCCGAGAGCCTGCAAGTGGACTTCGATCCGGTCAGCACTGATCGCGCCTTGCGTGACGCCGGCCTGTCGATCTGGGGCAGCAACCGGCCATCGATCCTCGGCTGGTGGCTGAACGACTCCACCGAAGGCAGCAGCCTGGTCGGCGATGGCCAGGCTGCTGCCCAGGCGCTGCGCCGTGCGGCACAACACCGTGGCTTGCCGTTGCGCCTGCCGCTGGGGGATCTGGATGAGCAGGTCGTCGCCACGGCGCCGAATCTGGAAAGTGCCGACGCCACACCGTTGCGCGCCGCGTCCGAGCGCTACGGTGCCGACGCCTTGCTTGCCGTGCATGCACGCCAGGAAGGCAATCAATGGCAGGCCAAATGGCGCCTGTGGCTGGGCGACAAGAGCGAGCAGGGCACCGCGCAAGGCGCCGACACTGGCGCGCTGGCCGATGCCGTCATGCTGGCGGTCAGCCAAAAACTGGCGCCGCGCTTTGCGGTCAAGCCCGGTGTGAGCACCGAGCAACTGCTGGAAGTGCAGGGCATGAACCTGGAGCGGTACGCGGCCCTGGGGCACCTGCTTGAGCCGTTTGGCGGTCAGCCGCAATGGGTGGATGGCAATCGTATTGTGTATCGGGTCAACGGCAGCGCCGATCAGTTGCGTACCCAGTTGAGCCTGGCCAAGTTGCAGGAAGTGCCTGCCGGTGAGGCCCCGGCGCAGCAGCCTGCGGTCGATGGCACACAACCGCCAGCGGCACCTGCGCCCCAGGCGCAACTGCATTTTCGTTGGTAAAAGTTCTTCCTATATAGATAGAAGCAAATAATGGAGTGGTTTATGGCGGATACGCGTCGTTGGGTGTGGCTTGGCGGGATCGTCCTGCTGTGTGTTTTTGTGTTCCTGCTGCATTCGATCCTGACGCCGTTCCTGGTTGCGTTGCTGCTCGCCTATCTGTTCGATCCCGTGGTGGATCGCCTGGAAAAAGCCGGTCTGTCGCGGACCTTGGGCGTGGTTGCGGTGTTTGCACTGTTCACGTTGATCATCACCGCGCTGGTGCTGGTGCTGGTACCGATGCTGGCCAAGCAACTGTTTCGTCTTTATGAGCTGGCGCCGCAGATGCTCGACTGGCTGCAGCACACGGCGATGCCGTGGGCCCAGGCCAAGTTGGGCCTGTCGGATGGTTTCTGGAAGTTCGACAAGGTCAAGGCGGCGATCAGCGAGCACATGGGCCAGACCACCGATATTGTGGGGGTGATCCTCAGCCAGGCGACCGCGTCCAGCCTGGCGCTGATCGGCTGGCTGACCAACCTGGTGCTGATTCCGGTGGTGGCGTTCTACCTGCTGCGCGATTGGGACATCATGATGGCCAAGATCCGCAGCCTGCTGCCCCGCAACCGTGAAGAGCGCATCGTGGCCCTGGCCGGCGAGTGCCATGAGGTGCTTGGTGCCTTTGTGCGCGGGCAGCTGCTGGTGATGCTGGCACTGGGGATCATCTACGCGGCGGGCTTGATGGCCATCGGCCTGGAGCTGGGCCTGTTGATCGGCCTGATCGCCGGCCTCGCCGCTATCGTGCCGTATATGGGCTTTGTGATCGGGATCGGTGCGGCGTTGGTGGCTGGCCTGTTCCAGTTTGGCGGCGACCTGTACCCGATGCTGGGGATTGTCGCGGTGTTCATGGTCGGCCAGGCCCTGGAAGGCATGGTGCTCACGCCGTTGCTGGTGGGGGATCGGATTGGCCTGCACCCGGTGGCGGTGATCTTTGCGATCCTGGCGGGCGGCGAGCTGTTCGGCTTTACCGGCATTCTGCTGGCACTGCCGGTGGCGGCGGTGATCATGGTGCTGGTGCGTCATGTGCACGATCTGTACAAGGATTCCGACGCCTATACGGGGGTCGAAGACCCCGACCTGTAACCGCTGCGTCATAAACCCGGCTTCGGCCGGGTTTGTTGTTTATGGGGGTATGGCGTCAAACAATCCGCTCAAAACCGGCAAGTTAACGCAAACCTTTGATTTTGCTTGTGGTCTGCTGCATTGTGCGCCCGGCGTCACGGGTATAAACTTTGCAAACTTTACACAGAGGCCACTAACGGTTCGATGGGAGCCGTTCAGTCAGCATGAAACCGATTCAGCTGCCCTTAGGTGTGCGTCTGCGTGATGACGCTACCTTTATCAATTACTACCCAGGCGCCAATGCCGCTGCACTCGGCTATGTCGAGCGGCTCTGCGAAGCCGACGCCGGGTGGACCGAAAGCCTGATCTATCTGTGGGGTAAACACGGCGTCGGGCGTACCCACCTGTTGCAGGCCGCTTGCCTGCGTTTTGAGCAGATGGGCGAGCCGGCGGTTTACCTGCCCCTGGCCGAGTTGATGGATCGCGGCATCGGGATCTTCGACAACCTTGAGCAATACGAACTGGTGTGCCTGGACGATCTGCAGGCGGTGGCCGGCAAGGCGGATTGGGAAGAGGCGCTGTTCCATCTGTTCAACCGCCTGCGTGACAGCGGCCGGCGCTTGTTGATTGCCGCCTCCACCTCGCCACGGGAGTTGCCGGTGAAGCTGGCCGACCTCAAGTCGCGCCTGACCCTGGCGCTGATCTTCCAGATGCGCCCACTCTCCGACGAAGACAAACTGCGTGCCCTGCAATTGCGTGCATCCCGTCGCGGCCTGCACCTCACCGATGAAGTCGGGCACTTTATCCTCACCCGTGGCACCCGCAGCATGAGCGCGTTGTTCGATTTGCTCGAGCAGCTCGATCAGGCCTCACTGCAGGCTCAACGAAAATTGACGATCCCTTTTCTCAAGGAAACGTTGGGCTGGTAACTGCTTGAATCTACGGGATTCGGCAATTTCCAGGCGCCAGAAATCCTGCGTTTAAGCCACGTTGGCTACGCATGTGAACCGATAAATGGAATTACGGCTTAGATGTCATAGTCCAATCGCGAAGTCACATAGATCACGATTGAATTTGCAAATCGATGTGATAGAAGGCATAGTCTCGACTTCTTTACATACCAGCCACGGTCGTGCCCATGCTAAATCGCTTCGCACCCCTCGTGCCCCTCGCACTCGTTACCCTGTTGTTTGGTTGCGCCTCCCACCCTCAACAGGTGGTTGAGCAGCAAAAACCTCAACAACAGTCCCAGGCAAAATTCGTTGCTGCACAGTCTGCTTCTGTCTATGAAGAAGAGGTGGCAACCGAAAAGGAACTGGCCGATTTCTCCGGCAACAAGCCTTACCAGCTTCCAGTCCTGGCCGACAGCATCCTCGAACGCGGCATGTCCCTGATCGGTACCCGTTACCGTTTCGGCGGTACCTCTGAAGCCGGTTTCGACTGCAGCGGTTTCATCGGCTACCTGTTTCGTGAAGAAGCTGGCATGAACCTGCCACGCTCCACTCGCGAAATGATCAACGTGAAAGCACCGTTGGTCGCGCGCAACAACCTCAAGCCTGGTGATCTGCTTTTCTTCAGTACTGCGGGCCGTGGTCGCGTCAGCCATGCCGGTATCTACCTGGGCGATAACCAGTTTATCCACTCCAGCAGCCGTCGCAGTGGCGGTGTTCGAGTCGACAGCCTGGGTGACAGCTACTGGAGCAAAACCTTCATCGAAGCCAAGCGCGCACTCGCCATGGCCCCGACTACGGTTACCGCCAGTAAGTAAACTTAAAGTGATACTTGAAGTTTGACGTGTAAGCGCTAGAATCCCTGGACATTGTTGTAATCCGTTCGCGCGAGCTTTGCTTGCGCGTTCTGGTTTTCAGCGTTCGGCAGCGATAGCCGCATCCAGACCAGGATTGTTCTGCACATGTCGACCTCAGCCCGCCTGCTCCTTATTCTCTGCGCCGCGCTTATCAGCGCCTGCGCCAGCCGGCCGCCGCCCGCTCCCGTTGCGGTCAAGCCCAAGCCGGTATTCAACTATTCCACCCAGAATTTCTCGCCTGCGGCCGAAGACGTGCTCTTTCGTGCGCTGGGCCTGGTCGGCACGCCTTACCGTTGGGGCGGCAACACGCCGGACTCGGGTTTTGATTGCAGTGGCCTGATCGGCTTCGTCTTCCGCGACGCCGCCGGCATCTCCCTGCCGCGCACCACCCGCGAGCTGATCGTGATGCGTGCCCAGGACGTCAGCGAGCAGAACCTGCAGACCGGCGACCTGCTGTTCTTTGCCACCGGTGGCGGCTCCCAGGTCAGCCACGCCGGCATCTATGTGGGCGAAGGCCGCTTCGTGCATGCGCCGCAGACCGGCGGTACGGTCAAGCTGGACACCTTGTCCAAGGCGTATTGGCAAAATGCCTATCTGAGCGCCAAGCGTGTGTTGCCAGCAAACCTGGCACGTAATCCCTGAACCAAATGTGGGAGGGGGCTTGCCCCCTCCCGCATTTGGTTCGGTGTTGCTTCTGGCGGCGTTTATTGAGCGGCCGACACCCGCCACACCTTATTCCCCACATCATCCGCCACCAGCAAATCCCCTTGCTGATCGATCACCACGCCCACCGGCCGGCCCATGGCGTTCTCATCTTTATCGAGAAACCCGGTCAGCACATCCACGGGCTGCCCTTTAGGCTGGCCTGCCTCGAACGGCACGAAGATCACCTTGTAGCCACTGTGGGGCTTGCGGTTCCACGAGCCATGCTGGCCGATGAACGCGCCGTTGCTGAACGGCGCCGGGAGTTTGCTGCCCTCGGCGAACGTCAGGCCCAAAGACGCGGTGTGCGGCCCTACCGCATAGTCCGGCACGATTGCTTTGGCCACCAGGTCCAGGTTCTGCGGCGTGACGCGCACATCCACATGCTGGCCGTAATAGCTGAAGGGCCAGCCATAGAACCCGCCATCCTTGACCGAGGTGATGTAGTCGGGCACCAGGTCGCTGCCGATCTCGTCGCGCTCGTTCACCGCCGTCCATAGCTTGCCGCTCTGGGGTTCCCAGGCCATGCCGTTAGGGTTGCGCAGGCCGGAAGCGAAAATGCGCTGCTGGCCGCTGGCGCGATCCACTTCCCAGATAGCCGCCCGGCCCTGTTCCGCCTCAAGGCCGTTCTCACCGACGTTGCTGTTGGAACCGACGCTCACGTACAGCTTGCTGCCGTCCTTGCTGGCGATCACGTTCTTGGTCCAGTGGTGATTCAGGGGGCCGCCCGGCAGGTCGACCACCTTGGTGCCAGGTGCCTTGATCGCGGTTTCGCCCGCTTGATAGGGAAAGCGCAGCAGCTTGTCCGAATCGGCGACGTACAGGTCATTGCCGACCAGTGTCATACCGAAGGGCGAGTTGAGGTTTTCCAGGAACACCGTACGGGTCTCGGCAACCCCATCGTGATCGGCGTCGCGCAGCAGGGTAATGCGATTGGGGCTCGGCACCCCGGCACCGGCGCGGCCCATGACCTTCTCCATGACCCAGCCGCGAATGCCCTTGGAATCATCCGGTTTGGGCGGCGCATTGGTTTCTGCAACCAGCACATCGCCGTTGGGCAGCACATACAGCCAGCGTGGGTGGTCCAGGCCTTCGGCGAACGCCGCCACTTGGGTGCCGGCCGCAGCTGTCGGCTTCACGCCCTCTGGCCAGCCGATTGCCGGGGCAATGTTCACGGTGGGGATCAGGGTTTTGTTCGGCTCCGGTAGCTGCGGCGACGGCCCTGTGCCGTCGGACACCTGCAGGGTGGAGCTTTCACCGCAGGCGGCGAGGGTGCCGGCGAGCATAATGAGTAGGGCGAGTCTGGTTTTATGCATGGTGTTCTCCTTGATACCTGTAAGGGTAGAGGAGAGCGGTGGTGTGATGGTTCAAGTGCAAGGCCAGCTTTAATTGACGCTCCACCCCCAACCCACTAACCTTCGCGGCTTGTTCCAGGTGCTCTGTGACCCATGGGTCGACCGAGTGAAACAGGGAAGCCGGTGAGCGAGCGCACTTGTACACAGTGCTGCCGCGATCCCGGCGCTGCCCCCGCAACGGTAAATGAGTCAAGACGGTGCCTTTTGCCACTGTATCGCCCGCGATATGGGAAGGCGCGCCGTCGGCGTGTTCGCTCTGTCGATGAGCCAGCGCACCACTCATGAGCCCGGAGACCGGCCTGGATCATCCAACAGCATCACGGTGGGCGATGCTTGGCTGTCTGTTTTTTCCTGCCTGCCGTTTTTGTCCAGCCCCAATGGAGAGCTGCCATGACCGATACCCCCGACCGCGACGAACGCCACCTGGCGCGCATGCTGCGCAAAAAAGCCGTGATCGACGAGCGCATCGCCAATTCCCCCAATGAGTGCGGCTTGCTGCTGGTGCTGACCGGCAACGGCAAAGGCAAGAGCAGCTCGGCATTTGGCATGCTCGCGCGCGCCATGGGCCACGGCATGCAGTGCGGTGTGGTGCAGTTCATCAAGGGGCGCAACAGCACCGGTGAGGAGTTGTTCTTCCGTCGCTTCCCCGAGCAAGTGCGTTTCCACGTGATGGGCGAAGGCTTCACCTGGGAGACCCAGGACCGCCCGCGCGATATCGCTGCCGCCGAAGCCGCCTGGGCCGTGTCCCGCGAACTGCTGCAAGACCCGCGCATCGGCCTGGTGGTGCTGGATGAGCTGAACATCGCCCTCAAGCATGGTTACCTCGACTTGGACCAGGTCCTCAGCGACCTGCAAGCCCGTCCGCCGATGCAGCACGTGGTCGTCACCGGCCGTGGCGCCAAGCCTGAATTGATCGAAATGGGCGACACCGTCACCGAAATGGGCATGCTCAAGCACGCGTTCCAGGCCGGGATCAAGGCACAGAAGGGCGTCGAACTTTGAATCAGCCCCGTCACTGCCCGGCCGTCCTGATCGCCGCACCGGCGTCCGGCCAGGGCAAAACCACCGTCACCGCCGCGCTGGCCCGTTTGCACCGCAACCTGGGGCGCAGGGTACGCGTGTTCAAATGCGGTCCGGATTTCCTGGACCCGATGATCCACGAACGCGCCAGCGGTGCGCCGGTGTATCAATTGGACATGTGGATGGTGGGCGAGCAGGAAAGTCGTCGGCTGCTGTGGGAAGCGGCGGGTGAGGCCGACCTGATCCTGATCGAAGGCGTGATGGGCCTGTTCGATGGCACACCGTCCAGCGCCGACCTGGCGCGGCATTTCGGCGTGCCGGTGCTCGGTGTGATCGACGGTACCGCCATGGCCCAGACCTTTGGCGCCCTGGCCCTGGGCCTGGCGCGTTATCAGCCGGACCTGCCGTTTGCGGGGGTACTGGCCAACCGCGTTGGCACCCTGCGCCATGCGCAGTTGCTGGAAGGCAGCCTCACCGAAGGCTTGCGTTGGTATGGCGCCCTGTCCCGCGAAACCGGGATCGAACTGCCTAGCCGCCATTTGGGCCTGGTGCAGGCCAGTGAGCTGAATGACCTCGACGTGCGCCTGGACGCCGCCGCCCAGGCCCTGGGCAGCAGCTGCGAAGTCGCATTGCCGCCACCGGTGACCTTCGCCGCGCCGGAAGTGATCGAGGCCGAGCCGTTGCTGGCCGGTGTGCGCATTGCGGTGGCCCGTGACGAAGCCTTCGCCTTCACCTATGGCGCCAGCCTCGACCTGCTGCGGGCGATGGGGGCCGAACTGACGTTTTTCTCGCCGATCCATGATCGCCAGCTGCCCGAGGCTGACAGCCTGTACTTGCCCGGCGGTTACCCGGAATTGCACCACCAGGCGCTGTCGCAAAACACGCCGATGCTTGACGCCATTCGTAACCATCATGCCGCCGGCAAACCCTTGCTCGCCGAGTGTGGCGGCATGCTCTACCTGTTGGATTCGCTTACCGATGTCGACGGCTCCCGTGCCGAGCTGGTCGGCCTGCTGCAAGGCGATGCGGTGATGCAAAAGAAACTCGCGGCCCTGGCCCTGCAAAGCGTCGAACTGCCGGAAGGCGTGCTGCGCGGGCACACGTATCACCATTCCCTGACCAGCACCGAGTGCCAGCCGATTGCCCGTGGCCTGAGCCCGAACGGTGGGCGCGGCGCCGAAGCGGTGTTCCGACAGGGGCGGATGACGGCCTCTTACGTGCACTTCTATTTCCCGTCGAATCCGACGGCGGTAGCCGCGTTGTTTGCCCCGGGCCGAGCTGAAACCCCATCCACTGTGGGAGGGGGCTTGCCCCCGATAGGGCCATGACCGACAACGCTTTCCCCCAGGCCGACCGCGACGCCGTCTACCGCGCCATCGCCGAACGCCGCGACATGCGCCACTTCAGCGGCGGCAGTGTCGCCCCCGAATTGCTGCATCGCCTGCTCCAGGCCGCACACCAGGCCCCCAGTGTCGGCCTGATGCAGCCCTGGCGGTTTATCCGTATCAGCGACCGCGCGTTGCGCAGCCGGATTCAACAACTGGTGGAAGAAGAACGCGTGCGCACCGCAGAGGCGTTGGGCGACCGCTCCGACGCGTTCATGAAGCTCAAGGTCGAAGGTATCCACGACTGCGCCGAAGTGCTGGTGGCGGCGTTGATGGATGATCGCGAGCGCCACATCTTCGGGCGGCGCACCTTGCCGGAGATGGACCTGGCGTCGCTGTCCTGTGCGATCCAGAACCTGTGGCTGGCGGCGCGGGTCGAGGGGCTGGGCATGGGCTGGGTCTCGCTGTTCGATCCCCAGGCCCTGGCCGACCTGCTGGGCCTGCCGCCCGGTGCGAAACCCCTGGCGGTCTTGTGCCTGGGGCCGGTGACGGAGTTTTACCCGGCACCGATGTTGCAGCTCGAAGGCTGGACCGAGCCTCGGCCGTTGAGTGACATGGTGTATGAAAATGCGTGGGGAGTGAGTCAATGAGTGTGGCCTTGCTGTGTGTCGCAGCAGTGGCGCTGGATGCGCTGCTGGGCGAGCCCAGGCGCTGGCATCCGCTGGTGGCGTTCGGCAATTTTGCCGGGCGCATCGAGCAGCGTTTCAACAGCGGTGGCCGGGGCTGGCGCAGCCATGGCGTGACCGCGTGGGTTATCGCCGTGGTGCCATTGACCCTGCTGGCCACTGCATTGTCGTGGGCGCCGTATATCGGCTGGGTCCTGGAGATCCTCGCGTTGTACTGCGCCCTCGGCATGCGCAGCCTCGGCGAGCATGTGATCCCGGTGGCCCAGGCCCTGCGCAGCGATGACCTCGACGCGGCCCGCACACGGGTGAGCTACCTGGTCAGCCGCCAGACCAGTGAACTGGACCGCACCGAAGTCGCCCGCGCCGCCACCGAATCGGTGCTGGAAAACGGCAGCGATGCGGTGTTTGCCGCGCTGTTCTGGTTTGTCGTCGCCGGCGTGCCGGGCGTGGTGCTCTACCGCCTGAGCAATACGCTCGACGCGATGTGGGGCTATCGCAACGAACGCTTCGAGCGTTTCGGTTGGGCCGCGGCCAAGATCGACGATGTACTCAACTATGTGCCTGCACGCCTGGTGGCCTTGACCTACGCCGTGCTGGGCAAAACCCGCCTGGCCCTCAAATGCTGGCGCACCCAGGGGCCGACCTGGGACAGCCCCAATGCCGGGCCGGTGATGGCATCCGGCGCTGGCGCGTTGGGCGTTGAGCTGGGCGGTGCTGCGATTTACCACGGCGAGGTGCACCAGCGTCCGCCACTGGGCGAAGGCCCGGCGGCGGATGCCGACTCCATCGACCGCGGCTGGCAGCTGGTGCAGCGCGGCGTATGGTTGTGGTTGCTGATTCTCTGCGTGGGGGGGCAATTTTATGCTTGAGCACGGTGGCCGGCTGCGCAAGGCGGCGATTCAGTACGGGATTGCCGAGGCCGATTGGCTCGACCTTTCCAGCGGCCTCGCGCCCTGGCCGTGGCCGATCCCGGAGATTCCGCTGCGGGCCTGGGCGCGCTTGCCGGAATCCGACGACGGCCTGGAACAGGCGGCCAGCGAGTATTACGGCGCCGCGCATGTCCTGCCGGTGCCCGGCTCCCAGGCGGCGATTCAGTTGCTGCCGCGCCTGCGCCGTGCCGGCAAGGTCGGCGTGCTGTCGCCGTGCTACGCCGAACATGCCGAGGCCTGGCGGCGTGCCGGCTACGTGGTGCGTGAAGTGCAGGAGCAGGAAGTCGACTTCTTCCTCGACGTCCTCGACGTGCTGGTGGTGGTCAATCCCAATAACCCCACCGGACTGAGCCTGGCCCCGCAACGCCTGCTGGATTGGCACGCAAGGCTGGCCCAGCGCGGCGGCTGGCTGGTGGTGGACGAAGCGTTCATGGATGTCACCCCGCAGTTGAGCCTGGCGAGCCAGGCCCATCAGGTCGGCCTGATTGTGCTGCGTTCGTTCGGCAAGTTTTTCGGCCTGGCCGGGGTGCGCCTGGGCTTTGTGCTGGCCGAGCGCAGGCTGCTCAAGTTGCTGGCCGAACAGGTCGGGCCGTGGGCCGTCAGCGGGCCGACGCGGGTGCTGGGGCAAGTGTGCCTGCGCGATACCGCCGGCCATGCGCGGCAGCGGGCACGCTGCATCGAGGCCGGCCGGCGCTTGTTTGAACTGCTCGAGCGCCGTGGCTTTCAACCCCAGGGCGGCTGCGCGTTGTTCCAGTGGCTGATCACCCCGCACGCCGAACGCATGCACGAATTCATGGCCCAGCGCGGCATCTTGCTGCGCCTGTTTGTGCACAACAGCAGCGTGCGGTTTGGCCTGCCCGACACCGAGGCCGACTGGCTGCGCCTTGACGAAGCGCTGGCGACCTACAAGGACGCCTCATGACGACGCTGATGGTGCAAGGCACCACCTCCGATGCCGGTAAAAGTACCCTGGTGACCGCGTTGTGCCGCTGGCTGGTACGCCAGGGCATCGCCGTGGTGCCGTTCAAACCGCAGAACATGGCGCTCAACAGCGCCGTGACAGCCGAAGGCGGCGAGATCGGCCGTGCCCAGGCGGTGCAGGCCCAGGCGGCCAACCTGGCGCCCCACACCGACATGAACCCGGTCCTGCTCAAGCCCAACAGCGACACCGGCTCCCAGGTGATCATCCATGGCCGCGCCGTGACCAGCATGAACGCGGTGGCCTATCACGACTACAAAGCCATCGCGATGCAGGCGGTGCTGGCCTCCCACGCGCGGTTGAGCGAAACCTACCCGGTGGTGATGGTGGAGGGTGCAGGCTCCCCGGCGGAGATCAACCTGCGCGCCAATGACATCGCCAACATGGGTTTCGCCGAAGCCGTCGACTGCCCGGTCCTGCTGATTGCCGACATCAATCGCGGCGGGGTGTTCGCCCATCTGGTCGGCACCCTGGAATTGCTCGCTCCCAGCGAACAGGCGCGGGTCAAGGGCTTCATCATCAACCGCTTTCGCGGCGACATTGCACTGCTGCAACCCGGCCTGGACTGGTTGGAGGCACGCACCGGCAAACCGGTGGTGGGCGTATTGCCCTACGTGATGGACCTGCACCTGGAAGCCGAGGACGGTATCGACCAACGTCAGATCGACAAGGCGGCGCAGGTGCTCAAGGTGGTGGTGCCGGTGTTGCCGCGCATCAGCAACCATACGGATTTCGATCCGCTGCGCCTGCATCCCCAAGTGGATTTGCAGTTCATCGGACCGGGCCAGCCGATTCCGGCCGCCGACCTGGTCATCCTGCCGGGCTCGAAAAGCGTGCGCAGCGACCTCGCGTACCTGCGTGCCCATGGCTGGGACACCGCCGTGGCGCGGCACTTGCGCTACGGCGGCAAGGTGCTGGGGATTTGCGGCGGCTTGCAGATGCTCGGTGAGCAGGTGCACGACCCGTTGGGCCTGGAAGGGCCGGCCGGCTCCAGCGACGGCCTGGGGCTGCTGGCGTTCAGTACCACCCTGGAAGCCGAGAAACAGTTGCGTAATGTACGCGGGCGTTTGTTGCTGGAGGACGCCGAGGTCAGTGGCTATGAGATCCATGCCGGCGTGACGTGCGGCGCGGCCCTGGCGAACGCCGCCGTGGTGCTGGAGGACGGTCGCCGTGACGGCGCGCAAAGTGCTGATGGGCAGATTCTCGGCACGTATCTGCATGGCGTGTTCGAGACGCCGGCGGCCTGCGGTGCGTTGCTGCGTTGGGCCGGGTTGCAGGATGTGCAGGCGGTGGATTATCACGCCCTGCGCGAGCGCGATATCGAGCGCCTGGCGGATCTGGTGGAGAACCACTTGGATACCGATTTGTTGCGCAATCTGTGTGGGGTTTAAGGGTGTACACACGGTTCAACGGTGGGAGGGGGCTTTCGGTGTACATATCCATTCCTGCGGTAATGGCCACTTATGGTGGGTGGGTAGGGGGGGTCTCATGCTTCAACTGATTTTAGGTGGCGCCCGCTCCGGCAAAAGCCGCCTCGCTGAAAAACTCGCCGGCGACAGCGCTTTGCCCGTGATCTATATCGCCACCAGCCAACCGCTTGACGGCGAGATGAATGCCCGTGTTGCCTTGCATCGCGAGCGTCGCCCTGATCACTGGGGTTTGATCGAAGAACCTGTCGAGCTGGCGCGTGTGCTACGGGAAAACGCCGCGCCCGGTCGTTGCCTGCTGGTGGATTGCCTGACCCTGTGGTTGACCAACCTGCTGATGCTCGAAGACGCGCAGCGCCTGGCGTTCGAGCGCGATCAATTGCTGGAAAGCCTGGCCGTGCTGCCGGGTGAAATTATTTTTGTCAGCAACGAGACCGGTCTGGGTGTCGTGCCGCTGGGCGAATTGACTCGCCGCTATGTGGATGAAGCCGGTTGGCTGCATCAAGCCTTGGCCGAGCGATGTCAGCGTGTTGTCCTGACGGTTGCCGGCCTGCCCCTGACGTTGAAAGGTACTGCGTTATGACTGACACCTGGTGGCTCAACCCTTGTAAGGCCATTGACGCCTCGGCGTACGAACAAGCCCTGGCGCGCCAGCAGCAATTGACCAAGCCGGCCGGTTCCCTGGGCCAGCTGGAAGCGCTGGCCGTGCAATTGGCCGGCTTGCAGGGCCAGGTCAAACCGTCGGTGGACCGGCTGTGGATCGCCATCTTTGCCGGTGACCATGGTGTGGTTGCCGAGGGTGTATCGGCGTTTCCCCAGGAAGTGACCGGGCAGATGCTGCATAACTTTGTCACCGGTGGCGCGGCCATCAGTGTATTGGCGCGGCAACTGGATGCGCAGTTGGAAGTGGTCGACCTCGGTACGGTGACCCCTTCGCTGAACCTGCCCGGCGTCCGTCACCTGAATATCGGCGCGGGCACCGCCAATTTCGTCAAGGGCCCGGCAATGACCGGCGCCCAGGGCCGATTGGCATTGCAGGCGGGTCGCGACAGTGTGCTGCGCGCCCGTGAAAGCGGTGCGCAGTTGTTTGTCGGCGGTGAGATGGGCATCGGCAACACCACCGCCGCCAGTGCGCTGGCCTGCGCCTTGCTCGATTGCCAGGTTGCCGAGCTGACGGGCCCGGGCACCGGATTGAATGCCCAGGGCGTCAGTCACAAGGTGGCGGTGATCGAGCGCGCGCTGGCGCTGCATGCCGCGCAGCGTGGGGATGCGCTGCACACCCTGTGCAATCTCGGCGGCTTTGAAATCGCTGCCCTGGTGGGGGCTTACCTGGCCTGTGCCCAGGAAGGCATCGTGGTGTTGGTGGATGGGTTTATCTGCACCGTCGCGGCGCTGGTCGCCACGCGCTTGAACCCGGCGTGCCGCGACTGGCTGCTGTTCGGCCATCGCGGTGCCGAGCCTGGCCATCGCCATGTCTTGCAGAGCCTCGATGCACAACCGTTGCTGGAACTCGGCCTGCGCCTGGGCGAGGGCAGTGGCGCGGCGTTGGCGGTACCGTTGCTGCGCCTGGCGTGTGCGCTGCACGGGCAGATGGCGACGTTTGCCGAAGCGGCCGTGGCAGATCGTCCGGCATGACTTTGCACCTGGACCTGTTGCGCCATGGCGAAACCGAACTGGGTGGCGGCCTGCGCGGCAGCCTTGACGATGCATTGACCGCCAAGGGCTGGGAACAGATGCGCGCCGCCGTGCTGGCGCAGGGGCCCTGGGATCGGCTGATCAGCTCGCCGCTGCAACGCTGCGCGCGGTTCGCGGAGGAACTGGGCGCGCGGTTGAATGTGCCGGTGAGCCTGGAAAAGGACCTGCAGGAACTGCACTTCGGTGCCTGGGAAGGGCAGAGTGCGGCGGCGCTGATGGAGACCGACGCCGAAGGCCTGGGCCGGTTCTGGGCCGATCCCTATAGCTTCACGCCGCCCCAGGGCGAACCGGTCAGCGCGTTTTCCCAGCGGGTTTTGGGCGCCGTCCTGCGCCTGCATAAGGCGTATGCCGGTGAGCGTGTGCTGCTGATCAGCCACGGCGGGGTGATGCGTTTGCTGTTGGCCCAGGCTCGGGGGCTGCCCCGTGAGCAGTTGCTGAATGTCGAAGTCGCTCATGGTGGGTTGTTCAGCCTGCAGGTCGGCGCCGATGGCGTGTTGAAGGAAGGAATCTGAGCATGCTGCCGTTCTGGATCGCCGTGCAGTTCCTGAGCAGTTTGCCGATTCGCCTGCCGGGTATGCCGCAGCCGCAGGAACTGGGGCGCTCGTTGCTGTTTTATCCCGTGGTCGGGTTGCTGTTCGGCGTGCTGCTGTGGGGCCTCAATACGCTGTTGACCGGATCACCGCTGTTGTTGCACGCCGCGCTGCTGCTGACGGCCTGGGTATTGCTCAGTGGCGGCTTGCACCTCGACGGCCTGGCGGACAGCGCCGATGCCTGGCTGGGTGGCTTCGGCGACCGCGAGCGCACCCTCAGCATCATGAAAGACCCGCGCAGCGGGCCGATTGCCGTGGTCACCCTGGGCCTGGTGTTGCTGCTCAAGTTCACCGCGCTGGTGGCCTTGATCGAACAGCACAACGGTGCGGCGTTGATCCTCGCGCCGTTGATCGGGCGGGCGTCGATGCTGGGGTTGTTTCTCACCACCCGTTATGTGCGAGCGGGTGGCTTGGGCCAGGCGTTGTCGGATCATCTACCGCGCGTCGTCGGGCAACAGGTGCTGATCCTCAGTGGCCTGGCCTGCATCCTGATCGGTGGTTTCAGCGGGGGGCTCGCCGTGCTGCTCGCGGCCGTGTGTTTTATCGGCCTGCGCCAACTGATGGTCAATCGCCTCGGCGGCACCACAGGCGATACCGCTGGCGCGCTGCTGGAGTTGTTGGAAGTGGCTGTTCTGGTCGGTTTGGCGTTGTAACACTTTCTTGCATTTCCTTAATCGCGGGTATATACACGTTCCATGCTTGCCTCCCAGTGTTTATGCACCAACCTGCGACGTGCCGCCCGGGGCGTCAGTAGGCACTACGACGGCGCCCTCGACGGCTTCGGGATCAACGTCGCCCAGTATTCCTTGCTGTGCAACCTGCAGCGCCTCGATCAACCGAGCATTTCCAGCCTAGCCGACGCCATGGGCCTGGATCGCAGCACCTTGGGGCGCAACCTGCGGGTGTTGGAAGGTGAGGGCCTGGTGCGGATGGTAGAGGGCGATGACCTGCGCAACCGCCTGGTGCTGTTGACCGCCGCCGGTGAAGAGCGCCTGGCGGCAGCGTTACCCGCCTGGGAGGCGGCGCAACAGAAATTGATCGATCAACTCGGCGCGGAAAAACGCGAAACCCTGTTGGCCTTGCTGGATGAACTCGCCTGAACGCGGGTTTGTTCGAATACAAGCGGGTATATACCCGCGAACGGAGAATAAGAAATGACGTCAATGTGGCGCACCAGTGGTTGGATCCTTGTGGGGAGTGCGCTGATCCTGGCGTTGTCCTTGGGCGTGCGGCACGGGTTCGGCCTGTTCCTGGCGCCGATGAGCAGCGAATTCGGCTGGGGCCGTGAGACCTTTGCCTTTGCCATCGCCTTGCAGAACCTGATCTGGGGCCTGGCGCAGCCCTTTACCGGTGCCCTGGCCGACCGGTTCGGCGCCACCAGGGCGGTGTTTGTCGGCGGGGTGTTGTACGCCGCAGGCCTGGTGTTGATGGGCCTGTCGGATTCGGCGTGGTCATTGTCCTTGAGTGCCGGCCTGCTGATCGGGATTGGCCTGTCGGGTACATCGTTTTCGGTGATTCTGGGTGTGGTCGGCCGCGCCGTGGCGCCGGAAAAGCGCAGCATGGCCATGGGCATTGCCAGCGCCGCCGGTTCGTTTGGCCAGTTCGCCATGGTGCCGGGCACGTTGGGCTTGATCAGTTGGCTGGGCTGGTCGGCCGCCTTGCTGGCGCTGGGCTTGATGGTGGCGCTGATCCTGCCGCTGGTGAGCATGCTCAAGGACCGCCCGCTGCCGGTCATGGCCGGCCAGCAGACCCTGGGTGAAGCCTTGAAGGAAGCCTGCTCCCACTCCGGGTTCTGGCTGCTGGCCTTCGGCTTTTTCGTCTGCGGTTTCCAGGTGGTGTTTATTGGTGTGCACCTGCCGGCCTACCTGGTGGACCAGCACTTGCCGGCCACGGTCGGTACCACGGTGTTGGCGTTGATCGGGTTGTTCAATATCTTCGGCACCTATACCGCCGGCTGGCTTGGCGGGCGCATGTCCAAGCCGCGCCTGTTGACCGGGTTGTACCTGCTGCGCGCGGTGGTGATCATCCTGTTCCTGTGGGCACCGGTGACCGAAGTCACGGCCTACCTGTTCGGCATGACCATGGGCTTTTTGTGGCTGTCCACGGTGCCGCTGACCAACGGCACGGTCGCCACGTTGTTCGGAGTGCGAAACCTTTCCATGCTCGGTGGGATCGTGTTCCTTTTCCACCAGCTTGGCTCGTTCCTTGGCGGCTGGTTGGGCGGAGTGGTCTATGATCGAACCGGTAACTACGATCTGATCTGGCAAGTGGCGATCCTGTTGAGCGTGCTCGCCGCAGCCCTGAATTGGCCGGTGCGTGAGCGGCCGGTGGCGCGATTGCAGGCGCAGATGGAGGCGGCATGAGTTCGACCTGGTATTGGTGTGGCGGGGCCGCCGCGACCGCGCTGTTGCTGGCCCTGGCCTGGTGGGGCTGGCAGCGCGGTGGCCTGGCGTTGATGCAACTGGGTATGTCGATCTGTTAAGTTCGGTGCCTGAACTTTTTAAAGGACTTTTCGACATGCAGATGCGCTGGCTGGCTGTACCTGTGCTGATGGCTGCTTTTGGCGGTGTGGCGTTGGCTGCCGATTGCCCGCCGTTGCTGGAGGGTCAATTGCCCAAATTGCGCGCCAAGGAATCCATCGACCTGTGCCAACGTTTTGCCGGCAAGCCCCTGGTGATCGTCAACACGGCGAGCTTTTGCGGGTTCGCGCCGCAATTCAAAGGCCTTGAAGCGCTGTATCAACGCTACAAGGGCGAAGGGTTGGAGGTGATCGGTGTGCCATCCGATGACTTCAAGCAGGAAGCCAAGACCGGCGAAGAAACCGCCAAGGTCTGCTACGTGAATTACGGCGTGACCTTCACCATGACCGAGCCGCAGAAGGTCAAGGGGCCGGACGCGGTGCACCTGTTCAAGGTATTGGCGCAGCAGAGCAATGCGCCGAAGTGGAATTTCTACAAGTACGTGGTCGACCGACAGGGCAAGGTGATTGCCGATTTCTCCAGTTTGACCAAACCGGACAGTCCTGACCTGATCAAGGCTGTGGAGCAGGCTATAGCGTCTAAACCCTGATCATCGGGCACTAAAAAGCCCCGCCTCCCTTGCAGGAGTGCGGGGCTTTTTTACACCCGTCTGGATCAGAAGGTGTAGGTCATGCCCAGGCCGAAACCGTTGGCACTGTTTTCGTACTTGGCGCGGTAACTGGCTGTCGACGGGGCGTCAGCAGTTTGGTTGATCTTGACGTCTTCTTCTTTCAGATACGAATACGCCAGGTCGACGGTCATGTTATCCATGACTTTGTAGCCCAGGCCCACGCTGAAGATCGTACGGTCGCCCGTCGGGATGCGCGGCGAACGATCGGTGTTGTTGGCCGGGGATTGGTCGAAGGTCAGGCCGGTACGCAGCACGACTTGCTTGGTCAACTGATACGAGGTACCCACGGCGTAGGCCCAGGTGTCGTGCCAATTTTGTTCTTCGGTGATGGAACCTAGTTGGGTTGGCGCCAGCAAGCCGCCGGCAGCCGTTACGCCTTCGTTGTTGACGGTGATCTCTTTCAGGCGACTCCAACGCGTCCAGGTTGCACCGCCATAGAGTTTCCAGGCGTCGGTCAGGTCTTGGGTGACCGACAGGTCGTAGGACTCTGGGGTGTCGATTTTCAGCGAGGCGTCGTAACGGTTGTTACGCAGGAATGGCTGAGTGGCCGCTGGCCCGCTGACGGTGGTGTGGCCTTCGAGCTTGTACTTGACCTTCGAGTGGTAGGTCAGGCCCACGCGAGTGGTGTCGGTGGCCTGGACCAATACGCCGACGTTGAAACCCAGGGCGGTATCGTCACCCTTGATTTTGACGTTGGTGTCGGAGGCAAGCGGGCTGAGGGTCTTGTCCGACTCAAGCACACCGGAAATCCGGTTGATGGTCGGGCCAAAGCCGATGGATACACGATCATTGAACGCATAGCTGACAGTTGGCTGGAAGGTCATGACCTTCACTTCGCTCTTGCTGCCGAAGCCGCGACCCTGGAAGCCGTTTTCATAGTCGGTCACCAGGCCGAACGGTGCGTATACACCAAAGCCGATAGCCCACTGATCGTTGAGTTTGTTGGTGTAGAAACCGAATGGCACCGCGGTGAACGGAACCATGTCGCCTTTGTTGGAACCGCGAGAGTTGCCACCGGTATTGCTGATATCGGTCGACGCATCAATGGCAGCGACACCACCGGTAATTTGCTGGCCATTCAGGCGCGACATACCGGCCGGGTTACCGTAGACAGTGCTTGCATCATCGGCAGAAGAGGAGCGACCTGCGAAACCCGTACCCATCCCGCTGACGCTCTGTTCGTTCAGTGCGAAACCGCTTGCGAACAGTTGGGAGGATGCCATGGCAACGGCGAGGCTAAGTGTGGTCTTGAGCATTACTTTTTTCATTATTAGAACTCCGTGGTGATCACCGCAGCGGAAAGTATCAATAAAATTAACATCGCGCTATAGGCTGTAATGCAGGAGATAGAGCTGTTTTGTAGGACAATCCGACCAAAATTCGGCTTTTTTGCCGAATCTTGCAAATTGCCCGGTCAGCAGGCCACGTGATTCAAGGGGGAAACACAGGTTTGCCAGGCCTGGGTGAAATCCCGCAGCCTTCCTTGAGGATGAAATATTTCTTTCCAGATACGCGCCATGGCTAAAACATCACCGGGTGGTGGCAGGGCAGGGCTGTGTTGTTCGACCAGGAGCCAGGCGATGGCCGTGGCATAACGCAGGTTTACGGTGAGCTCCAGTTGGGGCGCACTGAGAAAGGCGTGTTGGCTGGCGAGCCCGCGTACCAGGCTGGCACGCTCGGGGTCGAGCGCCAGGTAGTTATCCCACAAGGCACGATGGCGAGGTTCGGTGATGCTGTACAGGCCATGGCCGCGTCGATCATGCAGGGCAGAACCCAATTCCGACTGGCTGGCCGCGATACCCAGCAGCAGTGACTCAGCCGTTGGGCTCTGCTGGCCGAGGTACGTCAGGGTCGGCCGGATCACATAGCGACACAATTCACTGGCTGCGATACCCATACATGCCTCAATCCGTGAAAAGGGTCGACGAGCCCTGAGAAAGGGGGCTTGGCAGCAGTGGATCGGCTCTCAGGCTCGTCGGAAGCGGATCATGCCGCTTGAGTTGAAGTGTAGTGTCATATTCATGAGGTAAAGGACTGTTTTTAAAACATCTTCTTCATCCAGTTATAACGTTTATATCGATTTGAACTTAGTGCAAATACTCGAGCCAGGAATGACGGGCAATAAAAAACCCTGCGTTTTAAGCAGGGTTTTTTGTGTTTCAGCGACTCGGGTCGATCAGGCAACCAGTGCCTGACGGGTACGCTCGATCACGGCCTGCAGCGGTTCAGCGCTGGAGTATTGATCGGGGTACAGGCGTTCGCTGTGACGGGCGATGCCGTGTTCGTTGACCAGGGTGAAACTGAAGCAGCCTTTGCGAGCGGCCATGATCAGGCAGTTCATTGGAGCAAAAGCGTTGGTGAGGGTGCGAATGGCATCCTGAGTATGGATAGCGGACATATTATTGGTGTTCCTACAAATGACACGGATAAGAACCGTGCAACGTTAAAACGTTCCAGTAACGTTGATCACCATTGATCGAACGAAGAACCCGACTGGAACAAAGCAGCCAGTTTGAAGCGCTAATAAGTTAGGCGCGCTTGGGCTGGCAGGTAGGTACTTAGGAGGGCAGGCAACACAACAAGGGCAAAGGTTCTGGGCCCGGGGTGAAGATCCTGATCAATTTGCAGGTTGGTTCGGTCAGAGTATGAAAACTTCGCGGCACCCTTTGCTTGTTCAAAGGCAGTGTCGTCGCAAGTGATACCTGGAAACCATCGAGGTGGTCGATCCCGTGTTGTTCAGGGGAGTTGTTCGACCAGAATTGACTTTCAGCTTGGTACTAACGCTGCGGATAGTAACGGATTGAAACAGGCAATGGAAGCGCGTTAATCAAAAAACTTCAATCAGCCGCCCAGCAGGCCGCGATACACCAGCACCGTGAGGGCGGCGGCCAGGGAGCAACCCAACCCATAGGCGGCCAGGGTCAGGCGCAAGGATTGGCCGGTCTCGACCATCTTCATTACATCGCCCATGTCGTCGATACGGCCTTCACCCAGCTCGATGCACAAGCTCACGGCGGTGAAGGCGGCCGATAGCAGGATGGCGATCGCAAACAACGCCCCATCCGGGGATGGCAGCACGACATTGATCCCTAACGAAATGGCACAGATGACCAGTAACAACACGGCGAATAACAGAATTCCTTTCATCGGCCCACTCAGCGTTGCGTTGTCCGTGGGGCAGTGTGGCGAGCGGGAAAAGATTTGAAAAGTCCCTGCTTTGCCTCGGCGGTAACATTTTTGAAGGCTATCGCTTCAAAAAAAGCCGGGGATATAACCATCGGATCGGTACTTGTGCACATTAGTTGCGGCGTGTGTAACCGGGCTGTCAATCGCTGGACAGGGCTGCCATTTGCCTGCATTGGAAATTTAAGTCAATGAAAAATCTGGCTTTTTTTTATTGGTGAAAAAATCGTCAGTTTGACTGCGGGCCCCGTTCCATGGGCCTTTGCGCGAGTTAAAGGCTGGTTGTCCACTGAGTTATCCACAGCTTCTGTGGATTGTCCCGAGCGCTTGCTCTAGAACGGGCGTGCCGGGTTTTTTCAGCTTTACCTGTACGAAAAAAAGAGTAGAGTGGCGCGCCTTCCGTTCTGTCCCACAGTGCTTTATGAAGTTTCGCTCAGTATCACCTTCTGTTACCGACATCCCCCAGACTGTTACCGCCCCCAAGCGTTTTTCCTTGAAAGTCGCCCTGTGGTTGCTCGACAGCCCACGCCTGGGGCACAGCACCAACGTCAAACACTTCGCCGGGCGCTTGCTCAAGCAGCCGGCCCGTGAGGGCGTAGTGGCTGCGCAAAGCCGTCTGGGCCAATTGATGTGCCGCGAGTGCGGCAACGCCCGCGACCGCCGCATCGGCCACGATCTGCTGCGCCTGGCCGCCCGTGCCGGTGACCGCCGCGCCCAACGTGAGCTGGGTCAGATCGAAGACTGAGCTGTCCTCACGCTCTACGCTTGGTTAACCTTGCTCCTTTTCGGTGATGGCAGAAATGGCTATGGTTTTTGACTGGACCAGTGTTGCCCTGGGCCTGGCTGGCGCCGCAGTGCCTTTATTGGCAGTGTGCTGGCAGATTCAGCGGCGGTTGACCGCGCGGACCACCGGCTGGGAACTGCTCGAAGAGCGCCTGGCCACTGCGCAACTGGCCCAGGAAGGCCTCACCGCTCAATTGGATGCCAGCCGCGATGAAATCAGCGATCTGAGCCAGGCCAACGCCGCCAAGCAAGCTGACCTGGCTGCAGTGCGCCGCGAGGTCGAGCTGTTGCAGATCGACCGCGACAATGCCCGCGACGCCGCCCACGCCTGGAACCTTGACCGCAGCGCCAAGGAAACCGAATTGCGCCGCCTCGACGCACTGTCGGCCGCCTTGCGCGCCGAACTGCGCGAACAGCAGGAAAGCCATCAGCAGCGCCTCGCCGACCTGCAAGGCTCGCGGGACGAGTTGCGTGCGCAGTTCGCTGAGCTGGCCGGCAAGATCTTCGATGAGCGCGAGCAGCGCTTTGCCGAGACCAGCCAGGAACGCCTTGGCCAGTTGCTCGACCCCTTGAAGGAACGCATCCAGTCCTTCGAAAAACGCGTGGAAGAAAGCTATCAGAACGAGGCCCGCGAGCGCTTTTCCCTGGCCAAGGAGCTTGAACGCCTGCAGCAGCTGAACCTGCGCCTGTCAGACGAAGCGACCAACCTGACCCGCGCCCTCAAGGGCCAGAAAACCCAGGGCAACTGGGGTGAGTTGATCCTCGAACGGGTGCTGGAACACGCCGGCCTGGAGAAGGGCCGCGAGTACCAGACCCAGGTCAGCCTCAAGGGGCCGGACGGCGAGCGTTTCCAGCCGGATGTGCTGATCATGTTGCCGGGCGACAAGCAGGTGGTGGTGGATTCCAAGGTCAGCCTGACCGCGTACCAGCAGTATGTCGCAGCGGATGATGAGGTGATCGGCCAGGCAGCCTTGAAGCAGCACGTACTGTCGCTGCGCAATCACGTCAAAGGCTTGGCCGGCAAGGATTACAAACGCCTGGAAGGTTTGCACAGCCTGGATTTCGTGTTGTTGTTCGTGCCGATCGAAGCCGCTTTTTCCGCGGCCTTGCAGGCCGAACCGAATCTGTTCCAAGAAGCTTTCGACCGGCATATCGTGATCGTCAGCCCAACGACGCTGCTCGCCACCCTGCGGGTGATCGACAGTCTCTGGAAGCAAGAGCGTCAAAGCCAGAACGCCCGCGAAATCGCCGAACGCGCCGGGTGGCTGTACGACAAGTTCGTGCTGTTTATCCAGGACCTGGACGAAGTGGGCAATCGTCTACAGCAATTGGACAAGGCTTACAGCGCGGCGCGGAACAAGCTGACGGATGGGCGCGGAAACCTGGTCAGTCGCACCGAGCAATTAAAGTTGCTCGGTGCGCGTGCCAGCAAAAGCCTGCCGGCGGATTTGCTGGAGCGGGCGATGACCGACGCCGACGGCGTGGCGCACCTTCCCGAATAAACACAATCCGAAAGGTGGAAGGGGTGTAGCCCCCTCCCACATGTGACTGAGTACATCCGGTTTACAGCGGTAAGTGTCGACTCAGCAACGCCCGCAGCGCGGCGGGCTTCACCGGTTTGGCGAGGTAATCCAGCCCCGCCGCATGCACCTCTGCCACCATCTCCGGGCGGCCGTCGGCACTGATGACCACGCCGGGAATCGGCTCCGCCATTTGCGCCCGCAGCCAGCCCATGAGCTCGGTGCCGGTCTCTCCGTGGTCGAGGTGGTAATCCACCAGTGCCAGTTGCGGGCGTACGCCTTGCTCCAGCAGCGCCGCACATTGGGCCTGGTCGGTGGCGGTCCACACTTCACAGCCCCAGCGTGTCAGCAGGCTGCGCATACCGATCAGGATGCTCTCTTCGTTGTCCACGCAGAGTACTTGCGCGCCGCTTAACGGCAGGCCGTTCTCCTGGGTAGGCTTGACCTGCGGGCTGGCCTGGTTGCGTGCCAGCGGCACACGCACGCTGAACACGCTGCCCTTGCCGGGCCATGAGCGCACGCTCAGGCGATGGTCCAGCACCCGGCACAGGCCGTCGGCAATCGCCAGGCCCAGGCCCAGGCCTTTCTCGGCGCGGGTCTGGTGGCTGTCCAGGCGCTTGAACTCTTCGAAGATCACCTTCTGTTTATCCAGCGGGATACCAGGGCCTCGGTCCCAGACTTCCAGGCACAGCTCGCCCTTGCGCCGGCGTACGCCGAGCAGCACCGGGCCGTCGGCATACCGGAAAGCGTTAGTCAGGAAATTCTGCAGGATCCGCCGCAGCAACTTGATGTCACTGTCCACGCGCAAGCGGCTGCCGCGCAGGCGAAAACGCAGGCCTTGTTCCTGGGCCAGGGCCTTGAATTCCGCGCCGAGGGTGTCGAACAGTTCGTTGAGCACAAAGGGCTGGCGCTGCGGGTTGATCTTGCCGTTTTCCAGGCGCGAGATATCCAGCAGGTCGCTGATCAGGTCTTCGGCCGAACGCAGCGAGCTGTCCAGGTGCTGTACCAGTTGCCGGGCTTCGCTGGACAGGCCGTCGTTCTGGTGGGAAAGGGCGGCGGAGAACAGGCGGGCGGCGTTCAGCGGTTGCATCAGGTCATGGCTGACGGCCGCGAGGAAGCGCGTCTTTGACTGGCTGGCGGACTCGGCCACGCCCTTGGCATCGGTGAGCGCCACATTGAGCTGCGACAGTTCGTGGGTGCGCTCGGTCACCCGTTGTTCGAGGCCTTCGTTGGCCTCGGTGAGTGCCTGCTCGGCCTCGCGGAACGCGGTAATGTCGGTGAAACTCATGACGAAGCCGCCGCCGGGCATCGGGTTGCCGATCAGCTCGATCACCCGCCCATTCGGGAACAGCCGCTCTGAGGTGTGCGCGCGGCCCTGGCGCATCCAGTGCAGGCGGCGCGCCACGTGGACCTCGGCTTCGCCCGGTCCGCACAGGCCGCGCTCGGCGTTGTAGCGGATGATGTCGGCAATCGGTCGGCCTACGCTGATCAGCCCGTCCGGGTAATTGAACAATTCCAGATAGCGCCGGTTCCAGGCCACCAGCTTGAGGGACTGGTCCACCACACTGATGCCCTGGGTGATGTTCTCGATGGCGCCTTGCAGCAAGGCACGATTGAATTGCAGCACTTCGGACGCTTCGTCGGCGATGCGTACGACGTCTTCCAGCTGCATTTCCCGCCCTTCGATCGCCGCTTTCACCACGGCCCGGGTCGAGGATGCGCCGAGTACGCCGGCCAGCAGTCGCTCGGTGTGGGCGATCCAGTCGTTGTCGGCATTCTGGTTGGGGTTAAAGCCTTTGCCCTGGCGATAGGCGAAGCGGATAAAACTCTGCTGGGCCCGTTCTTCGCCGACAAACCGCGCGGCCAGGCTGAGCAGGTCGCTGATCTGTACCGACAGCATCGAGCGAGCGTTGGCGCGCGGGCTGATTTCCTGGCCGATAAAACGCCCGGCTTGCCAGTGTTCCGACACGCGCGTGCGCGACAGCATCGATACCCACACGAACAGCGTGAAGTTACCCGCCAGGGAAAACACGGTGCCCAGGGTCAGTGAGGTGACGGACAAACCGAGCGGGTGCGAATGCATCCACGTCAGCCCCGGGAAAATGGCGAGGGACCAACCCAGGCTTTTCGCGGTAACCGGTAGGACCAAGGTGTAGAACCACAGGAACGTACCCGCCGCCAGCCCCGCAAATACACCGCGTCGGTTGGCTTGCTTCCAATACAGTGCGCCAAGCATGGCCGGGGCCAGTTGAGTCACCGCGGCAAACGCGATCTGGCCGATGGTCGCCAGGCTCGCGGTGGAGCCCAGCAGGCGGTAGCTGACATACGCCAGCAGCAGGATGATCACGATGCTGACCCGGCGTACCGACAGCATCCAGTGGCGGAACACTTCGAACGGCCGCTCGGCGCTGGAACGGCGCAGCAGCCAGGGCAGCAGCATGTCGTTGGAGACCATGGTCGACAAGGCGATGCTCGCCACGATCACCATGCCGGTGGCCGCCGACGCACCGCCGATAAACGCCAGCACGGCGAGGGCCGGGTGGGCTTCGGCCATGGGCAGGCTGATCACGTAGGAGTCCGGCAGCACCGAGCCGGGCAGCATCATTTTGCCGCCCAAGGCGATCGGCACGACAAACAGCGCGGCGAGGATCAGGTAGGCCGGGAACACCCACTTGGCCAGGCGCAGATCCTGGGGGTCGATATTCTCCACGACCGTCACATGGAACTGCCGGGGCAAGCAGATGATCGCCATCATGGCGACGCCGGTCTGCACCACCATCGACGGCCAGTTGATGGTTTCCTTCCAGTATTCCTCCAGGCGTGGCGCGAGCATCGCCTGGCTGAACAGGTCGCCGAAACCGTCGTACAGGCCGTAGGTCACGAACGCCCCGACCGCAAGAAAGGCGAACAGCTTCACCAACGATTCAAACGCAATCGCCAGTACCATGCCGCGGTGGTGTTCGGTGGCGTCGAGGTTGCGGGTACCGAACACAATGGTGAACAGCGCCAGCACCAGGGACACGATCAAGGCGGTGTCCTGGGCTCGGGTGCCGGTGGTGTCGGCACCTGCGCCAATCAGCAGGTTGACCCCCAGCACGATGCCTTTGAGTTGCAGGGCGATATAAGGCAGCACGCCCACCAGGCAGATCAGCGCGACCACCACCGCCAGGGACTGGGATTTGCCATAGCGTGCGGCGATGAAGTCGGCGATGGAGGTGATGTTTTCCTGCTTGCTGATCAGGATCATCTTCTGCAGGACCCAGGGTGCCAATACCAGCAACAGCACCGGTCCCAGGTAGATCGGTAAGAACGCCCACAGTTGTTCGGCGGCCTGGCCTACGGCGCCGAAGAAGGTCCAACTGGTGCAGTAGACGGCCAGCGACAGGCTATAGACCCAGGCACGCATGCGCGGCGGCAGCGGCGCACGGCGGCGGTCACCGTAGAAGGCGATGGCAAACATAATGGCCATATAGGCCAGGGCAACGGCGGCGATCAGCCCGCTGGACAGCGTCATGGTAACTCCGAGCATGAGAACACCCAGGCATTCCAGGCCCGGTTGGACAGTCTCGCATGATGCCTGGGGTTAGTCAGTGTCGACCAAGGTCGTGTGGGATCTAATGTCGCAGGGGGCGCTCAGCGCGGTGGCAGGGTTTTCTGGCGCAGGATGTAGATTGTCACCAGCACGGCGCTGGTCAGCATGAAGCCACGTGCCCATGGCAACGGCACCAGGTAGCAGGAAAAACCGATACTCAGCCACATCAGGCCGATGGCGTAGACCTTGCCCTTGAGAGGGATGCCGTTGCCGTCCAGGTAGTCACGAATCCAGGGGCCCAGGCGCGGGTGTTCCACCAGCCACTGGTAGAAACGCGGGGAGCTGCGAGCGAAGCAGGCGGCGGCGAGCAGGAGGAACGGGGTGGTCGGCAATACCGGCAGGAAAATACCGATCACTCCCAACGCTACGCTCAGCCAGCCGATGGCCAGCAGCACGTAGCGCAGGAGCAGCGAGCGATTGCCCATGGGTGTCACGGGCAAGCGACTCAGTGGTGGCGTGGCTTGAGGATCGCCGGTTTTTCGTCAGGGGCGTTGCACAGCAGGTACAGGGCGGTCAGCGCTTCCGGGATCTGTACGATCATGTCGTCCATCAGGTTGGCGTCGGCGGCGATGTCGGAAAATTCAGCTTCTTCCTCGAACAGCCCCGAACCGACCATGATCGGCAAGAGCATTTCGCTGACTTCTTCCTCGGCGGTTTCGAACCAGGCGGCTTCACGCAGGAACACACCTTCCATGAAGCCGATGCACCAGCCGCGCAGGTCGGAGTCGTCCGGCTCTTCGCCCAGGTCCAGCTCGCACGGCAACTCGAACTCTTCATCGGAGGCCAGTTGGCGCGAGATGTGGGCCTTGAGGGCCAGCAGGGTGGATTCGATTTCTTCGCGCTGGGCGGCGTCGGCGTAGTGCGGCTCTTCGGCGAACAGTGCGTCGATCCATTCACGGTCGGGAACGACCTCGGAGCAGATCGACAGGGCGGTCAGGTAGCCGTGGGCGGCCACGTAGTCCAGCGCCTCGTCATGCAGCTCATCGGCGTCGAGGAAGGCTTGCAGGCGGGTTAGTTGCTCAGCGAAGGACATTGAAGGACTACCTTGGGAATAAACGATGCTGAATTCTAGGCTTTCTTGCGCGGCCAAGCCAGTCGGCATGCATATTTGCCAGGTTTTAGAGACGGGCTGCAATTCGTCAGTGGCACCCTTTGCCGGATGACGCTCGGGTATACTGCCGCGTTTTGTGATGCCCCTGCAGGCCAAGCGCCAGGTCGAGAAAACTTCGCTTACGGATTATTTTCCGTGAGCCCGTATTTTTTCGACCAGCCTGTACAGAGGGATTTCGGCACTATTTTGTTGGAGTTATACATGCTCGATCAGGCTCAACGCGTCCTCAAGGACATCTTCGGCTACGACAGTTTTCGTGGCCGCCAGGGTGCGATCATTGAGCGCGTGGCCAAGGGCGGTGATGCCCTGGTCCTGATGCCTACCGGCGGTGGCAAGTCGTTGTGCTTCCAGGTGCCGGCGTTGTTGCGCAACGGGCTGGCGGTGGTGGTGTCGCCCTTGATCGCGTTGATGGACGACCAGGTTGCGACCCTGGAAGAACTCGGCGTTGCCGCCGCCGCCTTGAACTCCACCCTCAGTGCCGAGCAGCAACGCGATCTGGCCGCGCGGATCAAGCGCGGTGAAGTGAAGATGCTTTACCTGGCACCTGAGCGCCTCGTGCAGCCGCGCATGCTGGCGTTTTTGCAGAGCCTGGAAATTGCCCTGTTCGCCATCGACGAAGCCCACTGCGTATCGCAATGGGGGCATGATTTCCGCCGCGAATATTTGCAGCTCGGTCAACTGGCGGAGCTGTTCCCGGATGTCCCGCGTATCGCCCTGACCGCCACGGCCGACAAGCGCACCCGTGAAGAAATCGTCGAGCGCCTGCACCTGCAGGACGCCGAGCGGTTCCTGTCGAGCTTCGACCGGCCGAATATTTTCTACCGCATCGTGCCCAAGGAGCAGCCGCGCAAGCAGTTGCTGGCATTCCTTTCCGAGCGGCGCAGCGATGCGGGCATTGTCTATTGCCTGTCGCGCAAGAAGGTCGATGAAGTGGCTGCATTCCTCTGCGAGCAGGGCTACCCGGCGCTGCCGTACCACGCCGGCCTGCCCAACGAAACGCGCGCTGCCCACCAGAAACGCTTCCTCAACGAGGAAGGCCTGATCATGGTGGCCACCATCGCGTTTGGCATGGGCATCGACAAATCCAACGTGCGCTTCGTGGCCCATATGGACCTGCCCAAGTCCCTTGAGGCCTATTACCAGGAGACCGGGCGTGCCGGTCGTGATGGCCTGCCGGCCGATGCCTGGATGGTCTACGGCCTTCAGGACGTGGTGATGCTCAAGCAGATGCTGCAGAACTCCGAAGGCGATGAACGCCATAAACGCCTGGAGCAGCACAAGCTCGACGCGATGCTCTCGTTGTGTGAAGAGACCCGCTGCCGCCGCCAGACCTTGCTGGCGTACTTCGACGAGGACATGCCGCAACCGTGCGGCCACTGCGATAACTGCATCGATGGGGTGCAGACCTGGGACGCCACCGAGCCCGCGCGCCAGGCGCTGTCGACGATCTATCGCACCGGCCAGCGTTATGGCGTCGGTCATCTGGTTGATGTATTGCTGGGCAAGGACAACGAAAAAGTACGCAGCTTCGGCCACGAGAAACTCTCGGTCTACGGCGTCGGCAAGGCCCGTGCCGAGGGCGAGTGGCGTTCGCTGTTCCGGCAGATGGTCGCGCGCGGCCTGGTGGACATCGATATCGAAGGGTATGGCGGCCTGCGCCTGAACGACAGCTGCCGGCCGCTGCTCAAGGGCGAGGTGAGCCTGGAGCTGCGCCGCGACCTCAAGCCGCAAACCACCGCCAAGACCAGCACCAGCCAGGCCAGCCAGCTTGTACGGGGCGAGGAGCGCGAACAGTGGGAAGCCCTGCGTACCCTGCGACGCAAACTGGCCCAGGAACACAGCGTGCCGCCGTACGTTATTTTCCCCGACTCCACCTTGCTGGAAATGCTGCGCGAGCAGCCCACCACCATGGCCGAAATGGCGCGGGTCAGCGGCGTCGGTGCGCGTAAGCTGGAGCGCTACGGCCAGGCGTTCCTCGAAGTGCTCGGTGGCCAGGCCGAAGCGCCGAAGGAAATCGCCGATATTCGCCATGAACTGATCAGCCTGGCACGCGCCGGCATGACCCCGATGCAGATCGCCGGCCAGCTGCAATGCTCGGAGAAAAACGTCTACACCTTGCTGGCCGAAGCCATCGGCAAGCAGCAGTTGTCATTGGAGCAGGCCCTTGATTTGCCGGAAGATTTGCTCGGCGAAATCCAGGATGCATTCCTGGACGGAGAAGGCGAATTGCCACCGGTTGCGGAGATTGCACCGCTGTTTACCGGGCGTGTTCCTGAAGGGGTTTTGTACTGCGTACGGGCAGCTTTGCAGTCTGAATTCGAAATTTAGTGTGCCAATTACGACAATGTAACGAATCAGTACATAGCAACTCTTGCCTAGTGACATGGCTCATGCTTAGCTGACTAATAATTAGCCATACTTTATTTTCAGTCTAAACCATGAGTTTTTTATGCCGTTAACCGATCAACACCGTTTTGGCATGCAACTGGCGCAAATGTCCCGAGGTTGGCGCGCCGAGCTCGACCGCCGCTTGGCCGGGCTGGGATTGTCCCAGGCGCGCTGGCTGGTGCTGCTGCACCTGGCCCGTTTTGAAGATGCCCCCACCCAGCGTGAGCTGGCGCAAAGCGTCGGCGTAGAAGGGCCGACACTGGCCCGGTTGCTCGACAGCCTCGAAGGCCAGGGCCTGGTGCAACGCCAGGCCGTGGTGGAAGACCGTCGCGCCAAGCGCATCTTGCTGTGCGACACCGCCAAGCCGTTGATCGAGCAGATCGAGACTATCGCCACGGCGTTGCGCCAGGAACTGTTTATGGGCGTTGACGAAGAAGATATGCGTGTCTGCATGCGGGTGCATGGGCACATCCTGGCGAACCTGGAAAAGTCCTGATCCGAGCCCCGTAGCAAAGGTTAGAAGGTTTGCCCGAGGTTCAGGTACACCGCCTTCTGATTATCATCGTTGAACCCATAGCTGAAATTCAGCGGCCCCAGCGGCGTATCAAACCCGAGGAAAATACTCGCGGCGTTGATATAGCCGCTGTCGAATTCATTGTCGTTGTTCCACGCCCGGCCGCGTTCCAGGGACGCGCCCAGGTACAGCGGGAAGTCCAGCGGCAGGTAGGAGCGTGGTGTCAGCCGGCGGTAGTACACCGCGCGCATCAAGCTGATGTTCTGCCCGGAAATCGCATCCTGGCGAAAGCCCGACAACTGCCGCGCACCGCCCAGCAGGAAGCTGGAAATCACCACGTCCGAATCATCCAGGGTGCGCCCGTAGCGCCCGCCCAGTACCAGGGTGTCCGGACCATGGCTCATGGCCTTGTCCAGCTTGAACTCCCATTGGCGATAGCGCTGGTCCGAGCCCAACCCCGGTTCGAATTCGCGGAAGGCCAGGCCGATGTCCTCGCCGCTGTGGGGGAAATACACGTTATCCAGGGAGTCGAAGGAGTACTTCAGTTCATAGAAGCCTTCGCTGAAGCTCACACTTGGCAGGTCGCGGTCGCCGATGCGCACATCCGCCTTGCCCCAGGCCTCGCCGACACCGAAGCGGATCTCGCCGCTGTTGCCGATCTGCCGCCCCACGTTGAGGCCGAAGCCGTAGCGTTCCAGGCGGTATTCGGAGATGGGGTCGTTGTCCAGGATCAGCTCGACGTTCTGTGCCTGGGCGCTGATATACGGCGCGACAAAGTAGCGCGAACCGGTATCCATCGGCTGGTAGAACTCGCTGTAAAGCTCCTGCCGATCACCGATCTGCACCCGCGTCAGCCACTCGGCGCCAAGGCGATTGATGCCGTTCATGCGGTAGCTGGCGCCCAGGTTGAAGGCGCTGTCGCCGCGCATGTCGTCCGACAGGTTCAGGCCCAGGCGCAGGTAGTCGGTGCCGCTGCGTTTGCCGCGCGCGCTGATCACCAGGGTGTTGTCCTGGCCCTTTTTCACCACGCGGTATTGCACCTGCTCGAAGTAATCCAGGCCATACAGGGTGCCCATGTCGGTCTGCAGGCGGCCAAGTTCCAGCGGTTGGCCCAACGGCTGGCGGATGTAGTAGCGGATCACGTCGTCGCTGACCTTCGAGTCGTTCTCCACCTTGATCGCGGTGATCACCGGGGTGCGTTCGCCCGGGGTACGCGCGGCTACCAGTTGCGGGTCGATCGGCTCGGCGGGGCGCAAATGGGCCAGGCGAACGTCAAGGGCGCGGGTGGCACGGTAGCCGGCATCGATCATGTCCTTGGCGCGGCCGAAATCCGTCACGCCATAGGCGGCCAGGGGCGGCTGGATCAGGACATCCTTGGGCTGCAGGGCCTTGAGTTGTTCTTCGGAGTTGCGCCTGGTCATCAGGGTGATGGACTGGTTGAGCACGTCCACCACCGTTGCCAGTTGCTTGCGTGAACGCAACGGGGTGCCGATGTCGACCACGATGGCGATGTCCACGCCCATCTCACGCGCCACATCCAGTGGGATGTTATCGGTCATGCCGCCATCCACCAGCAGTCGGCCATCCAGCTCCACCGGCGCGAACACGGCCGGGATCGACATGCTGGCGCGGATCACCTGGGGCAGGTGGCCCTTGCTGAATACCACTTTCTCGCCGGTGGTGATGTCGGTGGCCACGGCACGAAAGGGGATCGGCAGCTTGTCGAAATTACGCGTGTTGCTGGTGTGGGCGAACATGCTCTCCAGCAGCAGCGCCAGGTTCTGGCCCTGGATCACGCCAAGGGGCAGGCCGAGACTGCCGTCATCGCGGAAGCTGAGTTTCTGCTTGACCAGGAAATCCCGGTCATCCTGCTTGCGTCGAAACGGCACGTCTTCCCGTGGCGGTGCGTCGGACAGCGCCTGTTGCCAGTCGATGCCCAGGGCCAGTTTTTCCAGCTCATCGATCTTGTAGCCCGACGCATACAGCCCGCCAATCACCGCGCCCATGCTGGTGCCGGCAATCGCGTCGATGTGAATACCCTGTTCCTCCAGGGCCTTGAGCACGCCGATATGGGCCAGGCCTCGGGCGGCACCGCCGGACAGCACCAGGCCGATTTTGGGGCGGGGCGTCTCAACGGCGTCGGCAAGAAGCGGGAGCAGGCACAGGAACAGGCAGGACAACAGGCGGCGCATCATGAATCTCGAGGCTGGGCGATAAAGGCCGGTATTATAGCCATCCGATCCGCCGAGCCCGTTACGCCAGGAGCCTCTCAAATTATGTCGCTGAGCAAACCCGAGATTGTCATCACCTATTGCACCCAGTGCCAGTGGCTGCTGCGCGCCGCGTGGCTGGCGCAGGAGTTGTTGAGTACGTTTGCCGATGACCTCGGCCGGGTGGCGCTGGAGCCGGCCACCGGCGGTGCGTTTCGGATCACCTGCGACGGTGTGCAGATCTGGGAGCGCAAGGCGGATGGTGGCTTCCCTGAAGCCAAAGTGCTCAAGCAACGGGTGCGCGACCAGATCGATCCACAACGGGACCTGGGCCACAACGACCGTACGCCATGAAGGTCACCGCCACAGCCGGGCGGTGACCCCTTGGCGCGCCGCTATTTGGCGGCCATCTTGCTTTTGATGAAGCCCACGACCCAGGTCAGCACCAGGCCGCCCACGCCGCCGCCGACGATATTGCTGCCGACCGCCGCCACATCCAGCGCCTCGCCGCCCGATGTGCCGGTCAGCGCGGCTACGACCTGGCCCAGCACGAGCCCGCCGACACCCCCCAGCATGGTATTGAGCCCGGCCCCCAGGCTTTGTTTGGTCATGCCGGCCAAATTGCCACCGACGGCACCGCTGATGATCTGAACCAACAAGCTGATGAACATTTCCATGATGAAACCCCTGCATCGCGTTGATGGAGTGACCACTCGCGTGCAGCAACTTCAGGAAACGCCATGGCTGTCGTCGAGGAGTCTGTATCCGTTGAACGACGGCTGACTGTTGCGGATGTTTAAAGTATAGATCAGGTCGTTGCTGCGGGCTGTCTGGCCTGGCTGGCGCCGCCCATCATCCCGGAAAGCACGATGGCGACGATGATCAACGCGCCGCCCAGCAGCATGCGCAGGGTCGGGGTTTCGGCAAACAGCAGCCAGGCCACGGTGATGCCGTAGACCGGCTCCATGGCGAACACCACCGAGGCGGTGCGCGCCTTGATCACCGCGAGGCTGGCGACAAACAGGCTGTGGGCCAGGCCGGTGCAGAACACCCCAAGCAGGCCGATCCACAACCAATCCAGCGCGCGCACGTCCGCCAGCCCCGGCGCGGCCACGGGCAGCAGGCACACCGCGACCACCACGTTCTGGCACAGCGCTGCCTGCACGGCGGGAATCCGTCCGGAGCTGGCGCGGTTGTTCAGCGACAACAATGAGAACAGCAAACCCGAGACAATCCCCCAAAGCAGGCCGCCCGTGGCTTCGCTGGCGAGATTGAAGTCCGGCGTCACCAGCACCAGGCCAACGGTGACCAGGGCCACCAGCACGATTTCATTGGCGCGGATACGCTCGCGGAAAATCAGCCCTTCGAGGATCACGGTAAACGCCGGGAATGCGGTGAACCCCAACGTGGCGACGGCCACGCCGGCGACTTTGACCGCAATGAAGAACGTCACCCAATGCGCCGCCAGCAACACGCCGCTGACCAGCAGGCGGCGCCAGTCCTGCAGCGCCAGGGTTTTCCAGGGGGCGTTGCTGGCGAAGCGCGCAAACACTGCCAGGGCAATCACGGCAAACGCGGCGCGACCGAAGACGATGATGGCCGGGGAGGCGGCCGCCAGCTTGCCGAATACGCCGGTGAGGCCAAACATCAGTGCGCCGATATGCAGGGCGCCGAGGGCTGAGCGGGGAGTCATTGCGATCCTTGAACCAACGGGAGTGACAGGTTCGCAGTCTAGAGGGTGCAGGTGCGGGCGTCTGTCGTGGGACTCGCGATTTTTAGCGCAAGGCTCGCCCTATGTGGCGCGCCGCAATGTGCCGGGAGAGGCGCCGAATTCGCGCAGCATAGCGGCGGCAAAGGCACTTTGTGAGGTGTAGCCAACCCGCTCGGCGATTTCACCGATGGGCAGCGGCGTCTCGCGCAGCAGGTTCAGGGCCAGTTGCAGGCGCCGGCTGCGGATGTAATCCATGGGCGTCTGCCCGCATTCGGCGATAAAGCGCGCATGCAGGCGCGCCACCGACAGGCCGGCGATGCGCGCCAGGTCGGCGACCTGCAACGGATGGGCAACGTGTCGCTCGATATGCGCATTGAATGCCGCATACGGCAGGCGGCGGCCCGGCCCCTGTGGGGCCTGCGGATGATTGAGGCTGGCCAGCAACAGCACCGCACCCTGTTGGACGATCAATGGATCATCCACGGGGCTGTGCGCCAGCCATTGCACCAGTTGGTGTTGCCGGGAGTCCAGGGCCAGGCGTGCCGGTTGATCGAGCAGGCGGCGGCTGGCGTCGGCGTGTTCGCCCAGGGATTGCAGGAGCCAATGCTCGGTGGGCACATCCAGCACCAGGCAGCGGCTGCCATCGCGACTGCCACAGGCGTGGTGGGCGGAGAAGGGCAGCACCATCACGCTGCTTTCGCGCACCTGGCTGCCACAGCCGTCGACTTCCAGGTCCAGGTGTCCGGACAGGCCGAACACCAACTGCGCATGGTCATGGCTGTGGGCGATGGGCGCTTCGAGGTAGTGGCGTAGCGTGAGCGACGGTCTCATCGCGGTCTCCTGGGCGGCAGGGCGGCAGTCTACAACGCTTCGCGGCCGGCGGGCGCTGTCATCAGACTGACGCGCGACTGTCATGGGCTATTAATCGCCAGGGCGCAAGCTCGCGAAAACAGCGTCGAGGGATGCCCATGACCAGTGCCGAGTTCACCAAGCCCAGCCGCAAGCAGCGGGTTCGTACCCTGTGGATTTCCGACGTGCACCTGGGCACCCGGGATTGCCAGGCCGAACACCTATCGCAGTTCCTCAAGGGCTACCACGCCGATAAGGTCTACCTGGTGGGCGATATCATCGACGGCTGGAAAATGCGCGGCGGCATGTATTGGCCCCAGGCCCACACCAACGTGATCCGTCGCCTGCTGACCATGGCCAAGCGCGGGACCGAGGTGATCTACGTTACCGGCAACCACGACGAGTTCCTGCGCCGCTACTCCAAGCTGATCCTGGGCAATATCCAGTTGGTGGATGAGGCGGTGCATGTGACGGCCGACGGTCGTCATCTGCTGGTGATCCACGGCGATCAGTTCGATGTGATCACCCGTTACCACCGTTGGCTGGCGTTCCTGGGCGACTCGGCCTACGAGTTCACCCTCACCTTGAACCGCTGGTTGAACCACTGGCGCGCCCGCTACGGCTATGGCTACTGGTCTTTGTCGGCGTACCTGAAACACAAGGTCAAAACCGCCGTGAGCTTTATCAGCGATTTTGAAGAAGCCATCGCCCACGAAGTGACCCGGCGCGAGTTGCATGGCGTGGTGTGCGGGCATATCCACCATGCGGAGATTCGCAAGGTGGGCGAGGTGGATTACCTCAACTGCGGGGATTGGGTAGAGTCGTGCACGGCGTTGATCGAGCACTGGGACGGGAGCATCGAGTTGTATCGGTTGGCGGATGCCCAGGCGAAAGAGGCGCTGCTGAAAGCCGAGATGGTCGCCAGCTGAGGGGGGCTGGGTCAAAATGTGGGAGGGAGTAAGCCCCCTCCCACATTTTCAGTCCCGGTTTCGTCAGTGGGAGACGTCGGCGATGGCTTCTGCCAGGAGGGTCAGGCGTGTCGCATCAATACCCGCCACGTTGGCTCGGCCCGAACTGACCATATACACGCTGTGCTTCTCGCGCAGTTGCTTGACCTGCTCGGCACTCAAGCCGGTGTAGGAAAACATCCCGCGTTGCGCCCCGATGTGCGCAAACTGCTCCGCCAGACCATGGGGCGCCAACGCCTCCACCAGTCCCGAACGCAACTGCGCGATTCGCGTACGCATGGCTTCGACTTCCTCGCTCCACTGCTGTTTCAGCTCGGCATCCCCCAGGATGGTCGCGACCACCGCCGCACCATGGTCCGGCGGCGTCGACCACAGGTTGCGCGCAGTGTTCGCCAGCTGGCTGCGTACATCCTTCAGCTTCTCGGCGTCCGCCGCGCACACGATCAACGCGCCGACACGGTCGCGGTACAGGCCGAAGTTCTTCGAGCACGAACTGGTGATCAATACTTCCGGCAGTTCAGCCGCCAACAAGCGCACCGCCCAGGCGTCCTGCTCCAGGCCGTCGCCAAAGCCCTGGTAGGCGAAGTCGATCAGTGGCAGCAACTGGCGCTCACGCACGATGTGCAGTACCTGGCGCCAGTCATCCTGGGACAGGTCGAAGCCGGTCGGGTTATGGCAGCAGGCGTGCAGCAAGACCACGTCGCCCATGGGCACGGTGGAGAGGGTTGCCAGCATCGCCGCCACATCCAGGCGGTTATCCGCGCCCACGTAGGGGTAATGGCTGACCCTGAGCCCGGCCTTGGCAAAGATGGTTTCGTGGATCGGCCAGGTCGGGTCGCTCAACCACACGCCACGGCCGGGCAGGTTGTGGGCGATAAAGTCGGCGCTCAGGCGCAGGGCGCCGGTGCCGCCTGGGGTCTGGGTCGCGCCGGCACGGTGTTCGCGCAGCAGGGCGGAGTCGGCGCCCAGTACCAGTTCGCTGATCAGGCTGCCGAACGCTGCATCGCCGTGGCCGCCGATATAGGTCTTGGTGGCCTGGGTGTCGACCAGGCGCTGTTCGGCGCGCTTCACCGAAGCTGGAATCGGCGTCAGGCCCTGGTCGTCCTTATAGACGCCCACGCCAAGGTCGAACTTGTTCGGATTGGCGTCCTGGGCATACAGGTCCATCAAGCCGAGGATCGGGTCGCCGGGCACCCGGCTTATGGCATCGAAATGCATTACTTGCGGCCCTCGGCGTCCTTGGCCACTTCGTCGGTGCGCGCGGCCATGATGAAGTCGTTGCGGTGCAGGCCCTTGATGGAGTGGCTCCACCAGGTCACGGTGACCTTGCCCCATTCGGTGAGCAGGCCCGGGTGATGGCCTTCGGCTTCGGAGATTTCACCCATGGCGTTGGTAAAGGCCAGGGCGAACTTGAAGTTCTTGAACAGGAAAACCTTTTCCAGCTGCATCACGCCGTCACGTACCTCGATGTTCCAGTCGGGGATCTGCTTGAGCAGCACCGGCAATTCTTCATCGCTGACTTGCGGGGCATCGGCGCGGCAGGCTTCGCAGTGGGCTTGGTTCAAGGTGGTCATGTGGTGGTGTCCTGAATTCGAGTGTTTAAAAACGGTCGTCAGTGGCGTCACCCTAAAGCAACGCGGGGCCGGGGAACAGACTCACCTGGCCTTAAAAGACGCAGTTCAAGCAGCCTTTGGTTTGGGCGGGAATTTTGGGGCGTGCAAGCCCAGCAGCATGCCGCGCTCGACCATGCCCATGATGTCTTCCTGCGCCACTTCGAACAGGCGCTTGAGGTTGGGCAATACGAAATACAGCGGTTGCAGGATGTCGATGCGATACGGCGTGCGCATCGCTTCCAGCGGGTCGAAGGCTTGATGTTCAGGCTGGTCGGACAGGCAGTAAACACTTTCCTTGGGCGACGACAAAATCCCGCCACCGTAGATACGCCGACCTTCGGGGGTGTCCACCAGGCCGAACTCGATGGTCATCCAGTACAGGCGCGCCAGGTACACCCGTTGCTCCTTGGTGGCCGCCAGGCCGAGCTTGCCGTAGGTGTGGGTGAATTCGGCGAACCACGGGTTGGTCAGCAGCGGGCAGTGGCCAAAGATCTCGTGGAAAATATCCGGTTCCTGCAGGTAATCCAGTTCTTCGCGGGTACGAATAAAGGTCGCCACCGGGAACTGCTTGTTGGCGAGCAATTCGAAGAAGGTCTGGAAGGGGATCAGCGCCGGCACGCGGGCGACTTGCCAGCCGGTGGTCGCGGCCAGCACCTGGTTGATTTCACCCAGTTGCGGGATGCGATCCAGGGGCAGGCCGAGCTTGTCGATGCCGTCCAGGTATTCCTGGCACGCGCGGCCCTCGATCACTTTCAACTGGCGGGTGATCAGGGTGTTCCACACCGCGTGCTCTTCCGGCGGGTAGTGGATAAAACCTTGCGCATCGGGCTCGCGGGCCACGTAGTGCGTTTGCTTCATACGGCTCTCCTGCTAGGCATTCGTTCTTGTTATGTCCTGGGATGAGCCTATTGATACTCCGTGCGGGGCAAGATTCCATCGGCTTCAAAAGCGCTCATGTAGGAAAATTTACCGATTTTCGTAAAGTATTCGTTACGATTGCTTGGCTCAATACGGTATTGGGCTGGGAAAAGCCCCCAAGCTGTCACATAATCTTGACGACTATCTGCGCCCAGCGACAAAAAGACGCGGCGCCTACCCACTTTCCGGGCCTTTTCATGCGTATCAAAGTGCACTGCCAGAACCGCATTGGCATCCTGCGGGACATCCTCAACCTGTTGGTGGAGTACGGCGTCAACGTTGCCAAGGGTGAGGTGGGCGGCGAGCATGGCAACGCCATTTACCTGTTCTGTCCGAACCTGGTGAACATGCAATTCCAGGCGCTGCGCCCGCAGTTCGAGGCGATTGCCGGGGTGTTTGGCGTCAAAAGGGTAGGGCTGATGCCCAGTGAGCGTCGGCATATGGAACTCAATGCGCTGCTCGGTGCGCTTGAGTTTCCGGTGCTGTCCATCGACATGGGCGGCTCCATCGTCGCCGCCAACCGTGCGGCGGCGCAGTTGCTCGGGGTGCGGGTGGACGAGGTGCCGGGCATTCCGCTGTCGCGCTACGCCGAGGATTTCGACTTGCCGGAACTGGTGCGCGCGAGTAAGTCGCGGATCAATGGCCTGCGGGTCAAGGTCAGGGGTGACGTGTTCCTGGCGGATATCGCGCCGCTGCAATCCTCCGAGCACGATGACAGCGAAGCCATGGCTGGCGCCGTGTTGACCCTGCACCGCGCCGACCGCGTGGGCGAGCGTATCTACAACGTGCGCAAACAGGAGCTGCGCGGTTTTGACAGCATCTTCCAAAGCTCCAGGGTTATGGCCGCCGTGGTGCGCGAAGCCCGACGCATGGCGCCGTTGGATGCGCCTCTATTAATAGAAGGCGAAACCGGCACCGGCAAAGAGTTGTTGGCGCGTGCTTGCCACCTGGCCAGCCCGCGCGGGCAATCGCCGTTGATGGCGCTCAACTGCGCCGGGTTGCCCGAGTCGATGGCCGAGACCGAATTGTTCGGCTACGGCCCCGGCGCGTTTGAAGGCGCGCGGGCCGAAGGCAAGCTCGGGCTACTGGAACTGACGTCAGGCGGTACGTTGTTTCTCGATGGTGTCGGGGAAATGAGCGCGCGCTTGCAGGTGAAATTGCTGCGCTTCCTGCAGGACGGCTGCTTTCGGCGCGTGGGCAGTGACGAAGAGGTGTACCTGGATGTGCGGGTGATCTGCGCCACCCAGGTGGACCTCTCCGAACTCTGCGCCCGTGGCGAATTCCGCCAGGACCTCTATCACCGCCTCAACGTGCTGTCCTTGCATATCCCGCCCCTGCGCGAATGCCTCGACGGCCTTGCGCCCCTGGTCGAGCACTTTCTCGACCAGGCCAGCCGGCAGATCGGCTGCCCGCTGCCCAGGCTGGCGCCTGCCGCCATGGACAAGCTCAGCCACTACCACTGGCCGGGGAATGTGCGGCAGTTGGAAAACGTGCTGTTCCAGGCGGTATCGCTGTGTGACGGCGGGACGGTCAAGGTCGAACACATTCGCCTGCCGGACTACGGCGTGCGCCAACCCCTTGGCGACTTTTCCCTGGAGGGCGGTTTGGAGGCAATCGTCGGGCGCTTCGAGAAGGCGGTGCTGGAGAGCCTGTATGCCGAGCATCCCAGCAGCCGGCAGTTGGGTAAGCGCCTGGGGGTGTCGCACACCACCATCGCCAATAAGTTGCGCGATTACGAAATCCTCAAGGCGGACAAATAACCAACTGCGCCCCCCGCATTGGTTCTCTGTCACCCGTAAGACGGGTACTTGCCGTAAGCGGCATAAGTCCGCCGTTTTTTCGACTATCTCCAGTCCTTCAAATCCTGCTGCCCGCCCGCAAACCCCAGCCCGCCTGGACTTTCCCCTGTTTTTAAAAGTTGGTTCGCAAATTGCTTAAGCCTCATCAGTACAGCGGTGGGCGGCAAGCCTGCGTCAGAAAGAGGAAAGAGCGTGGACAAGTACCTTTATGTGGCAATGACCGGCGCCAGCCAGAATGCACTGGCGCAGAAGGCCCATGCCAACAACTTGGCGAACATTTCCACCAACGGTTTCCAACGCGACCTGGAACAGGCGCGTTCGATGCCGGTGTTCGGTGACAGCTTTCCGGCGCGTGCGTTTGCCATGACCGAACGTCCCGCGACCGACTTCAGCCCTGGCGCCATGATCGAGACCGGTCGCGACCTGGATGTGGCGGTGAACGGCAATGGCTGGATGGCGGTGCAAACCCCGGATGGCGGTGAAGCCTACGTGCGCAGTGCCAGCATGAACGTCGATGCGCTGGGTGTGCTGCGCGCCGGCAACGGCATGCCGATCATGGGCAACGGTGGCCCGATCGCCGTACCGCCGCAGCAGAAAGTCGAAGTGGGCGCCGACGGCACCATCAGCATCCGCGCCATGGGCGAAGGCCCGCGGGTGATGGCTGAAGTGGACCGCATCAAGCTGGTCCAGCCCGACCTCAAGAATATGAATAAAGGCCTGGATGGCACCATCCATACCAAGGATGGCCAGCCGGCCGTCGCCGATGCGAACGTCACGCTGACCTCGGGTTTCCTGCAGGCGAGCAATGTCAACGCGGTTGAAGAGATGACCGCGGTCCTGGCGCTTTCCAAGCAGTTCGAGTTGCACATCAAGATGATGAACAGCGCCAAGGAAGACGACCAGGCCATGACTCGCGTAATGGCGATGAGCTGATAGCCGCGTTATTGACCGACTACTAATTTTTGCAGCGCAGCGCCAACAAACAGGCGCACGAAGGAGAACAGCATGCTTCCGGCTCTATGGGTTGCCAAAACAGGCCTGTCCGCCCAGGACACCAACCTGACCACCATTTCCAACAACTTGGCCAACGTGTCGACCACGGGTTTCAAACGTGACCGCGCCGAGTTCCAGGACTTGCTCTATCAGATCAAGCGCCAGCCAGGCGCCCAGTCGACCCAGGACAGCGAATTGCCGTCGGGCCTGCAACTGGGTACCGGTGTGAAGATCGTCGGCACCCAGAAGAACTTCAACGCCGGTAACCTGCAGCAGACCGGGCAGCCGCTGGACATGGCCATCAACGGTAAAGGGTTCTTCCAGATCCTGCAGCCGGATGGGACCACTTCCTACACCCGTGACGGTACCTTCCACCTGGACTCCAATGGCCAGATCGTGACGGCCAACGGTTTCGCCCTGGAACCGGCTATCGTCGTGCCGAACAACGCCCAGACCTTCACCGTCGGCAACGACGGCACCGTGTCGATCACCGTGGCCGGTAACCCGGCGTCGCAAGTGATCGGCAACCTGCAAACCGCCGACTTCATCAACCCGGCCGGCCTGCAGGCGATGGGTAATAACCTGTTCCTGGAAACCGCTTCCAGCGGCGCGCCGCAAATCGGCACCCCTGGCCTGAACGGTTTCGGCACCACGCTGCAAAGCACCCTGGAAACCTCCAACGTCAGCACCGTTGAAGAGATGGTCAACATGATCACCACTCAACGCGCCTACGAGATGAACTCCAAGGTGATTTCCACCGCCGACCAGATGCTTTCGTTCGTAACGCAGAATCTGTAATCAAGTCTATGGGGCGCTCCTGAGAGCGCCTGCAACACCGTGAGGTAAGGGTCATGAATCGCTATGTTTCCGTTCTGGCATTGAGTGGGATTGCCGTGCTCGCGGGCTGTGTCGCCCCGACGCCAAAACCCAATGACCCGTACTACGCGCCGGTGTTGCCGCGCACGCCGTTGCCGGCGGCGGCCAACAATGGCTCGATCTACCAGGCCGGTTTCGAACAGAACCTGTACAGCGACCGCAAGGCGTTCCGTGTGGGTGACATCATCACCATCACCCTGAACGAGAGAACGACGGCCAGCAAGAACGCCAACTCGCAGGTGGACAAGACCAGCACCAACAGCATTGGGCTGAGCTCGTTGTTTGGTGCCGTACCGAATACCAACAACCCGCTGGGCAGCGGCGACTTGAGCCTCAACGCAGGGTACAGCGGCAACCGTGCCACCAACGGCAAGAGCGCCGCAGGGCAGGGCAATAGCCTCACCGGCTCGATCACCGTGACCGTCGCGGATGTGTTGCCCAACGGCATCATCGCCGTACGCGGTGAAAAGTGGATGACCCTCAATACCGGTGATGAATTGGTGCGTATTGCCGGGATGGTGCGGGCCGATGACATTGCGACTGACAACACGGTGCCCTCGACGCGCATTGCCGATGCACGCATTACCTACTCGGGTACGGGTTCGTTCGCTGATGCGAGTCAGCCGGGCTGGTTCGACCGTTTCTTCCTTAGCCCGCTGTTCCCTTTCTAGGTGGCCACTTTGAAACTCAAACAGCTGATGGCGGCGGCACTCCTGCTGAGTCTGAGCGCAGTCGCCCAGGCCGAACGCCTGAAAGACATCGCCAGCATCTCTGGCGTGCGTTCCAACCAGTTGATCGGCTACGGCCTGGTGGTGGGGCTCAACGGCACGGGTGACCAGACCACCCAGACCCCGTTCACCCTGCAGACCTTCAACAACATGCTGTCGCAGTTCGGCATCAAGGTGCCGGCGGGTTCGGGCAACGTGCAGTTGAAGAACGTCGCGGCGGTGTCGATCAGTGCCGACTTGCCGGCGTTTTCCAAGCCGGGCCAGGTGGTCGACATTACCGTGTCATCCATCGGTAACTCCAAAAGCCTGCGTGGCGGCACCCTGCTGATGACACCGCTGAAAGGTATCGACGGCAACGTCTACGCCATCGCCCAGGGCAACCTGGTGGTGGGCGGGTTCGACGCCGAAGGTCGCGACGGTTCGAAGATCACCGTCAACGTGCCGTCGGCCGGGCGTATCCCGGGTGGCGCCACGGTTGAACGCACCGTGCCGAGCGGTTTCAACCAGGGCAACAGCCTGACCTTGAACCTCAACCGTTCGGACTTCACCACCGCCAAGCGTGTGGTCGACAAGATCAACGACATGCTCGGCCCTGGCGTGGCCCAGGCCATCGACGGCGGCTCGATCCGCGTCACCGCGCCGCTGGACCCCAGCCAGCGTGTGGACTACCTGTCGATCCTGGAAAACCTTGAGGTCGATCCCGGCCAAGCGGTGGCCAAGGTCATCATCAATTCGCGTACCGGTACCATCGTGATCGGCCAGAACGTCAAGGTCTCGCCGGCCGCAGTGACCCACGGCAGCCTGACCGTGACCATTACCGAGGACCCGATCGTCAGCCAGCCTGGGCCATTGTCCAATGGCCAGACGGCGGTGGTGCCACGCTCGCGAGTGAATGCCCAGCAAGAAGCCAAGCCGATGTTCAAGTTCGGCCCCGGTACCACCCTGGATGAGATTGTGCGTGCAGTGAACCAGGTGGGCGCAGCGCCAGGCGACTTGATGGCGATCCTCGAAGCTTTGAAACAGGCCGGCGCGTTGCAAGCCGACCTGATCGTGATTTAAGGCCATGGCCATGGACATGCGTAACAGCGGCCTGACCAGCACGGCGGATTCGGGTTCGTATTCCGACTTGAATCGCCTGAACCAACTGAAGGTCGGCGATAAGAACAGCGAAGGCAACATGCGCAAGGTGGCGCAGGAATTCGAATCGCTGTTCTTGAGCGAGATGCTCAAGTCCATGCGCTCGGCCACCGAGGCCCTGGGCAAGGACAACCCTATGAACACCCCGGCCGCCAAGCAGTATCAGGAAATGTACGACCAGCAACTGGCGGTTTCCATGTCCCGCGAAGGCGGCGGTATCGGCCTGGCCGATGTGCTGATGCGCCAGATGCAGAAGAACAAGCCGGTGGACGCCCAGGCGGCCACCTTGCAGGGCCCGGCGGCGGCCGAGGCAGTCAAGAAAGTCGATGTGCCGACGCAAATTGCCGCCGGTACCCAGGCCGAGGGCCCGCTGGGGCGTTCCAATGGCCAGCGTCCACTGTGGGCCTATCGCGTGGCGGAGCCCCAGGCGGGCGCTGCAGCGGCCCACAGCAATGACATCGCACTGATGAACCAGCGCCGTATCGCCTTGCCGAGCAAGCTCACCGATCGCCTGCTCGCCGGTATCGTGCCGAGCACCGACACCGCCACCGTTGCCCAGGCGGCACCGTTGCGTAACAGCGCGGCCGCCGACAATGTGGTCAACAGCACCGCGCGCACGTTTGCCGTGCCGAGCGGGCGCATGCAGGTCTACGGCCGCGCCGTGGCCCAGCCGCCATTGGCACCGGTGAAGAAGGCGTTCAGCTCCCAGGATGAGTTTGTCGCGACCATGTTGCCGATGGCCAAGGCGGCGGCCGCGCGTATCGGTGTCGATCCGAAGTACCTGGTGGCCCAGGCCGCCCTGGAAACCGGTTGGGGCAAGTCGGTGATGCGTGCCGAGGATGGCAGCAGCAGCCACAACCTGTTCGGCATCAAGGCCGGCCAGAGCTGGCAGGGCGGCCAGGCCCGTGCAATCACCAGCGAGTTTCGTGATGGGGCGATGGTCAAGGAAACGGCGCAGTTCCGTTCCTACGCCTCCTACCAGGACAGCTTCCATGATCTCGTGACATTGCTGCAAAGCAATGATCGCTATAAAGAAGTTGTGAAATCGGCCGATAACCCCGAACAGTTTGTACGCGAGTTGCAAAAAGCCGGGTACGCCACGGACCCGGCCTACGCCAGCAAGATTTCGCAGATCGCAAAAACCATGAACAGTTACCAGAATTACGCTGCCGCGGGCGCGACCACTCATTTATAAGGTCTGAACCATGAGTTTGCTCAATATCGGGATGTCGGGGCTTAACGCCGCTCAAGGATCGTTGTCGGTCTTGAGTAACAACATCGCCAACGCCAATACCGCGGGCTATTCGCGTCAGCAGACCACCCAGAGCGCAAATGCGTCGAACCAGTATGGCGGCGTGTTCATCGGCAGCGGCACCACCCTGGCCGACGTGCGCCGGGTGTACAACGAATACCTGGACACCGCCTACCAGAACAGCACCTCGCTCAACAGCGATGCCAAGGCTTACCTGGATCAGGTCAGTGCCGTCGACAAGACCCTGTCGGACAAGACCACCGGCATGTCGGCCGTACTCAGCGCGTTCTTCGCCTCGGTGCAGACGGCCTCGGCCAACCCGAGCGATGTGTCCGCCCGCCAGGTGCTGCTGACCAATGCCCAGACCCTGAGCAACCGGTTCAACGCGATCTCCACGCAGTTGAGCCAGCAGAAAGAAACCATCAACGGCCAGCTGAGCTCGATGAGCGATCAGGTCAACCAACTGACCTCGTCGATTGCCTCTCTCAACAAGCAGATTGCCCAGGTGCAGGGTTCGTCGAACACCACCCCGGCCAACCTGCTGGATTCCCGTGCCGAAGCCGTGCGTTCGCTCAATGAGTTGATCGGCGTGACCGCCACCGAAAAGAACGGCGTGTTCAGTGTCAGCACCGGCAGCGGCCAATCCCTGGTGCTGGGTGATCGCTCCAACACGATTTCCGCCGTACCGAGCAAGGGCGACACCAGCCAGTACACGATCCAGCTCAATGCAGCCGGCGGCACGACCATGGACTTGGGCAACGTGATCAGCGGCGGCAGCATCGGCGGCCTGTTGCGCTATCGCAGCGACGCGTTGATTCCGGCGATCAATGATCTGGGGCGCATCGCGATTGCCACCGCCGATACGGTCAACAGCCAATTGGGCCAGGGCCTGGACCTTAATGGCGAGTTCGGTACCTCGTTGTTCACCGACATCAACAATGCCGCGTCCGTTGCCCTGCGCAGCCAGGCTGCCCAAGGTAACCTGGGCGACGGCGCCCTGGGCGTGACGATCAAGGACACCAGCAAGCTGACCAGCTTCGATTACAAGGTCAGCTTCAATGATGGGACAAATCTCAACAAGGTCACGGTTCTGCGCTCCGACGGCAAAGCCATGGGCACCTATGACCTCAGTGCCACGCCGCCGCCGGTTATCGATGGCTTCGCCCTGGCGGTCCAGAGCGGTGCGGTGCAGGCCGGCGATAGCTTCAAGGTCAGCCCGACCGCCAATGGCGCCAAGGAAATCGGCACGGTGCTCAGCGACCCGACCAAGATCGCGTTTGCCGCGCCCTTGATCGGCGAAGCCAGCAAGACCAACCAGGGCACCGGCACCTTCACGCCGCCGACCCTCACCGTGCCTTTGGACATCCAGGGCGGTGCGGCCACCGCACAATTGCGTATCGGCATTGAAAACTCGATGCCGGTGAAGATGGTCTTCGGCAAAGTCGCGGCGGATGGTACCCAGCCTTACAGCCTGAGCGATTCCCAGGGCAACCCGATCGGCACCGGCAGCATCGTGCCGGGGCAGGGCAACAAGATTTCGATCAACGTGCCGATGCGTGATGCCAGCGGCGCCTTGGTTGTCCCGGCTGCCAGCTTCAGCTTCGATACCACCGTTGGCGGCACCCCAGCCGATGGCGACGGCACCACGTTCTCCTTCAATGCCGCGGGCAAATCCGACAACCGCAACGCCCTGGAGCTGCTGAGCCTGCAGACCAAGGCGACCGTGGGCACGGCGGCCGACGGCACTGGCGGTACCAGCCTGGTGGGGGCCAACAGCAAGCTGGTGTCCACCGTCGGCGCCAAGGCCGCTGCGGCCGGTACCGACAACACCGCCACCGGTGCGCTGCTGACCGCGAACAAGAACGCGCGCAACTCCGTGTCCCAGGTCAACCTGGATGAAGAAGCGGGCGACATGATCAAGTTCCAGCAGTACTACACGGCGTCCTCGCAGATCATCAAGGCTGCGCAGGAAACCTTCAGCACGCTGATCAATAGTCTTTAAGGGAGTCTGGGACGATGCGTATTTCTACACAGCAGTATTTCGAAACCAGTTCCTCCAAGTATTCGGACAACTATTCGAGCGTGGTGAAGGCTCAAGACCAGGCCAGTTCCGGCGTGCGTGTGCAAACCGCCGCGGATGACCCGGTGGCGGCGGCGCGTTTGCTGATGCTGCAGCAGCAGAAAGACATGTTGGGTCAGTACAACAGCAACGTCACCAGCCTGAAAAACTCCCTGACTAACGAAGAAAGCGTGTTGGACGCAGTCAGCGATGCGATGCAGCGCGCCACCCAGTTGGCCCTGCGTGCCGGTGGTTCGATCAGCGATGCTGATCGCCGTTCGATTGCCAGTGAAGTCGGTGCAATCGAGGATCAGGTGCTGGGCTTGCTCAACAGCAAGGACTCGTCCGGGAACTACCTGTTTTCCGGTTCCAAGACCCAGACTCCGCCGTATGCCCGTAACAACGATGGCACCTACAGCTACCAGGGCGATGAAACCCCGCTGAGCCTGCAGATTTCCAATACGCTGACGGTCAGCGCTGGCGATACCGGCAAGACCATCCTGGAGGGCTCGCCCAATGCCGGCCGCACCCAAGCCACCTGGTTGCCACCTGTGCCGCAGACAGTGCCGCCGACGGTCAATGACAACAAGGTTGCGCTGTCGGCGGGCCTGGTCACTTCGGGCTCCGACTACACCAAGAAATTCGCGGATGGCCAGCCCTACACGCTGACCTTCACCAGCAGCACGCAATACAAAGTGACCGACAGCACCGGTACCGACGTGACTTCGGAGATTTCCGGCAACGGCACGTTCGACGCCACCAAGGAAGGCAGCTCCAGCGTTGCTTTGCGTGGGGTGAAGTTCGACATCACCATGGACCTTGGGGACGTCGCGCCCGGCGCCAACTCCGACGCAGTGGTGGCGGGGCGTTCGTTCCAACTGGCGGCCAAGCCGGATACCTTCAGCGTATCGCGCACTCCAAGCAACCCGTCGAGCACGCAATTGACCGGCGCCCAGGTGTCCAACCAGGCGGCCTACGCCAGTACGTTCCCGACCAACAGCGGGGCGGTGATCAAATTCACCAGTGCGACGGCCTATGAGGTGTATGCCCAGCCGTACACGACGGACAGCAAGACTATCGCCACTGGCGACACCGGTGGCGGCACCACGGTGACGGCGGCGGGAGTGACGTTTGACGTGAGTGGCGGGCCACCGCAGGCGGGGGATCAGTTCTCCGTCGGCGCCAGCACCCAGAAGACCCAAAACGCGCTGGATACCCTCAGCCGATTGCGCCAGGCGCTGGAACTGCCGGCCGACGGTAATCCGGCTGCGACGGTCAAGCTCAAGGACGTCCTCGATTCGTCGATTGCCAACCTCGCCAACTCGACGTCCCAGATCGTCAACGTGCGCGGCTCCATCGGTGCGCGGCAGAACGCCCTGGACATCCAGACCAGCGAAAACACCAGCATCGGCCTGGCCAACACCAGCACCATGAGTGACCTGGCCAACATCGACATGGGCGAGGCGGCGATCAATCTGACGCTGCAGCAAACCATGTTGCAGGCCTCGCAATTGGCGTTCGTCAAAATCTCCCAGTTGAGCCTGTTCAACAAGATGTAAGCGGCGTCAAGTCAAGCGGCCCGCTCTGGAAACAGGGCGGGCCGCTGTCGTTTAAGGGGTTTAATTGTTTGAAGGTTTTGCACAAAGCACACACAATTGAGTGACCTGTGAGTCATAAAGCGCATCTTCACTGTATCGTGTGAAAAGGATAAGTCGTCACAGGGTCCTTGCGGGGCGGCTTTCAGCGAGATTTTTATGGGGTTATCCCCTTTATTGTCAGCACTCCAGGCCACGTCTGGGGTGTTCTCCAGCTATTTAGTATTGGGAAGCCACAATGATTGGCATAAAAAGCATCGCCAGTTACGTGCCGGCAGACGGGATCGATAACTACGCCCAGGGTGCCAAGTTCGCCAAGGATGAAGAATTCATCATCGGCAAGATCGGTTCGGCGTTCCTGCCGCGCAAGGAAGCCGCGCAGGAAACCTCCGATCTGTGTGTCGAGGCGGTCAACGCTTTGTTTGCCAACAACCCGGATTTGAAGCGCGAGTCCATCGATGCGCTGATCGTCGTCACCCAGAACGGCGATGAAGAGGGTTTGCCCCATACGGCCGCGATCGTCCAGGACAAACTCGGCTTGCCCACCCACGTGGCGGCGTTTGATATTTCCCTGGGCTGCTCCGGCTACGTCTACGGCATCTACGCGATGAAGGGCTTCATGGAAGCCACCGGCCTGAAAAACGGCCTGTTGGTCACCGCCGACCCGTATTCGAAGATCGTCGACCCGGAAGACCGCAACACCACCATGCTGTTCGGCGATGCCGCCACCGCCACCTGGATGGGCGAAGACGCGCCGTGGTTGCTGGGCAAGTCCAAGTTCGGCACCGACGGTTCCGGCGCACCGCATCTCAAGGTCAGCGATGGCGTGTTCTTCATGAACGGTCGCCAGGTGTTCAACTTCGCCTTGCTCAAGGTGCCTGCGCACTTGCACGAGCTGCTCGACGAGTCGGACCTTGCTGCCGATGACATCGATGCGTTCTGCATTCACCAGGGCAGTGCGGCAATTGTCGACGCCGTGGCCCGGCGTTTCGAAGACGCGCCGGTGGAGAAGTTCATCAAGGACATGGTCGAGACCGGCAACACCGTGTCGTCGAGCATTCCGTTGCTGCTGGAAAAGCATGTGATGGACGCCACCTGGAAGCGCGTGGCAATCAGCGGTTTTGGTGTGGGCCTGTCGTGGGGGTCGGCGATTCTCTATCGTCCGTGACGCTTCGATAGACTGCTTTCTGCGTAAAAGCAAACGCCGATGCTCGGAAGAGCATCGGCGTTTTTTATTTGGCGCCAGAAAACCCAATGAAATATGGGTTTTTGGCCGTCGTAAGCCCTTGAATTACAAGGGGTGGCACGGCGCCATTAAAAAAATCAAAAAAAATCCTCAAGCAACCGGCTACCACGACGATAACTATTACGTAGGTTCTCAGGCCACACCCGGCGGTTGCCAGGGCCGGAAGCCGCAGTATCCATCCAACGAGGATTTCGTCATGGCTTTAACAGTAAACACCAACATTGCTTCGATCACTACTCAGGGCAACCTGAACAAAGCCGGCGGCGCCCTGGCCACCTCCATGCAGCGCCTGTCTTCCGGCCTGCGTATCAACAGCGCTAAAGACGACGCAGCCGGCCTGGGTATCTCCAACCGTATGACCAGCCAGATCAATGGCCTGGGTCAAGCAGTGAAGAACGCCAACGATGGTATCTCCATCGCGCAAACCGCTGAAGGCGCAATGCAGGCTTCGACCGACATTCTGCAAAAAATGCGTACCCTGGCTCTGTCCTCGGCTACCGGCTCCCTGAGCCCCGACGACCGTAAGTCGAACAACGACGAATACCAGGCTCTGACTTCGGAACTGACCCGTATCTCGCAAACCACTACTTTCGGTGGCCAGAAGCTGCTGGACGGTTCGTACGGTACCAAAGCCATCCAGGTTGGCGCCAACGCTAACGAAACCATCAACCTGAGCCTGGACAACGTTGCAGCCAACAACATTGGTTCGCAGCAAATCAACAGCCTGGGCATCACACCTGGTGCTGGTGTAGCTGGCGGCGCAATCGCCATCACCGGTAACGGCCAGACCAGCAGCGTCACTGTTGCTGCGGCTGCTTCGGCCAAGACCATTGCTGCTCAACTGAACGGCGCTATCGGTGGCCTGAGCGCTACCGCCAGCACTGAAGCTCAGTTCGTCGTTGGCGCCGGTGCTGCAACCGCACCTGCTGCATTCACCATGACCGTTGGCGGCCAAGCCACCACGTTCATCGGCGTAACCGATACCGGCAGCTTGGCTGAGCAACTGAAGTCCAACTCCGCCAAACTGGGTATCAGCGTTAACTACGACGAAGCCAAAGGCACCCTGTCGGTTAAATCCGACACCGGTGAAAACCTGGCCTTCAGCGCTTCGACCGCTGCCGGTACCATCACTGTTGCTACCAAAGACGGTTCGGGCGCTTACGGTACTGCTACCGCCCTGGCTGACGGCATCATCGCTACCGGTGCTGTGAACATGAACTCCTCGAAGGGCTACTCCCTGGAAGGCGCTGGTGTGACCGGTGTCTTCGGTGCCGCTACTTCGGCAGCTTCGGCCAAGACTACGGTTTCGCAAACTGACGTGACTGATGCCACCAAGGCTCAGAACGCTGTGTCCGTAATCGACCAGGCTATCGCTACCATCTCCAGCTCCCGTTCGGGCCTGGGCGCTGTTCAGAACCGTCTGACCAGCACTGTAGACAACCTGTCCAACATCCAGAAAAACACCACTGCTGCTCGTAGCACCATCCAGGACGTCGACTTCGCTTCCGAAGCCGCCGAACTGACCAAGCAGCAAACCCTGCAGTCGGCTTCCACTGCGATCCTGTCGCAGGCTAACCAGCTGCCATCCGCTGTACTGAAACTGCTTCAGTAATTACAGCACTTGGTGACTGACGGAAGGGCGCGTTTACGTGCCCTTTCGTCTTTTCCAATCAGAGGAGATTGGGCATGGACATGAATGTAAAGTTGAACTTGTCTTATCCGCCGCAGGCGCCCCAAGCCTCTGTGGCACCTGTGGTTGCTGACAAAGACAAGACGAAGGTTGAACCGGCCGCGCCAACCGCAGGTCCGTCCCAACAGGACGATCTGGAAAAAGCGGTCACCGATATTAAAGAATTCGTACAAGCGGCCCAGCGTAATCTGGACTTTTCCATTGATGATTCCACCCATAGGGTTGTGGTCAAGGTCATTGCCACCGACACCGGTGAAGTGATCCGCCAGATACCCTCGGAAACTGCCTTGAAGCTGGCGCAAAGTTTGTCCAGCGCCAGTCATGTGTTGTTTGACGACAAGGCTTGAGCTGGCATGAAACTTGTTGCGGTTACCGTTTGAAGCGATATTCGCCAAGATAACGGCAGCCACCGGACTAGGAGAAAGATGATGGCGGGTACAACGATTACTGGCGTGGGGTCGGGCTTCGACACTCAGGCAATTGTGAAATCCCTGGTGGATGCCGAGCGAGCGCCGAAACAGGCGCAGATCAACACTCAATCGCAGAAGGCAACCACTCAGCTGTCGTCGATCGGCAAGATCCAGGCTGCCTTGGACGCTTTCCGTGGTGCGTTGACCAGCATGGGCACGGATAACAGCTTCAGTGGCTTGACCGGTACGTCTTCGGACGAAAAGGTCGCCACCATGACGGCTAACCAGGGGGCTGCAAACGGTAGCTTCTCGCTGATCGTCAACCAGTTGGCCACACCGTCGAAGCTATCGACCAAAACCTATGCCGGTGGCCCGTCGACAGTCGTGAACGCCGGCACCACGGCTACAACGCTGACAATCACGCAGGCGGGCAAGAACTTTGATTTGAGTGTGCCGGCAGGCGCGACGCTGCAGCAGGTGCGTGAGTCGATCAACTCCACGTTCGGCACCGCCGGCCTGAGTGCCAACATCCTCACCGACTCCACGGGCTCGCGTCTTATTCTGACCTCCAGCAATGGCGGGGTCGGTTCGGACCTGACGATGTCGGGCAACTCCGGGATTGATACCGGTTACACAGTGGTCAGCCCGCCTCAGAATGCCAAGTACACCATCGATGGTATTGCTGCAGAGTCCAAATCCAACAGCATCACGGATGCGGTGAGTGGTGTGAGCATCAAGCTGCTGTCGGTGTCGCCTACGGTCACGGCCAACGACCCGAATACAACTAACCCGCTTCGCACAGCCATGACCATCTCGGTCACCACCAGCGCCACCGCCCTCAAGTCCGGGGTCAAGGGTTTCGTCGACACCTACAACGCTCTGCTCAAGGCCATGAACGCCGAGACCAAGATCACCAAGGACGCCGCCGGCAACTCCATCGCGGCGACCCTGACCGGCGACTCGACCATGCGCACCTTGCAGTCGGCGATCCGCAACGAGTTCAACTCGCTGTCCGGCAATGGCACCTTGAAGTCCCTGGCGCAATTCGGTGTGACCACCGACCAGGACACCGGTGCGCTGAGCATCGACGCCAAGCAGTGGGACAAGGCTGTGCTGACCAATGCCGCCGACATCAACAGTATCTTCAGCGGCAAGACCGGCCTGCTGGCGCGCCTGACGGCCGCCACCGATGCTTACGCCAAACCCACCACGGGGATTCTGGCGACACGCACCACGTCGTTGGCCGCCAGCCTGACCGACCTGACCAAGCAGCAGACCAGCCTCGACGAGCGCCTTACCACGATGCAGGACGCCCTGACGCGCAAGTACACGGCGATGGACACCCTGGTGGCGCAGTTGCGCCAGCAGAGCAACAGCATCCTCGGTACGCTCAATGCGATCAGCAAATCGCAAAGCAGCGACAGCTGATTGAGCGTGCATAAAAAAGCCCGGGTCCGTTGACCTGGGCTTTGTTCTTTATAAGGTCGCCGGGTTAAAGTTTTTCGCGACCCAGTCGACATAATGGTTACTGCAACCCTTCTAGCTGTTGCCTGTCACGAGGTAGAAAAATGAATCCCATGAGAGCCCTTCGCCAATACCAGAAGGTCAATTCCCATGCCCAGATCTCCGAAGCCAGCCCGCATCGCCTGGTGCAGATGCTGATGGAAGGCGGCCTGGACCGTATGGCGCAAGCCAAAGGTGCCCTGGCGCGTGGTGATATCGCTCAGAAGGGGCTGATGCTTGGCAAAGCCACCGACATCCTGATCGGCCTTCGTGATGGGCTGAATGCGGAGAAGAGCGACAACAAGGAGTATGTCCAGCAGTTGGAAGGTCTGTACGTCTACATGACCAACCGCTTGATGGAGGCCAATCTGCACAACGATGCCGACATGATCGACGAAGTCGCTCGGCTGCTGATTACTGTGAAAGAGGGCTGGGATGCCATCGCCGCGCCACAAGGTGTCGCACAATAAGGCCGTCGGCCTTGAGGAACTCGTCATGAGCCAAGCACTGCAACGCATTGATGAAACCCGTGAAGCGCTGATCGGCGCGCTGGCAGACCGTAACTGGGACGCCATTGGCGAGCTGGACATGGGCTGTCGCAACGTGATCGACGAGGTGCTCAGCGAAGCGCCGGTGGATGAGGGGGCGTTGCGTGAAAAGCTTGAGAGCCTGTTGGCGGTATACCAGCAGTTGCTTGAGGTGACGACGGGCGAGCGTCAGGCGATTTTTGAAGAGATGTCGCAGATCAACCAAGCGAAGAACGCGTCAAAGGTTTACCATTTGTTCGGCTGAACAGACGCAGTTAATCCGAACGGCGCGTCATAAATTTGACCGTGCCAGCTTTTTTGACTTAACTAGTGCTGTTTTCAGATTTCAGACGTCTATAAAGTAAGAAGTCTTACGGCCGTCTCGATTGCCCTTACACTGGGCAGAGCGTTTTACTAGGGAAGTTGCTATTGCATGTGGCGTGAAACCAAAATTCTGCTGATCGATGACGATAGCGTCCGCCGCCGCGATTTAGCGGTGATTTTGAATTTTCTTGGCGAAGAAAATCTGCCCTGCGGCAGCCATGACTGGCAGCAGGTAGTCAGCTCATTGTCATCGAGCCGTGAAGTCATCTGTGTGCTGATCGGGACGGTAAACGCTCCTGGCGCTGTTTTGGGCTTGTTAAAGACACTGTCTACCTGGGATGAGTTCCTTCCGGTGTTGCTAATTGGTGATATTTCTTCCATCGAGTTGCCGGAAGACCAGCGCCGCCGCGTGCTTTCCAGTCTGGAAATGCCCCCCAGCTACAGCAAATTGCTCGATTCCCTGCACCGTGCCCAGGTCTATCGCGAGATGTACGACCAGGCCCGCGAGCGCGGTCGCCACCGCGAACCCAACCTGTTCCGCAGCCTGGTCGGCACCAGCCGTGCCATCCAGCACGTGCGCCAGATGATGCAGCAGGTGGCCGATACCGACGCCAGCGTGTTGATCCTCGGCGAATCGGGCACCGGCAAGGAAGTGGTCGCGCGCAATCTGCATTACCACTCCAAGCGCCGCGACGGGCCTTTTGTGCCGGTCAACTGCGGAGCGATCCCGGCAGAGCTGCTCGAAAGCGAACTGTTCGGCCACGAGAAGGGCGCCTTTACCGGGGCGATCACCAGCCGTGCCGGGCGTTTCGAGCTGGCCAACGGCGGCACCTTGTTCCTCGACGAAATCGGCGACATGCCGCTGCCGATGCAGGTAAAACTGCTGCGCGTCTTGCAGGAACGCACCTTCGAGCGCGTGGGCAGCAACAAGACCCAGAGCGTCGACGTGCGCATCATCGCCGCGACCCACAAGAACCTCGAAAGCATGATCGAGGTCGGCAGCTTCCGCGAAGACCTGTACTACCGCCTCAACGTATTCCCGATCGAGATGGCCCCGTTGCGTGAGCGCGTGGAGGACATCCCGCTGCTGATGAACGAACTGATCTCGCGCATGGAGCATGAAAAGCGCGGTTCGATACGTTTCAACTCGGCCGCGATCATGTCCCTGTGCCGCCACGGCTGGCCGGGTAACGTCCGTGAGCTGGCCAACCTGGTGGAGCGCATGGCGATCATGCATCCCTACGGTGTGATCGGCGTGGTCGAGCTGCCGAAGAAATTCCGCTACGTCGACGACGAAGATGAACAGCTGGTCGACAGCCTGCGCAGCGACATGGAAGAACGGGTTGCCATCAACGGCCACACCCCGGACTTCGGCTCCACCGCCATGCTGCCGCCTGAAGGCCTGGACTTGAAGGACTACCTCGGCAACCTCGAGCAGGGGTTGATCCAGCAAGCCCTGGACGACGCGAACGGCATCGTCGCCCGTGCCGCCGAGCGCCTGCGCATCCGTCGAACCACCCTGGTGGAGAAGATGCGTAAGTACGGTATGAGTCGCAAAGAAGGTGATGAACAGGCAGATGATTGACGCCTGTTTTCCAAGCCGCTGATATTTCAGCGGTTTTTTTTCGGCACAACTATTGCTACAGCCCTCGCAACGTTCCGTTTAACTGACGGTCAGCCAAGCGAGAGAGCATCATGCCCCACGCCGCCCAACTATCTTCGGCCCCTGCCATCCAGGGGCTGGTTCCGCCTGTCGAGCCGCCGACCCGCCAGGGGCTTGAACAGGCGTTCTCGCAGTTCAGCCAGATGTCGAGCCAGCTGACCGACTCCTACAGCCTGCTGGAAGCCCGGGTTTCCGAGCTGAAAGGCGAACTGGCGGTGGTCAGCGCCCAGCGCATGGAAGAGCTGGCCGAAAAAGAGCGCCTGGCCAATCGTCTGCAAAACCTGTTGTCGCTGTTGCCCGGTGGCGTGATCGTCATCGATGAAGAAGGCCGCGTGCGTGAAGCCAACCCGGCGGCCTGCGACATGCTCGGCCTGCCGCTGGAAGGCGAGCTATGGCGCCATGTCATCACCCGCTGCTTTGCGCCGCGTGAGGACGATGGCCACGAAATCTCCCTGAAGGACGGGCGCCGCCTGTCCATCGCCACCCGCTCCCTGGATGCGGAGCCGGGCCAGTTGGTGTTGCTTAACGATCTGACTGAAACCCGGCACCTGCAAGACCAGTTGGCGCGCCATGAGCGTTTGTCCTCGCTGGGGCGGATGGTCGCTTCGTTGGCGCATCAGATCCGTACGCCGTTGTCGGCCGCGTTGATCTACGCCAGTCATTTGACTGATGAGCAATTGCCCGCCGCCACGCACCAGCGTTTTGCCGGGCGCCTGAAGGAGCGCCTGCATGAATTGGAGCACCAGGTCCGCGACATGCTGGTGTTTGCCCGCGGCGAATTGCCGCTGACCGACCGCGTGACGCCGGCCCAGCTGATGCAGGCCCTGCAGGCGGCGGCCGCTGCCCATATCCAGGACGTGCACGTGCGCTGGCAGTGCGACAGCCACCTCGGCGAGCTGCTCTGCAACCGCGACACCCTGGTGGGCTCGCTGCTCAACCTGATCGAAAACGCCACCCAGGCCAGCGGCCCCGGCGCGCGGCTCAAGGTGCACCTGTACAACCGCGGACAAACCCTGCGCCTTTGCATCAGCGACAGCGGCAGCGGTATCGACCCGGTGGTGCTCAAGCGCCTGGGTGAACCCTTTTTCACCACCAAGGCCAACGGTACGGGCCTGGGCCTGACCGTGGTCAAGGCGGTGGCGCGTGCCCATCAGGGAGAATTGCAGCTGCATTCCCGCGTTGGGCGTGGCACCTGTGCATTGATGACCTTGCCGCTGTTTTCATGCGCGGCAAGCGCGGAGTAAGGATATGGCTATCAAGGTTCTGTTGGTGGAAGACGATCGCGCCCTGCGTGAAGCATTGGCTGACACGCTGTTGTTGGCGGGCCATGACTACCGGGCGGTCGGTTCTGCCGAGGACGCCTTGGACGCGGTGGAGCAGGAAGCCTTCAGCCTGGTGGTCAGCGACGTGAATATGCCCGGCATGGACGGCCATCAGCTGCTCGGTCTCTTGCGTGCGCGTCAGCCGCAACTGCCGGTGCTGCTGATGACCGCCCACGGTGCGGTGGAGCGTGCCGTGGACGCGATGCGCCAGGGCGCGGCGGATTACCTGGTCAAGCCCTTCGAGCCTAAAGCCCTGATCGAGCTGGTGGCGCGTCACGCCCTGGGGGTGATCCCGGCCAACGAAGGCGAGGGCCCGATCGCCTTCGAGCCGGCCAGTGCACAATTGCTCGAGTTGGCGGCCCGTGTGGCGCGCAGTGATTCCACCGTGCTGATCTCCGGCGAGTCCGGCACCGGTAAAGAGGTGCTGGCGCGTTATATCCACCAGCAGTCGACCCGCGCCCAGCAACCGTTTATCGCCATCAACTGCGCGGCGATCCCCGACAACATGCTTGAAGCCACTCTGTTCGGTCATGAGAAAGGTTCGTTCACCGGGGCCATCGCGGCCCAGGCGGGCAAGTTCGAACAGGCCGATGGCGGCACCATTTTGTTGGATGAAATCTCGGAAATGCCCTTGGGCCTGCAAGCCAAGTTGCTGCGGGTGCTGCAAGAGCGCGAAGTGGAGCGGGTGGGTGCGCGCAAGCCGATCCAGTTGGACATCCGTGTGGTCGCCACCACCAACCGTGACCTCGCCGGCGAAGTGGCGGCGGGGCGCTTTCGGGAAGACCTGTTCTACCGTCTCTCGGTGTTCCCCCTGGCCTGGCGCCCGTTGCGTGAGCGTCCGGCAGACATCATTCCGCTGGCCGAGCGCCTGCTGAACAACCACGTCAAAAAAATGAAGCACGCCCAGGCGCGGCTGTCGGCGCAAGCCCAGGCCTGCCTGATCAGTTATCCATGGCCCGGCAACGTGCGGGAATTGGATAACGCCATCCAGCGCGCGCTGATTCTGCAGCAGGGCGGCTTGATCCAGCCCCAGGATTTCTGCCTGGCCATGGGCAGTGGTGCGGCGCCATTGCCCTCGTTGGCGCCAGCGCCGGTGGTTGCAGAGGCTGAATCGGCCGGCGCCCTCGGCGACGACCTGCGCCGCCGCGAATTCCAGATGATCATCGACACCCTGCGCGCCGAGCGCGGCCGGCGCAAAGAGGCCGCCGAGCGCCTGGGCATCAGCCCGCGCACCCTGCGCTACAAGCTGGCGCAGATGCGTGACGCAGGAATGGATGTGGAAGCGTATCTATTCGCCACTTAACCGGTAAGAAGGTCGACAATGTTTGTCGCCTTTTCTTACGAGCTGATGCGGATCTGGCACCCTTGTTGCTACCTCCCCTAGTAATCGCTGCGTAGTGTCAAAAAATTGCAGGTTGGAGAGAGAAGGTCATGAGCCAGGGTATTGAGTTCAATCGGTTGATGTTGGATATGCGTGCCATGCAGATGGATGCCATGGCTCAACCGAAATCCGTCGCGCCAGCGCCGGAATTGGGCCAAAGCAGCTTCGCCGACATGCTCGGCCAGGCCATCAACAAAGTCAGTGACACCCAGCAAGCTTCCAGCCAGTTGGCCAATGCGTTCGAGATCGGCAAAAGCGGCGTGGACCTCACCGATGTGATGGTCGCCTCGCAAAAGGCCAGCGTTTCCTTTCAGGCCCTGACCCAAGTGCGTAACAAGCTGGTTCAGGCCTATCAAGACATCATGCAGATGCCGGTTTAAGGGCGAGATTTAAGTCATGGCAGAAGCAGTCTCCGACAACGTACCCGCCAAGACAGACGGCAAGCCGCCGCTGTTTGGCCTGTCGTTCCTGGAAAACCTCTCGGAAATGACCATGCTGCGTCAGGTGGGCCTGATGGTCGGCCTGGCTGCCAGCGTGGCGATTGGTTTTGCCGTGGTGTTGTGGTCGCAGCAACCCGATTACCGGCCGTTGTACGGCAGCCTGGCAGGCATGGATTCCAAGCAGATCATGGAAACCCTTGCCGCCGCCGACATCGCCTACACCGTGGAGCCCAACTCCGGCGCCCTGCTGGTCAAGGCCGACGATGTGGCCCGTGCGCGCATGAAGCTGGCCGCCGCCGGCGTGACCCCGTCCGACAGCAATATCGGTTTCGAGATCCTCGACAAGGACCAGGGCCTGGGGACCAGCCAGTTCATGGAAGCCACCCGCTACCGTCGTGGCCTTGAAGGCGAGCTGGCGCGCACCATTTCCAGCCTGAACAACGTCAAGGGTGCCCGCGTGCACCTGGCCATTCCGAAAAGCTCGGTGTTTGTACGCGATGAGCGCAAGCCAAGTGCGTCGGTATTGGTCGAGCTGTTTTCCGGCCGCTCCCTGGAGCCTGGCCAGGTCATGGCGATCATCAACCTGGTGGCCACCAGCGTTCCCGAACTGAGCAAGTCGCAAATCACCGTGGTCGACCAGAAGGGCAACCTGCTCTCCGATATGGCCGAAAACTCCGCGCTGACCCAGGCCGGCAAGCAGTTCGACTACAGCCGCCGCATGGAAAGCATGCTCACCCAGCGCGTGCACAACATCCTGCAACCGGTGCTCGGTAATGACCGCTACAAGGCGGAAGTGTCTGCCGACGTGGACTTCAGCGCCGTCGAGTCGACCTCCGAGCAGTTCAACCCCGACCAACCGGCCCTGCGTAGTGAGCAATCGACCAGCGAACAACGTACCGCCAGCAATGGCCCGCAAGGTGTGCCCGGTGCCCTGAGCAACCAGCCGCCGGCCCCGGCTTCGGCGCCGCAAACCACCGGTGGTGCCGCGGCCACTGCCGGCGCGATCCAGCCTGGCCAGCCATTGTTGGATGCCAACGGCCAGCAGATCATGGACCCGGCCACCGGCCAGCCGATGCTTGCGCCGTACCCGGCGGACAAGCGTAACCAGTCCACCAAGAACTTCGAACTCGACCGTTCCATCAGCCACACCAAGCAGCAGCAGGGTCGCGTCAATCGCCTGTCGGTGTCGGTGGTGGTGGATGACCAGGTCAAGGTCAACGCCGCTGACGGTGCTGTAACACGTGCGCCGTGGAGCGCCGACGAATTGGCGCGCTTCACACGCCTGGTGCAGGACGCCGTTGGTTTTGACGCCAGTCGAGGTGACAGCGTCAGTGTGATCAACATGCCGTTCTCCGCCGAGCGTGGCGAAGTGATCGCCGAAGCGGCGTTCTACACCCAGCCGTGGTTCTGGGACATCGTCAAGCAAGTGCTGGGTGTGCTGTTCATCCTGGTGCTGGTGTTCGGCGTGCTGCGCCCGGTGCTCAACAACATCACCGGCAACGGCAAGAAACAACTGGCGGCCTTCGGTGGCAGCGATGTCGAGTTGGGTGGCATGGGCGGCCTGGACGGCGAACTGGCCAACGACCGCGTCAGCCTCGGCGGCCCGCAGAGCATTCTGTTGCCGAGCCCGAGCGAAGGCTATGACGCGCAGTTGAACGCAATCAAAAGTCTGGTAGCAGAAGACCCGGGCCGTGTGGCCCAGGTCGTGAAAGAGTGGATTAACGCAGATGAGTGATCGAGCCGCTGTTGCCAAGCTCTCCCGGGTCGACAAAGCCGCAGTCCTGCTGCTGTCCCTGGGGGAAACCGACGCCGCCCAAGTGCTGCGCCATATGGGCCCCAAAGAGGTCCAGCGGGTGGGCGTGGCCATGGCGCAAATGCGCAATGTGCACCGCGAGCAAGTCGAACAGGTGATGAGCGAGTTCGTCGAGATCGTCGGCGACCAGACCAGCCTGGGCGTCGGCTCCGACAGCTACATCCGCAAGATGCTCACCTCGGCCCTGGGCGAAGACAAGGCCAACGGCCTGATCGACCGCATCCTGCTGGGCGGCAACACCAGTGGCCTGGACAGCCTCAAGTGGATGGAACCGCGCGCGGTCGCCGACGTGATCCGCTACGAGCACCCGCAGATCCAGGCAATCGTGGTGGCCTACCTCGACCCGGACCAGGCCGGTGAAGTCCTCGGCCACTTCGACCATAAGGTGCGCCTGGACATCATCCTGCGCGTGTCGTCGCTGAACACCGTGCAGCCGGCGGCCCTGAAGGAACTCAACACGATTCTCGAGAAACAGTTCTCGGGCAACTCGAACGCCTCGCGCACCACCCTGGGTGGTATCAAGCGCGCGGCCGACATCATGAACTTCCTCGACAGTTCGGTCGAAGGCCAGTTGATGGACTCGATCCGCGAGATCGACGACACCCTGTCCGGCCAGATCGAAGACCTCATGTTCGTGTTCAACAACCTCTCCGATGTCGACGACCGTGGCATCCAGGCGTTGCTGCGCGAAGTGTCCTCCGACGTGCTGGTACTGGCCCTCAAGGGCTCGGACGAAGGCGTCAAGGAGAAGATCTTCAAGAACATGTCCAAGCGTGCCTCCGAGCTGTTGCGCGACGACCTGGAAGCCAAGGGTCCGGTGCGCGTCAGCGACGTGGAAACCGCCCAGAAAGAAATCCTCACCATTGCCCGCCGTATGGCCGAAGCCGGAGAAATCGTTCTCGGTGGGAAGGGCGGCGAAGAAATGATCTAAGGCGCTCCCCATGTCGAACAAAGATGAGGCGCCCAGCGATCTGATTCGCGCACGGGACGTCGGTGGGTTCGACATCTGGTCGTTGCCCAGCTTCGATCCGCATGTGCCCGAGCCCGAGCCGGAACCGGTTGAAGAGCCGCCGGTGGAAATGGAAGAAGTGCCGCTGGAGGAAGTCCAGCCACTGACCCTGGAAGAGTTGGAAAGCATCCGTCAGGAGGCCTACAACGAAGGCTTCGCCGCAGGCGAGAAAGACGGTTTTCGCAGCACTACCCTCAAGGTGCGCCAGGAGGCCGAGGCGGCGCTGAGCGTCAAGCTGGAGAGCCTGGAGCGTCTGATGGGGACGTTGTTCGATCCCATCGCCGAGCAGGATTCGCAAATCGAAAAATCCATGGTCGGCCTGGTACAGCACATCACCCGCCAGGTGATCCAGCGCGAACTGGTGCTGGATTCCAGCCAGATCGAAAGCGTGATGCGCGAAGCCCTCAAGTTGCTGCCCCTGGGCGTCGGCAATGTGCGGCTGTACATCAACCCGCAGGACTTCGAACAGGTCAAAGCGATGCGCGAGCGCCATGAAGAAACCTGGCGCATCGTCGAAGATGCGGCGCTGCAGCCTGGCGGTTGCCGGGTCGAGACCGAACACAGCCGCATCGATGCCACGGTGGAAACCCGCATCAGCCAGATCATGGCCAAGCTGCTTGATCAACAACACGAGCAGGCGCTGAACCCGGCCGAGCCGGACCTGAGCGTGGACCTGGACGCCCCCGATGCGCCTTGATCGCACCAGCTTCGCCAAGCGCCTGGGCGGTTACGCCGAGGCCACCGAATTGCCCGGCCAGCCAATCCTCGAAGGGCGCCTGTTGCGCATGGTCGGCCTGACCCTCGAAGCCGAGGGCCTGCGGGCCGCCATGGGCAGCCGCTGCATGGTGATCAACGACGACAGCTACCATCCGGTGCAGGTCGAAGCCGAAGTGATGGGTTTTTCCGGCAACAAGATTTTCCTCATGCCCGTCGGCAGCCTGGCCGGCATCGCCCCCGGCGCCCGCGTGGTGCCCCTGGCCGACACCGGCCGCCTGCCTATGGGCATGAGCATGCTCGGCCGGGTGCTGGACGGCGCCGGTCGCGCGCTGGACGGCAAGGGCGGCATGAAAGCCGAAGACTGGGTGCCGATGGATGGCCCCACCATCAACCCGCTCAACCGCAACCCCATCAGCGTGCCGCTGGACGTGGGGATTCGCAGCATCAACGGTTTATTGACGGTCGGCCGCGGCCAGCGTCTGGGCCTGTTCGCGGGTACGGGGGTGGGTAAGTCGGTGTTGCTCGGCATGATGACGCGCTTTACCGAGGCCGACATCATCGTGGTGGGCCTGATCGGCGAGCGGGGCCGCGAGGTGAAGGAGTTCATCGAACACAGCCTCGGCGAAGAAGGCCTCAAGCGTTCGGTCGTCGTTGCGTCGCCAGCGGACGATGCGCCGCTGATGCGTCTGCGCGCGGCCATGTACTGCACACGCATCGCCGAATATTTTCGCGACAAGGGCAAGAACGTCCTGTTGCTGATGGACTCGCTCACTCGTTTCGCCCAGGCCCAGCGGGAAATCGCCCTGGCCATCGGCGAGCCCCCGGCCACCAAGGGCTATCCGCCGTCGGTGTTCGCCAAGCTGCCCAAACTGGTGGAGCGCGCCGGTAATGCCGAGGCCGGTGGCGGCTCGATCACCGCGTTCTACACCGTATTGTCCGAAGGCGATGACCAGCAGGATCCCATCGCCGACTCGGCGCGAGGCGTGCTCGACGGCCACATCGTGCTGTCGCGGCGTTTGGCGGAGGAGGGGCACTACCCGGCCATCGACATCGAAGCGTCCATCAGCCGGGTCATGCCGGCGGTGGTCACGCCGGAGCATATGGCCCGCGCGCAGCAGTTCAAGCAGTTGTGGTCGCGTTATCAACAGAGCCGCGACTTGATCAGCGTCGGCGCCTATGTGGCCGGCGGCGACCGCGACACCGACCTGGCGATCGCCCTGCAACCGCAGTTGGTGACCTACTTGCGCCAGGGCCTCAACGACAAGATCAGCATGGGTGAAAGCGAAGCGCACCTGGGTTCGATCTTCGCTCCTGCGCCGGGCGGCTAAGCCATGGCCAACAGCCGCGCTGCACGCCTGGCCCCGGTGGTGGACATGGCCGAAAAGGCCGAGAAAACCGCGGTCCAGCGCCTGGGGTATTTCCAGGGCCAGGTGCGCTTGGCGGAAAGTAAGCTGGGCGACCTGGAGCGCTTTCGTGGCGAATACCAGCAGCAATGGATCGAGCGCGGCACCCAAGGTGTGTCGGGCCAATGGCTGATGAGCTACCAGGGCTTTCTCAATCAGCTCGAGACGGCCGTCGGCCAGCAGCGCCAAAGCCTGGCCTGGCACCAGAACAACCTCGACAAGGCCCGCGAGAGCTGGCAGCAAGCCTTCGCCCGCGTCGAGGGCCTGCGCAAACTGGTGCAGCGCTACATCGACGAAGCGCGGGCATTGGAAGACAAGCGCGAGCAGAAATTGCTCGACGAATTGTCCCAGCGCCTGCCGCGCCAATCACAATACTGACGGTTGCCCGCCTGCCACATTTGGTCTGTCGTGTTGCTGGTATCCCATTCGCCTGCTACACCTTGTGTCTATGCCTATGACAAGGAAGCAGTCGCATGTCAATTGAGTCAGAAGTATCCCTGGACGGGAAGAAGTTGACGATCGCAATCAAGGGTCGGTTCGATTTCAGCAGCCACCAGACGTTTCGTGATGCTTACGAGCGTTTCTACAAGGTGCCTGAGTCGTATGTGGTCGATCTGAAGGAAACCACTTATATGGACAGTTCGGCCCTGGGCATGCTCCTGCTGTTGAGGGACCACGCCGGCGGCGAGGAGTCGGAGGTCCAGGTGATCAACACCAACCCCGATGTGCGCAAGATCCTCGCTATCTCCAACTTCGACAAATTGTTCGACATCAATTGAGCGCCCTGGCCCCCGCGGTTGAGCCGCTGACGATCCTGATCGCCGAAGACAGCGCCGCCGACCTGCTGTTGCTGTCGACCATTGTGCGACGCCAGGGGCACCAGGTGCTCACTGCAACCAATGGCGAGGAGGCCGTTGAGCTATTCGCGCGCGAGCGCCCGCAACTGGTGTTGATGGATGCGATCATGCCCGTGATGGATGGCCTGACCGCCGCGCGGTGGATCAAGCAGTTGGCGGGGGAGGAGCTGGTGCCGATCATCTTCCTCACGTCCCTGCGCGAGAGTGCCGCCCTGGCCGAGTGCCTGGATGCCGGCGGCGATGATTTCCTGCCCAAGCCCTATAACCAGTTGATCCTGGCGGCCAAGATCAATGCCATGGACCGCCTGCGCCGGCTGCAGGCGACGATGCTGCAGCAGCGCGACCAGATCGCCAGGCACCATGACCACTTGCTGCATGAGCAGCGGGTGGCCAAGGCGGTGTTCGATAAAGTCGCCCATTCCGGCTGCATCAACGCGGCGCCGAATATCCGCTACCTGCAATCGCCCTATGCGCTGTTCAACGGCGACCTGCTGCTGGCGGCGTATACGCCGTCGGGCGACATGCACGTGCTGCTCGGCGATTTCACCGGCCATGGCCTGCCGGCGGCGGTGGGCGCCATGCCCCTGGCGGAAGTGTTCTACGGCATGACTGCCAAGGGCTACGGCCTGGCGCAGATCCTGCGGGAGATGAATGCCAAGCTCAAGCGCATCCTGCCGGTGGACATGTTCTGCTGCGCCACCCTGCTGTGCCTGAGCACGCAGCGGCGGGTGGTGGAGGTGTGGAACGGCGGCATGCCCGAAGGCTATGTGCATGAAGTCGCCAGCGGCAGGCGCACGCCGCTGCAGCCGCGGCATTTGCCGTTGGGGGTGCTGTCGGCGGAGGCGTTTGATGATCGCACCGAGGTCTGGCCCATGGCGCTGGGTGACCGCGTGTTCCTGCTCTCCGATGGGGTGCTGGACACCGCCGACGCCAATGACCAGCTGTTTGGCGTCGAGCGCTTGCAGCAGGTGTTTGCCGCCAACCGTGAGCCCGACCGGCTCTTCGACGACATCGAGCGCGCCCTGGCGGCTTTTCGCGGTGAGGCGCGGGACGATGTCAGTCTGGTGGAAATCATCCTGCAACCCGGGCAGCCGCTGCGTGCGACCGGGCTGCTGTATGCCGACAGCGGCCAGACATGCCCGCTCGATTGGTCGGTGAGTTTCGAATTTCGGGCCGAGACCCTCAAGCGTTACAACCCCTTGCCCTACCTGCTGCAACTGCTGCTGGAGATCCAGGGACTGCGCGAGCAGAGCGGGGCGCTCTACAGCGTCATGGCCGAGTTGTATTCCAATGCGCTGGAACATGGCGTGCTGGGCCTGGACTCGCGGCTCAAGCGCGATGCCCAGGGTTTTGCCGAGTATTACCGCCAGCGCAATGACCGCCTGGCGCAGTTGAACAGTGGCTATGTGCGCGTGCATGTGCAGGTGGTGCCCACCGAGGCGGGCGGCAAGATGACCCTGCGCCTTGAAGACAGTGGGCCAGGGTTTGACGTGGAGCAGGTGCTGGCCCGGCCGCTGGACATCGACGGCCTGTCCGGTCGAGGCCTGAGCCTGGTGCGTCAACTGAGCAGCCAGGTGCGCTGGTCCGACGGAGGACGCAGTGTCTGCGTAGAGTTTTGCTGGGGGGCTCTGGCATAATCCGCCGATTCTTGATCAAGGAGCGAGCAAGTGGCTGAGATTCATATGGACCCGGACGTATTGTCGGGTTTGCAGGAGGTCATGGAAGGCGAGTATCCCAAGTTGCTCGATACCTTCCTCGATGACTCCCAGAAACGCGTCGAAGCGCTGCGCAAAGCGCGGGACGACGCCAAGGCACTGGGGCGTATCGCCCATAGCTTCAAGGGCAGCAGTGGCAACCTCGGCGCAGTGCGGTTGGCATACCTGTGCCAGCGGTTGGAGGCGGAGTCCGCTGAGGCCGCGGCGGACCTGGGGGCGCTGGTGGACCAGATCGATCATGAGTTTACCTTGGTGAAGCCGATGTATGAGTCGGAGCGGCAGCGGTTCCAGATTTGATTCCATCCGTGTGAAAACCTGGCCCGACTCTTGCTCTACCTCCTGATACTGCATCCCCGATCCCCATGCAGTGGAGACCTTTACCTATGCCAGTCGCCCCGAATTCGCTTCTCCAGGCTGCCCCTGCGGCCAAGCCTCAAGCGCCTGCCGTCAATCCACCGGCAGTGGCTGCGGACCCACGGGACAAGGGCCCTGGCTTCGCTCAGGTGTTCGCCAGCCAGGGTTCCAAACCCACGGTCAAGGCTGATGACAACTCGGCCAAGCCCACGCGGGACAAGCCTGTCGATGCCAGCGCCAAGCCTGCGGCGGGCAACGACAAACCTGCCGCCGCCACGCCAGCGGTTGCCGATAGCGGCAATACCTTGCCTGCCAAGCCTGCGGCATCGTCCGACGACACTGCCAGCAAGGATGACGCTGCACCTGTGGATCCGACCCTGGCGCAGCAGCCTGCGGTGGACCCGGTGGTCGACCCGGCATTGATTGCCACGGTCACCCCGGTGGTGGTGGTGCCAGTGCCGGTGGAAACCCCGGCACCCGTTGCCGCTGCCAAGGATGACAAGGCTGCACCCGTGGTTGCGGCGCCAATCGCAGCGACCGAGGACGCCACGCCGGCCTTCGACCCTGAGGCCGACCCCCTGGACGCCATGCCGGCCGTGCGCCTGGCAATGGAGCAGGGCGGGCACGTGTCGGCCAGCAGCCAGGCACCGGCCAAAACGGCCCCGACGACCACCCAGGACCAGCCAACCGCCGCGCAGAACTTTGCCGCCGGCCTGGCCACCATGGTCGACCAGCAAGCCACCAAGGACAGTACGGACCAGGGTGGCGACAAGGCCTTCAGCGGCTTGATCGAAGGCGGCCTCAAGGACTTGAAAGAGGCCAGCAGCGACACCCGCGTCGATGACTTCGCCAACCGCCTGGCTGCATTGACCCAGGCGGCCACGCCGAAAACCGCGAATGCCTTGCCGCCGGTGACGAATGCGCCGCTGGCCATGCATCAGAGCGGCTGGACCGACGAGATCGTCAACCGCGTGATGTACCTCTCCAGCGCCAACCTCAAGTCGGCGGAGATCCAGTTGCAACCGGCCGAACTCGGGCGCCTGGACATCAAGGTCAACATGACCGCCGACCAGCAGGCCCAGGTCAACTTCATGAGCGCCCACCCGGTGGTGCGTGAAGCCCTGGAAAGCCAGTCCGGTCGCTTGCGCGAGATGTTCGCCCAGCAGGGCATGGGCCAGGTGGATGTGAACGTGTCCGACCAGTCCCGTGGCCAGGAGCAGCAGCAACAGCAAGCGCAGACGGGGGGCGTTAGTCGCAGCGGGCGGGGTGGCGACAGCGGCGACAGCGGCAGCCACATTGAAGTGGCCGAAGCCGTGGCGCCCGTGACTTCGACGGTTATCGGCTCCAGCGCCGTCGATTACTACGCCTGATGTGAGTCTGGCATAGGACAAAATGTGGGTGCGGACTTGCTGTGGTGGGCTGGCTTGCAGTGGTGAGCGGGCTTGCCCCGCGCTGGACTGCGCAGCAGTCCCATTGAGTTAGGGACGAGCCCGTCGGTGGACAAGCCCACCCACCACAGCAACCCCCCCCTTCCACATTTTTTTGTGGCGTTCCTTTGTCTGTGTCCCGCCAGACAACTCTGGCATAACACTTGCTCTTGCCTTTCCGTAGATCTATGAATCCCCGAATAGTGACGGATTATTGGCATGGCGAAGAGCGACGACGCAGCAAAAGCACCCGCACCCGCAGGCAAAGGCAAGCTCAAGCTTATCCTGATGATTGTCGTGGGCCTGCTCCTGGCCATCGGCGCCTCGGTGGGCGGCACCTGGTACATCATGCACAGCAGTGCCAGCAAGTCGGCACCTGCCGCCGAAACCGCCACTAACGCCAAGCAACCGGCAATCTTCGAGCCGATGCTTCCGGCCTTTGTCGCCAACTTCAACCAGAACGGTCGTCAACGCTACCTGCAGGTGAGCATCACTTTGCTGGCGCGTAACCAGTCGGACCTGGATGCCCTCAAGGTGCATATGCCCGTGATCCGCAACAACCTGGTGATGCTGTTCTCCGGGCAGAGTTTCGACACCCTGGCCACCCCGGTGGGCCAGGAAATGCTGCGCCAGAAGGTCACTGCCAGCGTGCAGGAAGTGGCCCAGAAGGAGCTCGGCAAAGTCGTGATCGAGCAGGCGCTCTTCACTAATTTCGTATTGCAGTAGGATCACCCCATGGCCGTGCAGGACCTGCTGTCCCAGGATGAAATCGACGCGCTGTTGCATGGCGTCGACGACGGTCTGGTACAGACTGAAATGGCTGCCGAGCCCGGCAGCGTCAAAAGTTATGACCTGACCAGCCAGGATCGCATCGTCCGTGGACGCATGCCGACCCTTGAGATGATCAACGAACGTTTCGCCCGTTACACCCGGATCAGCATGTTCAACATGCTGCGCCGCTCGGCGGACGTGGCAGTGGGTGGCGTGCAGGTGATGAAGTTCGGCGAGTACGTGCACTCGCTGTACGTGCCCACCAGCCTCAACCTGGTCAAGATCAAGCCATTGCGCGGTACCGCGCTGTTCATCCTCGACGCCAAGCTGGTGTTCAAGCTGGTGGACAACTTCTTCGGCGGTGACGGCCGTCACGCCAAGATCGAGGGCCGTGAGTTCACCCCTACCGAATTGCGCGTGGTGCGCATGGTGCTGGAACAGGCCTTCATTGACTTGAAGGAAGCCTGGCAGGCGATCATGGAAGTCAATTTCGAGTACATCAACTCGGAAGTGAACCCGGCCATGGCCAACATCGTCGGGCCGAGCGAGGCCATTGTGGTGTCCACGTTCCACATCGAGCTCGATGGCGGTGGCGGCGACCTGCACGTGACCATGCCGTACTCGATGATCGAGCCGGTGCGCGAAATGCTCGACGCCGGTTTCCAGTCCGACCTGGACGACCAGGACGAGCGCTGGGTCAAGGCCCTGCGCGAAGACCTGCTGGATGTCGACGTGCCGCTGAGCGCTACCGTGGCCCGGCGCCAGTTGCGCCTGCGGGATATTTTGCACATGCAGCCGGGGGACATTATCCCGGTCGAATTGCCGAACGAAATGATCATGCGCGCCAACGGCGTGCCGTCGTTCAAGGTCAAGCTGGGGTCCCACAAGGGCAACCTCGCTTTGCAAGTGGTTGAGCCGATCAACCGTCGCTGATCCCTATTTATGAATGTTTGCTCCGCCGAGGACATGTAATGGCTACCGAACACGAAAACACTTCCGCCGAAGACCAGGCCCTGGCTGACGAGTGGGCTGCGGCCCTGGAAGAGACCGGCGATGTTGGCCAGGACGATATCGACGCACTGCTGGCCGCTGATGCCGCCACAGCACCAGCAGGTAATCGCCTGCCCATGGAAGAGTTCGGCAGCGTGCCGAAGAACAACGACCCGGTGACCCTCGATGGGCCGAACCTGGACGTGATCCTCGACATCCCGGTGTCGATCTCCATGGAAGTGGGCAGTACCGATATCAACATCCGCAACCTGCTGCAACTCAACCAGGGCTCGGTGATCGAGCTGGATCGCCTGGCCGGTGAGCCGCTGGACGTGCTGGTCAACGGCACCCTGATCGCCCACGGCGAAGTGGTGGTGGTCAACGAAAAGTTCGGCATCCGCCTGACCGACGTGATCAGCCCAAGCGAACGCATCAAGAAGTTGCGCTGATATGAAACGGCTGATGGTGGGACTGTTCGCCGCGCTGCCATTGGCGTCGTGGGCGGCGGAGCCGGTGGCCCAGGTTGCCGCTGCGCCCGTCGGCGGCAGCGTTGGCGGGCAACTGACGCAGCTGGTGCTGGGCCTGTTGCTGGTGGTCGGCTTGATCTTCGTGTTGGCCTGGCTGATGCGGCGCGTACAGAGCATCGGCCCGGGCAATGCCCAGGTCATCGAAATGATCGGCTCGCGCGCCCTCGGCCCGCGAGACCGACTGGTGCTGGTGCAAGTGGGCGAGGAACAGATCCTGCTGGGCATTACCCCCGGCCGAATCACGCCGCTGCACGTGCTCAAGACCCCGGTGCCAACCACCCAATCCCAGCCCGCCACGCCAGAATTCGCCCAGCGCCTGATGGAATTGCTGGGCAAGGATCAGAAGGATAAGAAGTAATGCGCGTTTTATTGACGCTCATGCTGTTGCTGGCCGCGCCATTGGCGCTGGCCGCCGACCCGTTGTCGATCCCGGCGATTACGCTGGGCACCAACGCGGCGGGGGCCCAGGAGTATTCGGTCAGCCTGCAGATCCTGCTGATCATGACCGCGCTGAGCTTTATCCCGGCGTTTGTCATGCTGATGACCAGCTTCACGCGGATCATCATCGTGTTCTCGATCCTGCGTCAGGCCCTGGGCCTGCAGCAGACACCGTCGAACCAGATCCTCACCGGCATGGCGTTGTTCTTGACGATGTTCATCATGGCGCCGGTGTTCGACAAGGTGAACCAGCAAGCCCTGCAGCCGTACCTGGCCGAGACCATCACGGCCCAGGTCGCGATTGACCGGGCGCAAGGGCCGATCAAGGATTTCATGCTGTCGCAGACCCGCTCCAGCGACCTTGAGCTGTTCATGCGCCTGTCCAAGCGTACCGACATCGCGACCCCGGACCAGGCGCCGCTGACCATCCTGGTGCCGGCGTTCGTCACCTCGGAACTGAAGACCGCGTTCCAGATCGGTTTCATGATCTTTATCCCGTTCCTGATCATCGACCTGGTGGTGGCGAGCGTGCTGATGGCCATGGGGATGATGATGCTGTCGCCGCTGATTATTTCATTGCCGTTCAAGATCATGCTGTTTGTGCTGGTGGACGGTTGGGCGCTGATTATCGGCACGTTGGCCGGCAGTTTCGGAGGGGTGTGATGTGTTAGGTGAAGCAGCATGACCCCAGAAGTCGCCGTCGACCTGTTCCGTGAAGCGCTGTGGCTGACCACCGTGATGGTTGCCGTGCTGGTAGTGCCAAGCCTGTTGGTGGGCCTGCTGGTGGCGATGTTCCAGGCCGCGACCCAGATCAACGAACAGACCTTGAGCTTCCTGCCGCGCCTGCTGGTGATGCTGATCACCCTGATTGTCGCCGGCCCGTGGCTGGTGCAAACCTTCATGGAATACATCCTGCAGCTGTACGGCAGTATTCCGCAGTTGATCGGCTGACCCGATGCAGTCCTTGCTGGCATTGACCGACACCCAGATCAGCACGTGGGTGGCCTCGTTCATCCTGCCGTTGTTCCGGGTGACGGCGGTGCTGATGAGCATGCCGGTGTTCGGTACTACCTTGGTGCCACGCCGCATCCGCCTGTATTTCGCCGTGGCGATCACCGTGGTGCTCGTGCCTGGCCTGCCGCCGATGCCCCCGGTCAACGCACTCGACCTCAGTGCCTTGATGCTGATTGCCGAGCAGATCCTGATCGGCTCGCTGCTGGGCTTTTCGCTGCAACTGTTTTTCCAGGCGTTCGTGATCGCCGGGCAGATCATCTCGATCCAGATGGGCATGGGCTTCGCGTCCATGGTCGACCCCACCAACGGCGTGTCGGCAGCGGTGATCGGGCAATTCCTGACCATGCTGGTGACCTTGTTGTTCCTGGCCATGAACGGCCACCTGGTGGTGTTCGAGGTGCTGACCGAAAGCTTCACCACCTTGCCGGTAGGCTCCGGACTGGTGGTCAATCACTTCTGGGAGCTGGTGGGGCGTCTCAGTTGGGTGCTCGGTGCCTCGCTGTTGCTGGTACTGCCGGCGATCACGGCCTTGCTGGTGGTCAACATCGCATTTGGCGTCATGACCCGCGCGGCGCCACAGCTGAATATTTTCTCCATTGGTTTCCCCTTGACCCTGGTGCTGGGTATGGGGATTTTCTGGGTCGGCCTGGCTGACATTCTCAATCAGTATCAACCGCTGGCGACCGACGCCTTGCAGTTCTTACGTGATCTGGCACGGGCGCGCTGAGCCATGGCCGAGAGCGAGAGTGGTCAGGACAAGACAGAAGACCCCACGGAGAAACGTAAAAAGGACTCCAGGGAAAAGGGCGAGATTGCCCGTTCCAAGGAACTCAATACCGTTGCGACCATGATGGCCGGATCCGGTGCCTTGCTGATCTATGGTGGTGGCCTGGCGCTGGACTTGATGGAACTGATGAAGCACAACTTCACCTTGCCCCGCGATGTGTTGCTCAACCCTGGCTCCATGGGCCAATATCTGCTGCACTCGGGCAAGATCGCGATATTGGCGGTGCAGCCGATCCTGATCACTCTGCTGCTGGCCGCACTGATCGGCCCGGTCGCCCTCGGCGGCTGGCTGTTCGCCGCCGGCAGCATGGCGCCCAAGTTCAGCCGCATGAACCCCGCGGCGGGGCTCAAGCGCATGTTTTCCGCCAAGGCCCTGGTGGAGCTGCTCAAGGCCCTGGCCAAGTTCATCCTGATTCTGTTCGTGGCGCTGATGGTGCTGTCGGCCGACATCGACGACCTGCTGCGCATCGCCCATGAGCCCCTGGAGTCGGCGATCATCCACAGCGTGCAGGTGGTGGGCTGGAGTGCGCTGTGGATGGCTGCCGGGCTGATCATCATCGCGGCGGTGGATGCGCCGATCCAGTTGTGGGAAAGCCACAAGAAACTGCTGATGACCAAGCAGGAAGTGCGCGACGAGCACAAGGACCAGGAAGGTCGCCCCGAGGTCAAGCAACGCATCCGCCAGCTGCAGCGGGAAATGTCCCAGCGCAAGATGATGGCCTCGGTGCCCGACGCCGACGTGGTCATCACCAACCCGACCCACTACGCCGTGGCCCTCAAGTACGACCCGGAGAAGGGCGGCGCGCCGATGCTGCTGGCCAAGGGCAGCGACTTTACCGCACTGAAAATCCGTGAAATCGCCGTGGCCCACGACATCCTGCTGCTGGAATCGCCGGAGCTGGCGCGGTCGATCTTCTACTCCACCGACCTCGACCAGGAAATCCCGGCGGGGTTGTACCTGGCCGTGGCCCAGGTGTTGGCGTATGTCTATCAGATTCGCCAGTACCGCGCGGGCAAGGGCAAGCGCCCGGATCCGCTCAAGGATCTGCCTATTCCGCCTGAGTTGCGCCGCGATTCCTGACCTCTTACCACTCGTCACTAACTGCCGTCTACCTGTCAACTTTGACAGTAGTCAATCTTATTTTCAGCGCGTTTGATAAGGCTCAGGTCTTAAAACAAGCAGGGTGGAGAAGGTTAATGGCAACCGGCATCGTAAAGTGGTTCAACGCAGAAAAGGGGTTTGGTTTCATCAAGCCGGACGACGGTTCTGAAGATGTATTTGTGCATTACTCGGGGATCGTTTCCGGCGGTTTCAAAAGCCTGGATGAAAACCAAAAGGTCGAATACGTGCTTGCCAACGGCCCCAAGGGGCTGCAGGCAACTGAAGTTAAAACTGTGAGCTAGCCCGCGGGCGCTAGTTTCGCTGTCGGCAATGGATGTGCACAGAACCGACTGTGGGAGGGGGCTTGTCCCCTCCCGCAGTTGGAGTGTTTACATCCGATAGAACTCGGGCGCCTGTAGCGATCCACCTCCTCAAAAGCAAAGTTGGAAGGCTTCTTGCAACACCGGCCTCCAGGACGCCTCCCGGCGTCAAAAGTTTGCTTCAAGGAAACGAGGAATACCGGTGGTGGATCGCTCTCAAATGTTCAGCACGGCCCGTGGCACCCTGACTGACCTCTCGCGGGGCAATCTGGGTGTGCCGTTGTTGTTGCTGGTCATGCTGGCAATGATGATGTTGCCGATGCCGCCGTTCCTGCTGGACGTGTTCTTCACCTTCAACATCGCCCTGTCCGTCGTCGTGCTGCTGGTGTGCGTCTACGCCTTGCGGCCGCTGGATTTCGCGGTGTTCCCGACGATCCTGCTGGTGGCGACCCTGCTGCGCCTGGCGCTGAACGTGGCGTCCACCCGTGTGGTCATGCTCCACGGCCAGGACGGTCACGCCGCTGCCGGTAAGGTGATCCAGGCCTTCGGTGAGGTGGTGATCGGCGGTAACTACGTGGTCGGTATCGTGGTGTTCGCGATCCTCATGATCATCAACTTCGTGGTGGTGACCAAGGGCGCCGGGCGGATTTCCGAGGTGAGCGCACGCTTTACCCTCGACGCCATGCCCGGCAAGCAGATGGCTATCGACGCCGACCTCAACGCCGGCCTGATCGACCAGAACCAGGCCAAGACGCGCCGCTTGGAAGTCGCCCAGGAAGCCGAGTTCTACGGTTCCATGGACGGTGCCAGCAAATTCGTGCGCGGTGACGCCATCGCCGGCCTGCTGATCCTGTTCATCAACCTGATCGGCGGCATGGCGGTCGGGATCTTCCAGCACGGCATGACCTTCGGCGATGCGGGTAAGGTGTACGCCCTGCTGACCATCGGTGACGGTTTAGTGGCGCAATTGCCATCACTGTTGTTATCTACAGCTGCCGCCATCATGGTGACCCGTGCTTCGGGCTCCGAAGACATGGGCAAGCAGATCAGCCGCCAGATGTTTGCCTCGCCCAAGGCCCTGGCCGTGGCGGCCGGCATCATGGCGATCATGGGGATCGTGCCGGGCATGCCCCATGTGTCGTTCCTGAGCATGGCAGCCATGGCGGGCGGTGGTGCCTACCTGTTCTGGAAAAAGCAGAATGCGGTCAAGGTCCAGGCCCTGCAAGAAGTTGCGCGCCAGCAGGAACTGCTGCCGTCCCCGGCCCGCGCCCAGGAAACCAAGGAGTTGGGCTGGGACGACGTGACCCCGATCGACATGATCGGCCTGGAAGTCGGCTACCGCTTGATTCCGCTGGTGGACCGCAACCAGGGCGGCCAGTTGCTCGCGCGGATCAAGGGCGTGCGCAAGAAGCTGTCCCAGGACCTGGGCTTCCTGATGCCTACCGTGCATATCCGCGACAACCTCGACCTGGCCCCGAGTGCCTACCGCCTGACCCTGATGGGCGTGATCCTGGCCGAAGCCGAGATCTACCCGGACCGCGAGCTGGCAATCAACCCCGGCCAGGTGTTCGGCACCCTCAACGGCATTACCGCCAAAGATCCGGCTTTTGGCCTGGAGGCGGTGTGGATCGAAATCAGCCAGCGCAGCCAGGCGCAGTCCCTGGGCTACACCGTGGTGGACGCCAGTACCGTGGTCGCCACGCACCTCAACCAGATCCTGTACAAGCACTCCCACGAGCTGATCGGCCACGAAGAAGTCCAGCAATTGATGGGCTTGCTGGGCAAGGCCTCGCCAAAACTGGCAGAAGAGCTGGTGCCGGGCGTGCTGTCGTTGTCGCAACTGCTCAAGGTGCTGCAGGCGCTGCTGGCCGAACAGGTGCCGGTACGCGACATTCGCAGCATTGCCGAGGCTATCGCCAACAATGCCGCCAAGAGTCAAGATACTGCCGCGCTGGTGGCGGCGGTGCGTGTCGGATTGTCCCGCGCAATCGTGCAAAGCATTGTAGGGCTTGACTCCGAGCTGCCTGTGATCACCTTGGAACCAAGGTTGGAACAGATATTGCTCAATAGTATTCAGAAGGCAGGACAAGGCCAGGAAGAGGGCGTTCTGCTGGAGCCAAGCATGGCTGAGAAACTGCAGCGTTCGTTGATCGACGCCGCACAGCGCCAGGAAATGCAGGGCCAACCGGTGATTCTGCTGGTGGCGGGGCCGGTCCGGGCGATGTTGTCGCGGTTTGGACGTCTGGCAGTACCGAATTTGCACGTTTTGGCTTATCAGGAAATTCCTGACAACAAGCAAGTGACTATCGTCGCGACAGTAGGGCCCAACGGCTGAGGGTAGTGGGTTATGCAAGTTAAGCGTTTTTTCGCCGCCGATATGCGTCAGGCCATGAAACTGGTCCGCGATGAGCTGGGCGCCGATGCCGCGATTATCGGTAATCGTCGTATTGCCGGCGGTGTCGAGCTGACGGCTGCCCTGGACTACACCCCCTCGGCATTGGCGCCGCGTGTGCCGAACATGGAGCTCGAAGACGAGCTGCGCAAGACCGCTTCGCGCATCGTCTCGGCCCAGGCTGAACTGAGCATGCGTGGCGACAGCGATGCCTCCACCAATCGCCAGTTGTTCGCCGGCCTGCCGCTGACCGCCGCCGAGCCGCTGGTTGAGCCGACATTCATCGAACCACCACGTCCTGCCGCGCCAGCCCCGGCCGCCGCAGTCGACCAGCGCGTCTTCGACTCCATGCGTTTTGAACTCAACGGCCTGCGCGAATTGCTGGAAGTGCAACTGGGTTCGCTGGCCTGGACCCAACTGCAAGGCAGCAAACCGCACCAGGCCAACCTCTGGCGCCGCCTGCAACGCATCGGCCTGTCCGGCCCGTTGTCCCGCGACCTGCTGGCCCTGACCACCGAAATCGAAGAGCCTCGCCAGGCCTGGCGCATGTTGCTGGCCCACCTGGCGCGGATGATCGCCACCCCGGAAATCGAACCCCTGGAAGAGGGCGGTGTGATCGCCATGGTCGGCCCGGCCGGCATGGGCAAGACCACCACCCTGGCCAAGCTGGCGGCGCGCTATGTGCTCAAGTACGGCGCGAACAACATCGCGCTGGTGAGCATGGACAGCTACCGCATCGGCGCCCAGGAACAGCTCAAGACCCTGGGCCGTATCCTCAATGTGCCGGTCACCCACGTCGACCCGGGCCAGTCCCTGGCCAACGCGCTCGATCCGTTGCTGCGCAAGCGCGTGGTACTGATCGACACCGCCGGCCTGCAGGCCAGCGATCCGGCGTTGCGCCTGCAACTGGAAAGCCTGGCCGGGCGTGGCATCAAGTCGAAAAATTACCTGGTGCTTGCAACCACCAGTCAGAAACAGGTACTTACCGCTGCGTACCATAGCTACAAGCGTTGCGGTCTGGCCGGCTGCATCCTGACTAAACTGGATGAAACCGCCAGCCTGGGCGAAGTGTTGAGCCTGGCTATCAGCCATGAACTACCGGTTGCCTACCTGACCGACGGGCCGCGGATCCCGGATGATTTGCATCTGCCGCGCCGTCATCAGTTGGTCAGCCGCGCCGTCAGCGTGCAAATGCAAGAAGAGCCTAGCGAGGAAGCGATGGCCGATATGTTCGCCGACCTTTACCACAACCCGGCAAAGCGGGTGGGTTGAGGCGCGATGAACACCGTGAAATGTACCTACATCGATGGTCTGCAAGCGATTCACGCGGCCAAGCCATGTAGCCTGCGTCTAAGCAAGACAAGGTAAAGAAATAAAATGGGCAGCATGCATCCCGTACAGGTGATCGCGGTGACCGGCGGCAAAGGTGGCGTCGGAAAAACTAACGTGTCAGTGAATTTGTCCCTGGCCCTGGCAGAGCTTGGCCGTCGCGTCATGCTGCTGGATGCTGACCTGGGGCTGGCGAACGTCGACGTTCTGCTGGGACTGACGCCCAAACACACCCTGGCCGATGTGATCGAGGGGCGCTGTGAGCTGCGCGACGTGCTGCTCCAGGGCCCTGGCGGGATCCGCATCGTGCCGGCCGCCTCCGGTACCCAGAGCATGGTGCACCTGAGCCCGGCGCAGCATGCCGGCCTGATCCAGGCATTCAGTGACATCGGCGACAACCTCGACGTGCTGGTGATCGACACCGCCGCCGGGATCGGCGAGTCCGTGGTCAGCTTCGTGCGCGCCGCGCAGGAAGTCTTGCTGGTGGTCTGCGATGAACCCACCTCGATCACCGACGCCTACGCCCTGATCAAACTGCTTAACCGTGACTACGGCATGAACCGCTTCCGCGTCCTGGCCAACATGGCCCAGAGCCCGCAGGAAGGCCGCAACCTGTTCGCCAAGTTGACCAAGGTCACGGATCGCTTTCTCGATGTCGCCTTACAATACGTCGGTGCAGTTCCCTACGACGAGTGTGTGCGCAAGGCTGTGCAAAAGCAGCGTGCAGTCTACGAAGCGTTCCCTCGTTCCAAGTGCGCATTGGCGTTCAAGGCTATTGCCCAGAAGGTCGATACCTGGCCGTTGCCTGCCAACCCTCGGGGGCATCTGGAGTTTTTCGTCGAGCGATTGGTGCATCAGACGAGTGCAGGACCGGTGCTATGACAGCGAACGGCTATAACGCTTACAAGAAGTCTGCCCGTGACAGCCAGGGCGAGTTGATCGAGCGCTATGCGCCACTGGTCAAGCGCATCGCCTATCACCTGCTGGCACGCCTGCCCGCCAGCGTCCAGGTCGAAGACCTGATCCAGGCGGGCATGATCGGCCTGCTCGAAGTGTCGACCAAGTACGACGCGAGCAAGGGCGCGAGCTTCGAGACGTATGCGGGGATCCGCATCCGTGGCGCGATGCTCGACGAAGTGCGCAAAGGCGATTGGGCGCCGCGTTCGGTGCACCGCAATACACGCATGGTCAGTGACGCAATTCGTGCAATTGAAGCAAAAACCGGTCGCGACGCTAAAGATCACGAAGTTGCGGCCGAACTCCAATTGAGTCTCGACGATTATTACGGGATTTTGAACGATACCTTGGGCAGCCGCCTGTTCAGTTTCGACGACCTGTTACAGGACGGCGAACACGAAGGGCTGCATGAGGACGGCGCGAGCACGCATATGGAGCCGTCGCGTGACCTGGAAGATGAACGTTTCCAGGGGGCGTTGGCGGACGCCATTGCCAACTTGCCGGAGCGCGAGCGGTTGGTGTTGGCGCTGTACTACGACGAAGAGCTGAACCTCAAGGAAATCGGTGAGGTCCTGGGGGTCAGCGAATCGCGTGTCAGCCAGTTGCACAGCCAGTGCGCGGCCCGCTTGCGGGGGCGTCTGGGAGAGTGGCGAGCGCGCTGACAGGCAGTGTGGGGAGCATTGCAAAGCGATACCGCGAAGGTGATAGGCCTTCGCGGGCTCGGGCCGTGGTGCCCTCGGCAGTCCTTTTTGTGTAATGCCTGTTGATTGAAATGGCGCGTCCAGGTGCTGGGCGCGTTTAAGACTGCTTGGAGGTCGAATTGGACAAGAACATGAAAATCCTCATCGTTGATGACTTCTCAACGATGCGGCGGATCATAAAAAACCTGTTGCGTGACCTTGGGTTCACAAACACGGTCGAGGCGGATGACGGCCTGACGGCGATTCCGATCCTCAACAGCGGGAGCATCGACTTTCTGGTAACGGACTGGAACATGCCGGGCATGACCGGTATCGACTTGTTGCGCCACGTGCGTGCCGACGAAAAATTGCGCAGCCTTCCCGTGTTGATGGTGACCGCCGAAGCCAAGCGTGAACAGATCATCGAAGCCGCCCAGGCCGGGGTCAACGGTTACGTGGTCAAACCATTCACTGCACAGGCCTTGAAAGAGAAGATCGAAAAGATCTTCGAACGCATCCACGGCTGATGCCATCGCGGGGGAGCTATGGAGCATAAAGAAACGTCACAGGGAGACTTTGAGTCGACCCTGAAAAAGCATGCTCACCAGTTGGTTGACAGCCTTGAAAAAGGCCAGTTCGGCGACGCGGTGCAGTTGATCCATGAGCTCAACCAGACCCGTGACCGAGGCCTGTACCAGGAAGTGGGCAAGCTCACACGCGAGCTGCACAGCGCGATCGTCAATTTCCAGATTGACCCGCACATGCCCCAGGCCGAAGAGATTTCGCAGATCACCGACGCCACCGAACGCCTGTCCTATGTGGTCAGGCTGACCGAGGCGGCGGCTAACCGCACCATGGACCTGGTAGAAAACGCCACGCCCCTGGTCAACGGCATGGCCACGGAAGCCCACGCCCTGAGCGTTGACTGGGGCCGCTTCATGCGCCGTGAAGTCGGTGCGGAAGAGTTTCGTGAGCTGGCCCGTCGGGTCGAAGGGTTTTTGTCGCGCAGCGAGCAGGAAAACCGCATGGTTTCCAGCAACCTCAATGACATTCTGCTCGCCCAGGATTACCAGGACCTGACCGGTCAGGTGATCAAGCGTGTGACCCAGTTGGTCACCGAAGTGGAAAGCAACCTGCTCAAATTGGTACTCATGGCCGGCCAGGTCGACCGTTTTGCCGGCATCGAACATGACCGCGAAGCGATCCTCTCTGAAAAAGATCCACAAAAACATCTCGCCAAGGGTGAAGGTCCGCAGATTCATGCCGATAAACGTGAAGACGTTGTGTCAGGTCAGGATGACGTAGATGACCTGTTATCCAGTTTAGGCTTCTAAGGAGCACCCACATGAGCTTCGGCGCCGATGAAGAGATCCTTCAGGATTTCCTTGTAGAGGCCGGCGAAATTTTAGAGCAACTGTCCGAACAACTGGTCGAGCTGGAAAGCCGCCCGGATGATGCGAACCTGCTCAATGCAATTTTTCGCGGTTTTCATACTGTAAAAGGGGGCGCCGGCTTCCTCCAGCTCCATGAGCTGGTGGAGTGCTGCCACATCGCCGAGAACGTGTTCGACATCCTGCGCAAGGGTGAGCGTCACGTTGATTCGGAGTTGATGGACGTGATTCTCGAAGCACTGGATGCGGTCAACGGCATGTTCAGCGAAGTGCGCGAGCGTGCCCCGATCACCGCAGCCACTCCGGAACTGCTGGCCGCCCTGGCGCGCTATGCAGAGCCGGCCGACACCTCGGCAGCGCCGGTGGTCGAAGCCGTACCGGAACCAGTGGCGGAGCCTGAAGCGGATGTGACGGACAGCGAGTTCGAGCAACTGCTCAGTTCCCTCAGTGCCGTCAAGGCCGAAGCCGAAGCCCCGGCTGCGGCTGCCCCGGCTGCCGCGCCGACCAGCGAGGACATTACCGACGCTGAGTTCGAGTCCCTGCTCGATCAATTGCACGGCAAGGGCCAGTTCGCCGCCGACGCCGTGGCGCCTGCCGGTGCCGCCGCCGGTGCTGCGGACGCGCCTGCCGCTTCTGCCAGCACCGACATCACTGACGACGAATTCGAAGCGTTGCTCGACCAGTTGCATGGCAAGGGCACCTTCGCGGCCGATGCCTTGCCGGCAGTCGCCGCTACGGCCGCGGCCCCGGCAGCACCCGCTGCCGGCGCCAAGCCGGCGGACGATGGGTTGATCTCCGATCACGAATTCGAAGCACTGCTGGACGATCTGCACGGCAAGGGCAAGTTCACCGAAGTCGCCCCGGCCGCTGCTGCAGCCACGGCGGCACCGGTTGCCGCCAAAGCCGCCGCGCCCGCCGCCAAGCCTGCGCCTGCGCCGGTTGCTGCCCCGGCTCCAGCGCGTGCCGCTGCCGCACCGGTCGCGGAAAAACCGGCCAGTGAAGCCGAAACCACCGTGCGGGTCGATACCGCACGGCTGGACGACATCATGAACATGGTCGGCGAGCTGGTACTGGTGCGTAACCGCCTGGTGCGCCTGGGCCTGAGCAGTGGCGATGAAGCCATGCAGAAGGCCGTGTCGAACCTCGACGTGGTCACCGCCGACCTGCAGACCGCCGTGATGAAAACGCGCATGCAGCCGATCAAGAAAGTCTTCGGCCGCTTCCCGCGCCTGGTTCGCGACCTCGCGCGCCAGCTGAAGAAAGAGATCAACCTGGAACTGGTGGGTGAAGAAACCGACCTCGACAAGAACCTTGTCGAGGCCCTGGCCGACCCGCTGGTCCACTTGGTGCGCAACGCTGTCGACCACGGTGTCGAAACCCCGGAAGAACGCGAAGCCTCGGGCAAGTCCCGTGGCGGCAAGGTGATCCTGGCGGCGGAGCAGGAAGGCGACCACATCCTGCTGTCCATCACCGATGACGGCAAGGGCATGGACCCGAATATCCTGCGCAGTATCGCCGTCAAGCGTGGCGTGATGGACAAGGACGCCGCCGACCGCCTGACCGACACCGAGTGCTACAACCTGATCTTCGCCCCCGGCTTCTCGACCAAGACCGAGATTTCCGACGTGTCGGGCCGTGGCGTGGGCATGGACGTGGTGAAGACCAAGATCAGCCAGCTCAACGGCTCGATCAACATCTACTCGACCAAGGGCCAGGGCTCCAAGATCGTCATCAAGGTGCCGTTGACCCTGGCGATCATGCCGACCCTGATGGTGATGCTGGGCAACCAGGCATTCGCCTTCCCGCTGGTCAACGTCAACGAGATCTTCCACCTCGACCTGTCGCGCACCAACGTGGTCGACGGTCAGGAAGTGGTGATCGTGCGGGACAAGGCGTTGCCCCTGTTCTACCTCAAGCGCTGGCTGGTTGCATCGGCGGCCCATGAAGAGCAGCGCGAAGGCCATGTGGTGATCCTCTCCGTGGGCACCCAGCGAATCGGCTTTGTCGTCGATCAACTGGTTGGCCAGGAAGAAGTGGTCATCAAGCCTTTGGGCAAAATGCTGCAGGGAACCCCGGGCATGTCGGGTGCGACCATCACCGGTGACGGTCGGATCGCGCTGATTCTCGATGTTCCGAGCATGCTCAAGCGTTACGCCGCTCGGCGTATTTGATTCTGGTGGGGCATAGGCGGTATTGCCCGCCCCACCTAACGGAGTGTTTATGGCAGTCAAGGTCCTGGTGGTGGACGATTCGGGTTTCTTCCGCCGCCGCGTCTCGGAAATTCTTTCCGCCGATCCAAGCATCCAGGTGGTCGGCACGGCCACCAACGGCAAAGAGGCGATTGATCAAGCCATTGCGTTGAAGCCGGACGTGATCACCATGGACTACGAGATGCCGATGATGGATGGCATCACGGCAGTCCGGCACATCATGCAACGCTGCCCGACCCCGGTATTGATGTTCTCCTCGCTGACCCACGAAGGCGCCCGAGTGACCCTCGACGCGCTGGATGCGGGGGCGGTGGACTTCCTGCCGAAGAATTTCGAAGACATCTCGCGCAACCCCGAGAAGGTCAAGCAACTGCTGTGCGAGAAAGTCCACAGTATTTCCCGCAGCAACCGCCGCAGCCTGTTCAGCGCGCCAGCCCCTGCGCCGGCACCGGTGGCCGCGCCGGCGGCGCCTGCCGGTTCCACGTTTGGCCGCCCGGCGCCTGCGCCGGTTGCACGGCCTGCCGCGCCGCCGGTGCGGACGTCGGCACCGGCGGCTGCCCATTCGCCTGCGCCCAAGCGCAAGGCCTATAAACTGGTCGCCATCGGCACCTCCACCGGCGGCCCGGTCGCCTTGCAGCGCGTATTGACCCAATTGCCGGCCAACTTCCCGGCACCGATCGTGTTGATCCAGCACATGCCCGCCGCGTTCACCAAGGCCTTTGCCGAGCGCCTGGACAAGCTCTGCCGCATCAGCGTCAAGGAAGCCGAGGATGGCGACATCCTGCGTCCTGGCCTGGCGTTGCTGGCCCCGGGCGGCAAGCAGATGATGGTCGACGGCCGGGGCGCGATCAAAATCCTGCCGGGCGATGAGCGCCTCAACTACAAGCCGTGCGTGGACATCACCTTCGGTTCGGCGGCCAAGTCCTACGGCGACAAAGTTCTGGCGGTGGTGCTCACCGGCATGGGCGCCGACGGTCGTGAAGGCGCGCGCCTGCTCAAGCAGGGCGGCAGTGCGATCTGGGCCCAGGACGAGGCCAGCTGCGTGATCTATGGCATGCCCATGGCCATCGTCAAGGCTGACCTGGCCGACGCCGTCTACAGCCTGGACGACATCGGCAGGCATCTGGTGGAGGCCTGCCTCTGATGGATGTATTGAGCCTGATCGGCATCATCCTGGCATTTGTCGCCATTATTGGCGGCAACTACCTCGAAGGCGGTCACCTGGGCGCCCTGGCCAACGGCCCGGCGGCGCTGATCGTGATTGGCGGCACGGTGGGCGCCGCGTTGCTGCAGTCACCGATGAGTTCGTTCAAGCGTGCGATGCAAATCCTCATCTGGATCATTTTTCCGCCGCGTGTCGACCTGGCCGGTGGCATCGATCGTGTGGTCAACTGGAGCCTCACCGCACGCAAGGAAGGCCTGCTGGGCCTCGAAGGCGTGGCCGATGCCGAACCCGACAGCTATTCGCGCAAAGGCCTGCAATTGCTGGTGGACGGCGCCGAGCCGGAAGCGATTCGCAGCATCCTCGAGGTGGATTTCTACACCCAGGAAAGCCGCGACATCAACGCCGCCAAAGTGTTTGAAAGCATGGGTGGCTACGCGCCGACCATCGGCATCATCGGCGCGGTGATGGGCCTGATCCACGTGATGGGCAACCTGGCCGATCCGTCGCAACTGGGCAGCGGCATTGCCGTTGCGTTCGTTGCCACCATCTACGGGGTGGCCAGTGCCAACCTGGTGCTGTTGCCGGTGGCCAGCAAGCTCAAGTCGATTGCCATGCGCCAGTCCCGTTACCGCGAGATGCTGCTCGAAGGCATCCTGTCGATTGCCGAGGGCGAGAACCCGCGCTCCATCGAATTGAAGCTCCAGGGCTTCATGGATTGATGGGGAGTATTGCCAATGAGCCGTCGCCGTCGCGAGCCTGAAGAACATGTCAACCACGAACGGTGGCTGGTGTCCTATGCGGACTTCATCACCTTGCTGTTCGCCTTTTTCGTGGTGATGTACTCCATCTCGTCGATCAACGAAGGCAAGTACAAAGTCATTTCCCAGGCGTTGATCGGCGTGTTCAACGACGCCGACCGTTCGCTCAAGCCGATCCCGATTGGCGAAGAGCGGCCCAGGACCGTGACCCCGGCCAAGCCGCTGGTCAACGACAGCGATGAAACCGCTGCCGGCGTGGGCGGCACCAGTGATCCGCTGAAAAGCATCGCCGATGACATCAGTGCCGCGTTTGGCGACCTGATCAGCTCCAACCAGATGACCGTGCGCGGCAATGAGTTGTGGGTGGAGATCGAGCTCAATTCCAGCCTGCTGTTCGCCAGTGCCGATGCATTGCCCAGCGACCAGGCGTTCACCATCATCGATAAGGTGGCGGCGATCCTCAAACCGTTTGAAAACCCGATCCACGTTGAAGGCTTTACCGACAATGTGCCGATCAGTACCGCGCAGTACCCGACCAACTGGGAGCTGTCATCGGCCCGTGCCGCGAGCATCGTGCGCATGCTCGCGATGCAGGGCGTGAATCCTGGGCGCCTGGCGTCGGTGGGGTATGGCGAGTTCCAGCCGGTGGCCAATAACGCCACGCTCGAAGGCCGCGCACGCAATCGTCGGGTGGTGCTGGTGGTGTCCCGAAACCTGGAGGTGCGCCGTAGCCTGACCGGCACCGGTACCGCCAATGCAACACCGGATGCGGCCTTGAAGCGCGCTGGCACACAAACTGCACCGGCCCCTGCAAAGCCGCCGGTTCAGCAGAGTGCCGTCAATTCTCCGTCGCCGGCTCAATAACCTTATGCAATGTCTCGGTCGCGCGTGTGCCCACCGGGAGGAACCATCCGAATGAGAGTCTGGGCAGTTGCCAATCAAAAAGGTGGAGTCGGCAAGACCACCACCTCCATCGCTTTAGCCGGCTTGCTGGCCGAGGCGGGCAAGCGTGTGGTCGTGGTCGACCTCGACCCCCACGGCTCGATGACCAGCTATTTCGGCTACGACCCGGATGCGCTGGAGCACAGCAACTACGACCTGTTCCTGCACAAAGGCAACGTACCGACCGACCTGCCCGGGCAATTGCTGCTGCCCACCAGTAACGAAAGCATTTCCCTGCTGCCGTCGAGTACCGCGCTGGCCACCCTGGAGCGCCAGTCGCCGGGGCAGAGCGGCCTGGGCCTGGTGATCGCCAAGACCTTGGCGCAACTGTGGCAGGACTTCGACTACGCGATCATCGACAGCCCGCCGTTGCTCGGCGTGCTGATGGTCAACGCTTTGGCGGCCAGCCAGCAACTGGTGATCCCGGTGCAGACCGAGCACCTGGCGGTCAAGGGCCTGGAGCGCATGGTCAGCACCCTGGCGATGATCAACCGTTCGCGCAAACAGGCGCTGCCCTACAGCATCGTGCCCACCCTGTTCGACCGCCGCACCCAGGCGTCCCTGGGCACCTTGCGCGTCCTGCGCGATGCCTACCCGGAGACCATCTGGAACGGCTACATTCCGGTGGACACCCGCCTGCGTGATGCCAGCCGTGCCGGGCTCACGCCGTCGCAGTTCGACGGCAAAAGCCGTGGCGTGCTGGCCTACCGGGCGTTGCTCAAGCACCTGCTGTCCCAGCAGCTTGTGGCGCAGGTGGCCTGATGATGAACCGTCCCGTCGAACTCAAGGTCAAGACCCGCCCGCAACTGGCACTGGAATCCTACCTGGATGCCTTGCTGCAGGACGCGACCGCGGAAGAATTACAGGAGCCTATCCTGGTGCTGGAGCCGGCGGTCGAAGTGCCGTCCTCGAGCAGCCTGGATGAGTTCCAGTTGGCTGTATTGGAAGAGCAGGCCCGCGATGCACTCGTCGTCCCGGTCAGTGTCCCGGTGGTCGCGCCCGTCGTGCCCGTGGTGGTCGAGCCGGTCGTGGAAGTGCACCTGCCACCGAGCATCACGCCACCGCCGGTGAGCGGCGATGATCGGCCGGCCTGGGCGGCCGAGCCATTTGAATGTTTGCTGTTCGACGTCGCCGGGTTGACCCTGGCGGTGCCGTTGGTGTGCCTGGGCTCGATCTACTCGTTGGAAGGCCAGGAATTGACGCCATTGTTCGGGCAGCCGGAATGGTTCCTGGGCATCCTGCCGAGCCAGGCCGGTAACCTCAAGGTGCTGGACACCGCGCGCTGGGTGATGCCCGACCGCTACCGCGATGACTTCCGCCAAGGCTTGCAATACGTGATCTCGGTGCAGGGCTACGAATGGGGGCTGGCGGTGCATCAAGTCAGCCGCTCGCTGCGCCTGGACCCGAATGAAATCAAATGGCGCAGCCACCGGGGCCAGCGGCCCTGGCTGGCCGGCACCGTGATCGAACACATGTGCGCGTTGCTGGACGTTGCCGAACTGGCCGAGTTGATCGCCAGCGGTGCCGTTAAGGCGATGCCGGTGAACAAACGCAGTTGATTGGACAATAAGGGCCGCGCGAGCGTGCGGCCAAAAGAAGTACACACGCCGCCTACATCGGCATTTGAAGGGGTCAGAGATATGAACAAGTCAGCGTCCGCACAAGGTTTGGATGATCCGATCCTGCAATGGGTTACCTTCAAACTGGACAACGAAACCTACGGTATTAACGTGATGCGCGTGCAGGAAGTGCTGCGCTACACCGAGATCGCTCCGGTTCCCGGTGCGCCAAGCTATGTGCTGGGCATCATCAACCTGCGCGGCAACGTGGTGACGGTGATCGACACCCGCCAGCGTTTTGGCCTGGACACGGTCGAAGTCAGTGACAACACGCGTATCGTCATCATCGAAGCCGACAAGCAAGTGGTCGGGATCATGGTCGACAGCGTCGCGGAAGTGGTCTACCTGCGCCAATCGGAAGTGGAAACCGCGCCGAACGTGGGCAACGAGGAATCGGCCAAGTTCATCCAGGGCGTGTGCAACAAGAACAACGAACTGTTGATTCTGGTTGAGCTGGACAAAATGATGAGCGAAGAAGAATGGTCGGAACTGGAGAGCATCTGATTGTTCCTTGAGGTCGCGGTGATTGTCCTGGCCCTGTTGTGGGCCGGGACCCTGGGTTTTCTGCTGCGCTACATACGCCAGCAGCGCGAATTGGCGATGCAGCAGGCCGAGCGCGATGCGGTGCGTGATCGACGGGTGCTGGAGCTGGTCAAGCGGGTCGATCACTTCCAGCAGAGTGCGGTAAAGGTCGGGGACGAGGTGCATGAACTGCGCGCCATTCTCGCGCCGTTGCCGGACAAGCTGGCGCAGATCGAGCAGCGTGACCCTTCCAGCCTGTCATTTGCCCAGGCGGCGAAGCTGGTGGGCATGGGTGCTACCGTGGATGAACTGACCCAGTCGTGTGGCTTGACCCAGGCTGAGGCGCAGTTGATGAGTAAATTACACAAAAGCTGATTGCGCTGTGTAAATCCTGAAAAACCTCTGTATGCCTTGAGCTAGAGCCTTCAGTCTTGAGGCTCAAGGGTGTCGGGTGTGGCCGATTGTGTCGAATGTGTCACATTGCCATGCTTTTCCATGGCACTTTTACGTCTTTGTGATGACCAACCTGCGCATGTAGGAAGTTTCATTCACAAGGATGCGAAATGCCTGTCGACGCTCTCTCTCGAACAAAACCCTCTGTTTTGCTGCAGTCTTGCGTCGCCGCCTGCTCCTTTGTTGGTTTTTTTACCAGTGTTGCGGTGCTGGCGGCTGAGCCCCAGGCGCCTGCGCAACAATTGCTGTTGCAGCAACAACGTGAGCGCGCCCAGCGCGAGCAGTTGGAGCCGTCTCCCGACGTACGCCTGCAAGCGCCACAAGACAACGCCGGTGGCCTGCGGTTGCCGCGTAATGAAACGCCCTGCTTCAAGATCGACCGCGTGGTGCTCACTGGCGACCAGTCCGAGGATTTCCAGTGGGCCCTGCGTGCCGCCAACCCGGCCGATGATCCTGTGCAAGGACGTTGCGTCGGTGCCGGCGGCATCAACCTGACGATGAAGCGCATCCAGAACGCGATTATCGCCAAGGGCTTCATCACCACCCGCGTACTCGCCCAAGCCCAGGACCTGAACCAAGGTACCCTGTCGCTGGTGCTGGTGCCGGGCCGGATCAAGCACATCCGTTTTGCCGAAGGCACCTCCGCACGCGCCCACTATTGGAACGCCATGCCCGCGTCCGCCGGCGACGTGCTCAACCTGCGCGATATCGAACAGGCGCTGGAGAACTTCAAGCGCGTGCCCACCGCCGAAGCGGATGTGCAGATCACCCCGGCCGAGGGCAACGACGCGCAGCCTGGAGAAAGCGACGTGGTCATCGCCTGGAAGCAGGCCATACCGGTGCGGGTCAGCTTGTCGGTGGACGACTCCGGCAGCAAGCAGACCGGCAAGTACCAGGGTAACGTCGCCTTGTCACTGGACAACCTCGCCACCCTCAACGACCTGTTCTACATCAGCTTCAACCACGACCTGGGCGGCGGCCAGAGTGGCGACCGCGGTTCCAAGGGCCACACCGTGCATTACTCGGTGCCCTACGACTATTGGCAACTGAGCCTGACCTCCAGCGAGTACGACTACCACCAGACGATTGCCGGGGTTAACCAAGCGTATTCCTACAGTGGCCGCAGCCGTACCAACGAAATCCAGCTGTCGCGGGTGATCTATCGCGATGCGGTGCGCAAGACCACCGTGTCTGTCGGCGGCTGGAGCCGCACCTCCAGCAACTATATCGAAGACACCGAAATTGAACTGCAGCGCCGGCGCATGGCGGGCTGGATGGCCGGGATCAACCACCGTGAGTTCATCGGTGCCAGCACCCTCGACCTCGGCGTCGGCTATCGCCGGGGCACCGGTGCCCGTGACGCGTTGCGCGCGCCCGAGGAAGAGAACGGCGAAGGCACCTCGCGCTCGCAGGTGATTTCCGCCAACGCGCAACTGCAACTGCCGTTCACCCTGGGCGAGCAGCGGCTGCGCTACATCGCCGGCTGGCGCGGACAGTGGAACCGCACGCCGCTGATCCCGCAGGATCGTTTTTCGATTGGCGGGCGCTACACCGTGCGTGGCTTCGACGGCGAGCAGATCCTGTCCGCCGAGCGCGGCTGGACGTTCAGCAACGACCTGGGCCTGAGCCTGGCCAATACCGGTCAGGAGCTGTACCTGGGCGTGGACTACGGCGAAGTCGGCGGCCACTCCACCCAGTACCTCTCGGGGCGACGCCTGGCCGGTGCGGTGGTGGGCCTGCGCGGCGGCTACAAGCAGTTTTCCTACGACCTCTACACCGGCAAACCCCTGGAAAAACCCAAGGGGTTCCAGACCGCCGACGTGACCAGTGGCTTCAGCGCCAACTGGTCATTTTGAAGGAGACCACCATGCGCTACGACACCCTGCACGTGCTGGCCCCCGAACGGGCCGACAGCCCCATCGACGAAGCCCAGGTCCTGGGCTCGGCGGTCTGGCTGTGGATGCACTCGACCGCGCACCGGGATGCGCCGTTGCACAGCCTGTCGACCCTGTTGCTGCCCGCCATCAAGCTGCGCCAGTTCATTTTGATCAGTGAAGACGGGCGCCCGGTATTTTTCCTGTCGTGGCTGAACCTCAGTGCCGAAGCCGAGGCGCGTTATTTGCGCGAGCCGGCGGTGTGCCTGCCGCCGGAGGACTGGAGCAGCGGCGAACGCACCTGGGTCAGCGACTGGGTCGCGCCGTTTGGCCACACCCCGCGTGTCATGAGCTTGTTACGTCGGCGCCTGTGGCCCAATCGCATCTGCCGTTCGCTGTACCACCGAGGCGATGAGCGCGGTTTACGCGTGATGAATTTCCAGGGGATCGCCGTCCTGGACCTGGAGGCGAAAGCCTGGTTTGCCACTCACCCGTTACCCAGCGACGCGCTCTGATCAGCCACCGCGCAAAGGACTTGCATGAATAAGCATCTATTTCGAATTGTATTCAACAAGGCTCGCGGCCTGCTGATGGTGGTGGCCGAGAACGTCAAGAGTGCGTGCAAGGCACCCGGCACCACGAGCGCCGTGTCCCGGGCCGGTACCGCCGTGGTGACCCTCACACCGCTGCGGTTTGCGCTGATGGTGGGGATGGGCTGGGTCGCTCTGGTGATGCCGGCGCAGGCCCAGGTGGTGGTCGACGGTTCTGCGCCGGCCGGTCAACGCCCGACGATTGGCGCCGCCGGCAACGGCGCGCCTGTGGTGGACATCACCACGCCGAGCGGGGCGGGGGTGTCGCGCAATACCTATACGCAGTTCGATGTGGACAAGCGCGGCGTGATCCTCAACAACGGCGTGACCAACAGCCAGACCCAACTGGGCGGTTGGATCGAAGGCAACCGCGCGCTGGCCAACGGCAGTGCACGGGTGATCCTCAACGAGGTCAACTCCAGCAACCCCAGCCAATTGCGCGGGTTTGTCGAAGTGGCAGGCTCCAAGGCCCAGGTGGTCATCGCCAACCCGTCCGGGATTGCCTGCGACGGTTGCGGCTTTATCAACGCCGACCGGGCGACACTGACCACGGGCCGCGCGCAGTTCGAGAACGGCCTGATCAGCGGCTATCAAGTCTCCGGGGGCAAGGTCAGCATCGGCGGCGATGGCATGGACAGTACTCGGGCCGACTACACCGAGATCATCGCGCGCACGGTTGAAGTCAACGCGGGGATCTGGGCGAAGGACTTGAGCATCAAGGCAGGGGCCACGGATAAAACCCAGGCCGACGCCCCCGCAGTCGCCATCGATGTGGCGCAGTTGGGCGGCATGTATGCCGGCAAGATCACCCTGGTGGGCAACGGCGCCGGCGTCGGCGTGCGTAACGCCGGGCAGATCGGCGCCAGTGCCGGCGAGGTGGTGATTGGCAGTGACGGCCGCATCGAAAACAGCGGCCGGATCAGCAGCGCCACCCAACTGACCGCCCAGGCGGACAAGAGCATCGACAACAGCGGTACGCTGTTTGCCCAGGGCGACCTGGCACTGAGTGCTGCCGGGGATATCGACAACAAGGGTATTGTGTCCGCCCAAGGCAATGCGCGCCTGACCACCACCGGCGCGCAGTCGGCGATTCGCAGCCAGGCCGGTTCCGCACTGGCCGCCGGCGTCGACAGCAGCGGCAAGTTGGGCAGCAGCGGCTCGCTGACCCTGACGTCTGCCGGCACCTTGACGGCCAAGGGGCAGAACCTTGCGGCACAACACTTGAGCGCCACCGCCGCAACGGTCGACCTCAGTGACAGCCAGACCTCGGCCCAGAGCGTGGCGTTGACCAGCACCGCCGGCAACCTCGATGTGCGCCGCAGCCGCGTCACCGCCGGCCAGGGCCTGACCGCCGACGCCAAGCAAACCTTGCTCAGCGATGCCGCGCAGGTGGGCGCGGCGCAGATCACCGCCACGGCGCTGGACCTGTCCAACGTCGGCGGCAAATGGGTGCAGACCGGCAGCGCCGGCATGCGCATGACCGTCACGCACAGTCTCGACAACAGCCGTGGCACCCTCGCCAGTGGTGGCCGCCTCGACGTCAGTGCCGACACCCTGGGCAACCAGCATGGCCTGGTGCAATCCGGCGGGCTCGGCGACTTGCATGTTACGGCTCGCGAGCACCTGGACAACCAGCAGGGCAAGCTGGTCACGGCTGCGCAACTGTTCCTCGACGGCGGCAGCCTCGATAACCGTAACGGCCAGATCACCGCCGGCGGTGCACTGGACGTCGACGCCGGGCAGTTGAATAACGCCCAGGGCACGGTCGCGGCGACACAGACGCTGACGGTCAATGCCGACAGCATCCTCAACCAGGGCGGCACCCTCGGTTCGGTTGCCGCCGACCTGATCCTCAACAGTCGCGGGCAACAGCTCGACAATCAGGGCGGCCGCCTTGAGGCCGCCAAAGCCTTGACCGTCAACGCCCAGGGTTTGAACAACCAGAGCGGCGTGGTGACCGGCGCGCAGTTGCTGATCGACACCCACGGCCAGCAGTTGGATAACGGCCAGGGCATGCTCAATGCCAGCGATACGCTGACGGTCGACAGTGGCGTGCTGAACAATGACGGCGGCACCGTGCAGGCGAAGTCGGCGCTGACCCTGGACACCCATGGCCAGTTGCTGAGCAATCGTAATTCCGGCACCCGCGGCGGCATTCTTGGCCAGGCTGCGGTGACGGTGCGCGCCGGTCAATTGCTCAACGACCAGGGCTTTATCGGCAGTGCCAAGACCCTGCAAGTCAATGCTCTGCAGGTGAGTAACCAGGCGGGCCTGTTGCGTGCCGACGGCCATCTGGCGCTTACGGCTGCGCGTGTCGATAACAGCTCGACCCAGGGCGCCAACCAAGGCGTCAAGGGGCAGTCGGTGGCCATCGACGCTGATGACGTGACCAACCGCGGCGGCTCGATCGTCTCCGATGCGGCACTGAGTATCACAGGCAGCGGCACCCTGGATAACGAGCAAGGCATTGTTTCCGCCGGCAGCGTGCTGGCCGTGGCCGACCGTGACCTGGCACAGAAGCGCCAGGCAGTGAGTAACGTGGCGGGCACGCTGATTGCCGGGCAATCCCTGCTGCTCGACAGTGCCCGTTACAGCGGCAGTGGCAAGGCCTTGAGCCTGGGCGACCTGACGTTTCGGCTGACCAATGACTTCGTCAACAGCGGCCTGTTCCAGGCCAACGGCGGCCTGACAGTAGAGACCGGCGGGCGCTTGACCAACCAAGGCAGCTTCCAGGCCGGTAATCTTCTGCGCCTGAACGTCAACGCCCTCGACAACGCCGCCAGCGGTTTGATCAGCGCGCGCCAGGTCGAGGTCAATGCGGGCAGCCAACTGGATAACCGTGGCTTGATCGACGCTGAGGTCACGCGGATCAACACCGCGACGCTGAACAACCTGGGCACCGGGCGTATTTACGGCGATCACCTGTCCATCGCCGCCGCGACCCTGAACAACACCCTCGAAGGCGGTGTCGCCGCGACGGTTGCAGCGCGCAACCGCCTGGATATTGCCAGCCAGGTAGTGAACAACCGCGAGCACGGGCTGATCTTCAGTGCCGGCGATTTAGCGATTGGGGCGACCCTGGATACCAACGGCAATGCCAGCGGCCAGGCGCAGGAATTGAATAACGCCAGTGCAACCGTCGAGGCGCTGGGCAGCCTGAATGTGAACGCCAGGGTTATCCGCAACACCAACGAGCACTTTGCTACCGAGCAGGTGGTGGCGTCCCGTGATGTGCTGCAGGAGTTCCAGCTGTCTGGCTCGACCAATCGCTATACGCCGGAGCAGGTCTCGACCTACAACAATGAGGTCCTGCACCTGGTCACTCCGGAGGGCTATGACGATCGCTGGAACCGCTACGACTACACCCGTGAGGTGACTGAAACGCGGATTACCCAATCCGACCCCGGACAACTACTGGCGGGCGGCAACCTCACCCTGATCGCCGACCAGGTAATCAACGACAAGAGCCGGATCATTGCTGGTCAGGCCCTCAACGCCAATGTCGGCAGCGTGATCAATACCGAGGTGGATGGCCAACGCATCACCACCGATAAAGGCACGCTGAGTAATTTCTATCGCATCCAGCGCAAGGGCCGCGACCGTCAGGGCCGCAGCGTCACCACCTATACGCCGGCACCGTTGATTCAGCAGATCAAGCTGACACCGACCATGTTTACCGAGTACGCGGCCATCAATGGCACCGGTACGCAGGTCGGCGCGCTGGTGTTGGCCAAGGTCGCGGATAACACCGCCGGCACCGGCGATCTCTCGGGTGTCGGCAGAACCTACGCCGTCAGCCCGATCAGCCAGGTCGAAGCACTGACCAAGCAGAATGCCGCTGGCGCGGTGGAGCAGATCCGGACCGGTGGCTTCAACCCGGACCTGCCCAACAGCAGCCTGTTCCACACCAACCCCGGCAGCACCGCCGGCTACCTGGTGGAGACCGACCCGCGTTTTGCCAACTACCGTCAGTGGTTGTCGTCGGACTATATGCTGCAACGCCTGAACCTTGACCCGGCGGCGACCCAGCAACGTCTGGGTGATGGCTTCTACGAGCAGAAGCTGATCCGCGAGCAGGTGGCACAACTTACCGGGCGGCGGTTTGTCGACGGCTACGCCAGTGACGAAGAGCAGTATCGCGGCATGATCGACAGTGCCGTGACCCTGGCCGATCAGTGGAAGTTGATCCCAGGTGTGGCGCTGACCGCCGAGCAAATGGCGCAGCTGACCAGCGACATCGTCTGGCTGGTGGCCAAGGACGTCACCCTGGCCAGTGGCGAAGTCCGCCAGGTGCTGGTGCCGCAGGTGTATGTGCGGGTCCGTGAGGGCGACATGGATGGCTCCGGTGCCTTGATGGCCGGACGCACGTTGAACCTCGACGTGCGCGGTGACCTGGTCAACGCCGGTAGCCTGTCCGGGCGCGATGGCGTCAACATCAGCGTGCAGAACCTCAATAACCTCGGCGGCCGGATCCAGGGCAACGAGGTGGCGCTCAGTGCCAGCCAGGATATCAACAATATCGGTGGCCTGATCAGCGCCAACAACCGCTTGTCCCTGAGTGCCGGCAATGACCTGAATGTGCGTTCGACCACCACCGACAGCCAGAGCGATCAGGGCACCCGCACCGGTCTGTCGCGCGTGGCCGGGCTCTATGTCTCGGCCCCTGCCGCCAACCTGATTGCCACCGCCGGCAACAACATCAACCTGCAAGGTGCTGAGGTCAAAAACACAGGCGCGGGCGGCAAGACCGCGCTGGTGGCGGGTAACGACATCACCTTGAGCACCGTGAGTGAGTCCTATACCCAGGCTAACGAGTGGGACGGGAGCAATTGGCGCAAGGAAGCCGGGCGCAATGAAGTCGGCAGCGCCGTGCAAGGCGCCGGCGATATTCGCCTGGGGGCCGGGCGTGACGTGAATGTGCGCGGCGCGCAAGTCGGCAGTGATGCCGGCGCCGTGGTCGTCAGCGCCGCGCGGGACATTAACGTAGAGGCCGGCGAGCGCTTCAACAGCGCCGATGAAGCGCACAAGGTTACCGGCAGCAACGGCATGTTCTCGAAAAAGACCATCACCACCCGCGATACGGTGAGCCAGACCAGCGCACAGGCGGCGACACTGAGTGGTGAACAGACGGTGCTGCAAGCCGGCAACAACATCGCGATCACCGGCAGCAATGTGGTCTCGACCTCGGGGACGCTGCTTTCGGCAGGCAATGACATCAAGGTGCAAGCCGCCACCGAGCACCTCAGCGAAGAACACAGCAAGGACGTGAAAACCAGCGGCATGTTCAGCGGCGGCGCCATTGCCGTCACCATCGGCTCGCAGCGCCAGACCAATGAGGAGCGTTCGCGCCAGAGCACGGCGGCGGCCAGTAATATCGGCGCCACTGACGGCAATGTGCTGGTCAGTGCGGGCGGCGAGTACCGCCAGGTGGGCAGTAACGTCAATGCGCCCAAGGGGGATGTGTCGATCGACGCGTCCGAGGTCAACATCCTCGAAGCGCGCAACCTCAGCTCGATGCAGACAGAGCAGCGCTTCAAGCAGACGGGCGTCAGCCTGACCCTGACCAACCCGATCGTGAATGCGGTGCAGACCGGCCAGCGCATGAACAAGGCCGCCGAACGTACCGACGACAAACGCATGAAAACCCTGGCGGCGTTGAATACCGCTTGGGCGGCCAGCGATGCCTATACCCAGGTGGCGGCTGATCCGGCCGCCATGGGCGGGATCAACCTGAGTATTTCCCTGGGCACCAACCAGAGTTCGAGCAAGAGCGAACAAAATGGCAGCACCGCGGCCGGCTCGACCGTTGCGGCGGGTGGGGATGTGTCGATTGTGTCCAGTGGCGGCACGCGCAACAACGACCTGACGGTGCAGGGTAGCCAGATCACGGCGGGCAACGATGCGTTGTTGAAAGCCGACGGCAATATCCTGCTGGTGGGCGCGCAGAACACCATGGAGCAGCACAGCACCAACAAAAGCATCAGCGGCAGCATTGGCATCGGCATCTCCTTTGGCGGCGAGAAAAATGGCCTGAGCTTCAATGCCTCGGCGTCCCAGAGCCGTGGCAATGCCGATGGCAATGACCTGGTCTGGAGCAACACCCACCTGACGGCGGGTAACCAGGTCAGCCTGATTTCCGGCAAGGACACCACGATTCGCGGCGCAGTGGTGTCGGGTGACAAGGTCAAGGCTGACGTCGGCGGCGACTTGAATGTCGAGAGTCTGCAAGACACCAGCACCTTTGCGTCCCAGCAGAAAAGCATGAGCGCCGGTATCAGCATCTGCATCCCGCCGGTCTGCGCCGGTGCCGCTACGGCGAGCTTCAGCTCGACTAACACTAAGCAGAAGTCCAACTTCGCCAGCGTGATCGAGCAATCGGGCATCCGCGCCGGCGACGGTGGTTTCGACATCAACGTGCGCGGCAATACCGACCTCAAGGGTGGCGTGATCGCCAGTTCCGACAAGGCCATCGCCGACGGCAAGAACAGCCTGACCACCGGTACGCTGACCGTGTCCGACATCCACAACTTTTCCGAAGCCAGCGCCAAGACGTCAGGGGTCGACCTGAGTTCGGACATGCTCGACGGCAAACTGGGCACGGCCAAGGCGCTGCTCGCCAACAGCCTCAACAATGGCTCGGATTCCGACTCCGAATCCAGCGACACCCGCAGCGCGATCAGCGCCGGTACCCTGGTGATCACCAACGCCGAGCGCCAGCGCGTGGTCGGCGGCATGACCGTCGACCAGACAATTGCCAACCTGAACCGCAACACCGAAGCCGCCCATGCCGCCGTGGAGCGCCTGGATGTGGCGGAAATGGGGCGCAAGGTCGAGGCCGAGCAGGAGATCAAGCGTGAGTTCTATCATCAGGTCTCGTTGTTGGCGGATGAGGCGTATCGCAAGATCTTTATCGAGAAGGCGCGGGTGTATGAGGTCTTGAAGGACAAGGATGGCAAGGCGTTGATTGATAAAGACGGCAAGGTTGAACGTCGCGAGTTGAGCGACGAAGAGAAACAGCATCTCAAGAAAGGGCCAGACGGCAAGGTGCATATCGCTAACAACGGCATTTTCAACGACATCGATGGTGCCGCTAAATATGCTAACCAGCACAGCACCGCCGATACCGGGCCGCAATATTTGATCCACTTTGAGAAAGCCAACAATTTCACGTCCGAGCTGATGATCGCGGCGTATCAGAAAAACCTTGAAAATGACTTCTGGGGTTTATCCAATGCCACCGTGCAAACCAAGGACTACATGGTCCAGTTCGGTCAGAGCGGGTTGCATATCGACGGGCACAGCCGGGGCACGCTGACCACCGGCAGTGCGATGGAATCATTGGCCCGTGATCCGGCCAACGCTGGCGTTCTGGGTCAGACGTCGATGAACTTCTTTGGTGCAGCCTACGGGGTGCAAAAGGCTGACTCGCTGTTGGGGATATTGCAGAACCGCTCAACGTTCAGTTCTGAGGAGCAACGCGAGGCGATGGCGCTGCAGTACCAGAATCATAATTTCGACCCCGTTGCGCGAACACCCGGCGTAGGGTTTAACGCTGGCACAGGCGGTACGATCCCGGAGGGAAGCGTTCGTGTATGGGAGTGGCTGAAGGTGCTGGGCGGCGAAAACACCGTGCACAACTGCTATGGCGATGGCGGACCAGCCTGCCAGCCTTTCTGGCGGGATTCACCCGACGGTGTCTCACACTTTGTTCGAGTTAAACCATGAGGAAGAACGCCATGTTCAGTCGGTGTCTGCTGTTAAGTTTTTGCGCGGTGTTAACGACCGGCTGCACGGGCAGGGGCTTTCAACCTCCGCCGCCTGATTTTACCTATTGGCAAAAGAGCGGGGTGTCGGTTGAAGGCGTCAAGAGCAGCATGCTCGCGTGCGGGTACGCCAATGTGGCGGGCACGGGCGGCGGCTCAATCGATGAGAAACTGAAGCACTTCTATTGCATGAAGGACGCTGGCTTTACCCGCAAGGATAATCTGGACTTGTGCAAGCTTGGCCGCATTGGCGAATCTCCAGTGTGCGAAGGCCGTCGCTGATCCATCACTAAAAGGAAGCAAGGCATGAACGATCTACGCAATGGACTGTACGGCGTCGCGCTGGCATTGGCGGTGGCAGGGCTGGGCGGTTGCGCCTCGTCGATGACGGTCACCGGCGAGCCGGGGGTGAAGATGGGCCAGAGCTACGCCCAGGTGCTCGCGGTGGTCAGCCGCAACAACGCTGTGACCAAGCAGGTCGATGGCCAAGGCTTCCGGGCTGAGGGTTATTCGCCGATGTTCAAGGACTGCCGGATCAAGTACTTCATCTTCCAGGGCGCCGATGGCTTGCAGCAGGTGAAGTACGAGCCGGCGCCAGAGCTGTCGGTCAACCAGAATTGCCGTCAGCCGTAAGCGGCCCTTTATTCCTCTGCGAGTTGACTGCTGATGAGCCTTTTACGTGTGGTTCCCGTGGCGTTGCTGGTACTGCTGACCGGCTGCGGCCAGGTGGCGAATATCCGCTCCCTGTCCACCGGCTACGTTGCACCGCAGACCGGCGAGACCGCCCGCGTGCGGTTGATCACCGATGGTCTGGTGCGCGCGGTGCCGGGGCGTGACTGCCTGGACTGGAACGTGCCGGGCGCCGGGGTGATGGCGTCGACGAAAGCGGGCTTCCCCGATCACAACGGTGAAAGCCTGGGCATGCCTGGGCCGATTTATTCGTGGGCGGCTGCGGTGTCGTCGGAATTGGTGGTGCCGGCGAACACGCCGATCGCCTTTCATTACCTGGGGCAATTGCAGTATTCCCGGCAATGCTCCGCCAGCATGGCCTTCGTGCCTCGGCCCGGGGTGGATTACATGGTGCAGGCGTCCATGTATGCCAATTGTTCGATCCAGTTGCATGAACTGCCGGCGGGCGCCAAGCAATGGGTCGCTGTGGAGCCTGCGTCCAAGGGCAAGCTATCGATGTGCAACGCGATGGATAACCTCTAATCAGTCGCTGGATTAATTTTCAATATTCATGGCTTTTTTTCGGTTGCCCAAGGTCCACATCCTTCAGCACCTTTGAATCCAGGAGTAAGCCACCCATGACCACCCCCAAGGCACTGTTGATCCTCCACGGCAAGCAGGCCCTCAACGAGGACGTGCGCAGCGCCGTGCTGGCCCGGCGCAGGCAGGGTGGGGAGTTGGCGGTACGGGTGACCTGGGAGGGCGGTGACGCGAAGCGCCTGGTCAAGGAGGCCTTGGAGGGCGGCTACACCCACATCATTGCCGGCGGCGGCGATGGCACCTTGCGCGATGTGGCCGAGGCCATGGCGCAGGCCAAGGGTGAGGCCAGCCTGGTGCTGATGCCTCTGGGGACCGCCAACGATTTCGCCAAGGCTGCCGGCGTGCCATTGGAGCCCGCCCAGGCCCTGGCGTTGCTGGATGTGCCGCCCCGTGCGATCGACCTCGGCCAGGTCGGCGGGCAAATCTTCCTGAATATGGCCACCGGCGGCTTCGGCAGCCAGGTCACCGCCAATACCTCCGAAGACCTGAAGAAAGTCCTGGGTGGCGCCGCCTACCTGTTCACCGGCCTGACGCGCTTCAGCGAGTTGAAGGCCGCCTATGCCGAGCTGGATGGGCCGGATTTCCACTGGAAGGGCGAGCTGCTCGCCCTGGGCATCGGCAACGGTCGCCAGGCGGGCGGTGGGCATGTGCTGTGCCCTGGCGCATTGGCCGACGATGGCTTGCTCGACATCAGTATCCTGCCGGCGCCCCAGGAAGTGGTGGGCACCTTGCGCGAGCTGATGGGTAACGGTTGGGAGCTGGACGCGATGTTCGTGCGGGCACGCCTGCCGTGGGTCAACATCAAGGTCGCGCAGGGCTTGTACATCAACCTCGATGGCGAGCCGCTGGAAGGTGACGACCTGCACTTCGAGGCCTTGCCCAAGGCCCTGCGCGTGCATCTGCCGGTGGGTTCGCCCCTAGTCGTCCAGGCTGATGATCTGCTCGCGCACGGCAAATAACACCAGGCCCGCCACATCGAATATCTGCAGGCGCTTCATGATTTGCGAGCGGTGGGCTTCTACGGTCTTGATGCTCAGGCCCAGGCCGTGGGCGATCTCGCGGGTGGATTTGCCGCGCACGATCAGGCGCAGGATTTCCAGTTGGCGGGCCGTGAGGTTATGGCTGTGGCGTGCGGGCGTGGCGGGTTCCTGGCTGCGTACCAGCGCCTGGTTGATCACGGTATGGGCGATCGCCGGGCTCAGGTAGCGCTCGTTGTTGCGCAAGGCCAGCAATGCGTGTTCCAGCTCGTTGGCAGTGGTGTCCTTGAGCAGGTAGCCGTGGGCGCCTGCCTCCAGCGCGCACATGATCAGCTCCGGGTCGGTGTGCATCGACAGGATCAGCACCTTGCTCTTGGGGTGCGCACGCTTGAGTTGCTGTAGCGCATCGAGGCCGCTGGTGTGCTTCATGGACAGGTCCAACAGCACGATATCCGGCAGCAAGGTATTGAACTGCTCCAGCAACTGCGCGCCATCGCTGGCTTCGCCGATCACTGTGTAGCCGGGAATATCCTGGATCAGCGCACGTACGCCGGCCCTGATCAGTGCATGGTCATCCACCAGGAGTAATGTGCAGGTCACTCGATAACCTTAGGGGCGCTGGCCCGTTCGAGAGTGCGGGGTGCCCAGGGGAAAAGCGCGTCGATCCGTGTGCCGTGGCCTGGTTGGCTGCTGACGGACAATGAACCGCCAAGCTGGTCAATGCGCTCGGACATGCCAGCCATGCCCCGTTGACCTTCCAGGCCGGGGTTGATGGCGGGCGAAAAGCCCTGGCCGTCATCACAGATGGTCAACGACAGGCCTTCGGGCAGGCGTTGCAGGCGCACCAGCAGATTGCGCGCCTGGGCGTGGCGCAGCATGTTGGTCACGGCTTCCTGGGTAATGCGAAAGGCCGCCACGGCCATTTCTTCAGGGATGCCGGTCAGTCGTTGCTGGCATTCGAGGCTCCAGTGCACCGGGGTGTTTTCCAGGGTCTTGAGCAGGTGCGCGCGCAGGCTGGCTTCCAGGCCCAGGCTGGCGAGCTGCCGGGGGTTGAGGATGGCGGATACATCGCGCACCTTGGCCAGGGTCTCGTTCAAGGTGTTGCACAGCACGGTGCACTGGCTTTGCAGCTCCTCCGGCAGACGGCGCTTGAGCCATTCGCTTTGCAGCTTGGCGGCGGTCAGCAACTGACCGATATCGTCATGCAGTTCACGGCTGAGGCGATGACGTTCGTTTTCCTGCACTTGCAACAGGCGATCGGCCAACTCCTGGGGCTGGAACTTGATGGATTTACGCGAGCGCCACTGTTGCAGGCCAACCACCACCAAGATGGCCAGGTTGAGCAGCAGCACCAGCAGTGGCAGCGGCGCGGAGCGGCTGTAGGCCCACAGGCTCAGCAGCAGCGAGCCGAGGCACAGGGCGAGGATCAAACGGCGTGCGTTACTGCGGGACGCGGACCTTGCGATGAATGTCTTGAGGCTGGCATGCATAGCGGATGGAGCCAATGAAGGTTCGCTGCGGGAAGACCGGTCGCGGCTGACCGGGCTCTGTTTGGAATACGTTCTTGAATCGTTCTCAAGCAGGCTGAAGTTGAGTCACTTCAAGCGGGGGCATAGTACCACCACTCTTACCGTTGGTCGCCAGGTGCCGTGCCTGGCGGCCTATTTAAACGCGCAAGAACGCGGGGAATGATAATCCCGGCGTTAATGAAGTGAGGTTGTATTATTTCAAAGGGTTTGTATCGTTAATAGCTAAATGATGTTAAATCGCCATTTTGCTCCAGCGAGTTAGTTGGCGCTGTCGTTTTGAGATAACCCCGTGCTTGAATGCGACCTGAGAGCGCCTCAAGACAAATGATGCATACGTTGTTGCGGATTGTAACTGAAACCCTTTTGCGGAATTTGCAGGGTGACTGTGTCAATCAACTTGGTCTGTTCTTCTTCATCCAGGGTCAGTTGGCCTGTTTTTGCATCGATCAATTCCAGCTGCCAGGCCAGCAATGTCAGGCAGTCATGCAGGGCCCCCAGGGCTTGATCATGTAACTGCAAAGGGTTTTCGGCGTTGGCGATCACGTCCTGGATATGCCGCGAGAACTCGCTGATCGCTTGCAGGGCCAGGCAATCGGCCTTTTCGGCGAGCTTGATCAGGCTGATTTTCATGCAGTCGATGGCGTCACTGTCGTTGCGAATCAGATGCAGATGGCTCAGGCATTCTTCCGACTTGGCCAGCAGCTTTTCAGCCTCGCGCAGGAACTCAGGAAGTGCAAGTTGCCACTCGTTACCGTCGTTCATCATGCAAGTCTCCACAACATAAGGTCGGGTGATGAGAGGTCGCACCGGGTGAATGGCGTAAAACTACCGCTGAAAGATAACGGGAATCTGTAGGTCGCTTCTGAGTTTTCAGTAGGACATTTATTGGAATGACGGCGACGGCTGCGCGTGGCCCTCGTAAGTGGGCTCGATTGCACACCTTCAGTTGCCGCGACGTGAGCGTCTGGAAAACCCATAAGACGAGGGCTGGGGATGGCAAACAAAAGCCTGACTCCATTCATGCAATGAGAATGGCGTCACATTAATGGCTATTAGATATTGCGAATATCAGGTTGGGCCTGATTGTGTATAGGGGAATCCCTTACATGGCGGAACCTTGCGTCGATTTGAGTGTCGCGCAATGTCGCTGCACCGCCATATGAACAGGCCTCAGCAGTAAAGCATGATGTCAGTGTGACATCAATGAATTTACGTGGCATTTTACCGGGGTCAAGGTCCGGCATTTGCCGCCGATAACAAGCTAACTGCACAAACACTTCGCGCATTACTTTCCAGCGCACACCAGGAGCTCTTAATGGCCGGCATTCTCGACACGGTAGACCAACGCACGCAACTGGTGGGTGAGAATCGCCTGGAGATCCTCATGTTCCGCCTGGCCGGGCGGCAGCTGTTCGCCATCAACGTGTTCAAGGTGCAGGAAGTTCTGCAACTGCCCAAGCTGACCCTGATGCCCCAGCGCCACCCCTTCGTGTGCGGCGTGGTCAACCTGCGGGGCCAGACCTTGCCGGTGATCGACTTGTCCCAGGCCATCGGCATGCGTCCGCTGGTGCCGGGCCCCAACAGCACCATTATCGTCACCGAGTACAACCGCTCGGTGCAGGCGTTCCTGGTGGGGGGCGTGGACCGCATCGTCAACATGAACTGGGAAGCCATCCTGCCGCCGCCGACCAGCGCCGGGCGCCAGCATTACCTCACCGCCATCAGCAAGGTCGACGACCAGTTGGTGGAGATCATCGACGTGGAAAAAGTCCTCGCCGAGATCGTGCCGTACAACGCCAAGGTCTCCCGCGAAAAACTCGACGACCCGGTGCTGGAACGCGCCCGTGGCCGCGAAGTGCTGCTGGTGGACGATTCCAACGTGGCCCTGTCGCAACTGCGCGACACCCTCGGCCAACTGGGCGTGAAGATGCACATCGCCAGCGACGGTCTCAAGGCGCTGAACATGCTCAAGGCCTGGGCCGACGCCGGCCATGTCATGACCGACAAGCTGCTGATGATCTTCACCGACGCCGAAATGCCCGAGATGGACGGCTACCGCCTCACCACCGAAATCCGCAACGACCCACGGCTGCGCAAGCTCTACGTGGTACTGCACACCTCGCTGTCGGGCAGCTTCAACGACTCGATGGTGAAGAAGGTCGGCTGCGACAACTTCCTGTCCAAGTTCCAGCCGGACAAGCTGGTGGATGTGGTACGTCAGCGCCTGATGCTGGACGAAGCGTCCGCTTGACCTTAGGGTGACGGCTTTGCCCCTCAGGAATGTTGGCCCATGCTTCGTCTCAGCGCGTTGTACCGTTACCCCTTGAAGTCCGGCAAGGCCGAAACTCTGCAACAGATCGGCCTGGATAAACTGGGGTTGGACGGCGATCGACGCTGGATGCTGGTGGATGAGGCCAGCGGGCGTTTCCTCACCCAGCGCGCCGTGGCGAAGATGAGCCAACTGTCGGCGCTGTGGAACAGCAGCGGCGGCCTGACCCTGAGTTCGCCTGGCTACGCGCCGCTGGACGTGGCGTTGCCCGGCAGCGCGGCTGAGTTACGTGGCGTGACCATCTGGCGCGACACCTTGCGAGTGCCGGACGCCGGCGACGAAGCCGCCGCCTGGGTCAGCGCCTTTATCGGCAAGCCCACGCGGCTGGTGCAGATCCCCCTTGAACGGGCGCGCACCACCCAGGCAGGTTACGGCCGCGATGATGACCAGGTCGCGTTCGCCGACGGTTATCCGTTGCTGGTGATCGGGCAAGCATCCCTCGACGACCTCTCGCAAAAAGTCGGCCGTCCCATGGACATGCTGCGCTTTCGCCCCAACCTGGTGATCGAAGGCAGCGACGCCTTCGCCGAGGATGGCTGGAAGCGCCTGCGCATCGGGGATGTGGAGTTCCGTGCAGTCAAGCCCTGCTCACGCTGCATTCTCACCACCATCGATCCGCACACCGGCGAGCGCAGCCCCGACCGTGAGCCTTTTGTGACGCTGGAGGCCTACCGCAAGACCGAGGACGGCGCGATTTTTGGCCAGAACCTGGTCAACGATGGCGTGGGCCGCCTGGAAGTGGGCATGCCGGTGATCATCCTCGAATAAGCCATGGGTCCATAAAAAATGCCCGTCTCCCAGGAGACGGGCATTTTTTTTGCGGCGCAGCGATCAGCCGCGGTATTCGCACAGGTAAGCGGTGTCTACCGCGACCTTCAGCTGGAACTTGCTGTTGGCCGGTACGTTGAACTGGCTGCCGGCGGCGAAGGTTTCCCAGTCGTTGGCGTCGGGTAGCTTGACGCTCAAGGCGCCGGACACCACGTGCATGATTTCGCGCTGGGCGGTGCCGAATTCGTATTCACCCGGGGCCATCACGCCGATGGTCGCCGGACCTTCTGCGGTGCCGAAAGCGATCGACTTGACGGTGCCGTCGAAGTACTCGTTGACTTTGAACATGGGCGAATCCTCGGAAAAAGGGTCTGGAAAGGTCGGCCAGTATGCCCAAGGCCAGGGAAGCTGCCTAGACCGGCAAAATCAGCGGCAGCAGGCGCGCGGTGTTGCGTGCATCTTCCAGCGCTCGATGTTGCTGGCCCTGGAACTGCATCCCCGCCAATTGCAGGGCGCCATTGAGCCCCAGGGGCTTGTCCAGGCGCCGGGCCTTGGCGAAGCGTTGCTTGAGGTTGACATGGGGCGTGGGGGCCATGGCGCTGGTCAGGCCATGGCGCTGCCATTCGAGCTCCAGCTGCACGCGGTCGTAGTCACCCCAACTGGCCCAGCCTTCCAGGCGCGCCTGATGCTGGCCCAGCCAGCGCTCGAACAGCGGCCACACCTCGATGAACGGTGCAGCGCCGTCGATGTTTGCCTGGGTGATATGGGTCAGCTGGCGACAAAAGGGCGTGAGCAAGGGGCGGCGCAGCGGCCGCACAAAGCGCTGGAAGTGGTCCAGCTCGCGGCCCTGGCGGTTCACCAGGCTCGCGCCGATCTCGATGACTTCCATCTCCGTCACGGGCCAGCCGCCTTCATCCGTTGTGGCTTCAAGGTCAATAATCAGCCAATGAGGCATCGCGCAGGTTCCCGTACTCGTCCTTTCCTGTTGGGGATAGAGCGTAGACCGGCCTTGTAGTTCCGACTAGGGGTTATTCGATCTCCAGCAGAACCTGGCGATTGCGTACCTGATCGCCCGCCATCACCTGCACGGCCTTGACCACGCCGTCCCTGTCGGCCTTGAGTGGATGCTCCATTTTCATGGCTTCGAGTACCAGCAGCAGTTGGCCTTTAGTCACGTGTTCTCCGGCGCTGACGCGTACGTCGACGATGGCACCGTCCATCGGTGCCTTGACCTTGCCGCTGCCGGCGTCGGCCGGGGGGGCGACAACTTGCTGAGTGCGATTGGTCACGGTCAGGCCGGGCAGCCACAACCGGGTGCCCTCAAGGTGATAGGCGATGCGGCGGCGAATGCCGTTGAGCACCAGAGTGGCATGACGCCCATCGGTACTGAGTGGCAGAGGGGGAGCGGTGAGGGTGTGGATTTCGCCGTCGACCTCCAGGCGAAAGGTACAGGGCACACTGGCGTTGTTGCGCCATCCCGCCAGGCCGTGGGGATGCTGGTCAGCGCTGTGTTGGTAAAACAGCGCGGCGGCCAGGGCGAGCTGATCACTTGTCGCGGCCTGGCGCGGTATTTCGCTGAAGTGCTCGGCGATAAAGCCGGTGCTGAAATCACCGTCGATAAAACCTGGGTGCTTGAGCAACTCAGCCAGCAACCGCTGATTGGTCGTCACCCCCAGCAACAGCGTGTCTTCCACCGCCCGCAGCAGCTTGCGCCGGGCTTCTTCGCGGGTGGCGCCATGGGCGATGAGCTTGCCGAGCATCGGGTCATAGAACGGGCTGATGGTTTCGCCTTCGCACAGCCCATGGTCAACCCGTACGCCCACGGCCGGTTCCCAGCGCAGCACCTCACCGGTTTGCGGCAGGAAGCCCTGGGCCGGGTCTTCGGCATAGAGGCGCACTTCCATGGCGTGGCCGCTCAGGCTCACCTGCGCCTGCTCGAGCGGCAGCGGCTGGCCGGCGGCGATCTGCAGTTGCCAGGCCACCAGGTCGAGGCCAGTGATCAGCTCGGTGACCGGGTGCTCCACTTGCAGGCGGGTGTTCATTTCCAGGAAGTAGAACCGGCCGTTGCGGTCGAGCAGGAATTCCACGGTACCGGCGCCGAGGTAATTCACCGCGCGTCCGGCCTTGAGCGCGGCTTCGCCCATGGCCTGGCGCAGTTCGGGCGTCATCACCGGGCAGGGCGCTTCCTCGATGACTTTTTGATGGCGGCGCTGGATCGAGCAGTCCCGTTCGCCGAGGTAAATCAGGTTGCCGTGGCGGTCGCCGAACAGCTGGATCTCGACGTGGCGCGGCTCGATCAGCGCCTGTTCGAGGATCAGTTCGTCACTGCCGAACGCATGCCTGGCCTCCGAGCGGGCGCTGTGCAGGCTTTCCAGCAGCGCCTCCGGCTGGTGGACCAGACGCATGCCACGGCCACCGCCGCCGGCGCTGGCCTTGATCATCAGCGGGTAGCCGATGCGCTCGGCTTCACGTTGCAGGCAGGTGTCGTCCTGGGCGCTGCCCTGGTAGCCGGCGATGCAAGGCACGCCGGCCTCGAGCATGGCGAGCTTGGAGCGGCGCTTGCTGCCCATCAGTTCGATGGCCTCGGCGCTGGGGCCGATGAAGGTCAGGCCGGCGTCCTGGCACGCGCGGGCGAAGCCGGGGTTTTCCGAGAGGAAGCCATAGCCGGGATGGATGGCATCGGCGCCGGTTTTTTCCGCGGCCTCGAGGATGGCCGGGATGTTGAGATAGGACTGTTGTACCGCCGCGGGGCCGATGCGCACGGCTTCGTCGGCCATCTGCACGTGCAGGGCCTGGGCGTCGGCGTCGCTGTAGACGGCGACGGTGCGGTAGCCCAAGGCCTGGGCCGTGCGCTGGATGCGGCAGGCGATTTCGCCGCGGTTGGCGATGAGGATTTTTGTGAACTGCGGCATTTTTTGCTCCGTGTGCATATCCGTTATTTAGGTAACGGCCACTTATGGTTCCGCCCTTACGGCGGCTCACTTTGGAAAAGACCCAAAAGTAAGCAAAAGGTCTTCGCCCCCAACACTCGGCACCTCGCCTAGGCTCGGTGTGCCCTCACTCCGGCTTTGGAGCGTGGGCCGCCGCAATGGGCCATCCTTGGCCCAGTGCGGCTAACCCGGCGTCCTGCCGGGTTAGCCGCGCTCCAAAGCCTGCGTTCGGGCATACCGAGCCTAGGCGAGGTACCGAGTGGTGGGGCAAGAGCCCTTTGGTTACTTTGGGGCTTTTCCAAAGTGAGCCGCCGTAAGGGCGGAACCAATAGCCGCCGTTACCGCAGCAACGGATATGTACTCGCTCAAAGCCAACGACATGGTCGGCCCGAAGGCCGCCACGGCAGCAAGCGCCCTCGCCACAGACCACAGAAAATTGTGTAGATACCCATGCTCAGCGGGCGTCACTTGCACCACCGAGGTTTTCTCTTCTGCACAAACGCCTGCGTCCCCTCGATCCCTTCCGCACTGGTCACCGCTTCGGCAAACCACTGCGCCGCCTGGTCCAGCAGCGGCCCCACGGGCTGTTCCACGCTGGCCAGCAACAGCGCCTTGGTACGCGCGTTGGCGCCGGGGGCGCAGCGCAGCACCTGCCCCAGTACCTCATCCAGACGTTCGGCCAACGCCTGCGGATCGGTCTCGGTGAAGTGCACCAGCCCCAGCCGTTGAGCTTCCAACCCATCGAACCGCGCCGCCGTCAGCGCCAGTCGCCGCGCCTGGGACAGGCCGATACGCTTGACCACAAACGGTGCGATCTGTGCCGGCAGCAACCCCAGGCTGGTCTCCGGTAAACCGAACTGCGCCTGGTGATCGGCAATCGCGATGTCACTCACGCAGGCCAGGCCAAACCCGCCGCCCAGCACCGCGCCTTGCAGCACCACGATGACCACTTGCGACACGGCTTCCACCGCTTGCAGCAACGTGCCGAAGGCCCGGTTCAGGGCCTGCAATTGATCGCCGGCACTGACCAGGTCCTTCACATCGGCACCGGCGCAAAAATGCCCGCCTGCGCCGCTGATCACCACGGCGCGCACCTGGCTGTCCAACCCGGCCAGCACCGCGCGCAGTTCGTTGACCATTTCCAGGCTCATGGCATTGCGGCATTCGGGCCGGTTGAGGGTGATGTGCAACACGCCGTTGTGGGGTTCGAGCAGCAGGGTATTCATGGCTTTTTCCCCGGCAAAGTGCCCATCAGCTTGCAGATGATGCCCAGCATGATTTCATCGGCGCCGCCGCCAATCGACACCAGGCGCACATCGCGATAGGCGCGGGCCACCGGGTTGTCCCACATGAAGCCCATGCCGCCCCAGTATTGCAGGCAACTGTCGCTGACTTCGCGGCCGAGGCGCCCGGCCTTGAGCTTGGCCATGGAGGCCAGGCGGGTCACGTCCTGGCCCTTGATGTACTGTTCGGTGGCCTGGTAGACCAGTGCGCGCAGGCATTCGATTTCGGTGGCCAGTTCGGCCAGGCGAAAGTGAATCACCTGGTTGTCGATCAGCGCCTTGCCGAAGGTCTGGCGCTCCTTGCAGTACTCGACGGTGCTGTCGATGCAGTACTCCAGGCCCTTGATCATATTGGCCGCGCCAAACAGGCGTTCTTCCTGGAACTGCAGCATCTGCATCATGAACCCCGCGCCTTCGTGGCCGATGCGATTGCGCTGGGGCACGCGCACGCCGTCGAAGAACACCTGGGCGGTCTCGGAGCTGTGCATGCCGAGTTTTTCCAGGGGCGGGCTGACGCTGATCCCTGGGGTGTTCATCGGCACCATGATCAGCGACTTGTTGATATGCGGCTTGTCATCGGAGGTGTTGGCCAACAGGCAGATAAAGTCGGCGCTGGGCGAGTTGGTGATCCACATTTTGCTGCCGTTGATCACATAGTCGTCGCCGTCCTTGCGCGCATGGGTTTTCAACCCGGCCACGTCGGAGCCGGCGCCGGTTTCCGAGACGCCGATGCAACCGACCTGCTCGCCGCTGATGGCCGGGCGCAGGAATTCGTCGCGCAATTCATCGGAACCGAAGCGGGCGAGGGCGGGGGTGCACATATCGGTCTGCACGCCGATGGACATGGGGATGCCGCCGCAGCGGATGGTGCCGAACTCTTCGGCGGCGACGATCGAGTAGCTGTAGTCCAGGCCCATACCGCCGAATTGTTCCGGTTTGGAAATGCCCAGCAAGCCGAGGTCGCCGGCCTTGCGGAAGATGTCGTGGATGGGGAAGCGCCCGGCCTTTTCCCATGCGTCCACATGGGGGTTGATCTCGCGGTCGACGAAGGCACGGACGGTGCGGCGCAGTTCCTGATGTTCCTGGGTGAAGATCATTGTTCTTGTTCTCCGGTTAGAAGCGCGCGATGCCGAAGCTGTTGGGCTGCAACTCGCGGACGTCGGCCTCGTGACAGATATCCAGCAGAAAGCCGAGTAAGGTACGGGTATCCCGTGGGTCTATCAGCCCGTCATCCCACAGGTTCGCGCTGCCATAGAGGGCGGTGGACTGGCTGTCGAGTTTTTGCGCGGTGACCTGTTCGAGCATGTCCAGCACCTTGGGATCCGGCACCAGGCCGTCTTTCAACTGCTTGGCCTCGGTGACGATCCGCAGCACCTTGCCCGCCTGGGCACCGCCCATCACCGCCGTGCGGCTGTTGGGCCAGGCGAAGATAAACCGCGGGTCCAGGCCGCGACCGCACATTGCATAGTTGCCGGCGCCGTAGGAGCCACCGACCACCACCGTGAGTTTAGGCACCCGTGCGTTGGTCACCGCCTGGATCATCTTCGCGCCATGCTTGATCACCCCTTGCTGCTCCGCTTCGGTACCCACCATGAAGCCGGTGGTGTTGTGCAGGAACAGCAGCGGGGTGCGGCTCTGGTCACACAGCTGGATAAACTGCGCCGCCTTGCTCGCGCCCTTGGGCGTGATCGGGCCGTTGTTGCCGATCACGCCGACCGCGCGGCCCTGGATGTGCAGATGGCCGCAGACGGTATGGGCGTCGAACGCTGCCTTGAACTCGAGGAACTGCGAACCGTCGGCCAGGCGCGCGAGGATCTCGCGCACGTCGTAGGGCTTTTTCGGGTCAGCGGGGATCAGCCCCAGCAGGTCGTCGATGGGGTACAGCGGCTCGGCGTAAGTGCGTTTTGGCATCAACGGCAGGCGCTCATCCCAAGGCAACAGGCTGACGATTTCACGCACGATGCGCACACCGTCGGCGTCGTTTTCCGCCAGGTATTCGGCGGTGCCGGCGATCTGTGCATGCATTTCGGCGCCGCCCAATTCTTCATCGGTGGCGACTTCACCGGTCGCCGCCTTGAGCAGCGGCGGGCCGGCAAGGAACAGCTTGGCCTTGCCGCGCACCACCACCACGTAATCCGACAGCCCTGGCTGGTACGCGCCCCCCGCCGTGGCCGAGCCGTGCACCACGGTGATCTGCGGCAAGCCCATGGCCGACATGCGCGCCTGGTTGGCAAAGCTGCGCGCGCCTTCGACGAAAATCTCCGCGGCATAGTTGAGGTTGGCGCCACCGCTTTCGGCGAGGGTCACCACCGGCAGTTTGTTGTCCATGGCGATCTGTTGCAGACGCAGGGATTTTTTCAGGCCGGAGGGCGAAACGGTGCCGCCCTTGATCGCGCTGTTATTGGCCACCACCAGCATGCGCACGCCGCTGACGTAGCCGATGCCGGCGATCAGCCCACCGCCGGCGGCGCTGCCGTCCTTGTCATCATGCAGCTTGTAGCCGGCCAGGCTCGCCAGTTCCAGGAACGGCGCGCCCGGGTCCAGCAGCAGGTTGAGGCGCTCACGGGGCAACAGTTGGCCACGTTTTTCGAACTTGGGCCTGGCCTCCTCGGTCTTGCTCAGCAGGGTCTGTTCCAACTGGCGCAGGTGTTGGATGCCTTCCAGCATGGCGGCGCGGTTCTGGGCGAACTGCGGGCTGTGGGGATCGATCAGGCTGTCAATCAGCGGCATGGTTTATTGCTCCGCCTTGTGTCGCGGCCGCTGACGATCACGGTGTGACCCTGGAACAGGCCGGCTTTGAAGATCGAGTCGAAGGCCACGGCGACGCTCCTTTATGTGAGTTGATCGGCGATGTGTTGCGGCACGGCGATGGGGATTTCCAACAGCTGCTGGGCGAAGGCCTTGCCCTGGGGGTCGATGCGCAGGCTGGCGATGCCGCCGCCGCCCAGGGCGTTTTCCAGCAGGAAATTGAGGCTGTGGCTGCCGGGCAAATACCAGCGTTCAACGCGGCCGTGCACGGGGTCGAGCACATGGCCCATCCAGTCGACGAGCACCTCTGGCGTCAGCGCTTCGGCAATCCACGGCAGGTACTCGGGGGCGCGGGCGATGACCCCGATATTGCTGTGGTTGCCCTTGTCGCCGGAGCGTGCCACGGCGAGTTTCACCAGCGCCACGCTGGCGTCGGCGCGGCCTTGGGGCTGGGGCGGATCCATCGGCGCGGCCGGCAGGATCGGTGTGTCGGCGATGGGCAGCGTGCACACGTGGCGTTGGCCCTGGAAGTCGACTACCACCTCGCAGGCGGCCTTATCGATCAGGAACGAGAACAAGCGGATCAGCGGGTACACCGTCGGCCGCCCGCCGACAATCCCGGTCAGCCCCGGCGCCATGCCAGTGGCCGCCTGGGCGATCTCGCGGGCGAACAGCACCAGCGCTTGCTTGCTCGGGTGGCGCACCGCCAGCTTGACCACCACCTCGCGGCAGTCGTGGCGCAGGGCGCGGGGGCCATACGTCGCTTCACTGCCCAGCAGTTCGATATTCACGTCGGTGTAGGGCGCCCAGCCGCGCTGGCTGAACAGTTCCGAGGTCTTGTTGATGATCGCCTGGCTGACCCGCTCGGCCTTGGCCACCGCGTCTATCCCGGCGATCAGGCAACTGGCAGTGCAGCGAAAGCCCTCCGGGTAAGTGGCGCTGACCTTGTACTGATGCGTTGGCGGCAACCCCTTGGCGCCGTGCAGGCGTACGCAGTTTTTGCCTTGCTGCTGCAGCTTCACCTGGCCGAAATCGCAGATCACATCGGGCAGCAGATACGCGTGTGGGTCGCCGATTTCATACAGCAGTTGTTCGGCCACGCTCAGTTCGCTGATCAGGCCACCGCTGCCCTCGACTTTACTGACCCTGAACTGGCCGTCAGCGCTGACCTCGACGATGGGAAAGCCGATGTGCTCGTAGTCGGGCACGTCGCGCCAGTCGGTGAAGTTGCCACCGGTACACTGCGCGCCGCATTCGATGATATGCCCGGCCAACGCGGCCTGGGCCAGGCGGTCGTAGTCCTGCCATGACCAACCGAATTCATGCACCAGCGCCGCGCTGACCACCGCGCTGTCGACCACCCGGCCGGTGATGACGATGTCCGCGCCCAGTTGCAGCGCCTGGGCAATGCCCGGTGCGCCGAGGTAGGCATTGGCCGATACGCACAGGGGCGGCAGCGGCGCGTCGTTGAACATGTCGGTGATGCCGTGCAGGTGCTTGAGCTGGGGGTGCAGGTCATCGCCCAGCAGCACGGCGATTTTCAACGGCACCTGGGCTTTATCGCAGGCAGCCTGCAGGGCGGCGGCGCAGGCCTGGGGGTGGATGCCGCCGGCATTGCTGATCACGCGGATGCCCTGGCGCTGGATCTCGGCCAGCAGCGGTGTGAGCACCTCGACAAAATCCGTGGCGTAGCCGGCCTGGGGATCTTTCATCCGTGCACCGGCGAGGATCGACATCGTGACTTCCGCCAGGTAGTCGAACACCAGGTAATCCAGCTTGCCGCCGTGCACCAACTGCGCGGCCGCGCTGCAGGTGTCACCCCAGAAGGCGCTGGCGCAGCCGATACGAACCGTCTTGCTCATGAGACATCCTTCCTCGAATGGCCGGCAACGAGACTACCAAGCAAGCGCTTGGTTTGTAAACTCCGGTCACAAGTTTTGGCCAAGCGCTTGCTTGGGTGACTGGCACGGCCTAAATTGCCGGCCAAGACGTCAGTAGAAGTAGAGGAGAGCAGCATGGATGAGCACAAAGCCCTGCGGGTGATGCGCACCATGGTCGACGGCGGCCAATTGACCGACCCCGACAGTGCCCGGGGCAAGTTGCTGCAAACCGCGGCGCACCTGTTTCGCAACAAGGGCTTTGAACGCACCACCGTGCGCGACCTGGCCAGTGCCGTGGGCATCCAGTCCGGCAGCATCTTTCATCACTTCAAGAGCAAGGACGAGATCCTGCGCGCGGTGATGGAGGAAACCATCCACTACAACACCGCCTTGATGCGCGCCTCGCTCGAGGAGGCGAGCAACGTACGCGACCGTGTGCTGGCGCTGATTCGCTGCGAATTGCAGTCGATCATGGGCGGCAGCGGCGAGGCCATGGCGGTGCTGGTGTATGAATGGCGTTCGCTCTCGGCCGACGCCCAGGCCCAGGTGCTGGCGTTGCGCGATGTGTACGAAGATATTTGGCTGCAGGTGTTGGGCGAGGCCAAGGCGGCGGGTTACATCAAGGGCGATGTGTTTATTGCGCGACGCTTCCTCACCGGGGCCTTGTCCTGGACCACCACCTGGTTTCGCGCCGAGGGCAACCTGACCCTGGAGCAATTGGCCGAAGAAGCCTTGTTGATGGTTTTGAAGGCCGATTGAGGCGCAAGCTATTAATTTGCCGGTGGAAAGTTGTCTAGCTGGACAAAAACGCCTAGCTTATCGACATCGATGTATTGAACGGTGTGTGCCTTGATGTTTTCGCCATGGCGGTTGGCTGCAGGACTTACTTTATGGGCACTCGGCACCGCAGCGTGGTTGCCGGCTTCGGCTGCGCAACTGGTGCGCATCGGCGCGGCGCATTTTCCGCCCTACACCGTGCGCCCGGAGCAGGGCGCCGACACCGGTCTGTTGCCGCAACTGGTGGAGGCCCTGAACGCCTCGCAGACCGACTACCAGTTTGTGCTGGTACCGACCTCCATCCCTCGGCGTTTTCGTGATTTCGAACAAGGCCGTATCGACATGGCCATCTTCGAAAATCCCGATTGGGGCTGGCAGAAGGTCGCCCACACCAGCATCGACATGGGCCTGGAAGATGCGGAAATCTTCGTCGCCCAGCGTGAGCCCGGTCGAGGCCAGGACTATTTCGCCGACCTTGCCGGGAAACGCCTGGCGGTGTTCAGCGGCTATCACTACGCCTTTGCCAACTTCAACCCCGACCCCAAGTACTTGGCCGAGCACTTCAACGCCACCTTGACCTATTCCCATGACAGCAACCTGCTGATGGTTGCGCGCGGACGTGCGGACATTGCCTTGGTAACCCGTTCCTACCTGAGTGACTTCATGGTGCGCAATGCGGATATGGCCGGGCAGTTCCTGGTCTCGGAGCGCATCGACCAGGTCTATCACCACTACGCGTTGCTGCGGCCCAAGGCGCCGATCACGGGCGAGGCGTTTTCGGCGTTGCTCAAGCGCTTGCGCGACAGCGGCGAGATGCTGAAGATTTTCGAGCCGTACCGCATCGATGTGATGGCGGTACCCTGAGGTCACACCCGCCGTGCAAACGTATCGCTATGGTTGCCGGACACCTTGCGGCAGTGCACCAGCGCATCGCGAATCATGAAGTTCACCAACGTCGGTGAAACCCCCAGTTCCTTGGCAATGTCCTTTTGCGGCACACCGTGCAGGCGGTACATCTCGAACGCGTAGCGGGTGCGCTGGGGCAACTCCGTCAGGGCGTCGGCGATGTTTTCCAGGGTGTTGAAATTGATGTGGGAGGTTTCCGGTGAAGCGCCGTGAATGACCACATTCAAGCCTTCCTCTTCTGTCCCGGAATATTTGAGTTCCAGGGCCTGCTTGCGGTAGTGATCGATCGCCAGGTTGCGCACGATCTGGAACAGATAACTCAGTTGGGCCTTGAACGATGACGTGATCGTCGGCGCCGATTGCAGGCGGAAGTAGGCGTCCTGAACTACATCTTCGGCACGGGAGCGGCACCCGGTAATACGTGCCGCAATCTTCACCAGAATCAGTCGATTGTCGACAAATGCCTGGAGAAGCGGTGAGTCGCACCTGCCTGTGGATACTTGTTCCGTCATGGAAATCACCTTGTCGCAAAAGAGGTTAGGGGAGGGCGTCCTTGCTGAGGCCTCCTACACATCGGGCAACAAATTATGCTGAATGATAATGATTGTCAAATGAGAAGGCGAACTAATCTTATGCTTTCTTGTTTGGTGTGAACCACGTCTCGCAGGTACCCGGCGACTAATTATTTGCCGGTGCCGTCCGTTCTTCTGGGTGACAGGGCCGTTAGTCAAGCGGCCAAGGATCAGCACCCGCAGGAGGACGAGATGGGTTTTTATCGTGCACACAGCGTGTTTCAGTTTGGAGTCGTCGCTGGATGACTACGCCGACTCGACTGCGCCTGTTCTGCCTGCCCTATTCGGGCGCCAGCGCCATGGTTTACGCACGTTGGCGCCGCACGTTGCCGGAGTGGTTGCAGGTGTGCCCGCTGGAACTGCCTGGGCGGGGCATGCGCATGGACGAGCCCCTGCAGCGCGATATCAAGGCCTTGGCGGCGCAGCTCGCGGAGGAAATCAGTCGCGACTTGAGCGGCCCTTATGCGTTGTTCGGCCATAGCCTCGGCGGCCTGCTGGCCTTTGAATTGGCCCACGCGTTAAACGCACGAAATGTCCCTGCGCCGCTGGCGCTGTTCGCCTCCGGCACGGCCGGCCCGGCCCGCCGCGATGTCAGCGAATACGCCATCGAGAAGACCGACGCGCAACTGATCGCCCGCCTGCGCGAACTGCAAGGCACTGCCGAAGAAGCCCTGGCCAATCCCGAGCTGATGCAGTTGATGCTGCCGATCCTGCGTGCCGACTTCCTGCTGTGCGGCAGCTTCACCTACGGCGAGCGCAAGCCGCTGGGCGTGCCGATCCATGTGTTCGGCGGCAAGCAGGACAGCGTGCGCGCCGACCAGTTGCTCGACTGGCAGCTCGATGCCGCCAGCGGTTTTTCCCTGGACATGTTCGACGGCCACCACTTCTTCCTTATCCAGCACGAAAGCGCCGTATTGCGCTGCGTGCGGCGCTATGCCGACGAACACCTGGCCCGCTGGCGCAATGGCGCGGCGCGGCAACTGGCCGCCGGCTGATCGCTCTCCCATTCCCGAATTTCCCGTAAGCCGATTTCAGGCAGGAACCCCATGATGGACGCCTTCGAACTTCCCCGCACCCTGGTCGAGTCCCTTCAACGTCGCGCCGCCCTGGCCCCGGACCAGGTCGCCCTGCGCTTCCTCGCCGAGTCGGCCGAGCACAACGTGGTACTCAGTTACCGTGACCTGGACCAACGCGCCCGCACCATCGCCGCCGCCCTCCAGGCCAATGCGGCACAGGGCGACCGTGCGGTGCTGCTGTTCCCCAGTGGCCCGGACTACGTCGCGGCGTTCTTCGGCTGCCTGTACGCCGGGGTGATCGCGGTGCCGGCCTACCCGCCGGAATCCACCCGCCGTCATCACCAGGAGCGTTTGCTGTCGATTATCGGTGACGCCGAACCGCGCCTGCTGCTGACCATCGCCAGCCTGGCCGATGGCCTCGCGCAGATCGAAAACGCGCCGCCGGTGCTGAGTGTCGACGCCCTCGACGCACAGATCGTCAGCGCCTGGAATGCCCCCGACCTGCACCCCGACGACATCGCCTTCCTGCAATACACCTCCGGCTCCACCGCGTTGCCCAAGGGTGTGCAAGTCAGCCACGGCAACCTGGTGGCCAACGAAGTGCTGATCCGGCGCGGCTTTGGCATCGACCTGAACCCTGACGACGTGATCGTCAGCTGGCTGCCGCTGTACCACGACATGGGCCTGATCGGCGGCCTGCTGCAACCGATTTTCAGCGGCGTGCCGTGCGTGTTGATGTCGCCGGCCTATTTCCTCGGCCGGCCATTGCGCTGGCTTGAAGCGATCAGCGAATACCGCGGCACCATCAGCGGCGGGCCGGATTTCGCCTACCGCCTGTGCAGCGAGCGGGTCAGTGAGTCGGCCCTGGAACGCCTGGACTTGAGCAACTGGCGCGTGGCCTATTCCGGCTCCGAACCGATCCGCCTCGACACCCTCGAGCGCTTCGCCGAGAAGTTCGCCGCCTGCGGGTTTACCTCGGATAGTTTTTTCGCCTCCTACGGCCTGGCCGAAGCCACCCTGTTTGTCGCCGGCGGCCGGCGTGGCCATGGCATCCCGGCGCTGCGCGTCGACGAGCAGGCCCTGGCCGCCAACCGCGCCGAGCCGGGGCAGGGCAGTGCGATCATGAGTTGCGGCACCTGCCAGCCAGAACACGCGGTGCTGATCGCCGACCCGCACACACTGAGCGAGCTGGCCGACAACTGCGTCGGCGAACTCTGGGCCAGCGGCCCGAGCATCGCCCACGGCTACTGGCGCAACCCGGAGGCCAGCGCCAAGACCTTCGTGCAGCATGCCGGCCGCACCTGGCTGCGCACCGGTGACCTGGGCTTTATCCGCGAGGGCGAGGTGTACATCACCGGTCGCCTGAAAGACTTGCTGATCGTGCGCGGCCACAACCTCTACCCCCAGGACATCGAACAGACCATCGAGCGCGAAGTGGAAGTGGTGCGCAAGGGCCGGGTCGCGGCGTTTGCGGTGAATGACAATGGCCTGGAAGGCATCGGCATCGCCGCGGAAATCAGCCGCAGCGTGCAGAAGATCCTGCCGCCTGAAGCGTTGATCAAGGCCATCCGCCAGGCGGTGGCCGAGGCCTATCAAGAGGCGCCGTGCGTGGTGGTATTACTCAATCCCGGCGGCTTGCCCAAGACCTCCAGCGGCAAGGTGCAGCGTGCGGCGTGCGCGCTTCGGCAGGCCGACGGCAGCCTCGACTGCTACGCACAGTTCCCCGATTTGCGCGCCCAGGCGAGCGCTGTTGCACTGGAATCCGAATTGCAAAGCCGGATCGCCGCGATCTGGTGCGAGCAGTTGCAGGTCGCCACGGTGGCGGCCGACGACCACTTCTTCCTGCTCGGCGGCAATTCCATCACCGCCACCCAGGTGGTCGCGCGCCTGCGGGAAACCCTCGGCCTGGAGCTGAACCTGCGCCTGCTGTTCGAGGCGCCGACGCTGTCCGGGTTCGCCGCCGGCGTGGCGCAACTGCAACAGGACGGCGGCATTGCCCAAGGTGCGATCCGCCCGTTGTCGCGCCAGGACGAACTGCCCCAATCCCTGGCCCAGAACCGCCTGTGGATCACCTGGCAACTGGACCCGCAGAGCAGCGCCTACACCATCCCCGGCGCCTTGCGTTTGCGTGGCGAACTGGATGAAGACGCGCTGCGCTCGAGCTTCCAGCACCTGATCCAGCGCCACGAAGCCCTGCGCACCCGCTTCTATGAGCGCGATGGGCAGGGCTTCCAGCGTGTGGAGGCCAACAGTGATTTCGACCTGCAGGTTATCGATCTCAGCGACTTGCCTGTCGCCGAGCGTGAAGCCCGCGCACAACAGATCCGTGAGGACGAAGCCCGCACCCTGTTCGACCTGGAAAAAGGCCCGCTGCTGTGGGTGACCCTGGTGCGCCTGGACGAAGACGATCACCAGTTGCTGGTGACCCTGCACCACATCATCGCCGATGGCTGGTCGTTGAATATCCTCATCGACGAGTTCTCGCGCCTGTACGCCGCCGCAAGCCAGGGCCAGACCCTGGCGTTGCCGCCACTGGCCTTGCAGTACGCTGACTACGGCAGCTGGCAGCGCCAATGGCTGGCCGACGGTGAAGGCCAGCGCCAACTGGCGTACTGGAAAGCGCAACTGGGGGACGAGCACCCGACCCTGAGCCTGGCCACCGACCACCCGCGTGCGGCCCGGCAACGCCACAGTGCGTCGCGCCATAGTGTGCGCCTGAGTGTCAGCCTCAGCGAGGCGATTCGCCAGACCGCCCAGGCCCACGAGTCCACGCCGTTCATGCTGTTGCTGGCGGCGTTCCAGACCTTGCTCTACCGCTACAGCGGCCAGCGCGATATCCGCATCGGCGTGCCCAACGCCAACCGCCCGCGCCAGGAAACCCAAGGCCTGATCGGCTTCTTTATCAACACCCTGGTGCTGCGTGCCGAGCTGGACGGGCGCCGGCCTTTCACTGAGCTGCTGGCCGCCACCCGCCAGACTGCATTGGGCGCCCAGGCCCATCAGGACCTGCCGTTCGAGCAACTGCTGGAAGCCTTCCCGCAAGCCCGCGAACAAGGCCTGTTCCAGGTCATGTTCAACCACCAGCAACGCGACCTCAGCGCCTTGCGCCGCCTGCCGGGCATGCTCGCCGATGAGTTGCCCTGGCACAGCCGCGAAGCCAAGTTCGACCTGCAGCTGCACAGCGAAGAAGACCGCAACGGGCGCCTGAGCCTGTCCTTCGACTACGCCGATGAACTGTTCGACACTGCGACCATCCAGCGCCTGGCCGCGCACTTCATCCACCTGCTGCACGCCGTGTGCGAACAACCGCAACAGGCCATCGGCGACCTCCCGCTGATGCCGCAGGACGAACAGCAAGCGTGGAACCAGGCGCCATGCGCACCGGCTCAACAATGGTTGCCCGAACTGCTCAACCAACACACCTCGGACAACACCGCACTGGTCTGGCAGGACGGCAGCCTGACCTTCGCCCAACTGCACACCCAGGCCAACCGCCTGGCCCATTACCTGCGTGACAAAGGTGTCGGCCCGGACGTGTGCGTAGCCATCGCCGCCGAACGTTCGCCGCAGTTGCTGGTGGGCCTGCTGGCGATCATCAAGGCCGGTGGTGCCTATGTGCCGCTGGACCCGGATTACCCCGCCGAGCGCCTGGCCTACATGCTCAAGGACAGCGGCGTGCACCTGCTGTTGACCCAGACCGCATTGCTGGACCGCGTGCCGAATGCCGAAGGCGTGTGCGTGATTGCCATGGACAGCCTGCACCTCGACAGCTGGCCGACCCAGCCGCCCGGCCTGCACCTCGATGGCGACAACCTCGCCTATGTGATCTACACCTCCGGCTCCACCGGCCAGCCCAAGGGCGTCGGTAATACCCATGCGGCCCTGGCCGAGCGCTTGCAGTGGATGCAGGCCACCTATCAACTCAATGACAGCGACGTGCTGATGCAAAAGGCGCCGATCAGTTTCGACGTGTCGGTGTGGGAGTGCTTCTGGCCGCTGATCACCGGCTGCCGCCTGGTGCTGGCCGGTCCTGGCGAGCACCGCGATCCGCACCGCATCGCGCAGTTGGTGCAGGCGTACGGCGTGACCACGCTGCACTTCGTGCCGCCGCTGTTGCAGCTGTTTATCGACGAACCGCTGGTGCCCGAGTGCACCAGCCTGCGTCGCCTGTTCTCCGGTGGCGAAGCCTTGCCCGCCGAGTTGCGCAATCGCGTATTGGCGCAGTTGCCGGCGGTGCAATTGCACAACCGCTATGGCCCGACCGAGACCGCGATCAACGTCACCCACTGGCAGTGCCGCGCCGAGGATGGCGAGCGCTCGCCGATTGGCCGGCCGCTGGGCAATGTGATCTGCCGCGTGCTGGACGAGCAGCTCAACCCCTTGCCGGCCGGTGTGCCGGGTGAGCTGTGCATCGGTGGCATCGGCCTGGCCCGTGGCTACCTTGGACGTGCCGGCTTGACCGCCGAGCGCTTTGTCGCTGACCCGCTGGGCGAGGCGGGCGCACGCCTGTATCGCAGCGGTGACCGTGCACGCTGGAGTGCGGATGGCGTGCTCGAATACCTGGGTCGTCTCGATCAGCAGGTCAAGCTGCGCGGCTTCCGGGTGGAACCGGAAGAGATCGAAGCGCGCCTGCTGGCCCTGGACGGTATCGCCCAGGCCGTGGTGCTGGTGCGCGATGCGCAGTTGATCGGTTACTACACCGCCCATGCCCCCCTGGACGAACAGGACGTCAAAGCCGCCCTGGCCGCCGAGCTGCCGGAGTACATGGTGCCCGCGCAACTGATGCGCCTGGACGCGATGCCCCTGAGCCCCAGCGGCAAGCTCGACCGTCGCGCATTGCCGGCGCCGGTGTGGCAAACCCGCGAACACATCGAGCCCGAAACACCGTTGCAGCAGCAAATTGCAGCGATCTGGCGCGAAGTGCTCGGCGTGCCGAAAATCGGCCTGCGCGATGACTTTTTCGCCCTCGGCGGCCACTCGCTGCTGGCCACGCAAATCATCTCCCGCACCCGCCAGGCCTGCGACGTCGAGTTGCCGTTGCGCACCTTGTTCGAGGCCAGCGAGCTGGGGGCGTTTGCCGAGCAAGTCGGCCTGATCCAGGCCAGTGGCCAACGCAACCAGCAAACCGCAATCGCCACCGTCGACCGCAGCCTGCCGGTGCCGTTGTCGTATTCCCAGCAGCGCATGTGGTTCCTCTGGCAGATGGAACCGGACAGCCCGGCCTACAACGTCGGCGGCATGGCGCGCCTGCGTGGCGTGCTGGATGTGGGGCGTTTCGAGGCGGCGTTGCAGGCCTTGATCATGCGCCACGAAACCCTGCGCACCACTTTCCCGAGTGTCGACGGCGTGGCCTATCAAAAGGTGTCGGCGCAGACCGGCCTGCGCATGGACTGGCAGGATATGTCGGCGTTGAACGAAGGCGAGCGCGAGCAGCGTTTGCAGCGACTGGCCGACCACGAGGCCCACACTCCGTTCAACCTGGAAACCGGGCCGCTGCTGCGCGCGTGCCTGGTCAAGGCCGGTGAGCGGGAGCACTACCTGGTGCTGACCCTGCACCATATCGTCACCGAAGGCTGGGCCATGGACATCTTTGCCCGTGAACTCAGCGCGCTGTACGAAGCCTTTATCGATGAGCGCCTGTCGCCGCTGGCACCGTTGCCGGTGCAGTACCTGGACTACAGCGTGTGGCAGCGCCAATGGCTGGAGTCCGGCGAACGCCAACGCCAATTGGACTACTGGACCGCGCAACTGGGCAACGAACATCCACTGCTCGAATTGCCCGGCGACCGCCCACGGCCACCGGTGCAAAGTCACCGGGGCGAGCTGTACCGCTTCGACCTCAGCGACGATCTGGCCGCCCGTGTGCGTGCCTTCAACGCCGAACGTGGCCTGACCCTGTTCATGACCATGACCGCCACCCTGGCCGTGTTGCTCTATCGCTACAGCGGCCAGACCGACCTGCGCATCGGCGCGCCGGTGGCCAACCGCATTCGCCCGGAAAGCGAAGGGCTGATCGGCGCGTTCCTCAACACCCAGGTACTGCGTTGCCAGCTCACGGGGCAGATGAGTGTCGCGGAGCTGTTCGAGCAGGTCCGTCACACCGTGATCGAAGGCCAGTCCCATCAGGACCTGCCGTTCGACCACCTGGTGGAAGCCCTGCAACCGCCGCGCAGCGCGGCGTACAACCCGTTGTTCCAGGTGATGTGCAACGTGCAGCGCTGGGAATTCCAGCAGAGCCGCCAACTGGCCGGCATGACGGTGGAATACCTGGCCAACGATGCTCGCGCGACCAAGTTCGACCTCAACCTGGAAGTCACCGACCTCGACCACCGCCTGGGTTGCTGCCTGACCTACAGCACCGATTTGTTCGATGAACCGCGCATCGCGCGCATGGCCGAGCATTGGCGCAACCTGCTCGAAGCGTTGATTGCCAACCCGCAACAACGCCTCAGCGAATTGCCATTGCTGAGCGCCACCGAGCAACGTGCGTTGCAGGACAGCCTGGGCGTGGAGGCGGGCGAGCATCGTCTCGACCAGTGCCTCCAGCAACTGTTCAGCCAGCAGGCGCTCAAGCGTGGCGATGCCCCGGCACTGACCTTTGCCGGTGTGACCCTCACCTACGCTGAACTGGACGCCCGCGCCAACCGCCTGGCCTGGATGCTGCGCGAGCGCGGCGTGGGCCCGCAGGTGCGGGTCGGCCTGGCGCTGCCGCGCTCGCTGGAAATGGTCATCGGCCTGCTGGCGATCCTCAAGGCCGGTGGCGCCTATGTGCCGCTGGACCCGGAATACCCGCTGGACCGCCTGCACTACATGATCGAAGACAGCGGCATCGGCCTGTTGCTCAGCGATGCGGCGATGTTCGACGCCCTTGGCGAGTTGCCGGCGAGCGTGGCCTGCTGGTGCCTGGAAGATGACTTGCCGGTGCTGGCCAATTACCCGGCCGGCGAGCTGCCGTTTATCAGTTTGCCGCAACATCAGGCCTACCTGATCTACACCTCCGGTTCCACCGGTAAACCCAAGGGCGTGGTGGTGTCCCACGGTGAAATCGCCATGCATTGCCAGGCCGTGATCGAGCGCTTCGGCATGCGCCCGGACGATTGCGAGCTGCATTTCTATTCGATCAACTTCGACGCCGCCACCGAGCGTCTGCTGGTGCCGCTGCTCAGCGGTGCCCAGGTGGTCCTGCGCGCCCAGGGCCAGTGGGATGCCGAAGAAATCTGCGGGCTGATCCGTACCCATCGCATCAACATCCTCGGTTTTACCCCGAGCTACGGCAGCCAGTTGGCGCAGTGGCTGGCAACCCAGCAGCAGACCTTGCCGGTGCGCATGTGCATCACCGGCGGCGAAGCGCTGACCGGCGAACACCTGCAGCGTATCCGTGCGGCGTTCCGGCCCGAGGTGTTTTTCAATGCCTATGGGCCGACCGAAACCGTGGTGATGCCCCTGGCCAGCCTGGCGCCCCGGCAACTGGAGGAAGGCGCCGGCAGCGTGCCTATCGGCAGCATCATCGGCGACCGCGTGGCCTACATTCTCGACGCCGACCTGGCCTTGGTACCGCAAGGCGCGACCGGCGAGTTGTATGTGGGCGGCGCCGGTCTGGCCCAGGGTTACCACGAACGTCCGGGGATGACGGCCGAACGGTTTGTCGCCGACCCGTTTGCCCGCCATGGCGGTCGCCTGTATCGCACCGGCGACCTGGTGCGCCAGCGCGCCGATGGCCTGGTGGAGTACCTGGGGCGTATCGACCATCAGGTGAAGATTCGCGGTTTCCGCATCGAACTGGGCGAGATCGAAACCCGCCTGCTGGAACATGCTGCCGTGCGCGAAGCGGTGGTGCTGGCGCTGGATTCGCCGAGTGGCAAGCAACTGGTGGCGTACCTGGTCAGCGACGCCGACCACGGCACCTTGCGTGACGCGCTCAAGGCCCATCTAAAGGCACAACTGCCGGACTACATGGTGCCCGCGCACCTGATCGTGCTCGACAGCATGCCGCTCACCGCCAACGGCAAGCTCGACCGCCGCGCCTTGCCGCAACCCGACCCCGAGGCCAATCGCCAACACTACGTGGCCCCGCGCAACGAGCTGGAAAGCACCTTGGCGGCGATCTGGTGCGCGGTGTTGAACGTGCAGCAGGTCGGTCTCGACGATAACTTCTTTGAACTGGGCGGCGATTCGATCCTGTCGATCCAGGTGGTCAGCCGCGCGCGGCAGGCGGGGATTCATTTCAGCCCGCGTGACCTGTTCCAGCACCAGACCGTGCAAACCCTGGCCGGGGTGGCCACGTGCTCCGAGCAGGTCAGCGCCGAGCAAGGCGTGCTCACCGGCGCTTCGGGTCTTACACCGATCCAGCACTGGTTCTTCGACACCGATATTCCCGCGCGCCAGCACTGGAACCAGGCGCTGGTGCTCAAGCCGCTGCAACTGCTCGAGCCTCATCGCCTGGAGCAAGCGTTGCTGGCGGTACTCGAGCACCACGACGCCCTGCGCCTGAGCTTCACCCGGCGCGATGCGCAATGGCATGCCGAACACCTGGCCGTGCCGAAAGGCGGCGTGCTGATGCAGGCGCAAGTGCGCGACATGCAACAGTGCACCGCGCTGTTCACCGACACCCAGCGCAGCCTCGACCTGGAACACGGCCCGCTGGTGCGCGCCTTGCTGGTGGATGGGCCGCAAGGCCAGCAACGCTTGCTGATCGCGATCCATCACTTGGTGGTGGACGGTGTGTCGTGGCGCGTGTTGCTCGAAGACCTGCAAAACGTTTACCGCCAGCTCAGCGACGGCCAGTCCGTCAGCCTGCCGGCCAAGACCAGCGCCCTGCGCGATTGGGCCGCGCGCTTGCAGGCGTATGCCGGCAGCGAATCCCTGCGTGAAGAGTTGAGCCTGTGGCAGGACCGGTTGGCCGGCCCTGACGCGGCATTGCCCGTGGCCCGCTCGCACGGTTCGCGGCGCAATCGCGATGCCGATACGGTCAGCGTGCGCCTGGATGCCGAACACACTCGCCAGTTGCTGCAACAGGCACCGAGCGCCTACCGCACCCAGGTCAACGACCTGCTGCTGACCGCCCTGGCCCGTGTGCTGTGCCGCTGGAGCGGGCACGGGTCGGCGCTGATCCAGCTCGAAGGCCATGGCCGCGAGAGCTTGTTCGACGACATCGACCTGACCCGCAGCGTCGGCTGGTTCACCAGCGCTTATCCACTGCGCCTGACCCCGCAAACCGGGCAGGGCGACTCGATCAAGGCGATCAAGGAACAGCTGCGTGCTGTGCCCCATAAAGGTTTGGGCTATGGCGTGCTGCGCTACCTGGCGGACGACGCGTGCAAACAAAGCCTGGCCGCGCTGCCAAGCGCGCAGATCACCTTCAACTACCTCGGCCAGTTCGACCAGAGCTTCGGCGCCGATGCACTGTTCCATCCGCTGGACGAATCGGCGGGCCTGGCCCATGACCCGGACGCACCGCTGCCCAACGAGCTGAGCGTCGACAGCCAGGTGTACGGCGGCGAACTGGTGCTGCGCTGGACCTTCAGCCGCGAACGCCACGACGCACAGACCATCCAGGACCTGGCGCAGGCCTACCTGGCCGAACTGCAAGCGTTGGTCGCCCATTGCCTGGAGGACAACGCCGGCGGCCTCACGCCGTCCGACTTCCCCCTGGCCCGCCTGACCCAGCCGCAACTGGATGCCTTGCCGGTACCGGCCAGCGCCATCGAAGACGTGTACCCGCTGACCCCGATGCAAGAGGGCCTGCTGCTGCACACCCTGCTGGAACCGGGCACCGGCCTCTACTACATGCAGGACCGCTACCGCATCAACAGCGCTCTGGATCCCGAGCGTTTCGCCCAAGCCTGGCAAGCGGTGATCGCCCGCCACGAAGCCTTGCGCGCCTCGTTCTGCTGGAACGTCGGCGAAGACATGCTGCAAGTGATCCACAAGCCGGGCAGCACGCCGATTGAGTACCTGGACTGGAGTGTCGATCCGGAAAGCGAACAGGAACCGCGCCTGCAAGCGCTGCTCAAGGCCGAGCGCGAAGCCGGTTTCGATCTGCTCAACCAGGCGCCGTTCCACCTGCGCCTGATCCGCGTCGGCGAAGCGCGCTACTGGTTCATGATGAGCAACCACCACATCCTGATCGATGCCTGGTGCCGTTCGCTGCTGATGAATGACTTCTTCGATATCTACATGGCCCTCGGTGAAGGCCGTGAGGCGCAGCTGGCCACGCCGCCGCGCTACCGCGACTACATCGCCTGGCTGCAACGCCAGAACCTCGCCGAAGCACGCCAGTGGTGGCAGCAGAACCTGCAAGGGTTCGAGCGCACCACGCCGATCCCGAGCGACCGGCCGTTCCTGCGCGAACATGCCGGCCACAGCGGCGGCATGGTGGTGGGCGACTGCTACACCCGCCTCGACGCCCGTGACGGTGCGCAACTGCGCGAACTGGCCCAGGCCCATCAACTCACCGTCAACACCTTTGCCCAGGCGGCCTGGGCCTTGGTGCTGCGACGCTTGAGCGGCGAGCGTGACGTGCTGTTCGGCGTCACCGTGGCCGGGCGCCCGGTGGAAATGCCCGAGATGCAACGCACCGTCGGCCTGTTTATCAACAGCATCGCGCTGCGGGTGAAGCTGCCCGAGGACGACCAGCGTTGCAGCGTGCGCCAGTGGTTGAACGCGTTGCTCGACAGCAATATGCAACTGCGCGAGTACGAATACCTGCCGCTGGTGACGATCCAGGAACACAGCGAACTGCCCAAGGGCCAGCCGCTGTTCGACAGCCTGTTCGTGTTCGAAAACGCCCCGGTGGAAGTCTCGGTGCTGGACCGCGCCCACAGCCTGAATGCCACCTCGGACTCCGGCCGCACCCACACCAATTTCCCGCTGACCGCCGTGTGCTACCCGGGGGATGACCTCGGCCTGCACCTGTCCTACGACCAGCGTTACTTCGATGAAACCACCGTGCAGGGCATGCTGGGTGAATTCAAGCGCCTGCTGCTGGCGCTGGTGCAGGGCTTCCATGGCGACATGGCCGATCTGCCACTGATGGGCGAACAGGAACGTGCGTTCCTGTTGGACGGCTGCAACCAGAGCGAACATGCCTACCCGCTGGAACGCAGCTATATCGAGTTGTTCGAAGCCCAGGTGAGCGCGCATCCGCAGCGCATCGCCGCCCGTTGCCTGGACCGGCAATGGACCTATGACGAGCTGAACCGGCGCAGTAACGGCCTGGGTCATGCACTGATTGCGGCAGGCGTCGGCCTGGACCAACCGGTGGCGTTGCTGGCCGAGCGTAACCTGGACCTGCTGGGCATGATCATCGGCAGCTTCAAGGCCGGTGCCGGTTACCTGCCGTTGGACCCGGGCCTGCCGAGCCAGCGCCTGAGCCGCATCATCGACCTGAGTCGCACACCGTTGCTGGTCTGCACCGAAGCGTGCCGCGAGCAGGCCATCGAGCTGCTGGACGGCGTCGAGTGCCAGTTGCTGGTCTGGGAGGACGTGCCTGCCCGTGGGGAAAGTCCGGGCATCTACAGCGGCCCGGATAACCTTGCCTACGTGATCTACACCTCGGGCTCCACCGGCCTGCCCAAAGGCGTGATGGTCGAACAGCGCGGCATGCTCAACAACCAATTGAGCAAGGTGCCGTATATGGACCTGACGCCAGCGGATGTAATCGCCCAGACCGCCTCGCAAAGCTTCGATATTTCCGTGTGGCAATTCCTCGCCGCGCCGCTGTTCGGCGCACGGGTGGATATCGTGCCGAACAGCATCGCCCACGATCCGCAGGGCTTGCTGGCCCATGTGCAGGCACACGGCATCACGGTGTTGGAAAGCGTGCCGTCGTTGATCCAGGGCATGCTGGCCCAGGATCGCATCAGCCTGGACGGTTTGCGCTGGATGCTGCCGACCGGTGAAGCGATGCCGCCGGAGCTGGCGCACCAGTGGTTGTTGCGTTACCCGAACATCGGCCTGGTCAACGCCTACGGCCCGGCGGAATGTTCGGACGATGTGGCGTTCTTCCGCGTGGACCTGGCGTCCACCCGTGGCACTTACCTGCCGATTGGTACGCCGACGGACAATAACCGTTTGTACGTGGTGGATGGCGCGCTGGAATTGGTGCCTCAGGGGGCGGTCGGTGAGCTGTGCGTGGCCGGCACCGGGGTGGGCCGCGGGTATGTCAGCGATCCGCTGCGCACCGCCCAGGTGTTTGTGCCGAACCCGTTCGGCGCACCGGGCGAGCGCCTGTACCGCACCGGCGACCTGGCACGGCGGCGCAGCGATGGCGTGCTGGAGTACGTCGGGCGTATCGACCATCAGGTGAAGATTCGCGGCTACCGCATCGAGCTGGGTGAAATCGAAGCGCGCCTGCATGAACAACCGCAAGTGCGCGACGCGGCAGTGGGCGTGCAGGACGGCGTCAACGGCAAGCATCTGGTGGGTTACCTGGTGGCCGCCGATGAGAGGCTGAATCCGGGCGAACGCCTGGACCGCATCAAGCAACGCCTGCGCGCCGAACTGCCGGAGTACATGGTGCCGCTGCACTGGCTATGGCTCGAGCGCCTGCCGCTCAACGCCAACGGCAAACTCGACCGCAAGGCCCTGCCGGAACTGGAGATCGGCCAGTTGCACAGCCAGGACTACCTGGCGCCACGCAACGAACTGGAAAACACCTTGGCCGCGATCTGGGCCGAGGTGCTGAAAGTCGACAGGGTCGGCGTGCAGGACAACTTCTTCGAACTGGGCGGCCACTCGTTGCTGGCCACGCAGATTGCCTCGCGCGTGCAGAAGACCTTGCAACGGGACGTGCCGCTGCGGGCGATGTTCGAATGCAGCACGGTGGCGGAGTTGGCCGAGTACATCGACGGGCTGGCGGCCAATGAGATCAGTGCAGAGAAGGTGGATCGGTTGAGTGATTTGATGGCGGAGTTGGAGGGGCTCTGATCTTCGCCGTCTTTGAGGGCCTCATCGGGAAAAGTCCCGACGGCGCCTATTTTGGCTCGAGTATCTTCACCCATTTCCCCGGCCACGGCGCGCCTTGCTATTGCGCAAGGCCGCCCTTTCATTCAGATAAAAATGCAGCGAAGGCATTATTCCAAGACAAGGCCTGCTGAATAACCATTGATCGGAAATTCACTTGTTTTGCGAAAATACTGTCAATTCTGACAGTAGGCAAACATTGTACGAGCGAGCTCACTGAAGGGCGTTCGCAGCTGGATCAGGCTGCTGAAAATTTCCCCCTTTGGATACGGAGTTCTTATGAGAAAAAAATATACACCAGCGTCTGGAGCTCGCTCTGCACCCGATGCCGTGGAGGTCGCCGCGCCGCTGGTTTCCAGTGAGGAAAACGGTACGGTTTCTCCCCCCCGAATGAGAGGGTCATACCTGACGGTCGATTCAGTCATGGATGCCTCGCCTATCACCTTCAAATTCCGTGCGAAAAATACGCTTACCGAGGAAATTGAGGAGGGGCTGGTTTTTGAGGATGTTGTGGATTCAAGCGGTGAATCGGGAGCCAGGCAAACGCCGATTCCTTTGAAGTATCTGACCAAGACCATGGGGTTCACACTGGTCGTATGGTACGAGGGAACAGTAAACGGAACGACCGCTGTTTCACTGCCCAAGGACGTGGGCATAAATTTCTACTCATACGAGCAAGGTAAAGCGCTTGCACCTCGATTACTCCATGAAAAAATCTACCAGAACACGCCAACCTACGACATGCACGATCACGAAGGGGACGAGCTCGTTAAGATCCCGCTCCCGGATCTTGCCCAGGAAGGAGATAAGATTTACTGCACTGTGGTGATCGAGCAATTCAGTGGGAAGCCAGCGTTCTACACTGTGGCGTACGACTACGTGTTGACGGCTGATGACATAGCTTCCGGCGAAAACCTATCTTTTTCCATTGCCCGTGGCTGGCTGGCACGACAAAAACCACGCTATGAATCGATCACTTGCCAGGCGGCCTGGATCACGAGTGGCTTGCCGGCCCAACCGCCGGCTGAAGTTGAAAATCCTGATGAAGAGACTCGTCTTCCAAGGAATGCGCTTGAAATCCAATATCGTCGCACTGCTAATTTCATTGGAGATCAAGGCCTGGAAAACCTGCCACCTCCGCACCTGCTCCAGTCTGTGTCGTACAACGATACGTGGTGCCTCAATCCTGAACTCACCAAGGAGGGAGGTGATGTAGATGCTCCCGGCTTGGACACTTATGCAGGCGACCAGATTTGTTTTTATGTCAGCGGAACCGGTTACGCAAGGAAATCACTTGGCTGTGTGAGCATTGGACGCGACGGAGAAAGGCCTTCCGTCAAACTGCCAGCTTGTGTAGTTGCGTGTTTTTTCAACAATTCGATGACGCTGACCTACACCGTTCAATTTCCCAATAATAATGCACCACAGGAATCCCCTGCACAGGTAGTCAGCGTTTCGGTGCCGGAGTTCACTTGCCCGGGTATTGAAGAGGTTACTGCCGGAAAACTGGACCTCAATACCTTTCCAGGGAACGCGAATACGACAGTGTCGGTCTGGGCCTATGCCGAGTGCTCGAATACTTGTTGGATGTGGATCACTGGCAAGCGTGAGGACGGTAGCAATCACCGGCTCGATATGTTGGTGGGGGCCCCGGTCACGGATGAGTGGAAGAGACAGGGCGTCCGTACCTCTATTTCCAGGCAAGGGCTACAACTCTTGGCTGACTGCAGCGACTTTGAACTGCACTTTGCGGTTAGTTTTTGCGATGCCAGCAACTTCGCGCGTGCTTATGAGTTTCCTACTCAGACTTTCAAAATCGAGCAGGAACCGCAGGAGCTGGTTGCCCCCATAGTCACCGAAGCAGTAGATTCCAACCTGACCGCCTGGAATGGGCGTGACGGTGTACATGTCGAAGTGGCTTACGTCGGTATCAGCCCCAACCACAGCATCAGTGTCTGCTGGGAAAAGCCGGATGGCACTTGCTGGGTGCTGGCTTCCAAGCCCGGAAGTACGGGTGGCGCAGTCAGCTTTGCCTTGCCGGCGGAAGCGGTGATCGAAAGCATGGGCAAAACGGTGCCGATCACTTACACCGTCACCACAGCATGCAAGGTGCAGACGTCACCGCCATTGAATTTGAAGATCAGTCTGCCTACGCGGCTGGAAACGCCAAACGTTTTGCAAGCGACGCCTCCGAAGACTCAGAACGCCATTCTGGATCTGAGAACATTTGCTGGCAACGCCACTTCTCACGTAGACACGATGTGGTTCTTGCGGGCAGGGCAGAATTGCTGGTTGCAGGCAACGGGGACGGCGAAGAATGGTACACCCTACTCTTTCACTGTTTACGCAGCCAAAACGATTACCGAGGCAGAAGTGACAGCCGGGGTCGTGAACCCCGTATTACGTTCTGAATTGAATAAGCTGATGGATAACACCAGCCTGACCCTGAGATTCTGCGTTGCGACGGATGGTGGCTTGTTGGCAAACGTGGTGTGCCCAGAGCGCGTGCTTCTGGTAAGGCCGTTCATTGTCATTATTGAGGAGAGGTTTGAAGGCCAGCCCACGCGCACCTATACGCGTGGAGGCGTCGTCGACACTCCTACTATGAAGGTGACATTCGTTGCTGGTCCGCATAGGGCGGGAGTTGTGCCCTACGGCAATGATCAATATTACTCTGGGCAGAGCTATGTGATGTGTGAGGGAATCAGCCATTCGATACCGCCGCAAAAACATCGTTTTGATTTTAAACACAAACTGGAGTCCATAAAATTTGCTTGGGTATGGAAGCAAGAACCCGGGCAGGTGACATTTTATGACGAGAATCATCACGTGCTTGCAGTACATGATTATCCTGACGAAAACAGAGGCGGATTCTGGGTCGAGTACTCTCCCATCAATGGTCAGGTAGTTTCGAGCATGGAGGTTACGGTTGAGGATTATTCGTTCATCGATAACTTTACGATGAGTTATCGGTCTTAGAGGTTGATTGAGTATTAGATAGTAAGAGTGCCCGCTTTCATGCGGGCATTCTGGTTGTTGGGATTGGTTCGTTTGGCTTACTTCGGCCCCATAATCTTCGCCAACTTCTCCGGCGACGGCGCCCCTTGCTGTTGCTGCAAGCCACCCTTGTCATCCAGGTAGAAAATCGCCGGCGTCGCCGACAGTTCCAGCTCATCCATCAACTTCATATTGGCATCGAGCTTGGCTTCGATGTCCGCCGGGATCTTGGCCAGCGCCTGCAATTTGCTGCCCTTGCCGGCGGCTTCGTGCTCTTCCAGGGCCTTTTGCGGGTCCTTGGCGGCGAACAGGGCGGCCGACTTGGCGGCGCTGTCTTCGCGGATGATGCCGACCATGATGTGGCGCAGTTGGACCTTGCCGGCTTTTACCCATGGCCGCGCCTGTTCCCAGAACATGTTGCAGTAAGGGCAGTTGGGGTCGCTGAACAGGTAGACGATGCGCGGTGCCTTAACGTCGCCGTCCTGGATCCAGCTGCTTTTTTCCATCTTGGCCCAGACTTCCTTGGCCATCGGCGCGTACACCAGTTTTTCCAGGGGCGCGCTGCTCAGGTCATTGCCTTGGGCGTCGTACAGGTTGCCGGCGATTACGCTCTTGCCGTCGGCGGTCAGGTACAGGGCCATGCCGCGGTTCTGGTATTGCGCGGCGTAGCCGGTGAGGCCGCTGGGGGCGTCGAACTTGCCGAGGATTTTGGCGCCTTTGGCTTCGATCTGTTTGATCGGTGCCGGCCAGTCTTCGGCCTGGGCCAGGGTGGCCGCCAGTGTCAGCGGCAGCAGGGTCAGCAGGTGGCGGAGGCGAGGCATGTCGGTTTCCTTGTGGCGGCAGGGGCGGTGTCGAAGGTTTCCATGGCGCGGGCCAGGCTGGCCTGGGACAACTCACCCAGGTGGCTGTTGATCAGGCGTCCGTCGGCTTGGTAGAACAGCGTGGTTGGCAGGGCCATGGAGCCCACGGCCTGGCCGAGGCGGCCGCTGGCGTCGAACAATACGTTGTCGAGGGTCAGGCCCTGGGTGGCGAGGAAGGTGCTGACGCTTTGCATGCTCTCGGCCTGGTTGACGAACAGGAAGGTCACATCCGGGCGCATGCGTTGCGCGCTTTCCAGCACCGGCATTTCACGGCGGCACGGCGGGCACCAGGTGGCCCACAGGTTGATCACCAGCGGACCGCCCTGGTAATCCGCCAGTTGCACGACCTCGCCATTGGCGTTGCGCAAGGTGATGTCCGGCAGGCGTGTGCCTTTTTCATACACGCTCAAGGACAGGCTGGTCATGCCCCAGAACACCAGCCCGGTGATGACCCCGGCGCTCAGGGGCTTGCGCAGCGCCGGGCGACGCCAGCCATAGAGCAGTGCACCGAGGATCAGGGCGACGATACCGGGCCAGGCGAGAAAACCGCCGTCGCGCAGGTCGACCATCTGCAGCCAGTCGTTGCTGTAGTAGCTCCAGTACATCAGCACAAAGCTGACGCGGGCCGCCAGCATGCCCAGCAGGAACAGGCTGAACAGCACCGATTCCGGATTTTCACCGCCACGCTTGGCCACGCGCCAACCCACCAGGGTGGCGAGAATCAACGCGCTGATCAGCAGGATGTGATTCAGGGCGATGGCGAAGGTGCCGATGGTCAGGGTCAGCATCAGAGGGCGTCCCGGGCTTGAGTCCAGCGTTGCAGGAAAGCGGCGGCATCCACTTCGCCGGTGATGCGCTGGGCGCGGCGTTCCTCACCGTCAGGGCCGATCCACACGAAGCTGGGCGGCCCCGGCACCTGGTAGCGGCCCAGCAGTGCGCGGCTGGCGGCATTGTCGGCGGTGACGTCGAGGCGCAGCAGGCGGACATCCTTCAGTGCATCGAGCACTTCGGGTTTGCCGAACACCTGTTTTTCCATGATCTTGCACGACACGCACCAGTCGGCGTAGTAGTCCACCAGCACCCATTGGCCCTGGGCCTTGGCGCTGTCGAGCTGGCCTTGCAGCACGGCGGGGTCATTGATGGTCATGAAGGCTTCGTGGGCGCTGGGTGCGGCAGTGGTCCGCGAGCCGCTGTAGACCTTCAACGGTTGCCACAGGTCATCGCTGCCACCCGCGGCACCCACCAGCAGCAGGCCGCCCCACACCCCCACGACCACGGAACCGGCGCCGAACAGCATGGCGACCCGCCCGAAATCCTGGGCCAGGCGCCAGCCGCAGTAGGCCATGGACATGGCCAGCACGCCCCACAGGCCGAGCCACAGGCTTTCGTCGATCACCGGGCGAATCATCAGCACGGCGGTGGCCAGGAACAGGAAGCCGAAGATGCCCTTGAGTACATTCATCCAGGTGCCCGGCTTGGGCAGGAAACGGTTGCCCACGGTCACCAGCAACAGCAGCGGCACGCCAATGCCGATGCCCATGGCGAACAGGATCAGGCCGCCGTGCAGGGCATTGCCGCTCTGGGCGATATACAGCAATGCACCGGCCAGGGGCGCGGTCATGCACGGCCCCACCAGCAGGCCGGACAACGCGCCGAGCACCCCGGCGCCGACCAGGCTGCCGCCGCTCTGGTTGCGGCTGACGTTATCCAGGCGATCGCGCAAGGCCACGGGCAGTTGCAGTTCGAAGAAGCCGAACATCGGCAGGGCGAGGATCACGAACAAGGCGGCGAAGCTGCCGAGGATCCACGGGGTTTGCAACAGCGCCGCGAGGTTGGCGCCGAGCAGGGCGGCGAGTACGCCAAGCGCCGCATACACCAGCGCCATGCACACCACGTAGCTGCCGGCCAGGGCAAAGCCGCGACGCGGGCTGGCGCCACTGCCCACCACCAGGCCGGCGAGGATCGGCAGCATCGGCAACGAACACGGGGCAAACGCCAGCAGTAGGCCCAGGCCGAAGAATACCAGCAGGCTCCAGCCCAGGCTGCGTTGTTGCAGGCCGCTGGCCAGGCTCTGGTCCTGGGCTTCGGCAGTGGCCGCAACGGCGGGGTTGCCGCCCAGGTCCACGCTGATCGACTGCGGCGGATAGCACAGCCCTGCGTCGGCGCAGCCCTGCCAGCCGAGCTTGACCTGGCCGGTGACACCGGCGGGGATCTTCACTTCCAGGCCCTGGCGATACACTTCCTGCTCGCCAAAGAACTCGTCGCTATGGGCTTCGCCTTGCGGCAGCACGGGCTTTTCGGCCAGGCCATCGAACTTCATGCGCTGCTTGTACAGGTAATAACCGTCGGCAATCTGCCAATACAGCTGGGTCTCGCCACTTTCAAGACGTTCGGAGGTAAAGGTGAAAGCCTTGCCCACCGGGAGGAAATCAGGTTTGGTCTCAAACGGATTGCCCGGCGCGGCCTGGGCGAACCCCGCGAATAACACCAGCAGAAAGGTAAACAGATGCCGCATGGTCAAGCCTTAGTTCGATGCAAGTGAGGCACACAATGTGTGGCGTTGATTAACCGATGATTAACCGGGCGCTATTCTAAAGTGTAGGGATTATCTGAGCTTGCATCTTTTCACGGCATAATCTGCGCTTAATCCGTTGCACTTTTAATCCCCCCATCTTTCATGAAGGGTTCAGCATGCACGTACTGGTCTGTGAAGACGACGAACTGATCGCCAGCGGCATCGTGGCCGGCCTCGGTGCCCAGGGCTTTACAGTCGAGCGCGTGGCCACGGCCGCCGCTGCGCGCGCGATGCTCAAGGCGGCGACCTTCGACATCATGGTGCTCGACCTCGGCCTGCCCGACGAAGACGGCCTCAAGCTGCTGCAACAGCTGCGCAGCCAGGGCCTGGAGATTCCGGTGCTGATCCTCACGGCGCGGGATTCGGTGACCAACCGCGTCGACGGCCTGCAAGCCGGTGCCGATGACTACCTGCTCAAACCCTTCGACCTGCGCGAATTGGCCGCACGCCTGCAAACCCTGCTGCGCCGGATGGCGGGGCGCAGCGTCAACCTGATCGAGCACGGCCGGCTGACCTACGACCCAAGCAGTCGCGAAACCCTGTTGGGCGGCCAGCCGGTGGACCTGTCCCGGCGTGAACAGGCGCTGTTGCAGGCCTTGCTGCACAACAAAGGTCGGGTTCTGTCCAGCGAGCAACTCAAGGACAGCGTCTACGGCTTCAACGATGAACTGGAAAGCAACGCCCTCAACGTGCATATCCATCACCTGCGGCGCAAGTTGGGCAATGGCATCGTCGAGACCGTGCGCGGCCTGGGTTATCGCCTCGGCCCGGCAGACGATGGCGAGAACGTTTCGTGAAAAGCCTGCGCCTGCGCCTGACGTTCAAGCTCGGCGCCGCGTTTGTGCTGATCTGGGCCCTGGCGGCGGCCTGGATGCTCAACGACCTGCGCAATCAGATGATGTTCTCCCTCGACCAGCGCCTGGTGGCGTCGGCGCGCATGGTGGCGGGCCTGACCGAGCAGATGCCGGGCCTGGCCAGTGTCAGCGGCGGCGCGCATTTCAGCGCCGAGCAACTGAATGTGCCGGGGGGCATGGCCTGCCAGGTCAGCTCCTTGCGCGGGGAAATCCTCGCCCGCAGCCATACCACGCCGGATGAGGGCCTGGAGTCGCGCAAGAGCGGCTTTCGTGACCAGGTCATCGACGGCGTGGGCTGGCGCAGTTTTACCCTGTCCCGTGGCGACCTGTTGATCACTACCGCCGACCGCCAGGTGGAGCGCGAGGCGCTGAACCTGTCGATCCTGCTCGCCGCCTCGGTGCCGGTGGGCGTGGCGATGCTCGGTTGCCTGTGCCTGTTGTGGCTGGGCATCGGCCAGAGCCTGCTGCCGCTCAACCGCATGCGTGACGCGCTGATGCGCCGCAGTGCCGATTCCCTCGAACCGTTGCAGATCCACCCGCTGCCCAGCGAGCTCAAGCCGCTGCTCGACACCCAGAACCAACTGCTGCAACGCATCGCCAAGACCATCGAACGCGAACGCCGCCTCACCGGCGACGCCGCCCACGAGCTGCGCAGCCCGCTGACGGCGATCAAGACCCACCTGCAAGTGGCGCGCATGACCGAAGGCGCGGCCCGCGACCAGTCCCTGGCCCATGCCGAGGAGGGCGCCGACCGCTTGCATCGCACCCTGGAGCAATTGCTGCTGTTGGCACGGGTGGAAGGCAGCCTGTCATTCGACGATGGCTTGCAGTCCAGCGCCGAGGAAGTCGCGCGGCTGGCAATCCAGGATGCGAATGCTGGCGATAATGGGCGTATCGACCTGAACCTGGCGGATAACCTCAGCGAAACCCCGGTGGACATGCCGGTGGGCCTGGCGGTCGCGGCCCTGCGCAACCTGCTGGACAACGCCCTGCGCCATACACCCGCAGACACACGGGTGGAGCTCAGTGTGTTCACCGCCGCCGACCACGTGATCTTCCGCGTGCGCGACCACGGCAAGCAGATATCCCCCGAAGACCTGCAATACCTCACCCAACGCTTCTGGCGCAACGGCAACAGCGAGGGTTGTGGCCTGGGCCTGGCGATCGTGCAGGCGATCGTGCAGCGCTGTTCCTGCTCGTTGACGTTCGACAGCCAGGCGGATGGCCTGCGCGTCGACCTGGGCATGCCGTTGCGGCGCTGACCGCGTTTTTTCACAAGCCAAATAATTACCGCCCGCTTGAAGTGCAAGCCTTCAGGATGGCGGTAATTTTTTTGCGCTTGAACGGGCCGAAAGACTCGGCCTGTATTGAAAAGGACGGTTCTTATGTTGGTCATCGATACCAGTTTCCCCGCCAGGGATTTCAACGAACGTCACGGCGAACCCGTGCAGCAGGTGATCCTGCATTACACCGCGGCGCCGTTCGCCTCCTCCTTGCGCACCCTGACCCGGAACGGGGTCAGCGCGCATTACCTGCTGCCAGATCCCCATGAGCCCGGCTACCGCGCCGCCGGGTATGACGAGTTGCGCGTGTTTCGCCTGGTGCACGAAAACCAGCGCGCCTGGCATGCCGGGGCGAGCCACTGGGGTGGGCGCGATAACCTCAACAGTCGGGCGATCGGCATCGAGATTGTCAACCTGGCTCGGGATGACGGTGGCGTCTTCACCTTCCCCGTGTACGGCCAGGAGCAGGTGGCGGTGTTGATTGCATTGCTTCGCGACATCCTTGGGCGTTATCCGCAGATCGGACCGGCCGACATCCTCGGGCACTCGGATGTGGCGTACTGGCGCAAGAGCGACCCGGGGCCGCGCCTGCCGTGGCGCGGTTTGTTCGAAGCGGGAGTCGGGGCGTGGTTCGACGAGTCGACGCGGGCCATGTACCAGCGCCGGTTTTGTGTCGGGCTGCCGCCTGAAGTGGAGGTGGAGCGGGCATTTCAGCGCTATGGCTATAAGCCGGCGCAGAATCGCCAGGCGTTCGAGCAGCGCACCCGGGCGTTTCAGATGCACTTTCGGGCGCGGGATTATTGTGGTGTGTTGGATGCCGAGACCTGCGCGATCCTGTATGCCTTGAATGAAAAGTACCGCGGACTTTGATCTCATCCATCAGTCAACCATCACTGCCCCCTAAATCCTTTTCTCGCTGGTGCGTTTCCAGAACAGGAAATCCGTGCGCATGCCCTTGGGCCAGACGCCAACGGATCGGCAGTTTGGTCACCATCATCCGCGTATTGAGGGATCGAGAGATGTCAGTCGCTACCAGCCGTATCGAAGATACCCAGGTGCATGAAACGCTTTATCAGTTCGACGAAAGCCCGCTGCTGGCCCGCCAGCGCCAGCAGGAATCCAACGCCCGCAGTTACCCACGGCGCATTCCCCTGGCGCTCAAGCGCGCCAAGGGGATCTACGTGGAAGATGTGGAAGGCCGCAGCTTCATCGATTGCCTGGCCGGCGCCGGCACCCTGGCGTTGGGGCACAACCACCCGGTGGTGATCCAGGCCATCCAGCAAGTGCTGAGCGACGAACTGCCCTTGCACACCCTGGACCTGACCACGCCGGTCAAGGACCAGTTTGTGCAGGACCTGTTCGGCCTGCTGCCGGCGGAGCTGGCGCGGGAAGCCAAGATCCAGTTCTGCGGCCCCACCGGTACCGATGCCGTGGAAGCGGCGTTGAAATTGGTGCGCACTGCCACGGGGCGCAGCACGGTGCTGTCGTTCCAGGGCGGTTATCACGGCATGAGCCAGGGCGCGTTGAGCCTGATGGGCAGCCTGGGGCCGAAAAAACCCTTGGGTGCCTTGCTCGGCAATGGCGTGCAGTTTTTGCCGTTCCCTTACGACTACCGTTGCCCGTTCGGTCTCGGCGGCGCAGAAGGCGTGCGGGTCAACCTGCATTACCTGGAAAACCTGCTCAACGACCCGGAAGCCGGGGTGTTGCTGCCGGCGGCGGTGATTGTCGAAGTGGTGCAGGGCGAGGGCGGGGTGATCCCGGCCGATCTCGACTGGCTGCGCGGCCTGCGGCGCATCACCGCGCAGGCCGGCGTGGCGTTGATCGTCGATGAGATCCAGAGCGGTTTCGGCCGTACCGGCAAGATGTTTGCCTTCGAACACGCCGGCATCATTCCGGATGTGGTGGTGATGTCCAAGGCCATCGGCGGCAGCCTGCCGTTGGCGGTGGTGGTGTATCGCGACTGGCTCGACACCTGGCTGCCGGGCGCCCATGCCGGGACATTCCGTGGCAATCAGATGGCCATGGCGGCCGGTTCGGCGGTGATGCGCTACCTCAAGGAGCACGACCTGGCCGGCCATGCGACCGCCATGGGCGAGCGCCTCGGCGAACACCTGCGCATCCTGCAGCGTGACTACCCGCACCTGGGGGATATTCGCGGGCGCGGGCTGATGCTCGGCGTGGAATTGGTGGACCCGGACGGCGCCCTGGATATCCAGGGCCACCCGCCGGTGCATCGCCAGCTGGCGCCGCTGGTACAGCGCGAATGCCTCAAGCGCGGCCTGATCCTCGAGCTGGGCGGCCGGCATGGCAGCGTGGTGCGCTTCCTGCCGCCACTGGTGATCACCGCCGCCGAGATCGACCGCGTGGCCGAGATCTTCGGGCGCGCCCTGGCGGCAGCCGTCGCCAGCCTCTAATTTTTTGGCGTGTTGGTACGTTTCTACAGATATCAGCGCTGCGCGTGGTGCGCAGCCAGCCTTTGAGCGATGGAGAACAGCAATGACCTCAGTATTTGACCGCGACGACATCCTTTTTCAGGTAGTGGTCAACCATGAAGAACAGTATTCCATCTGGCCCGACTACAAGGCCGTGCCGGAAGGCTGGCGCACCGTGGGCAAGAGCGGCCTGAAGAAAGAGTGCCTGGCCTACATCGAAGAAACCTGGACCGATATGCGTCCGTTGAGCCTGCGCCAGAAGATGGACGGTGCTGCGCTGGCCTGACGCAAAACCTGCAGCAGGCCGGCCTGTTGTGGTGGGCTGGCTTTTTGTGGTGAGCGGGCTTGCCCCGCGCTGGGCTGCGCAGCAGCCCCACTCAAGAAGCACTCGGTGTATCAGACATGACTCAGCGGCTGGTTTTGGGGCTGCTTCGCAGCCCAGCGCGGGGCAAGCCCGCTCACCACATTCGCCATGGTCTTACGCGTTCTTGTCCTTCTCCAACCCCCCCGCAGCCCCCGTCACCACCTGTACACTCAAGCGCGGCGTGGCCAGGTCCAGCCCGGCTTCATCCAGATGCCGCTTCAGCGACAGGTTGAACGCCCGCGACACTTCCCACTGCTTGATCGGCGCCGTCTTGAAGCGCGCGCGCAGGATCGCACTGCCTGACTCGAAGCTTTCCACCCCCTGGATCTCCAGTGGCGACCAGATATTGCGGCGTTGCAGCGGATCGTTGCGCATTTTCTGGCCGACATCGCGCATCAGCTTGATCGCGTCGTCGATTTCCATGTTGTACGGGATCGCCACCCGGAAGATCGCGTAGCCGAACTCCCGCGAGTAGTTCTTGATGCTCTTGATCTCGCTGAACGGGATGGTGTGCACGATGCCGTCAATGTCGCGCAGGCGTACGGTACGGATGGTCAGGCCTTCGACGGTGCCGAGGTGGCCGCCGACGTCCACGTAGTCATCGATGGCCAGGGAGTCTTCGATGATGATGAACAGGCCGGTGATCAAGTCGGCCACCAGTGACTGCGCACCAAAACCGATGGCCAGGCCGATCACACCGGCACCGGCCAGCAGTGGCGTGACGTTCATGCCCATGTTTGCCAGGGCGACGATGGCGGCAATGATGAAGATGGTCACGAACAGCACGTTGCGGATCAGCGGCATCATGGTCTGCGCGCGGGCATTGGCCAGGCCTTTGCGCGAGCGGGTGAGAGCGTGATGGATGGCGGTGTCGCTGAGGATCCAGACCAACCAGGCAAATAGCAGGGTGCCGCCCAGGCCGAACAGCTTGACGCTGATTTCATGGCCGTCGCCTTCGGTAAAGCGGATCAGCGACAGGCCCCAGACCCGCAGCCCGAGTTCGATAAACACCAGCCACACCACCAGGTGGGCGAGGGTGTAGACAAAGCTTTTCAGGCGTTCGGAGTACAGCGCATGGCGCTTGTGCCCCCGTTGCGGCTTGAGCGCATGGCGTCGCACCAGGCCGTTGATCACCATGCACAACACCAGCAACACCGTGCACAACAGCGACTGGCGCAGGGCGGTGCTGGTGTCGCCGGCGGAGACGAACGTGGCGAACAGCGAGATGCCCACCAACAACAGGGCGGGGATGTACCAGAAGGTGCCGATAATCTCGATGGTATCGCTGAGGGCCCGGCGGGTCAGGCGGCGCGACAGGGGCTGGTTGCGGATCAGGTGGGCGATCGGCCGACGGAAACGCAGGATAAACACGCCGGTGGACAGCGCGGCCATCACATTGGCGACCGTGGCCGCCGTATGGGCCAGGTGCTGGCCGAGCGCAGCCACCAGCCGCGGGTCGCTCAAGGCTTCACCGAAGGCGGCAAAGCTGCCGATCCACCACAGCGGGCGGAACGCCTGGTGGCGCAGGATATACAGCGCGCGGTGGCGGTGCGGGCCGTCGAGCAGGGAGAAGGCAATCACGCAGATCGCCGAGAAGCAGGTGCCGACCACCAGCGCATACGCCAGCACCATTGCCAGGGATTTGCCCAGGGACGAGGGCAAGGCGTAGCTCAGGTAAACCGTGATCACCAGTGCGATCAGCCAGGGCCCCAATTTGCGCAGGGCGAAGCGCAGCATGTCCCAGGTACGCGGGTGTTGCGGCAACTCCTCGGGCAGGCCGAAGCGCTCGCGTACCCGGTGGCTCAGCCAGATCAACGCGGCTGCCAGCAGGCTCCATACCGCGAGAATCACTGCAAAGCCGAAAATGATCGGCAGCCATTCGCTGGCCGGCAGCATCAGGGCGCTGAGTTCATCCTTGGCCAGGTCGATTTCATTCGACCAGCGCCCCAGCGGGCTGTCGGCGCCGGAGAACTGCTGCTCCAGGCCCGACAGCGTACTGCCGATCAGCCCGAGCACGCCTTGCTCGGCGGCGGGCTGGGCCTTCTGGGTAGCGGCGCGCAGCTTCTTCAAGTCGCTCAGCAACTGGGTGCGTTGCTGGTCGTTTTCCAGGGTCTTGATCACCTCGTCCAAGGACTGCCCCAGCGGCACTTCGGCCTGGGGTTGGGTCTTGTTGGTGCCGAGCAGCCCGGGCAGGCCCACCGCTTGGGCGGACGAGAACGGCAGCAGCGTGAGCAGGGCGATCAGGAAACAGCAGGGCAGGGCAAACAGACGGGAAAGCACGAGGCGGTCAACCTTGGAAACGACGGGTTGAGCGAGTGTACGAGTGCAGGCGTCATTCGGCCAGTTTGGCGAGGATCTTGTACACCACGGTGCCCAGGATCAGCAGCATGCCGATCCACATGCCGAACACGCCCAGGGGCTTGTCGCGGAAGTTGAAGCCGACGGCGAGCATGATCATGCCGATCAGGATAGGGATAAGCATGGCGTGGAAGGAGGACATGGAGATCATGGGGCGACGGCCTTGTCGGATTGGGAATACTGACAAGTCTAGGTCGGATTGCAGGAAATGCAGGTGATGCAGATCAGGTGGACGTAAACCAAATGTAGGGGGGCAAGTCGAATCGTTGCACCGCCCCTCCCACATGTTGACGACATCCAGTCCTGGTCTTAGGGCAGGTCGTGGCTGGCGTAGAACGCGCCCAACACCTTCACCAGATGCGCCAGGTCGTGGCTGCCGCACAGTTCACGAATGGAGTGCATGGCAAATGTCGGCAAACCGATATCCACCGTACGCACACCCAGGTGGCTGGCGGTGATCGGGCCGATGGTCGAGCCGCAGCCCATGTCGCTGCGCACCACGAAGCTCTGCACCGGCACTTCCTGGGCCATGCACAGGTGACGGAAGAACCCGGCGGTTTCGCTGTTGGTGGCGTAGCGCTGGTTGCTGTTGACCTTGATCACCGGGCCGGCATTGAGCTTGGGGCCGTGGTTGGCGTCGTGCTTGTCGGCGTAGTTGGGGTGTACGCCGTGGGCATTGTCGGCCGACACCAGCAGGGATTTCTGAATGGTGCGTACGAATTCATCACCTTCGGGCAAGAGGCGACGCAGGGTCTGTTCCAGCATCGGGCCATCGGCACCGCAGGCCGAGCAGGAGCCGACTTCCTCGTGGTCGTTGCACACCAGCACGCAGGTTTCGTCGCTCTCGCTGGTGAGCAGGGCTTGCAGGCCGGCGTAGCACGACAGCAGGTTATCGAGGCGCGCGCCGGCGATGAAGTCGCCATTGAGGCCGATGACGGCGGCGCTCTGGGTGTCATAGAAGCTCAACTCGTAGTCGAGCACCACATCGGCGTTCAGCCCATGCTCCCGTGCCAACTGCTCGGTGAGCACGGCACGGAAGTCCACGCGTTCATCACCGGCAAATTGCGCGAGGATCGGCGGCAATTCGGTCTGGGCATTGATCGCCCAGCCCTGGTTGGCTTCACGGTTCAGGTGAATGGCCAAGTTGGGGATGATGGCGATGGGCAGCTTGAAGTCGATCAGCTGGCTTTCGACCTTGCCGTCGCGACGGAAGGTGACGCGGCCGGCCAGGGACAGGTCGCGGTCGAACCACGGCGCCAGCAGCGCGCCGCCGTAGACTTCCACGCCGAGTTGCCAGAAGCCCTGGCGTTGCAGCTCAGGCTGGGGCTTGACCCGCAGGCACGGGCTGTCGGTATGGGCGCCGACCAGGCGAATCCCGCCTTGCAACGGCGAGTGGCGGCCGAGCTTGAAGGCGATGATCGAGGAATCGTTGCGGGTCACGTAGTAGCGACCGTTGGCTTCGGTGGCCCAGGTCTCGCGCTCGTCGAGGCGCTGGAAACCGGCCGCTTCCAGGCGCTGGGCCAGGGCGGCGGTGGCATGAAAAGGAGTAGGGGAGGCCTTGAGGAAGTCGATCAGGCCTTGATTCAACGCTTCGCGCATAAATAGCTCCAGACAGCAATGCGCGGAGTTTACCGTTCGAGGGCGAGAAGTGCACCGCCCCTCCTACATTTACTGTATTTACAGCTTTAGAACGGTGCTGGGCACTCAAAGCGCAAGCGCTCGCCGCTTTGCGGGTGAGTGAAGCTCAGCATGCTCGCGTGCAGGCACAGGCGCGGCCAGGCGGCCAGGGCCTGTTCATGGGCATACAGGCCGTCACCGAGCAACGGATGCCCGATGGACAGCATGTGCACGCGCAACTGGTGCGAGCGCCCGGTGATCGGCGTCAGCTCGACGCGGCACCAGTCGCCACAGCGTTCCAGCACTTTCCAGAAGGTCAGCGCGTGCTTGCCGAACTCGTGGTCCACCACATGGCGGGGTTTGGTCGGCGGGTCATAGCGCAAGGGCAGGTCGATGCTGCCGCTGTCCAGTTCCGGCTGGCCCCAGGCCAACGCGGTGTAGGCCTTTTCGGTTTCGCGGTCGTGAAACTGGCGGGACAGTTCGCGATGGGTATCGGCGTCCCGGGCCAGCAGGATGATCCCCGAGGTTTCCCAGTCCAGGCGATGGACGATGCGGGCTTCGGGGTAGCCGTTTTCCTGCAGGCGGGTGATCAGGCAGTCCTTGTTGTCATCGGCGCGGCCAGGCACCGAGAGCAGCAGGGTCGGCTTGTTCACCACCAGGACAGCGTCGTCCTGATGCAGGATATGAATAGTGGACAGCGGCATTAAACAGCCTCGTAACAAACGCCAACGGCGGCTCGACCACCCGGTTCCCGCAAAGGGATCAAGGTGACCGAGCCGCCGTGGCGGCCGCCTGTTCGATCAACGATCAGGCAGGGTGATATTGAGTTCCAGAATCGAGCAGCTGCCGTCGTTTTCAAGGGCGACATGCACGTCATCGTTGCCGATATTGACGTACTTGCGGATCACCTCGACCAGTTCCTTCTGCAAGGCTGGCAGGTAATCCGGGGTGCTGCGTTGGCCGCGTTCGTGCGCCACGATGATCTGTAGACGCTCTTTCGCGACCGACGCGGTGCTTGGCTTTTTGTTGGCGCGAAAGAAGTCGAGAAATTTCATTGTTTAGTTGCCTCCAAAGATACGCTCGAAGAATCCCTTCTTCTTTACATCGAGGAAGCGATGTTCCACGGACTTGCCCAGCAAGCGATCAACCGCATCGCTGTACGCCTGGCCGGCGTCGCTCTGGTCGTCGAGAATCACCGGCACGCCCTGGTTGGAAGCCTTCAGGACTGCCTGGGATTCCGGGATCACACCCAGCAGGGTCACGGCGAGGATGTCCTTGACGTCTTCAACACCGAGCATTTCGCCATTGCTGACGCGCTCAGGGTTGTAGCGGGTGAGCAGCAGGTGCTCCTTGATCGGGTCTTCACCTTTCTCGGCGCGCTGGGACTTGCTGGCCAACAGGCCGAGCATGCGGTCCGAGTCACGTACCGAAGACACTTCCGGGTTAGTCACCACGATGGCTTCATCGGCGAAGTACATCGCCAGGTGAGCACCGGTTTCGATACCGGCCGGGGAGTCGCAGACCACGTACTCGAAGGTTTCCTTCAGTTCAGCGAGAACCTTGCCTACGCCTTCCTTGGTCAGCGCATCTTTGTCGCGGGTCTGGCTGGCGGCCAGTACGTACAGGTTCTCAAGGCGCTTGTCCTTGATCAGGGCCTGTTGCAGGTTGGCTTCGCCGTTCACCACGTTGACGAAGTCGTACACCACGCGGCGTTCGCAGCCCATGATCAGGTCGAGGTTACGCAAACCGACGTCGAAGTCGACGATGACTGTCTTGTGGCCGCGCAGAGCGAGGCCGGTACCGATAGCGGCGCTGGTGGTGGTCTTACCCACACCACCCTTGCCGGATGTAACCACGAGAATCTTGGCCAAGGTGTTTCACCCCTAAGGAAAAAGGACTTTTCAGCCCCTGAAAAACATCTCTTGGAACTCGCCGCAGGCGGACAGCCTTTGTAGGAAAAAAGACGGGTTTTCGCAGGAAAAACGCCAACCTTCAAATGTTCCTACGCAAGTAATGCCAGTTTCGCTGTGCTATCAGAGTCTAGAGATGCTTGGAAAATGCGGCAGTATCCGTTAAAGACGGATGATGTTCAACACATCGCCCGACAGGCTGACCTGCACCGCGGCTCCCCACAGCGGATCGCGGCGCAAATCTTCCGAAACCTTGTACTGGCCCGCGATGGACACCAGCTCAGCAGTCAGTTGCTGGCAAAAAATGCGCGCCTTGGTATCCCCCTTGATGCCGGCGAGGGCACGTCCGCGCATCGGGCCGTATACATGGATATTGCCATCGGCGAGAAGTTCCGCGCCGGGACTGACCGACGAGATCACCACCAGGTCGCCGCCCTGGGCGTAAATCTGCTGTCCGCCGCGTACGGGCGTGGTGATTATCTTTGTAGGCTTGATCGTAGGTTCCGCTGGTTTTTCCGGTTTTTTCTGCACTTCGCCGACCAAAGGTTCCAGTGGACGCTCACGCGCGCCGGAGGGTGGCAGTACTGGCAGTTCAATGGCGATGGCTGCGGCAATGTCTTCGATACGGCTGGCACGAATCGCCAGGGTTCGCAGGCCGTGGGAGCGGCACACACGCATCAGTCCGGGCAGGTCGATGCTGCCCTGGCCGGCCGGCAGTTTGTCCAGGGCCAGTACCAGCGGGGCGTTGTTGAAGAAGTTCGGCGCCAGGGCGACCTTGGCGGCGAGCTGGCGGTCCAGGGCGTCGAGGTCGTTGCGGGCCAGTTCCAGCACGGTGATGGCGAGCATGCTGCCTTTCAGCTGGAACACGGGATCTTGGTCTAGCGGTTCGGTTTGGCTCATGGTCGGCAAAAAGCGGCTTGTCACGAAAAGTGTCGAGACTTATAACGAGAACACTCACTGGCCGCAAGCCGAGTCGAACCGTTGTAGAATGCGCGGCCCTGTCTTTCCCGGAATCTGTAATGGATCGCCCGCGTTTTCGAGCTGTATTTTTTCACCCGCGCTTTTGGCTGTTATGGCTGGGACTCGGCCTGCTGTGGCTGGTGACCCAACTGCCGTACCGTGCGCTGCTGACCATTGGTCGCCTGCTGGGTGCAGGCATGTACCATGTGGCCGGCGAACGTCGCCGCATCGCCGCACGCAACCTGGAACTGTGCTTCCCGGAAAAATCCCCCGCAGAGCGCAAGAAGCTGCTCAAGGAAAACTTCGCCTCCACCGGCATCGCCTTCTTCGAAATGGCCATGAGCTGGTGGTGGTCGCGCCAGCGCCTGGCGCGCCTGGCCCATGTCGAAGGCCTGGAACACCTCAAGCAGGCCCAACTGGATGGCAAGGGCGTGATCCTCATGGCCCTGCACTTCACCACCCTGGAAATCGGCGCAGCCCTGCTGGGGCAGAAGCACACCATCGACGGCATGTACCGCGAGCACGGCAACCCGCTGTTCGACTATATCCAGCGCCGTGGCCGTGAGCGGCATAACCTCGACTCCCTGGCGGTCGAGCGCGAAGACGTGCGCGGCATGCTCAAGCTGCTGCGTGCCGGCCGCGCCATCTGGTATGCACCGGACCAGGACTACGGCGCCAAGCAAAGTATCTTCGTGCCGCTGTTCGGCATCCAGGCCGCCACCGTGCCTGCCACCAGCAAGTTCGCCAAGCTGGGCAAGGCGCTGGTGGTGCCGTTCACCCAGCAGCGCCTGGCGGACGGCAGCGGTTACCGCCTGGTGATCCACCCGCCGTTGACCGACTTCCCCGGCGAAAGCGATGAAGTCGACTGCCTGCGCATCAACCAGTGGGTCGAAGCCTCGGTGCGTGAATGTCCCGAGCAATACCTGTGGACCCATCGCCGCTTCAAGAGCCGGCCACCGGGCGAACCCAAGCTGTACGAAAAACGTCGTCGCTAAGACCGACTTTCCCCCCACGTGGAGTGATGCAATGCGCGCAGCTGAACCGGTTACAGGCTTGATTCTTTCCGGCGGCGGGGCGCGAGCGGCGTATCAGGTGGGGGTATTGGCGGCGATTGCCGAGCTGTTGCCGCCAGGGGCGCCCAATCCGTTTCCGGTGATCGTCGGCACGTCGGCCGGTGCGATCAATGCGGTGACCCTGGCCAGCGGCGCCATGGATTTCACTGCCGCTATCGGGCGCCTTACGGCGTTCTGGCAGGGCTTTCGCAGCCATCTGGTGTTGCGCAGTGATTGGCCTGGGGTGATCCGCCAGGCAAGCCGCTTCCTTATCCACAGCCTGCTGGGCATCGGCGCCCAGGTACCGGTGGCGTTGCTCAATAGCTCACCGTTGCGCGACCTGCTGCACGAGCGGTTGAACCTGGACGGCATCGACGAGGCTATCCGCAACAAGCATCTGCACGCCGTGGCCGTCACGGCCTTCGGCTATGAATCCGGGCAGGCGGTGACCTTCTATCAGGGCGGCGGCACCATCGACGCCTGGTTGCGCCATCGGCGTATCGGTGTGCCGACGCAACTGACCGTTGAACACCTGCTGGCCAGTTCGGCGATCCCCTTGCTGTTTGCCCCGGTGAAGCTCGACCAGGAATACTTCGGCGACGGCGCGGTGCGCCAGTCGGCGCCCATCAGCCCGGCGCTGCACCTTGGCGCGACCCGGGTGCTGGTGGTGGGTGTCAGCGGTAACCCGCGGGGCAATGAACCGATGGCGCAACGCACCTATACCGGCCAGGAGCCGACGTTGGCCCAGATCGGTGGGCATATGCTCAACAGCACGTTCATTGACAGCCTGGAAAGCGATATCGAACTGCTGGAGCGTCTGAACCAGTTCAGCCATCACCAGCCAGCCGACAGTGCGGCCCGTGGCCTGGCGCCGGTGGAAGTGCTGGTCATTGCGCCAAGCCAGCCGATCGACGAAATCGCCGCAAGGCATCGGCAGGAATTGCCGGCGGCATTGCGTCTGTTCCTGCGTGGGCCGGGGGCGACCAAGACGAGTGGGGCAGGGGTGCTGAGTTACTTGCTGTTCGAGGCGGGGTATTGCAGCGAGTTGATTGAGTTGGGCAGGAAGGATGCGCTGGCCAAGCGTGAAGAGATCATGCGGTTTCTGGGCCTGCCGCCTATCTGAATGTGGGAGGGAGAATGTCCCTCCCACATGTGTCTTGCAGTGGCTTTTAGAAGTGATACTTGACCAGGAAGCTCGCCGTGTCCTGGGTTGTCTTGAACGCGCCGGAATCCTCGATCCCGTACTTGTTCTTCCAGTAGTCGTATTCAAAGCCCACGTACAACTGCTTGTCGCCCCAATGCAGCGCCTTGCCCAAGTCGTATTTGACCTGCGGGTTGAAGTGCAGGTTGGCGTGGTAAGTGCCACGGGCGTTCTTGTCGTTGTCCACCACCCAATCCATGAAGCCGTCGATCAGGATGTCGGAGTTGCCCACCGGCAGGGTGTACGACCATACCGGGGTGATCTGCCATACACCGTCGCCTGGGCGATTGCCTTCGGTCTGGCGCTGGTAGAAGTTCAGCTGGAAGTAGTCGAAGCCCGGGATGTTCAGGTCGAAGCCAGGGCCGAGCAGGTACGACTCGTTGTCGCCTTCGCCGAACTCATACGTGAAGGCCAGCAACACATCCTTGATCGGTCCGAAGGACAGGTCCTTGTCGAGAATCTTGCCGAACGACAACCGTGGGCTGAACTCGCCGTAATACGTATTCGGGCCGACATTGCCGTCTTCCTTGCCGTTGTAAAAGATGCGGTCGAGGAAGAAGAAGTTGTCGCCGTACTTCCAGGCATCGGCATGTTCGAACGTGACGGTTTGCTGGATCTGTGGGTTGACGGTAAAGCTCTTGCCCCACAGATACGTCAGGCTGTTGTTCTGCCACTGCAACAAGTCACCGGCCACGGCCTGGCCGCCGGCCAGCAGGGATCCCGCCAGCATCAGGCCTTTGAACAGAGGTTTCATTCGGTTGCTCCCGAGTTAAAGTTTTATGGTTTTTCTTCTACACAAGCGCTCTGGTGCGGCGCCTTTAGTGGTTACAAAAGTGGTCTGAATGGTCAGCTTTATTACTACAGCAAGACCCGCGCCAAGGCGGTAAACAACCGTCGATTCAAGCGGGCGCGGAGAATACTGGCTCCCACGTCAGGGCTCAAGTGCGCCGTTACAGCGCGCACAGGGCGACAATGGGGCATGTGTCAGGTGTGGGCGGGGTCGACTACGGGGCGTTCGGCCCCACCGAGAATGTTGAACAGGATATTCAGCGACAGTGCGCTGAGGGTGGCCATGGCGATGCCGCTGTGGGTGATCGGGCTCATCCATACTGGCAACTGTGCGAAGAACTCCGGGCGTACCACCGGGATCAGGCCCATGCCGATGCTCACCGCCACCAGCAACTGGTTGCGACGGTCGGCGATATCGGCCTCCTGGAGGATCTTGATGCCGGTGGCCGCCACCATGCCGAACATGGCGATCGCCGCCCCGCCGAGCACCGCCGGGGGAATCGACGCCACCAGGTACGCGGCCTTGGGCAACAGGCTGAGCACAATCAGAAAGGCACCGGCCATCATTGTCACCGAGCGGCAACGCACGCCGGTCATCTGCACCAGGCCGATGTTCTGCGCGAAGGAGGAGTGGGTGAAGGTGTTGAAGAAACCGGCGAAGAACGACGCACCGGCATCACACAGCAAGCCACGGCGCAGCATTTTCGGCGTGACGTCCTGGCCGGTGATCTTGCCCAGCGCCAGGAACATTCCGGTGGATTCGACAAAGATGATCACCACCACCAGGCACATCGACAGGATCGGCGCCAGCTCGAACCTGGGCATGCCGAAGTGCAGCGGCGTCACCACTTGCACCCACGGCGCCCGGGCCAGGCCGCTGAGGTCGACCATGCCGATGGCCCCGCACAAGGCGTAACCCAGGCCCATGCCGATCAGCACCGAGATATTCACCCAGAAGCCGCGCATGAAGCGGTTGATCAGCAGGATGGTCGCCAGTACCAGGGCGGCAATCGCCAGGTAAATCGGTGAACCGAAGGTGGCGGCTGCGCTGCCGCCACCGGCCCAGTTCACGGCCACGGGGAACAGCGACAGGCCGATGGCCGTGATCACGGTACCGGTCACCAGCGGCGGAAAAAAGCGCACGATCCTGGACATGAACGGCGCGATCAGCATGCCGAAGAACCCGGCGGCGATGGTGGCGCCGAAGATGCCCTGCAGGCCGATACCGGGCATGCCCGCCATGGCGACCATGCTGCCCACAGCGGCGAAACTGGCGCCCATCATCACCGGCATACGGATGCCCACCGGGCCGATGCCGAACGACTGCACCAGGGTGGCGATGCCGGCTACCAGCAGGTCGGCGTTGATCAGAAAGGCGATTTCTTCACGGCTCAGGCCAGCGGCCTGGCCAATGATCAGGGGTACGGCGACGGCGCCGCCGTACATCAGCAAGACGTGTTGCAGGCCTACCAGAATCAGTTGCAAGAGGGGCAGCCGCACCATGGCGGGCGCGGCAGGAATCTGCGGTTCGACTAACTCGGTCATGCAACACCTCGGATCTTTTTTATTTTTGTGTTGTGTAGAACGTCATCTCTAAATCACTGCAGTCCCCTGTGGGAGGGGGCTTGCTCCCGATTGCGGTGGTTCAGTCACTGGTGTTTTAACTGACACACCGCTATCGGGGGCAAGCCCCCTCCCACATTGGAACTGTTTGAATCAGTCAGTTGGTACGCGCCCCCTGATTGATCCACGTGCCAATCAAATCCCGCTCCTGCTGGGTCATCTGGGTGATGTTGCCCAACGGCATGATCTGGCTTGCCACGGCCTGCGCCTGGATGCGCGCCGCCTGTTGCTGGATCTGCGCCGGGGTATCGAACATCACCCCGGCCGGGGCAGTGCTGAACAGCGGGCTGGTGGGCTTGGCCGAATGACACACGGCGCAGCGTTCCTGGATCACTCCGTGGACCTTGTCGAAATCAACCGTCGCCTGGGCCGGCGCAGGTGCGGCGGCCGGAGCTGTCGGCGCGGCGGGTTTCAGGCCACCGCCCAATGCGGTTTCCGGCAACGGTTGGTACTCAATGGCCGCCGGTGCCTTGGCAATCGGTTCGGCCGGCTTGGGCCCGGTCACATACGCCAGGCAAATCATGGCCAACGCCCCCACCGGCAAGGTCCACGCATACTTCTGGCTGTTATGCCGCGTGTTGAAGTAGTGCCGCACCAACACTGCCGCCACCGCGATCCCGGCCAGGATCAGCCAGTTGTATTGGCTGCCGTAGGTGCTCGGGAAGTGGTTGCTGATCATGATGAACAGCACCGGCAGGGTGAAGTAGTTGTTGTGCCGTGAGCGCAGCAGACCCTTGGCCGGCAGGGCCGGATCGGGCGTGCGGTTCTCGGCGATCGCCGCCACCAACGCGCGCTGCGCCGGCATGATGATGCGGAACACGTTACCGACCATGATGGTGCCGATCACCGCGCCCACGTGCAGGTACGCACCCCGGCCGCTGAACACTTTGCTGAAGCCGTACGCGGCGGCAATCAACAGCACGAACAGGATCAAGCCGAGCAGGGCAGGGCGCTTGCCCAGGGCCGAGTCGCAGAGGAAGGAGTAGATGAACCAGCCGGCGAACAATGAGCCGATGCCCAGCAAGACGCCTTCGCTGCCAGTGAGGCTGCTGCCGGGGGCGAGCAGGTACAGCGTCGGGTTGAGGTAGAACACCACGCACAGCAGCGCGACGCCCGACATCCAGGTGAAATAGGCTTCCCATTTGAACCAGTGCAGGTTGTCCGGCATGGTCGGCGGGGCCAGCTTGTATTTTTCCAGGTGGTAGATACCGCCACCGTGGATCGCCCACAAGTCACCGGACAGGCCGTCCTTGGGATTGACGCGGTTGAGGTTGTTTTCCAGCCAGACGAAGTAGAACGAAGCGCCGATCCAGGCGACGCCAGTGATCATGTGAACCCAGCGCACGCTGAGGTTCAGCCATTCCAACAGATGTGCTTCCACAGTCTTTACCTCTCGCCTGTCACCCTTGTTGTCGGGTGATCCGGCCTTCTCTTATTGGTGGGGGGCGAGGATCAACCGCTCATCCTCTTTGAAAAAATGCTCATCGCAGTTATTGCCTGTGCCACTGCGATCAACCACCAGGAAGTCATCCCGCTTTTCGATCGTCAGCACCGGGTGGTGCCAGACGCCGCGATGGTAATTGATGCCCTGCCTGCCGTTGGTGACGAAGGCGCGGACCAAGCCTGATACAGGTGCATCGCCAATTGGCGCGACCACGATCAGAAAGGGGTTGCCGAGCAGCGGAATGAAGGCCTGGCTGCCCAGCGGGTGTCTCTCCAGCATGCACACGGTCAGCGGCATATCCAGCGCGTCGGCGCGGAAGATGCTGATGATCGCGTTGTCTTCAGGCTGTGCGGTTTCTACCGTTGCCAGCTTGTGAAAGCGCATGGTCGACCCGTTGTTGATCATGAAGTGATCGCTGCCGTCGGTTTCGATAACGTCTCCGAAAGGGGCGAAGGCTTCTTTGGTCAGGGGTTCGATCATCAGTGTGCGCATGGCTGTCTCTTATCCGAATTCTGTGTTGTTTGTTCTGCTTTTGTGGCGAGGGAGCTTGCTCCCGTTGGACTGCGCAGCAGTCCCATCTGTTGGGGCCGCTTCGCGACCCAGCGGGAGCAAGCTCCCTCGCCACAGGGGTTCACTGCTTACTTCGAAACTTTACCCAGCACACGCAGGCGACTCACACCGCCATCCGGGAACACGTTCAGGCGGATATGGGTGATCGGCCCCAGCGCCTTGATCTGCTCGGCAAAGGTGTGTTCGGCGTGCATTTCCAGTTTCTGCGCCGGCAGCAGCTCGCGCCAGAACAGCGATTGGGTTTCGATCTGGCTGTCGGTGCCGCCCTTCACGAAGGCGCCCTGGATCGAGCAGGTGTCCGGGTAGTTGCCCTTGAAGTGCAGGGTGTCGACGATGATCTTCTCGATTTCGCCGGGGTGGCCCAGGGCGACGATCACCCAGTCATTGCCTGGCGTGCGACGGCGGGCGGTTTCCCAGCCATCGCCCATGTTGACGCCACGGCCCGGGTTGAGGATGTTGCTCATGCGGCCGAAGTGCTCGTCGGAACACGCGAGGGCGCGACCACCGTTCAATGCGGCAGCCAGGTCGATCTGTTCGTTGTCGCCCACTGCCGACCAGTCGCGGAACGGCACGCCGTACACGCGCAGACGGGCCACGCCGCCATCCGGGTAGATGTTGAAACGCAGGTGGCTGAACGCCTGGTCGTTGCTGATCTCGTGGTAGTGGTGGCTGTTGCCTTGCAGCTCGACGGCCGACAGGACTTCTACCCATTGGGTGTTGTCGTCAGGCTCGCCCGAGGCCAGGAAGCAGGCTTCCAGGGACGCCGACGGCGGATAGTTGCCGGTGAAGAATGAAGTGTCGATGTCCACGCCCTTGATCGAACCCGGTACGCCCAGGCGGATCACTGCGCTGTCGTAGCCTTCGAAGCGCTTGCGGCGTGACTCCCAGCCGTCCATCCACTTGCCGTTGTCATCGAAAACGCCCTCCTTCCACACGGCCGGGGTCGGCTGGAACAGGCGGTTGGCGTCGGCGAACCAGTCATCTGTCACGGAGATGATCTTGGTGCCCAGGCGGGCGTCGGCCAGGTTGACGAACTTTTCGAAAGGTACGGCGTAAGCTTTCATTCTTCTTGTCTGCCTTAAATAGAGTGGCTGGGGATGGTCGTTTAGAGGGTCAGTAAACGGAACAACGCGATCTTGTTGATCTCGTCCAGCGCGCACTTGAACTCGGCATCCACCGAGTTGTGAATGCGGGTTTCGAACGCGGCGAGAATCTGGTGCCGGTTGCTGCCTTTTACCGCCATGATGAAGGGAAACTTGAACTTGGCCTTGTAGGCATCGTTCAGCTCGGTGAAGCGCGAGAACTCTTCGGCCGTGCAGTGGTGAATCCCCGCGCCAGCTTGCTCATCGGTGCTGGCTTGGGTGAGTTGGCCCTGGACGGCCGCTTTGCCGGCCAGGTCCGGGTGAGCGTTGATCAACGCCAGCTGACTGGCGTGATCGGCGCTCAACAGGATGTCGCTCATGCGCTGGTGCAGGGTTTCGATCTGGTCGATCGAAGCGTCCTGGCCCAGGTCGAAGGCCTTTTCGGCCACCCATGGCGAATGTTCGTAGATGTCGGCGAAGGCGTGGACGAAGGCGTCGCGGCTCAAGGTCGAGGGTTTCAAGGTCTGGAAGGTGCTCATTTGGCCGCTTCCTGAAAAGGGTGTACGTCATGCCAGTGGCGGGCGATGTCGACGCGGCGGGTGAACCACACCTGGTCATGGCCCTTGGCGTATTCGATAAAACGCTTCAACGAGGCCAGGCGCGCCGGGCGGCCGATCAGGCGGCAGTGCAGGCCGATGGACAGCATCTTCGGTGCCGTGGCGCCTTCGGCATACAGCACGTCGAACGCGTCTTTCAGGTACTCGAAAAAGTCATCGCCCTTGTTGAAACCCTGCACCTGGGTGAAGCGCATATCGTTGGTGTCCAGGGTGTAGGGGATCACCAGGTGCGGCTTGCCGGTGGGGGTGTTGGGTTCCCAGTAGGGCAGGTCGTCATCGTAGGTGTCGCAGTCGTACAGGAAGCCGCCTTCCTCCATCACCAGCCGCCGCGTGTTGGGGCCGGTGCGCCCGGTGTACCAGCCCAACGGGCGCTCGCCGGTCAGTTCGGTGAGGATGCGGATGGCTTCGAGCATGTGCTCGCGCTCTTGGGCCTCGTCCATGTATTGGTAGTCGATCCAGCGGTAGCCGTGGCTGCAGATCTCGTGGCCGGCTTCGACCATGGCGCGGATCACATCCGGGTGACGCTGGGCCGCCATGGCCACGGCGAAGATGGTCAGCGGAATGTCGAATTCCTTGAACAACTTGAGGATGCGCCACACGCCGGCCCGGCTGCCGTATTCGTACAGCGACTCCATGCTCATGTTGCGCTCGCCCTGCAGCGGCTGGGCCGAGACCATTTCCGAGAGGAAGGCTTCGGACTCTTTGTCGCCATGCAAAATGTTGCGTTCGCCGCCTTCTTCGTAGTTGAGTACGAAGGACAAGGCGATGCGTGCCTTGCCCGGCCAGTGGGGGTGAGGAGGGTTACTGCCGTAACCGATCAGGTCGCGTGGGTAGTCAGCGCTCACTGCAGTCTTCCTTCTTGTTCGTGGTAGCAAGTGTGTGGCGGCCAGCGGAAAGACTGGGTGGCGTCACAGCGATGGGCTGATTGTATACAACTTAGCGGTCACTTTGTAAGCCTGTATTTCCGCATTTTTTCCGTGGAGTTGCCGCCGTTCAGCACTGCAAGAAACTTGCCCGATTGGTCAGTAAACGGACAAAAGGTCTTTTAAAAGCAAGGCTTGCTGGGAATTCCCGCCGAGGATCGAGGCGTCGTCGCATGTGCGAAACTTTGTGATTTTTATTGTGTACAATTTTTGTTGAAAATGTCTTAATCGGCCCATCAACGGCTTTTTGATGCCCCGTAAAGGTGCAGCCTATTTCACTTCATGCAAGGGAGCCCGCCCCATGGGACGACTGACGACACACGTACTCGACGCAGCCCACGGCTGCCCCGGCAGTGCCATCCAGGTTGAGCTGTACCGCGTCGAAGGCGCGCAGCTGGAACTGGTCGCCACTGCGCTGACCAACAGCGACGGCCGCTGTGACGCGCCGTTACTGCAAGGTGATGACTACCGCAGCGGTGTCTATCAATTGCAATTCAGCGCCGGCGATTACTACCGCGCCCGTGGCGTGCAATTGCCGGAGCCGGCCTTCCTGGATGTGGTGGTATTGCGCTTCGGTATCAGCGCCGAACAGGACCACTACCATGTGCCCCTGCTGATTTCGCCCTACAGCTACTCCACCTATCGCGGTAGCTGAGTCGTCACCTGGTTACACCCCCAAGCTCTTCGTTGGTTTTTCGCCCGCCCACACTGCGGGCTTTTTTTTGCGCGCCATAGCATTCAATTATCTAGCGCCTCCTTAGGAGGTGTGCTGCATAGGCTGGGTGTTTTCCATGATGAAGATACCGCCGTGACCTCACCTACCGATCCCGATCTGGCTGACGACGATGCTTTGCAGGCCATGCGTAGCCAACTGACGCGGTCAATCAACCGCAGCCCCCATCCCAGCCTGTTGATCAATTGGCTGACCGTTGCCGACCTGCGCTGCGCCCAGTCGGCAAAACACCTGTCTCGCCTGATCCTGCATGCGCCCAAGGTGCTGCGAGTGATTCGTGCCGAGCTGCGCAAGGCCTTTGACCTGGACCCGGACAGCCTGCTCTTCACCGAACCCAAGCCGCCGGCAACTGTGCGGCAGGTCGACAGCTTGACCGATCGCGCGTTGCGGCTGATGGCGCTGCCTTCGGTGCCGATCAACCTCAATCAGTTCACGGCCATCAGCCTCAAGGAGGAGCCGACACGCCGTCTGCCTTTTACTCCGCTGGAGGCATTGCAACGGGTCATTGCGCTGAATCTGTTTGGCCGGCTCGCCCGTGCGCAAAGCGAATATTGGCAGGCGCTGGCAGCGGATTCCTGGCTGACACGCCAGGAGCGCTGGGTTGAGCTGCACAAGCAGCTGTTCGCCGATCAGGCCTTCCTGGCGAGGCAACTGGACCAGTTGTCGAGTGCAGGAATGACTATGGTCCAGGCGCTGGTAGACGCACCGACGGCTGAGGCACGCCAACGCGCGGGGACGGCATGGGCCAGCGTCCAGGTGTGCCAGTTGATGTGGCCGGGCGTGGGCTCGCGGCTGATGCCGATTCCGGGTGCATTGCATATTTATCGTGAGAACGACCCTCCCGGGGCGCCACATGTGATGTATTTGCCGGGCGTGAAGCGCAATTACTACGAGTATCCCTCGTTCGACCAATTGCACTGTGGCCTGGTGGCCCTGGTCAAGGGTCCCTTGCTGGACGATCTGTGGCAGTGCCTGCCGCTGCGTCGCCGGCATGAGGTGTGCCGCCCCGAAGAGGGGGGCGCGACGGCTGGTCGCGGCCTGGCGTTGAAAGGCGATGCGCTGGCCTTCAGCGCCCAGGCGGTGCTGGAAGGGCAATGGGAAAACGAGTTGGCTTGCGCAGTGTCGATCAACCTCGCGCAGGTATTTTCCAGCGGGCGTGAACCTTCAGTGATGAATGCTGCGCGTTTTCTCACCTATATCGAACGCGGCAGAAAACACTGGGTGGGTAAGGCACGCCTGGGGAGTATTCGCCGTGAATTACAGGAGTGGGATCAGCATCGGCGGCGCAAGGAAATTATTTTCGCCAGCACGGCCCCGGGGGTGGCAGTGAACACGGTGCGGCAACAGGTAAAACGTTATGAAAAAGGCTTGATGACGCTGCTGAACCCCCAGGACCCCGCGCAAGAGACCCAAGCTTTTCGAGAATTCGTGACCTTCGAAAATCGATTCAAGGCCCAGGCGGGCGCATTGCGCACGCTGTTGAAGGATGCGCAACTGCAGCTGTTCGAAGCGGCCTTCTGGAAGGCACGTCCCACGGGTAAACAAATGCGCCTGGCCTCGATTATCCATGGGTGGACCACGGTGCTGCGTTGCGAAGTCCAGTTGCAAGCCCAGCTCCAGTTGATTAGCACACGCCATCGTGACCTGCTGATCGAAGTGCTGGACACGCCACTGGCCAGTAAACGCCACGACAGTGACACGTGTGTGCTGTCAGTCCTGGTGGGCAGCGAATCCGATGGCTTCAAGCCTCTGCATAGCTTGTTTGCCGTCACTCGCACAGCGGCGGTCAATGATCCGCAACGACGGCTACCGGTTGTGCTGTGTGTTTTCGGACGAGCAGGTGGCGTGGTGACATTTGCCAGTCTCGATGCGTTATCCCAAGGCATCAAGGCCAGCTTCGGTGCCCGTGATGGATCGGTACTATGGGCCTATATCGATCGAAAAAACCGTAACGCCGTGCGCGGCAATGTCACCAGCAACACCCTGGCGGTGCGCTACGAACCCATTAGAGGCAATCCTGTCTTGCTTGCGCTCAAAAGGCTGGTCAAAGGGTACCGGCTCCAGCTGCGTGGCATTGATGACAGCGCCAGTGTTTTCAGTGAAACCCAGGATGCTCGACTGAGCCGATTGCTGTTGGCTGTCGAGTTGGAAGAACACTTGAGCGCGCCGGCCAGCGATGCTTTGACTCAAGCACGGGCGCATCTGGATCTGGTGAGAAAGGCTGCGGGCGCGAAGAGCACGTTGCCGGCGTGGCTGGCCGAGGCGACGGTGGCTCAACGTAACCGTTTCAAATACTTGCAGGGTCGCTACCTGGGTAGCGCCTTTGCGTATGAAGATCGCCTTGAACAGCGCTTGCCTGATCTGCGCACCTTCGCGCGCGGCCTGTTGATTGCCCGCTTGCGTAAGGACGGTCTGTACCCGCAACTGGACATCGACAAACCCTTTATCGAGATGCCTGACCGTGTCGATGGCCGGTTCTGTGGCTGGGAAAGCGTCTGTACGGTGGGTGATCGCAAGGAGATCTTGACGCCAAGCCCTGAACGCACGTGCTTCAGTCTGCTGCAACTGGCACTGCACAACCTCGATCCGCAGATGAAACCCACTCGGTGGCGTTTCAAGTACGCCCGATACCTGGAACCCACCTGGAAGCAGCAACTGAACGCAGATTATCTGATCAGTATGGTGTCCTCCCTGGATATCGGTGGGCGATATGAAACGCTGATCGACAGTATTTTTTACCCACGCGATGCGGATGGGCATACGTTGAGCGAAGGACGTGTCCCGGAACTGTTAAGGCGGCTTTTGCAGGCAGGTAACGACGCTGATTTGTATTCGGCGGTTCGACAAGGGTTGACGGCCGACGCACAGAGCCTGTTCAGCACGGCGATGGCGGCACGCGCTCCCCAGGATTTGCTTGAACACGGCCATCAAGTGCAGTTGTACGTGGTGCATCTGGTGGGTCACACCCTGCAACATGATCGCTACATTGGCGGAATCCTGGTGATTCACGACCAGCTTTCCCGGCGTTGTGTGATTTATTGGCCCACCGCACCGGATGCCCCGAACATCAGTGAATACGAAAGCCTGCAACAGGCTCGGGAGTACCTGAACCGTATCGGTGCATTGCCGGGTAACGTCACGGCATTGGCGCGACATGTCGCGCCCGGTTGGGCGTTTGAGGCTATCACTCATCATCCTGGCGAAACGCGTGTATTCAGTCCGGTCTATTTACTGCCTGGCTATGCCATGTTGCAGGGGCTCTGGCGAGGTGCCGAGTTCGTTCGTTCTTTCTCTATCAAACACCTGGTGCCCGCAGCGTCTGTCGAGGAAGTCGAAAAACAGATTCTGGAACAGATTGACAGTGATCCGCTGAACTGGCTGGCACTGGTGTCTACCTCACACAGTGATGCCATGGCCCTGTTATATCAGGCTCGGGTGCTTGATTTGCACCGGCAGGCGCAGGCAAACAGTAACTCCGCAAAGACCCTGGAGAAATACCGCGAACAGCGCTTGAAAGGCGAGAGTGAAATTCGTGCGCGGGCATTGCTGTCCATGTTCGTGACGTTTTTCGGATTGGGCAACCAGTTGTATGAGTTGCTGCTAACGTCGCGGCGTTATCACCACTATGGTGACCCTCGCGATGCAGTGGATGTGGCATTTGGTACGGTGTTCTTGGCGATAGATCTTATGCTGACCTTTGTTCCTGGCCCCAAATTGAAGGTGGGAGCGTTGGTTCGTCCGGCGATACATTCGATAAGTGCCGGCTTGAATCGGATCCGTCGTTCGGCTGTCTCGGCGTTTGGCGGGGTTTCCCACGTGCCCAAATCGTCCTCCGCAGTCACTCGCCTCAAACCGCTGGAACATTTCAGGCGCGCGGGTGTGCCTCAAGATGCCGTGGTGTTGAAGGGGCAGGGCGAAAAGGGGGTGTATGTGAAGCGTGGGGAGCACTTCGTCACGGATCAAACACACCACTATCCGGTACATCGACGAGATGACGAATCGTTTTTTCGCCTGAAGAACAAAGATGCAACGGGAGTGGATGAGTTGATCCTGACGATTCATGCACCTGGAGAATGGCTGTTGGGGGCGGATGCGCCCACAGCCGGACCGAGCTCGGGTGTGCTTAGCCCCTGGCAAGGGCGTGCCCAGCCTGTAGGCTGGCGGCCGCCCATTGTGCGCGGCGCGACAGAAGAGCGGATTCGTCGGTCATCGGCGCCGGCCAATTACTGGTTCGATTGGCGTGCTCAAGTGCCCGAAAACCAGTCTCTGGCTTCGTCGGCTTCCGGAGTGTTCCATGTTCATCTGGAGCCTCCAGGATTTCCCTACGATGTCATTTACATTGGATCCAGGTACGACACGGCGACGCAATCGGGGGTTGGCTATTACAGGGTGCTTCACCAGGGCGATCACGCTCCGTTGAGCGATATCGCGTTTATCGCCAGGAACGAACCACTGGTTTCAGCGGCTCGTGTTGATATCGAGCGTTGGACAAGCAACGCGTTGCGCGAGCAGCCGATACCGGTATCTCGCACGTCAACCGGTGAATGGCGGCTTCATGCGCCCCTGTTCGACGGGCCGTTGGAGGCGGAAGTGGGCCGGGCATTTCCTGGCATGACGAGGAAAAGCCAGGAATTTGCCGTCGCACGGGTGATTGAGTTGGCAGACTCTTCCCGCTCGGTAACGGCCAGTCATCTGCTCAACGTACGTGCGACGCTGGACGATTGGTTGACCCCAAACCCTGTGAGGCTTGGCCAGACCGATGACTTGCTGAGGTTGTTGCGACCCTTCCAAAGAAAGGGTAACAGTTTACTCATTGGCTACGAAGGCAAGGCGCCTGGTTTTACCCGTATCGACTTCAGGCTGGTTGATGCGTTAGATCCGAGGCTCAGAACTGGTGGTGCACAGGTTACGGCACAAAGGCATGCTGCGCAGCGAGCGGCCGTCAGGATGGTGCTGGAGCGGCAGGGCTTCAGACTCCAGGAATGGAAAGTGACGCGCGGTAGCACCATCAGTCTTGAATGCGTAGCCACTCATCCTCATTCAAACCGTCTGTATTACCTGCACTATCAGTGGGTTGAACGTGCAAGCATCATGATCCAGACAAAGCTCACTGATAAATGGATCAATGTGGCGATCAAGGCACACAGCGATTCAGTCTTGTCAGTAGCGGTCAAGCGTGCAATGGAGGAACAGCGCCTGGTTCGAATCGTCTCAGGTATTCAATGGTCCCGTTGGGGGAGCCTTCCGCCCACCGTTTATTTTGTCAAAGTGAACCCGCTCTGACTTTGATCAGTGAGACAACGCCGGCGCAGCCGAATAGGGTGGCGCTAGCGCGGTTGAACCAGCTCTGGCCCGAACCACTGCGCAGATACCGCGCAGCGCCATGGGCGCTCAGACCATAGGCCAGTTTGCACAGCAGATCCAGGAGCGTCCAGGTGGCGATCATGATCAGCAATTGCGGCAGGAACGGCTGCTGGCTGCTGAGGAACTGCGGCAGGAAGGCGGCGAAAAACAGGATGTCCTTGGGGTTGCTGGCCCCCAGCACGAAGGCGCGGCCGAACAGCGCGCGAAAACGCGGCACCGGCGCCGCCTCCGGGACAGTCGCGCCGTGGGACGGCTGGCGCGATTGCTGCCAGCTCTGCCAGGCAAGGTAAAACAGGTAGAGCGCGCCGACGATCTTCAACGCGCTGAAGAGTTGTTCCGAAGCCAGCAGCAAGGCGCCCAGGCCCAGGGCCGACGCGCTCAACAGGCAGATCGAGGCGCTGACCCCACCCAGAAACGCCGGGTACGAGCGGCGCAGGCCGTAGTTCAGGCTGTTGCTGATCATCAGCAACGACAGCGGCCCCGGGATCAGGATCACCACCAGCGCAGCGCTGCTGAACAGCAGCCAGGTTTCCAGACTCATTGCATGCTCCTTTTATAGAAAGACGAACTTGGCGATAAAGATCACGCACAGCACCCACAGGCTTACAGAAATCTCGCGGTACTTGCCGGTGCCCGCCTTGAGCGCCACGTAGGTGATAAAGCCCAGGGCGATACCGTCGGCGACCGAGAAGGTCAGGGGCATCATGATCGCAGTCACGATGGCCGGGATGCTGTCGGTGGCCTCATCCCAATTGATGTGGGCCATGCTCGCCATCATCAGCATCGCCACGTAGATCAGCGCACCTGCGGTGGCATACGCCGGAATCATGCCCGCCAGCGGCGCGAAAAACATCGCCGCCACAAACAACACGCCGACCGTGACCGCCGTCAACCCGGTACGGCCACCGGCAGCAACACCGGCAGCGCTTTCCACGTAGCTGGTCACCGGCGGCACGCCCACCATGGCACCGAACACACTCGAAGCGCTGTCGGCCTTCAGGGCGCGGGAAAGGTTATCGATCCTGCCGTCGGCGTTGACCAACCCGGCGCGTTGCGCAACGCCCATCAGTGTACCCGCAGTGTCAAACATGTGCACAAACAGGAAGGCAAATACCACGCTGATCATGCTGACATTGAATACACCTTTTATGTCCATGGCCATCCAGGTCGGCGCCAGGCTCGGTGGCGTGGAGAGAATGCCGTTGTAGTGGACCAGGTCCAGGCCCCATCCGGCCAGCGTCACGGCGATGATGCTGATGAGGATCGCGCCGAACACCCGGTGGTAGCTGAGGATCGCGATCAGCAGGAAACACACCGCCGCCAGCAGCGGCGCCGGCTCGTGCAGCGATCCGAGCTTGATCAGCGTGGCCGGGCTGTCGACGATGATGCCGGCGGTTTTCAGGCCGATCACTCCGAGGAACAACCCGACGCCGGCGCCCATGGCGTGGCGCAGGCTCACCGGAATGCTGTTGAGCAGCCATTCGCGCACCCGCGAGAGTGTCAGGCCCATGAACAGCACGCCAGAAATAAACACCGCACCCAGCGCGGTTTCCCAGTGGTAGCCCATGGTGCCGACCACGGTGTAGGTGAAAAACGCATTCAGGCCCATGCCCGGCGCCAGGCCCACCGGCCAGTTCGCGTACAGCCCCATCAGCAGGCACCCCAGCGCGGCGGCGATGCAGGTGGCGACGAACGCCGCGCCGTGATCGATACCGGCGTCGGCCATGATGTTGGGGTTGACGAAGATGATGTAGGCCATGGTGATGAAGGTGGTGAGCCCGGCGATCAGCTCGGTCTTCACTGTGGTGCCATGCAGGCGCAGTTTGAACAGGCGTTCGAGCCATCCGTTCTGTGAGGGGGCAAGGTCCAGCGGCGAGGCTTCGGATTTGCGGCTATCCACAGCGAGTACTCCTCAAGCATTTTATTGTTATGTCCAGCGCGGGGCGCTGTGAGGTTCCGGCGGGTTTTGTTGACCAATAGGTCAGGAACTCGCACGAAGCGAATTATGCTTTTGTATACAAATAAAGCAAATAATGTTTTCTATTTTCTGCATGAAAAGGATGAAAGGCAAAGCCAGGGCGCCACCGAGGATCAAGGCTGGCCTGCAAGTGCCTGGTTGACTGCGAGCCAACCGTTTACCGCTTCTTCGCCCGCTTCGGCGAAGGCGCGCTGCAATAACTTCACCTGTTCACGGCGCAGCGATTGCTCGAAACGCAGGCCTTCCTCGGTCAACTCCAGCAGGCGTTTGCGCTTGTCGGTCTCCGACGCGACGCTGTCCACCAGGTGCATTTCCTGCAATTGGCGCAGCGGCATGTTCAGCGCCTGCTTGCTCACACCGAGCAATTCCAGCAGTTCCTTGACGCTCAACGCCGGGTAACGCGCAATAAAAAACACGATGCGCTGGTGCACCCGGCTCAGCCCACGGCGCTCAAGCATTTCATCGGCCTTGGCAGTGAACGCCTGGTAACCGAAGAAGAACGCTTCCATGGCTTGTTGCTGGCTGCTTTGGTTTTTAAGGTCAAGCATGTTGACGTATCCACTCAAGCTGTCGTAATTTCGGTCAACCAGTTTGACGTATTTCCCACAGGCTTCGCTAGCGGTGACCTTATGGCCTTCTCTGAACGTGTTACGCGCCTCAAAAGCTCCTTGATCCGTGAAATCCTCGCGGCCGCCCAGCGCCCGGAAGTGATGTCGTTTGCCGGTGGCCTGCCGGCCGAAGCCATGCTGCCGGCGCTGGACTGGGATGATATGCCGCTGAACATCGGCCAATACGGCATGAGCGAAGGCGAGCCGCAGTTACGTGAACTGCTCGCCGCCGAAGCGCGTGGGTTGGGTGTGCCGTGCCAGGCCAGCCAGGTGCTGGTGGTCAGCGGTTCCCAGCAAACCCTGGACCTGGCGGCCAAGCTGTATATCGACAAAGGCACCAGGATCCTGCTGGAAGGCCCGACCTACCTGGCCGCCCTGCAGATCTTCCAGCTGTTCGGCGCCGATTGCCTCAGCGTGCAACTGGAAGCCGATGGTCCCGATCTGGCCAGCCTGCGCGTCAACCTCGAGCGCCATCGCCCGGCGTTCGTCTACCTGATCCCGACGTTCCAGAACCCTTCGGCCGTGCGCTACAGCGAAGCCAAGCGCGAGGCCGTCGCCGCCTTGCTCGATGAGTTCGGCGTGACCCTGATCGAAGACGAACCCTACCGTGAGCTGACCTTCGACGGCGGCAGTGCGCAGCCCATCGTCGGCCGCTTGAACAAAGCCAGCTGGATCTACACCGGCACGGTCTCCAAGACCTTGCTGCCCGGCCTGCGCGTGGGGTACCTGATCGCCAGCCCGGACCTGTTCCCGCACCTGCTCAAGCTCAAGCAATCGGCGGACCTGCACACCAATCGCGTCGGCCAGTGGCAGGCCATGCAGTGGATCGGCACGCAGAAATACCAGCAGCACCTGGTGAAGCTGCGCAGTTTCTACCGTGAGCGCCGCGACGCATTCCAGGCTGCATTACAACGCCACTTCAGCGAACTGGCCGACTGGCAAGTGCCCCAGGGCGGATTATTCTTCTGGCTGACCTTGAAACAGCCGCTCGATACCCGCACCTTGTTGGCACCTGCGCTCGATCAGGACGTCGCGTTCATGCCCGGTGAACCGTTCTTTTCCGAGCCGGACCAGCATTTAGGCTCACTGCGACTCAATTTCAGCCATATCGACCCGGCCCGCCTGGACGAAGGGCTCAAACGCCTGGCCGCGGTGGTCCGTCAAGCACAGCACGCGCAAGCGGCATAAGGGGAGCCCCATGTACAAGGTTTATGGCGATTACAAGTCGGGCAACTGCTACAAGGTCAAATTGATGCTCAACCTGCTGGGCATCCCGTATCAATGGGTGGATATCGACATCCTCAACGGCGATACCGAGACCCCTGAATTCCTGGCCAAGAACCCCAACGGCAAGATCCCGGTGCTGGAACTGGAAGACGGCACCTGCCTGTGGGAGTCCAACGCGATCCTCAACTTTCTTGCCGATGGCAGCGAATTCCTGCCCACCGAACCGCGCCTGCGCACACAAGTGCTGCAATGGCAGTTCTTCGAGCAGTACAGCCACGAGCCTTACATTGCGGTGGCGCGGTTTATCCAGTTCTACCTGAACATGCCGGAAGATCGCCTGGAGGAATACAAGACCACCCACAAGCGCGGTTACAAGGCTCTGAAGGTCATGGAGCGTCAGCTGCAAACCACGCCATACCTGGTGGGCGAGCAGTATTCGATTGCCGATATTGCGCTGTATGCCTACACCCATGTGGCCCATGAAGGTGGGTTTGACCTGACGCCTTACCCGGCGGTGCAGGCCTGGTTGAAGCGCGTGGCCAGCCATCCCAGGCATGTGGCCATGCTCGACTGATCACCACGGTCAATAACGGTGGGAGGGCGGTGCGACGATTCGACTTGCCCCCTCCCACATTCAGCTCGATGCCGTGCCAGATAATTCATCGTTCAGCAGGTCGAAACAGCGCTGCGCCGCCGGGCTCAATCCCATCCCGCTGCGACTGATCAAGCCGATCTCGCGGTTCACCCCGGGATGATCGATGTGGATGCGCTTCAACCCCTCCAGGCTGTCCGCCGCCGACTCCGGCAGTACGCTGATCCCCAGCCCCTGACGCACCAACGCCAGCACCGTCGACATGTAGTTGGCCTCCATCCCGGCGTTCATCGTCAACCGCATCTCATCGAACAGCCCATCGACTTGCTCGCGTACGCTGCTGTCGCGGCCGGTGAGGATGATCGGCTGGTCCGCCAGTTGCTCCAGGGTCAATTGGCGATGGTGGGCGAGGGGGTGATCCAGCGGTACGAACGCACACAATCGATCATTCAGCACCGGGGTGAACTCCAGCCCATGGCTTAGCCGCGCCCGTACGCCAATACCGAAATCCACTTCGCCTGCGCGCACCTGGGCATGAATGCGATGGGCCACCAGGTCCTGCAGGCGTACTTCGATCCCGGCAAAACGCTCGCGAAACAGGCGCAAGGCCGGGGGCAGGGCGCCGGCGCAGACCGAAGGTAAGGCCGCGAGGGTGACCACACCACGGCGCAAGGCCGCGAGGTCGCGGGAGCCGGTGACGATGTTGTCCAGGTCCAGCAGCAGTTTTTCCATCGGCCCGCGCGCGTCCTGGCCGGCAGCGGTGATGCTCACATGCCGGGGGCTGCGGTCGAGCAGGGCGACGCCGAGCCAGTCTTCGAGTTGTTGCACCTGCACGGTGAGTGCCGAAGGCGAAAGATGCAGCTCATGGGCGGCCTTGGTAAAGCTGCCGGTGCGGGCCACCGCAAGGAACGCCTGAATGTGCTGGATCGAATTTTTCATTGTTGTTGTTCTCGAGCGTTTTGTTTTTACGAACATGACTGGCTGAACATTCCAATTTACAAAGAATAACGCGCTTCCAATACTCCAGGGAAAACAATAACCGGCCACCAAGGCCGCTCTGGAGTAACCCATGCTCGCAACCCTGGGTGTCATTACCATCCTGTGCCTGCTCGCTGCCGTCATGAGCAAACGCCTTTCGCCACTGGTGGCCCTGATCGCCTTGCCGATCATTGCCGCGCTGCTCGGTGGGTTCGGCCTGCAAACCAGTGCCTTCATCATTACCGGCATCAAGAACGTCGCCCCCGTGGTGGGCATGTTCGTGTTCGCGATCCTGTTTTTCGGGATCATGACCGATGCCGGCATGCTCGATCCCATCATTGATCGCATCCTGCGCACGGTAGGGACACGTCCTACACGGATTGTCGTCGGTACCGCGACCCTCGCCCTGTTGGTGCACCTGGACGGTTCCGGCGCCGTGACCTTCCTGGTGACGGTGCCGGCGATGCTGCCGTTGTATACGCGGCTGGGCATCGACAAACGCATCCTCGCCTGTGTCTGCGCGATGGCTGCCGGGGTCAACTTCCTGCCGTGGACCGGCCCGGTGCTGCGCTCTTCGGCGGCCTTGCACGTGCCGGTGGCGGACCTGTTCCAGCCACTGATCCCGGTGCAGATCGTCGGCCTGATCTTCGTCTTCGCCTGCGCCTGGTGGCTCGGCCGGCGAGAAGAAAAACGCCTGGGCCTGGGCGCCGGCTCCAGCGTGGATGCCGTGCCGCAGCGGGTGCTCAGCGACGACGACATCAAGCTGCGCCGCCCACGCCTGTTCTGGGTCAACCTGATCCTGACCGTGCTGGTCATGGTGGTGATGATCGCCGGCTGGGTCGACCCGGTGGTGATGTTCATGCTCGGCACCGTGGTAGCGCTGTGCATCAACTACCCGAACGTGGACGCCCAGCGCGCACGCATCGATGCCCATGCGAAAACCGCCCTGACCATGGCCAGTATCCTGCTCGCGGCCGGTGTGTTCACCGGCATCATGCAAGGCACGGGCATGCTCAAGGCCATCGCTGAAGTGGCGGTGGCGCAGATTCCGGCCGGCCACGGCAAGCTGATCCCGGCGGTGGTGGGCTTTATTTCCATGCCGCTGAGCATGCTGTTCGACCCCGATTCCTACTATTTCGGCGTAATGCCGGTGATCGCCGAAGTCGGCAAGGCCCTGGGCGTCGACCCGCTGCAAGTGGCCCAGGCGTCGTTACTGGGTGTGCACACCACCGGTTTCCCGGTCAGCCCGCTGACCCCGGCGACCTTCCTGTTGGTGGGCCTGTGCAAGATCGAATTGGCCGATCACCAGCGCTTCACCATCCCTTTTCTGTTTGCCGCGTCGGTGTTGATGACCCTGACGGCGTTGCTCCTGGGAGTGATTTGAAATGAAAACCTTGCGTATCGGTTCCGGCGCCGGCTACTCCGGCGACCGCATCGAACCTGCCGTGGAACTGGCCGAGCTGGGCGACCTGGATTACCTGGTGTTCGAGTGCCTGGCCGAACGCACCATCGCCTTGGCGCAACAGGCGCGAATCAGTGACCCGCAGGGGGGGTATGACCCGCTGCTCAGTGAGCGCATGCGCCGGGTGTTGCCCTTTGTCGGCCAGCATGAAGGGCGCCGTCGCCTGCGGGTGATCACCAATATGGGCGCGGCCAACCCGGTGTCGGCGGCGCTCGAAGTGCGGCGGATTGCCCATGAGCTGGGCCTGGGCCTCAAGGTCGTGGCGGTGGTCGGCGATGACGTGCTGGACGTCTTGCGCCCCGAGCAGGTGCTGGATAACGGCCAGACCGTGGGGGCACTGGGCGCGCGACTGATTTCCGCGAATGCCTACCTGGGCGTCGACGGCATTTTGCAGGCCCTGCGCGCCGAGGCCGATGTGGTGATCACCGGGCGGGTGGCCGACCCGTCGCTGTTCCTGGCGCCGCAGATGTTTGCATTCGGCTGGGCAGCGGATGATTGGCAGCGCCTGGGGCGCGGCACGTTGGTCGGGCATCTGCTGGAGTGTGCCGGGCAGGTCAGCGGTGGTTATTTTGCCGATCCCGGTTTCAAGGACGTGGACGATCTTGCGCGCCTGGGTTTCCCGTTGGCCGAGATCGATGCTGCCGGTGAGGCCGTGATTACCAAGGTTGCGGGCTCCGGTGGGCGGGTCAGCCGTGCTACTTGCACAGAACAACTGATCTACGAAGTGCATGACCCCTCTGCGTATTTGACGCCTGACGTGACGGCCGACTTCTCCCAGGTGGGGTTCGTCGAAGAGGCTGTTGATCGCGTTCGCGCCCAGGGGGCGAGTGGTCGCGCACGGCCTGAGCAGTTGAAGGTGAGCGTTGGTTACCTGGATGGCTGGATTGGCGAAGGGCAGATGTCCTACGGCGGCCCCGGCGCGGTCGCACGGGCGCAGTTGGCGCGGGATGTCGTACTCAAGCGTTTGCAACTGATGGGCGTGAAGATGCAGGACGTACGCGCCGAACTGATCGGCATGGACTCGCTGCACGGTCCACGCAGCAGCGTAGAGCCCTGGGAAGTACGCCTGCGCGTGGCGGCCCGCTGTGAAGACCGCAGCGAAGCGGTGCGGGTCGGCAATGAAGTGGAAACCCTTTACACCAACGGCCCGTCCGGTGGCGGTGGTGCGAGTAAAAGCGTACGGCAGGTGGTGGCGGTGGCGTCGTTGCTGCTGCCCCGTGACGCGGTCAACCCGAGGATCGAAGCATGAAACTGCACACGCTGGCCCATTCCCGTACCGGCGATAAGGGCGACACCTCGAACATCTCGATCATTGCTTACCGGGCCGAGGATTATCCGCTGTTGTGTGAACAGCTTACCGCCGAGCGCGTGGCCGACTTTTTTGCCGGCCTGCTGGAGCCGGACGCGGCCCCGGTGCGCCGCTATGAACTGTCGAATGTGCAAGCGCTGAACTTCGTACTGCCGGGGATATTGCGCGGCGGCGTAACCCGCTCGCTGGCATTGGATGCCCATGGCAAGTGCCTCGGCTCGGCACTGCTCGATCTCGATTTGGCACTACTGGATTAACTCTGGGAGGGACTTGCCCCTCCCACAGTGGATATGCCCAGGTCTGTCAGATCGCGGCGAAACGCTTGTCCAGGTAATCGATGATCACCTTGGAGTCATACATCCAGGTGGTCTGGCCATTCTCTTCGATACGCAGGCACGGCACCTTGATCTTGCCGCCTTGCTCCAGCAGGGTCTGGCGGTCCTGCTCGTTGTTCTTCGCATCCTTCAGCGCCACCGGCACATTCAGGCGGTGCAGGGTGCGGCGGGTCTTCACGCAGAACGGGCAGGCGTGGAATTGATACAGGGTCAGGTCCTTGGCCGCTGCGTTCACCTGCGCCTGTTGTTCGGCAGGGCGCTGCTTTTTGCGCGGACGGGTAAGGAAGTCGCCGGCGATGATGACGTGGCCGAGGCCCACTCGAAGTGCTTTGACGAACATGGCTGAAACCTCTTGCCCATGAAGAAGGGGCCGCAGCTTACCTCAATTCTGCAGGCGAAAAAAAACCGGCGATGAACGCCGGTTTTTCCCTACCCAGCCTGTTACTTGATCAGGCTGAGGAATTCACTGCGGGTGGCCGCGTTTTCGCGGAACTCACCCAGCATCACCGAGGTGATCATCGACGAATTCTGTTTCTCCACACCGCGCATCATCATGCACATGTGCTTGGCTTCGATCACCACGGCCACGCCCAGGGCGCCGGTCACTTGCATCACCGCATCGGCGATCTGGCGGCTGAGGTTTTCCTGGATCTGCAGGCGGCGCGCATACATGTCGACAATCCGCGCGACCTTCGACAGGCCCAGCACCTTGCCGCTCGGGATATACGCCACATGCGCCTTGCCGATAAACGGCAGCAGGTGGTGTTCGCACAGCGAGTACAACTCGATGTCCTTGACCAGCACCATTTCGCTGTTGTCGGAGCTGAACAAGGCACCGTTGGTGACTTCTTCGAGTGTCTGTTCATAGCCGCGGCAAAGGTACTGCATCGCCTTGGCGGCGCGCTTGGGCGTGTCGAGCAGGCCCTCGCGGGAGACGTCCTCGCCGAGTTGGCCGAGGATCGCGGTGTAGTTTTGTTCCAATGTCACAGGACTGTTTCCGTATGGGTTTCAGAACGGTACGGTGTATGCCTGTACCAATGTGAAGCGCTGCCCGGCGCGCGACAGCGGCGGGTGATGTGGCGCACATAGTAGCGTAGGTGCGCCGACAGTTGTATTCCCGGACGATACCGATGTTAGAGTCGGCCTCCGTTGAGGAGGACGTGATGACCCCGCTGGAGCGAAGTATTTCTGAGCGCGCCCTGATCTTTGCCAAAGCAAATCGGACCCGCATTGCCCGTGAACTTGCCTGCCTGACTAAGTACCCAGGTGAAAATTATCCGGTTTCAGTGTTTATGGCGGGCTCGCCTGGCGCCGGCAAGACAGAAGTGTCCAAATCATTTATTCGCTTGATGGAGGAGGGGGGATCCAGTGCATTGCGAATCGACCCAGATGACTTCAGGGAATACTTTCCTGACTACACAGGCGCAAACTCCAGTCTTTTTCAACGTGGCGTAACTGCTATGGTGGAGAGGACCGTCGACCTGGTTTATCAGCAGCGTCAGTCTTTCCTGTTGGACGGAACGCTGGCCAACTTTGCCGTGGCTCGGAAAAATATCCAGCGCGCCCTTGATAAGGAAAACCGGTCTGCACAGGTTATCTACGTCTACCAGAAGCCTGAGCTGGCGTGGGAATTTGTATTGGCACGGGAGACTGTTGAGGGGCGAAACATTCCTTGCAAAGAGTTCATTCGCCAGTTTTATGCATCAAAAACGACGGTGTGCGGATTGAAACGTGAGTTTCTGGGGCGTCTTCAAGTCGATGTGCTCATCAAGGACACTGATGGCGGGGAGTCGTACATCGGCATCGACCTATCGGCTGAGGAAATTGACGAACTCGTTATACAGCCCTACCATCCTGATCAACTTGAGCAAATTTTGACCGGAGTAGCCTTATGAAAGGCGAAATTACGGAAGTTGTAGAAAAATATTCATCCACCACCATGTCAGATTTTTTTCGAAGTGGTTCGGTAGAAGAAAAACGTGCTGTTTACAGAAGCGCAGCCGATACTGCGATCACCATGCAAAAGGCAGTGATCTCGCTGGCGAAAGAGAAAAAAGCGAAAGAGCTTTTCGACAACTGACGTTACTGGCAATACCACAATAGCCCAGCTCAATTGCTGGGCTTTTTATTCTTATTCGTCGCGCCCTTCCATCATCGTGCGCTTGAGCATCACATACACCGCACCCGCGCCCCCATGACGGGCCTGGCACGAGGTAAAGCCGAGCACCTGGGCATGCTGGCGCAGCCAGGTGTTGACGTGGCTCTTGATCATCGGCCGCTTGCCGTCCAAGCGCACCGCCTTGCCATGGGTGACGCGCACGCAGCGGATTTCGAACTTGGTGGCTTCGGCGAGGAAGGCCCACAGGGTTTCCCGGGCTTTCTCCACGTTCATGCCGTGCAGGTCGAGGCTGCCTTCGAACGGGATCTGACCGGCCTTGAGCTTGCGCATCTGGCTTTCCTGTACGCCGTCGCGGGCCCACATCAGCTCGTCTTCGGGGCCGACGTCGATCACGAACTGGTCTGACAGGCCATCCACGGTGGTGGCATCGGTGCGCACGGTAGCAGCCTGGCGCAGCTTGGCGATCTGTGCGCGGTCGGCCTTGGGTTTGCCGGTGTCGGCGCGGTCGTGCTTGATCGGCTTGACGCCGCGCAGCTCGTTTTTGAACAGGGAAAAATCGTCGTCTTGCATGTCAGCCTCCGCGAAGGGCGGGCAGTTTACCTAAATCGCGGCGGCCGGGGCGCAGGAAACGCTATCCAAGCGCCATCAGTCGTGCTTTTTCATCAGGTGCGAGGCGATGTTCAGTGACAACGGCTGGCGCATCTTCCGACGACTGCGGCGCCACAGCCACACGCCCAGCCACAGCACCAGCAGCCCGATCCCCAACAGAATCGCCGAGCCGCCAGGGCTGGCATTCAGTTCGCCAAGGGCCGGCGAGTGGCCAGACAAACCGGCGCCACCAGCGCCGGTCAACAGCAAACCTACTACCGCCAGCAGCGCGGCAATGCCGGCCACCAGGCGCAGACGCCAGTTGCTCGGGCCCTTGGGGCGCAAGCGACGAGCGTCAAAACCATCGGATATCTTCATTCCGACCTTTCCTCCAGGGTATCGGCCCTTCGACCGGAAGATACACAGGTTGTTCCTGTACCCGAGGTAAATGCGCCAAATGAGAGGGCTTTGCGGATGAGCGGGACCTTCAACAGGCCGCACCGCTCACCCGAAGGGCGATCAGATCAGGTCTTTAGTCAGTGCGAGAGTGGCAAAATTGTCAGCCATGATGGCCATCTCGGTCTGCTGCACATGCTCGGCGCTCAGGATGCCACCTTTGTAAGGCAGGTCGCGGGTGGCACAGGCGTCTTCCACCAGGGTGCAGCGAAAGCCCAGGTTCTTCGCGGCACGCACGGTGGTGCTGACGCTGGAGTGGCTCATGAAGCCGCAGACGATCAGGTCCAGGGAACCGAGGTCCTGCAGGTGTTTTTCCAGGCCGGTGCCGTGGAAGGCGCTGGGCAGCAGCTTGCCGATGATGGTTTCGTCACCTTGAGGTTCGAGGCCTGGGATGAATTCACCGCGCTCGCCCTGGGGGTCAAACAGGCCGCCTACCGTGCCCAGATGGCGCACGTGCACGATCGGGCGCCCGGCGTTGCGCGCGGCGGCGACCAGTTGCTTGATATTGCCGACCGCCGCGTCCATGCCGGAGAGGGCGAGCGGGCCACTGAGGTATTCCTTTTGAGCGTCGATGATCACGAGGGTCGCATGGCCAAGGTTGGCAGCTGCGTAACCACGACCGCTGAGTTGAAACATCGTCTTTGGAACGGACATTCTGGGGCTCCTGTGAGGGGGGCTTTTGCGTCATTGTCCACTGGCTGAGCGGTTCTGTGAATCGCTACTATCGTAAGGTACGCCGTTGCTGGCGTGCAGCCATGTCAAGTGGGCAGCTTGTTTAACCGAATGATGGCGATTTGGATGAAATCCGACGTACGGCAACAGGTTTTCGTACATCGTCGGTACAGGCGAAGACTGTTAGAATCGCCAGTCGTTTTTTCCAGGAGTCTGCCCCCCGTGATCACATCTCGCCTGCGCACCTTGCGCGACCACATCCGTTGGGCCGTCAGCCGTTTCCATGGGGAAGACCTGTTTTTTGGTCACGGTACCGACAATGCCTGGGACGAAGCCCGGCAGTTGGTGCTCGGCGCTTTGCACCTGCCATGGGAAATTGCCGACAGTTACCTCGATTGCAACCTGGAAGAAGAGGAAATCTCTCACGTACAGCGTTTGTTGCATCGCCGTATTCATGAGCGGGTGCCCACTGCCTACCTGTTGAAAGAGGCGTGGTTCTGCGGCATGTCGTTTATCGTTGACGAGCGCGTGCTGATCCCGCGTTCGCCCATCGGCGAGTTGATCGAAAACCGCTTCGAACCTTGGCTGTCCCAACCGCCGGCGCGCATTCTCGATCTGTGCACCGGCTCCGGTTGCATCGGCATTGCCTGCGCCTACGAGTTCCAGGACGCCGAAGTGGTACTTGGCGACCTGTCCTTCGAAGCCCTGGAAGTGGCCAACCAGAATATCGAGCGCCATGGTGTCGACGAGCGCGTGTACACCGTGCAGGGCGACGGTTTCGACGGCCTGCCGGGCCAGCGCTTTGACCTGATCGTGTCGAACCCGCCGTATGTGGATGCCGAAGACTTTGCCGATATGCCGGACGAATACCAGCACGAGCCGGAGCTGGGCCTGGCCTGCGGCGACGATGGCCTGAACCTGGTGCGGCGCATGCTGGCCGAGGCGGCGGACCACCTGACCGAGAAGGGTTTGCTGATTGTCGAGGTGGGCAACAGCCAGGTGCATGTTGACGCGCTGTACCCGGAAGTGGACTTCGCCTGGCTGGATTTCCAGCGGGGTGGGCATGGGGTGTTCATGCTCACGGCCGAACAGTGCCGGGAACACCAGGCAATCTTCGCCGCTCGGGTTTAACCAACCTTAGGGTAGAAAATGTGGGAGGGGGCAAGCCCCTCCCGCATTTCGATGGCTTTCCAGCCGGCTAGCGGTGCGTGGCAATCCAGATCAACAGCCCCGCCTGAAACACGGTAAATGCCACCAGGCAGGTGATGGTAAACCGCAACCCGCTGTCCTCACGCTTGAACTTGGTGACCTTTTCTTCTTCCTTGCGCAGCTTCACTTCCTGCTCCAGCAGGTTGTGCTCGGCCTGTTGCAGCATCTGCGCGGCTTCGAGGATCTCCACGAACTGCACCTTCTCGGTGTTCCAACTGTCCAGTACATCGCTGACCTTGCCCGGCTGCACGTTGCCTTTGAGGTGCTGCACATCGGCGTAGGCCACATCGAAACCCTGGACGCGCAGGAAGTGATCGCGGCGCAGGCGTGTGGCTTCGTTGAGTGCGTCCTTGTTGGCCAGGTCCACGCCGTCGACGCGGTAACTTGACCATTTTTTCTTCGCCCACGCGGCGCCCTGGGCCACCAGGAAGCGACCGATGCCGCGGTTGGCAGGTTCGATTTCCAGGCTGTTGCCCGGGCCGAAGTGCACGCGGTGTTTATCGTGATCCACCCAGATATCCAGATGGTTCTGCTCGCGGCGCACCCGCTGCCCCGGCAATTGGATCACCATGCGCAACAGGCTGTGGTGTTTGTCATGGCGCTCGGCATAGCCGAACTGTACGAACCGCAGCGGCCGCAGGCCGGTGGCACGGTCGGTGGCCAGCGGGGCCAGGCGCAGCATCTTGAAATGCTCGGCCTGAACATCCGCCCACGGCAGGGGAGCCGCCGTGTCGATGGCCTCGGTTTTTTCAGCCGGGGTGTCGGCGGTCGGTTCCGGTGTTGCTTCAGTGGTTGTCATGCGGTGCGATCCTGTCCAAGCCCTGCAAGTCGAGCGTCTTTTTGCCGTCGACCCTGGGCTTATCGGCCGATTTCTGCAGGACTGGAGGCAAATTGTCGCTTAACGGGGTTGAAGTCCGTCGATAAAGCGCACCAAACGGTTGCCCAGCTCGGCGGCGAGCGGCAATTGCGGGTCATTGTAGGAGGCCAATTGTTGCTTTACGTCGTTGGGCACGATGCGCATCACGTGGTTCATGCCTTCGATCACCGTCAGTTCGGCATCGGGCTTGGCCCTTTTGAGTTGCTCGGCGTCGCCCACACCGACCTGAATATCGTTGCTGCCTTGGATGATCAACGCCGGCATGCGCAGTTTCGCAAACGCCGCTGAAGGGTCGGCGCGAAACAGGCTGATCAGATACGGCTGCACGCTGGGTCGGAAAATGCCCTGCAACGGGCCAGGCACATCGGCATCCACCTGACCGGCCTTGAGGTGATCAAGGATTTCATTGCTGCGCAGCAGCAGGGCAGGGGGCAGGTGATCGGCCAGTTGCTGGCGGATGACCTGGTCGACCGGACGGGCGCTGCCGGACAGGGAAATCACCCCGGCCGGGTCGAGTTGCGGTGCGGCCAGTGCAGCCACCAGCGCGCCTTCGCTGTGGCCCAGCACAATCAGCGGGCCCATGCGTGTGTCGGCCTTGAGCAATTTCCCCCAGGCCACCGCGTCGGCCACGTAGGCATCGAGGGTCAGGTTGCGTTCGTCGGGCGTGGCGGCGAGGCTGGCGGCCACACCGCGCTTGTCGTAGCGCACGCTGGCGATGTTGTGCCGGGCCAGCACCCAGGCCAGGCGCTTGAGGCTGTCATTGCGTGCGCCGTCGGCGCTGTTGCCGTTGCGGTCGGTGGGGCCGGAGCCGGCGATGATCAACACCACCGGCACCGGTTTGTCGGACTGGGGCAGCAGCAGTGAGCCAAACAGTTTGCCGCTGCCGGTGTCCAGGCTGATCGGGCGTTGCAGTACGACAGGGGAGGCGGCGTGGGCCACGGCGGTAAACAGGGTCAGGGTAAACAGAAAAACTCGCAGCATCATCGCGCCATCATGAGGAAGGTGCCGGTTGGACCAAGGTCTACCGGTAAGGTTTCGAGGATGAACTAGTCGGTTAGCCTGCGTATACTGGCCGCCTTAAGTTATTACGGTTGACTTGATTCAACTGATTTCACGGAGCGCCCTGCATGTCCGGCAATACCTTCGGCAAGCTGTTCACTGTCACCACCGCGGGCGAAAGCCATGGCCCGGCGTTGGTCGCCATTGTCGACGGCTGCCCGCCCGGCCTCGAGCTGTCCCTGGAAGACCTGCAGCGTGACCTCGACCGTCGCAAGCCCGGCACCAGCCGCCACACCACCCAGCGCCAGGAGCCCGACGAAGTCGAGATCCTTTCCGGGGTGTTCGAAGGCCGTACCACCGGGTGCGCCATCGGCCTGCTGATTCGCAACACCGACCAGAAGTCCAAGGACTACTCGGCGATCAAGGATTTGTTCCGTCCGGCCCACGCCGACTACACCTACCACCATAAATACGGCGAACGCGACTACCGTGGCGGCGGCCGCAGCTCGGCGCGCGAAACCGCGATGCGGGTGGCAGCCGGCGCCATCGCCAAGAAATACCTGGCGACCCAGGGCATCGTCATCCGTGGCTACATGAGCCAGTTGGGCCCGATTGAAATCCCGTTCAAGACCTGGGACAGCGTGGAAGACAACGCCTTTTTCTGCCCTGACCCGGACAAAGTGTCGGAACTGGAAGCCTATATGGACCAGCTGCGCCGCGACCAGGATTCGGTCGGCGCCAAGATCACCGTAGTCGCCGAAGGCGTCAAGCCGGGCCTGGGCGAGCCGATTTTCGACCGCCTCGACGCCGAACTGGCCCATGCGCTGATGAGCATCAATGCGGTGAAAGGCGTGGAGATTGGCGCCGGTTTTGCCTGCGTGTCCCAGCGTGGCACCGAGCACCGCGATGAACTGACGCCGGAAGGTTTCCTCAGCAACAACGCGGGCGGCATCCTCGGCGGTATTTCCTCCGGCCAGCCGATTGTTGCGCACCTGGCACTCAAGGCCACCTCGAGCATCACCACCCCGGGCCGTTCGATCGATGTGCACGGCAACCCGGTGGACGTGATCACCAAGGGCCGTCACGATCCGTGCGTGGGCATCCGTGCCACGCCGATTGCCGAAGCGATGATGGCCATCGTGTTGATGGACCACCTGTTGCGCAATCGCGGGCAAAACGCCGATGTGCGCGTGAGTACCCCGGTGCTGGGCCAGCTGTGACGGCGCGGCGGTGACAGCCCTCCCGTACTGGCGCCTCTCCAGCTTCTACCTGTTCTACTTCGCCCTGCTCGGGGCGACGGCGCCGTTCCTGGCGCTGTACTTCGACCACCTGGGGTTCTCCAGCGCGCGTATCGGCGAGCTGGTGGCCATCCCCATGCTGATGCGCTGCGTGGCCCCCAACCTGTGGGGCTGGCTGGGGGATTACACCGGCCGGCGCCTGGCCATCGTGCGCTTCGGTGCGGTGTGCACCTTGCTGAGTTTTTCGCTGATCTTCATCAGCCATACCTACGCCTGGCTGGCCCTGGTGATGGCCCTGCATGCGTTCTTCTGGCACGCGGTGCTGCCGCAGTTTGAAGTGATCACCCTGGCCCACCTGCAAAAACAGACCGCGCGCTATAGCCAGGTGCGCCTGTGGGGCTCCATCGGTTTTATCCTCACCGTGGTGATCATGGGCCGCCTGTTCGACTGGCTGAGCCTGGACATCTACCCGGTGGTGGTCGTGGTGATCATGGCCGGCATCATCGGTACCAGCCTGTGGGTGCCGAATGCGCAGCCCGCCAGCCACGGCAATCGCCTGGCCGCTGATGGTTTCCTAAAACAGTTGCGCAGTCCCGGCGTACTGGCGTTTTACGTCTGTGTGGCGCTGATGCAAATGAGCCATGGCCCGTATTACACCTTCCTGACCCTGCACCTGGAACACCTCGGCTACAGCCGTGGCATGATCGGCATGCTGTGGGCCCTGGGGGTGGTGGCGGAAGTGCTGATGTTCCTGGGCATGAGCCGCATCCTCACGCGTTTTTCGGTACGCCGGGTGCTGCTGGCCAGTTTCCTGCTGGCGGCCCTGCGCTGGTTGCTGCTGGGCTCGTTTGCCGAACTGCTGTGGGTGCTGTTGCTGGCGCAGGTGATGCACGCTGCCACGTTCGGCAGTTTTCACGCGGCGGCGATTGCCTTTGTGCAGCGCAGCTTTGGCGATAAGCAACAAGGCCAGGGCCAGGCGCTGTACGCCGCCCTGGCCGGCACCGGCGGTGCGCTGGGTGCGCTGTATTCCGGCTACAGCTGGAACCTGCTGGGGCCGGCCTTCACCTTTAGTATTGCCAGCGTCGCCGCCCTGGCCGCCGCCGCTATCATCGGTTTTCGATTGCAAGAGCAGAACCAAGGAACCCTTCAATGAGTTATGTCGCCGTCTACCCCGTCGCTTCACCGGATACCCCGAACAAGGTCCTGACCCATGTCGACGACATCGCCGCTACCCTGGCCGAGCACGGTGTGCGGTTCGAGCGCTGGCAGCCTGCCCTGATCGAGAGGGGCGCCAGCAACGCTGACATGATTGCCGCCTATCAGCCGCAGATCGATGCCCTCGGCTACGGTGCGGTGGCGGTGCTCAGTGTCACCAGCGACCACCCGCAGAAAGCCGAATGGCGTGCCCGGTTCCTGGATGAACGCCGCTACAGCGAAGACGAAGTGTGTTTTTTCATCGCCGGCCAGGGCTTGTTCAACCTGCATGTTGGCGACTATGTGTATGCCGTGCGTTGTGAGAAAAACGACCTGCTGGTGGTGCCGGCCGGTATGCCGCATTGGTTTGATATGGGTGAGAACCCCCACTGTATAACGCTGCGACTCTTCGATCAGGCGCAAAACCCGGTGCCGGAGTTGACGGGCGACGATATTGCTCGACGCTTTCCTGGGCTGGATGACTGATTACGACGTATCGAAAACTTCAACCCCCGCATGTTGGAAGATGTTGTGGGAATAGACTCTTATTCTTGTAAGTCCCGGCTGTTTATCCCAGGGCCTGCGCCTTAGTGTCATTGGTTATGTAACTCTTTGCGGCATCAACGTTTATATCACCTGTCAATAGGAGGAATCCGAAGGTGATAGGGCGATAGCCAGCAAAAGGGAGTGAAACTAATGAGAGGCCCCAGGGAATTGTCTCCAGTGCCACATTCGGTGCCCAACGCCGCCAGGAGGCGTTTGAGCTTGTCCGGAAAACCACTGACGCCTACGGAACTGGAAATCCTGCGTTGGGCCTCCGAAGGCAAGACCGTCTGGGAAATCAGCCAGATTCGCGCCACCTCCGAAGCCACGGTGAAATTCCACCTGCGCAATATCTACGGCAAATTTGGCGTGACCAACCGAGTGCAGGCGATGAATGAGGCGGCACGCCAAGGTTTATGCTGACCCCAGCTTTCGGCCACCGAAGCAATCGGTTTGAAGCGTCATCGTCCAGCCATAACGAAGTCGTGCTTACGTGGATGCCCCTTCAGAATGTCCTCGGCGACCGACTCGGCTCCAGTTCCGGAGGGTGTCAATGAACGGGCGTAGCGGAGGCGGTACCTGACGCGGAATAACGGTAATGCCATAACCCCGACCTTGCACCCAATTGACCTCATCATCGTGTCGCCCATTCACATTCGGCGGGCTCGATGCCTAACGTCGCATTGGTGGCGCTGGGCTCGACGTCAGTCTTTTGATTGATCGCGTCGGCTAAGCGGCAGCGATCAGCGCTCCTTGTTGGCGCAAATGCGTCTGGAAACGAGCGGCATAGTCTTCGACAACGGCATCCCTTACGCTGGAGCGCGCCTCAAGCGCCTCACGCCAAGCCGAAATGCGCGGAAGGCCGTCGAAAATCTGGTGTGCGACAGTTGCGTCGATACTCTCGAAGTAACGGAAAAGCGGGGCATAAACCGCATCGACCATTCCAAAGGCCGAGCCATTGAAGAACGGCCCCACGCCTATTTCTGATTCCAGTTTGCCGAGCCGTTCGCGAAATGCGGTGCGCTTGGCATCTGCGGTCGCAGAGTCACGAGCGTGGAGAAACTGCCAGGCTTCAGCTTGCGTCTGCGACGCGAACTCGATCCACGCGCGATTCCGTGCGCGAGCTAACGCATCAACGGGGTACATTGGCGCGCCGCCTTGGGTTTCGTCGAGGTACTCGCAGATGACCATGCTTTCGAATAGGATCGCGTCTTTTGCATTGTCCCGGCGCACCTTGAGCACCGGGACCTTGCCGGTTGGCGAAACTGCCAGGAACCAGTCTGGCTTGGCTGATAAATCGACATTTATCCGATCGAATTGGATACCCTTTTCAAGCAGCACAATCGCGGCGCGCTGTACGAATGGGCATAGTGGGTGGCTTATCAGCGTAAGAGCGTTCATTGCTTTTAGTGACCCTGGATGGTTTATCAAGCGCAAACAGCGGCAGAGGTTTCCCGCGTACCGCTGTGTGCGCAGTCTGGATTGGACTGGTTCGTCCCTAAGTGCTGGGGCCGGCGCTCAGCACCTGATTAACTCAGCCCGGGCGATGTGGCATTCACGTAATTCTTGAGCTGCGCGCTTAGCCATTCAGCAGGCGGCCGCCGTCAAGGACGATTTCAGAGCCGACCGTCCAGCGCGACTCGTCGGATGCCAGATACAGTACTGCCTTGGCCACCTCGTCGGAGGTACCGAAGCGCCCAAGCGGAATGGTTGCCGCGATCTCTTTGTTAAGCTGCGCGCGATAAGCTTCCGGAATACCCAGCTTGTCGTAAAGCGGAGTCTCGACGGGGCCAGGGCTCACTGCGTTGACACGGATGCCACGGCCCAGCAATTCGGTCGAGAGCGTCTTCGACATGTTCAGTAATGCGGCCTTCGTTGCGGCATACACGGACGAGCGATCTGCGCCTGCATGGGCGCTTACGGAAGTCGTCAACACGACCGAAGCAGGATTGGCGAAGACCGGCAACAGCGCCTGCATCAGGAAGTACGGCCCTTTGACGTTGATGTCGAAAGAGCGGTCGAACATATCTTCCGTCCATTCCTCAATGGGCTGCCAGACGGATACGCCGGCATTGAGGAAGGCAACGTCGAGTTGGCCGTAGTGTTCCTTGATGACTTGTGCCAGTTCCTTTTGTGCCGCAACGCTGGCCGAGTCGGCGCGCAGCACCGGCACTTCCGGGCCCAATTCGGCCTGGGCCTTTGCAATCGAATCGGGGTTGACACCCGTTACGATCACGCGAGCACCCTCGGCCAGGAACTGCTTTGCCGTTTCCAGCCCGATGCCACTGGTGCCGCCAGTAATGAGCGTACGTTTACCTTGCAAGCGCGACATTTGAATTCTCCGGTGAATGACGACCACCGCGGTCGACAGGGAGAATATGCGCTCATGCCCCATGGTATATAAGACTGCTTATTCGCATATAATTCATGCAAATTGAGCATGAATTGAGGTGGAGAAGTGGACCGATTTCTGTTGATGACATGCTTCGCGCGTGCTGTAGAAACCGGGAGCTTTTCGGCGGCGGGGCGGGATCTAGGGCTGGGGCAACCGAATGTAAGCCGCTATGTAGCGGCTCTGGAGGATCATTTGCAGACGCGTTTGCTCCACCGGTCTACGCGCAAGCTGTCGTTGACACCGGAGGGCGAACGCTACTATGCGGACATCCGGCGCATCCTGGATGCGGTGGATGAATCCGAATCGTCCTTCAGAAACAACGTCGATCCATCGGGACTCTTGCGCGTAGCCTGTCCGACAGCTCTCGCACACGCGTTTGTGCTGCCGCATGTGCCGGCCTTTCTGGAGCGCTACCCTCAATTGATCTTGGATCTCCAACTCAACGATCGATACGTAGACCTGGTCAATGAAGGCACCGAACTCGCCATTCGCATAGGACAGCTGGAGGACAGCACCTTGCGCGCCCGGCCTCTTGGGTGGTACGACCGGGTCTTCGTCGCCAGCACGGACTACTTGGCTAAACGCGGCGTTCCGCAGACCCCGGAGGATCTACGCGACCACGATTGCATCATCTACACCTTACTGTCGTCCGGGGCGACCTGGCGATTCCGGGACGCGGAGATTCCGATTACCGGCAGGCTCAGGGTCAACTCGCCCGACGCTGTGAGCGCGGCGGTCGTGGCGGGCCTGGGTGTGGCGCATGGCCCTGCGTGGCTGTTTGAGGGCGGGCTGAACAGCGGGAGATTACAGTTCATTCTCACCAACCATGGGGCTCCCCCTGTCCCCGTGCAGATGGTTTATGTCGCCAATAGACTGCTCCCCACGCGGGCTATCGTGTTCATGGATTTTATGGCTGAGGTGTTTTCAAAGATTCCAGCCTTGAACGGCGGTATCCCTGTGCCGACTCTATAGGACGAGACGGCAGCGGCCTATGTTGAGCTCGCCTAAGTGATTGATAAACCCGCTGTATCGGGCTTAGACGCAGTCCAGCGAAGTGCCGGCCTGGAGTCATCGTCAAACAAAAAGGCCGCGACGCTCAAGAGCGTCGCGGCCTTGTTATGACTGCGGTATTTACGCCGAATGGTAGGTCGGCAGGGCAAAGCGGTTCTGGCTTTGCAACATCGAAATTTGCGGCAGTTCACTGGCTTGTTCGGCCAGGTCGCGACGAATCGCGCTGATCACCCAGGTCAATTGATCGGCGGTGTGCAACTGCTGGTAAGAGATCGAACGCTTGACCTGCTTGCCGTCACTGTTGCGCAGGGTCAACAGAATGCCGCCGTCGGGACGTGGCTGGGTGGTGACGTCGTAGTTGGAGAATACTGAAGCGAATTTATCTTGGATCAGGCTCATGTCTATCAGCTCCGTTGGCTCAAGTTGGCAAGCATGGAGTGATAGGTGCAGTGATTGTGCCAGCTTATGATTTAAAAAATATACTTATAAATCAATGGCTTGAAAATAAAGTAGATTTTCGCTTTCGTGCAATTTGCATGAATGGCCATCATGCATCCTGCATTTTGCGTTACTCGATAGGATGAGGTTGGCGCCCCTGTACGGATAAAGACTACTCGCGGGCAGCTAAATTCCTTTTTTGAGCACCCACCCGACGGGATACAAAACTTTTCAAATCCCGCGTGTACAGCCGAAGAACGGCTGACGTATTTTCCTGCAATGCATTCGGCTTTCCGCTTACGGAGGTGTCGGTGCTTCGGGATCAGACGAAGAATAAGAAAAAGGACGTTCCTCCATGAGCCACCTGCACAACGACATGATCACCTGGGGCAAGCTGCTGAGTAAGGTGCCGGCTATCGTTCGCGCTCTTCCGCGTGTAGTGCGTGGCATGCGTGCCGCCAATGTCACCGACCCCGCGCAGCCTTGCGGGCTGGGCTGGCACTTTGAGCAAGCCACCCTGCGCAACCCCGACGGCAACGCATTGCTGTACGGCGACCGTGTGCTCAGCTACACCGACGCCAACCAGCGCGCCAACCGTATTGCCCATCACCTGCAAGCCGAGGGTATCGGCAAGGGCGACGTGGTGGCGCTGTTTATCGAAAACCGCCCCGAATTGCTCTTGAACGTGCTGGCCGTGGCCAAGCTCGGTGGCATCTGCGCGATGCTCAATACCGCGCAAACCCAGGCGGCGCTGGTGCACAGCCTGACCCTGGTGAGCCCGGCAGCCATTATTGTCGGCGCGGAACTGGTGGCCCCCTATGACGCGGTGCGCGATCAGGTGGCCATCGCGGCTGAACGAACCTGGTTCGTCGCCGATCAGCCATCCAGCCTGGTGCCGCAGGGTTATATCGACCTGTTGGCAGCGAGTGCCGAGTGCCCGGTGGACAACCCGGCCAGCACTGCGCAGATCTTCTTCAACGACCCTTGCTTCTATATCTACACCTCCGGCACCACCGGCCTGCCCAAGGCCGGCATCATGAAACACGGCCGCTGGACCAAGACTGCCGTCAGCTTCGGCAGCATCGCGCTGGACATGGGCCCGGACGATGTCCTGTATTGCACCTTGCCGCTGTACCACGCCACCGGGCTCTGTGTGTGCTGGGGCTCGGCGATTGTCGGGGCATCGGGCTTCGCCATTCGCCGCAAGTTCAGCGCCAGCCAGTTCTGGGACGATGCGCGCCGATTCAAGGCGACCACCCTCGGCTACGTGGGTGAGTTGTGTCGTTACCTGCTCGACCAGCCACCCGGTGAAAACGACCTTGATAACCGCGTGACCAAGATGGTTGGCAATGGCTTGCGCCCCGGTGTGTGGGCGCAGTTCAAGGCACGCTATGGCGTGGAGCATATCTGCGAGCTGTACGCAGCCAGTGACGGCAATATCGGTTTCACCAACGTGCTGAACTTCGACAACACCATCGGTTTCTGCCTCCAGCACTGGGCGCTGGTGGACTACGCCCATGACAGCGGCGAGCCGCTGCGTGACAGCGATGGCTTTATGCGTAAAGTCCCCACGGGCGGGCAGGGCCTGTTACTGGCCAGGATCGATGAAAAATCCCCCTTCGACGGCTACACCGACCCGGAAAAGAATCGCCGGGTGGTACTCACCGACGTGTTTGAAAAAGGTGACCGCTACTTCAATACCGGCGATTTGTTGCGCAGCATCGGCTTTGGCCATGCGCAATTTGTGGATCGCCTGGGGGATACCTATCGCTGGAAAGGTGAAAACGTGTCCACCACCGAGGTCGAGAACGTCCTGCTGCAACACCCGCAGATCGCCGAAGTAGTGGCCTATGGCGTCGAGATCGAAAACACCAATGGCCGCGCGGGCATGGTCGCCATCACCCCGAGTGAATCCCTGGCCTCGCTGGACATGCGCGAGCTGCTGCAATTCGCCCACGGCCAGTTGCCCCACTATGCGGTGCCGCTCTTCCTGCGGATCAAGGTCAAGATGGAAACCACCGGTACCTTCAAGTACCAGAAGGTCAAGCTCAAGGAAGAAGCCTTTGATCCGGACAAGGCTGGCAATGACCCGGTGTATGCCTGGTTGCCGGGGTCGGACTGCTATGTGCCGGTCACCGGGCAACTGTTGGCGCAGATCCAGGGCGGCCAGTTCCGCTATTGATTCTGTCTATGGCCGCTTTTGCTAAAAAGGGCATGACAGTGGGGAACTCCCTCGCGACACTGGCGGCCTATAAAGCACCAGACAAGGAGCCCCCACATGTCAGACCACGCCAAACAAATGACTGAAGACGAAGCCGCCGAATTTGCCGAGCAGGTCTTCGACGTCGCCCGCAAAGGCGACGCCGCCATGCTCGCCGCGCTCCTGGCCAAAGGCTTGCCGGCCAACTTTCGCAACCACAACGGCGATACCTTGCTGATGCTGTCTGCTTACCACGGCCATGCCGAAGCGGTAAAAGTGCTGCTGGAGTTCAAGGCCGACCCGCTGATCGCCAATGACAAGAACCAGCTGCCCATCGCCGGCGCGGCGTTCAAGGGCCACTTGCCGGTGGTCAAGGCGCTGATTGAAGGGGGCACGCCGATCGAGGCCGCCTCGTCCGACGGGCGTACCGCGCTGATGATGGCCGCCATGTTCAACCGCGTCGAGATGCTCGACTACCTGCTCAGCCAAGGCGCCAACCCCAAGGCCACCGATGCCCAGGGCGCGACTGCGCTGGCGGCGGCGCAGACCATGGGGGCGAAGGACACGGCGGCGCAGCTGGAGAAACTGGTGTAGGCTGTGCGCCCTCAAAAACCAGCCCGCTACAGGATCACCCCATGAAAACCGCCCTCGTCGAACTTATCCGCAAAATCAGCGCCGGGGTCATGGGCGAGGATGAGGTGGCGCGCATCGCCGAAGAGGCCGCCCAGGCCTACGCCGACCCGGCGGCCTTCCTGGCGGCCAACCCGGATATCAACTACGACGACAGCTTTCCGATCCCGCTGGGGGAGTGGGTGGTAGTCGGCAGCCTGCCGGATACCGTGCTGTTCCAGGCCGATACCTATGGCGACCTGTTTGCGCAGATCGTCGCGTCGTTCGGCCCGGGTGTGGCGTTCACCCTCAAACCCAAGCAACTGGCCAAGACTGATAGTCTCACCGCCCTCAACCGTATCCAGATCCAGATGAGCGCCCTGAGCCCGGAAGACGGCGGTTATGTGCTGCTCAACTTCAGCCAGTTGCTGGACGACGAGATCCAGGCGGTGCTGGTGTTCGGCAATGACCTGCCGCGCGTGCTGGCGTTGTGTGCCGAAGTCGGCATCCAGGCCGAGCCATCCCTGGAAGCGCTGAAGGTTGCCGTGCACGTCTGAAATAAAACGGAACCCCGGCCAGGGCTGGCTATCCTACAAGGGCATGCCCTCACTTAGGAGCGACACCATGGGTTCCACTTTCAACGGTCTGATCGGGCTGATCATCCTGGCGCTGGATATCTGGGCGATCATCAATGTGTTCAAAAGCGGCGCAAGCACCGGGGCCAAGGTGTTGTGGATCCTGTTGATCCTGCTGCTGCCGGTACTGGGCCTGATCATCTGGGCTATCGCCGGGCCGCGCGGCAACGTGCGGATCTGACCCCCGCACTCAATTTGGAGTGGGCACAGTAAATGTGGGAGGGAGCAAGCCCTCCCACATTGGTCTTCAGCGCGCTCCAGAGATTTGTGTATCGAAATATTCGCTGCACACAATTTTCACATCTTATCCAAGACAATCCGCCGGCTCTATCTCCCTGCCAAGGCCCTGCCTCAGGTGCTTTTAAAGGCGGCGCAGCGGTGCTCGTTCAGTAATTAATAGCCTTGATGGCATTGATCGGGCACCATTCGCGCCACTGCATTACTTCGTCACTTAAACTTCCAATGGGTCCTGAAACGACATGGCAAACCCGGACGCCCTGAGTCAGCAGCGAGCTTCTAATCGCCTGCTGCAACCGACCGTCAAATCCCATCTGGCGTACACGCTGCTCTGCGCACTGGTCATGATGGTGATGTTCTCCCTGCTGCGCCTGGCGCTGCTGGTCTACAACCGCGAGATGATCCTCGACACGCCGGCCTCGACCTTCCTTGAAGCGTTCGCCAACGGCCTGCGTTTTGACATCCGCCTGGTGGTCTACCTGCTGATCCCGCTGCTGCTGGCACTGTTCAGCGTACGGGCCATGGCTGCGCGTGGGTTATTCCGCTTCTGGCTGACCCTTGCGTCCAGCATCGCCCTGTTCCTGGGCTTGATGGAGATGGACTTCTACCGCGAGTTCCACCAGCGCCTCAACGGCCTGGTCTTCCAGTATGTGAAGGAAGACCCGAAAACCGTGATGAGCATGCTCTGGTACGGTTTCCCGGTGGTGCGCTACCTGCTGGCCTGGGCCGTGGGCACGCTGATCCTGAGCATCGCGTTCAAAGGCGCCGACCGCGCGACGCGCCCACGTGGCCCGTTCAGTGGTGGCAGCATCGGCACGCGCCAGGTGGCGCCGTGGTACAGCCGCATCGCGGTGTTCGTCGTGTGCCTGCTGATCGCCGTGGTTGCCGCCCGTGGCACTCTGCGCCAGGGCCCGCCGCTGCGTTGGGGCGATGTGTACACCACCGATTCGAACTTCGCCAACCAGTTGGGCCTCAATGGCACCTTGTCGCTGATCGCGGCGGCCAAGGCCCGGTTCGGTGAGGACCGCTCCAATATCTGGAAGGCGACCCTGGACCAGCCGCTGGCCACCCAGACCGTGCGTGAAATGCTGGTGCTGCCACAGGAAAAACTGGTCGATACCGACATCGCCGCTGTGCGCCGCGACTACACGCCGCCGGCCGAGAAGACCCTGCCGATCAAGAACGTGGTCGTGATCCTGATGGAAAGCTTCGCCGGTCACTCGGTCGGCGCCTTGGGTCGTCCCGGCAATATCACGCCATCCTTCGACAAACTCTCCAAGGAAGGCCTGCTGTTCGATCGCTTCTTCTCCAACGGCACCCATACCCACCAGGGTATGTTCGCCACCATGGCCTGTTTCCCGAACCTGCCAGGCTTTGAATACCTGATGCAGACCCCGGAAGGCAGCCACAAGCTGTCGGGCCTGCCGCAGTTGCTCAGCGCCCGTGATTTCAACGACGTGTATGTCTATAACGGCGACTTCGCCTGGGACAACCAGTCGGGTTTCTTCAGCAACCAGGGCATGACCAACTTCATCGGTCGCAACGACTTCGTCGACCCGGTGTTCTCCGACCCGACGTGGGGCGTGTCCGACCAGGACATGTTCAACCGTGGCCTGGAAGAGTTGAAGGCCCGCGAAGGCGGCAAGCCGTTCTACGCACTCCTGCAAACCCTGTCCAACCACACGCCGTATGCGTTGCCGACGCCATTGCCGGTGGAGAAAGTCACCGACCGGGGCAGCCTCAACGAGCATTTGACGGCCATGCGTTACTCCGACTGGGCCCTGGGCCAGTTCTTTGAAAAGGCCCGCAAGGAGCCGTACTTCAAGGAAACCCTGTTCGTGATCGTGGGCGACCACGGCTTCGGCAACGAACAGCAGATCACCGAGATGGACCTGGGCCGCTTCAACGTACCCATGCTGATGATTGCACCGGGCATGCAGGAGAAGTTCGGCGAGCGTGACCACACCGTGGGCACCCAGATCGACATCGTGCCGACCATCATGGGCCGCCTGGGTGGCGACACCCTGCACCAATGCTGGGGCCGCGACCTGCTGAACCTGCCGGAAGGCGACAAGGGCTTTGGCGTGATCAAGCCATCGGGCAGCGACCAGACCGTGGCCTTGGTCACCTCAGACCGCATTCTGGTACTGCCCAAGGAAATGCCGCCGAAGCTGTGGCAATACGAACTGGGCGCCAACCCGAGCGGTAAAGTGATTGCCGAATCGCCGGACGAGGCTGCACTCAAGCAGAAACTCGAAGCGTTCCTGCAAACCGCGACCAAGAGTTTGCTGGATAACACCGCAGGCGTTGTAAACGGTAAGCCGGACTAATTAACCGGCAATAAAAAAGAGGCCTTTTTCAAGGCCTCTTTTTTTTGCTTCGTTATTACCGCGGGGCGGTTATATCCGGCCCAGCAACAACAGGACCAGCAGTACCACCAGCACCACACCGAGGATACCCGACGGGCCATAACCCCAATTACGCGAGTGCGGGAATACCGGCAGGCCGCCGACCAGCAGGAGGATCAAGATAATGATCAGAATGAGGCTCATGGTTTTTTTCCTTATTGTCTTTCTGCAAAGACCGGTTATTTAACGATAGGCCTGCAGAGTTAATTACAGACGCCTTAACTACTCCGACTCTGGTGCTTCGCAGAAAATTCCATGTTTTTTTAAAGCATTTCGATCAGTTGCTTATTTCTTTTAATTCGCGCTCATCCAGCACTTATTAGTTGAAAAACATTGAACTTAGGCGGACGGCAGGCATCCGACCCGGCCCACGGTTTGCCTGGGGCATTCATCAATCTGATGGTGCGTGGGTGCAGGAAAAACCTTCGCTACACTGCCGATCACTTCTTCTGTGAACCACAAGGCTACTTCCTATGCAAAATCGCATGATGATCACTGGCGCCGGGTCCGGCCTGGGTCGTGAAATCGCTCTGCGCTGGGCCCGCGAGGGTTGGCAGTTGGCCTTGTCGGACGTCAGCGAGCCAGGCTTGCAGGACACCCTGAAGCGCGTGCGTGAAGCCGGTGGCGATGGTTTTATCCAGCGCTGCGACGTGCGCGACTACAGCCAGCTCACGGCGTTTGCCCAGGCCTGCGAAGTGAAGCTGGGCGGCATCGATGTGATCGTCAACAATGCGGGCGTGGCCTCGGGCGGTTTCTTTGCCGAGCTGTCGCTGGAGGACTGGGACTGGCAGATCGCAATCAACCTGATGGGCGTGGTCAAGGGCTGCAAGGCATTCCTGCCGCTGCTGGAAAAGAGCAAGGGCCGCATCATCAACATCGCCTCGATGGCGGCTTTGATGCAGGGGCCTGCCATGAGCAACTACAACGTGGCCAAGGCCGGTGTGGTGGCGTTGTCGGAGAGTTTGCTGGTGGAGCTCAAGCAGCAGGAAGTCGGCGTGCACGTGGTGTGCCCGTCGTTCTTCCAGACCAACCTGTTGGACTCGTTCCGTGGGCCCACACCGGCGATGAAGGCGCAGGTAGGCAAGTTGTTGGAGAGTTCGCCGATCTCGGCGGCGGACATTGCCGACTACATCTACCAGCGTGTGGCGCAGGGCGAGTTCATGATCCTGCCCCATGAGCAGGGGCGGATGGCGTGGGCCTTGAAGCAGAAGAACCCGCAGTTGCTCTATGACGAAATGACCACCATGGCCGACAGGATGCGCGCCAAGGCACAGGCTGTTAAGGGCTGATCAGGCAGTAGTCTGTCAGGCAATTTACCTGCATATGTAGGTGTTGCCTGATTTTGCCGCGAGGCATTGCTGCGCCCACACCCAGCGCGCATGGTCGGGGTCCTGTCATTCAATAAGGACAACCGCCATGCTGGTCTTAAGCCGCGCCGTAGGCGAAATCATCGCCATCGGTGATGACATCACCGTGCGCATTCTTGAGCTGAACGGTAATCAGGTGAAATTTGGTGTTGTTGCGCCCGTCGGGGTGCATGTCCATCGCGCCGAGGTCTACCAAAAGATCCTCAAGCGTCAAGTCTCCCAATCCCAGCCCACCACCCACCCCTGAGTCAGTCGAACAGATGCTTGGGCACATCGTGCTTGAGCATCAACTGGCACTGCTCGCTGTCCGGGTCGAACACAATCAGCGCCTGGCCCTTGGTCAGCGCCTGGCGCACCCGCAGCACGCGGGTTTCCAGGGGCGTGTCGTCACCATTGTCGGTGCCGTCGCGGGTCACGAAGTCTTCGATAAGGCGGGTCAGGGTGTCGACTTCAAGTGCGTCGTAGGGAATCAGCATACAAGCCTCAGATGATGGATCCCGGCGATCCTACTGCGCCGGGACTGCAGTTGCCAGTGTCAGGACTTCTGGCCGACCAGGCTGTCCACCGATGGCACACGCGTGTCGCTCTCCATCTGCGTTTCGTGCTCGATCTGATGGCTGAACCGGTCCAGTGAGCCCTGGGCCGGTTGTGCGTCACTGGCGAACACCGGCGGGCTGAGGATATACGCGCCCAACAGCCGGCTCAGCGCCGCCAGGCTGTCGATATGGGTGCGCTCATAACCATGGGTCGCATCGCACCCGAACGCCAGCAGCGCGGTGCGGATGTCGTGGCCGGCCGTCACCGCCGAGTGGGCATCGCTGAAGTAATAGCGGAACAGGTCGCGGCGCACGGGCAAGTCGTTATCCGAGGCCAGGCGCAGCAGGTGGCGGGAGAGGTGATAGTCATACGGCCCGCCGGAGTCCTGCATGGCCACACTGACCGCATGCTCGCTGGAGTGCTGGCCGGGGGCGACCGGGGCGATATCGATACCGACAAACTCACTCACATCCCAGGGCAGGGCCGCCGCGGCGCCGCTGCCGGTTTCTTCGGTGATGGTGAACAGCGGGTGGCAGTCGATCAGCAACGGTTCGCCGCTGTCGACGATGGCCTTGAGCGCAGCCAACAGCGCGGCGACGCCGGCTTTGTCGTCCAGGTGACGGGCACTGATATGCCCGCTCTCGGTGAACTCGGGCAACGGGTCGAACGCCACGTAGTCGCCGATGCCGATCCCCAGGGAATCGCAATCGGCGCGGGTGGCGCAGTAGGCATCCAGGCGCAATTCCACATGGTCCCAGCTCACCGGCATTTCATCCACGGCGGTATTGAACGCGTGCCCGGAGGCCATCAACGGCAACACGCTGCCACGGATCACGCCGTTGTCGGTAAACAGGCTGACGCGGCTGCCTTCGGCAAAGCGGCTCGACCAGCAGCCCACCGGGGCGAGGGTCAGGCGGCCGTTGTCCTTGATCGCGCGCACGGCGGCGCCGATGGTGTCCAGGTGCGCGGACACCGCACGGTCGGGGCTGTTTTTCTGGCCCTTGAGGGTGGCGCGAATGGTCCCGCGCCGGGTCATTTCAAACGGGATGCCCAGCTCTTCCAGGCGCTCGGCGACGTAGCGCACGATGGTGTCGGTAAACCCGGTAGGGCTGGGAATGGCGAGCATTTCCAGCAGGACTTTTTGCAGGTAGTTGAGATCCGGTTCGGGGATGGTTCGGCTCATGAAGACTCCTGATGAAATAAGTGAAATTCTTTGGCCAGTGGGGCTGTTGTGGCCAAGGGGCTTGTTGTGGCAAGCCCGCTCACCACAGGGTTATTGAGCGGTCGGCTGGCTATGGGGGAATAGCAGGTCCACAAACTTCTCCGCCGTCGGCTGCGGTTCATGGTTGGCCAGGCCGGCCCGTTCGTTGGCTTCGATAAAGACGTACTCGGGTTGATCGGCCGCAGCCACCATCAGGTCCAGGCCCACCATGGGAATGTCCAGGGCGCGGGCGGCGCGCACGGCGGCGTCCACCAGGGTGGGATGGAGGATCGCGGTGACGTCCTCCAGGCAGCCGCCGGTGTGCAGGTTGGCGGTGCGGCGCACGGCCAGGGTCTGGCCCCGGGGCAGGATGCTGCTGTAGTCGTAGCCGGCGGCGTGCAGGGTGCGTTCGGTTTCTGCATCCACGGGGATTTTGCTTTCGCCGTCGGTGGCCGCCTGCCGCCGTCGGCTCTGGGCCTCGATCAGCGCACCGATGGAATGCTGGCCGTCACCGGTCACTTCGGCAGGGCGGCGAATCGCAGCGGCGACCACCTCGAAGCCGATCACCAGGATGCGCAGGTCCAGGCCTTGGTGGAAGCTCTCCAGCAACACGCGGCTGTCGAACTGGCGCGCGGCTTCGATTGCCTGCTGCACCTCTTCGATGCTCTGCAGATCCACCGCCACGCCCTGGCCTTGCTCGCCATCGAGCGGCTTGACCACGACGCGCTGGTGTTCGTCGAGGAACTCCAGGTTGTCATCGGCGCTGCCTGCCAGTTGCTGCGCAGGCAGTTTCAAGCCCGCCGCTTTCAACACCTTGTGGGTCAGGCTCTTGTCCTGGCACAGGGTCATGCTGATCGCGCTGGTCAGGTCGCTCAGCGACTCGCGGCAGCGCACGCGGCGGCCACCATGGCTGAGGGTGAACAAACCGGCATCGGCGTCATCCACCTGCACATCGATGCCGCGTCGATGGGCCTCTTCGACAATGATCCGCGCATACGGGTTGAACCCCGCCTGGGGGCCGGGGCCGAGGAACAGCGGCTGGTTGATACCGTTCTTGCGCTTGATCGCAAAGGTGGTCAGCGCACGGAAGCCGAGCTTGGCGTAGAGGTTCTTGGCCTGGCGATTATCGTGCAGCACCGACAGGTCCAGATAGCTCAGGCCACGGCTCATAAAGTGCTCCACCAAGTGGCGCACCAGTACTTCGCCCACGCCGGGGCGTGTGCACAGCGGGTCGACCGCCAGGCACCACAGGCTGCAGCCGTTTTCCGGGTCGTGGAAGGCTTTCTGATGATTGAGGCCCATCACGCTGCCGATCACCGCGCCACTGTCTTCGTCCTCGGCCAGCCAGTACACCGGGCCGCCTTCATGGCGCGGTGTCAGGCGTTCGGCGTCGACCGGCAACATGCCGCGGCCTTGATACAACTGGTTGACCGCCAGCCAATCGGCCTCGCTCTGCACCCGGCGAATACGGAAACCGCGAAACACGCGGGTGGACGGGCGATAGTCGCTGAACCACAGGCGCAGGGTGTCGGAGGGGTCGAGGAACAACTGCTGCGGATCTATGCCGAGGATCTGCTGGGGCGCGGCCACATACAGCGCGATATCGCGCTCGCCGGGCTGTTCGTTGAGCAGTTCCTGGGCCAGGCTGGCCGGGTCCGGGAAGGTATGGCCGATCAACAACCGGCCCCAGCCGCAATGGACGGCGATCGGCTCGGCGGCCAATGGGCTGCCATCTTCGGCCAGGCGCGCTTGCAGGCGCTCGTAGGTCGGCGCCTGGCCCTTCAACAAGCGTTGGCTGTAAGCCGCTGCATGGGGTTTCATCAATCAGATTCCTTGTTCGCTGAGCCACAGGTTCAGCGCGGCCAGTTGCCACAGCTTCGAGCCGCGCAACGGGGTCAATTGACCCTGCGGGTCGGTGAGCAGGCGGTCGAGCATGGCCGGGTTGAACAGGCCGCGATCCTGGCTTGGGTCCAGCAGCAGTTCGCGCACCCAATTCAGGGTGTCGCCCTGCAAATGCTTGAGGCCCGGCACGGGGAAGTAGCCTTTCTTGCGGTCGATCACTTCGCTCGGGATGACCCGGCGTGCCGCTTCTTTCAATACTTGCTTGCCACCGTCGGGCAATTTGAATTTGCCCGGCACGCGGGCCGACAATTCCACCAGGCGGTAGTCGAGGAACGGTGTGCGGGCTTCCAGGCCCCAGGCCATGGTCATGTTGTCGACACGTTTGACCGGGTCATCCACCAGCATCACCGTGCTGTCCAGGCGCAGGGCCTTGTCCACGGCGGCGTCCGCGCCGGGCATCGCAAAATGTTCGCGTACGAAGTCACCGGCAGCGTCGTTGGCGGTCAGCCATTTCGGTGCGACGGTGGCGGCGTAGTCGTCGTAGCTGCGGTCGAAGAATGCTTCGCGGTAGGCGGCATACGGGTCGCTGGCGCCATCCACCTGTGGGTACCAGTGGTAACCGGCGAACAACTCATCGGCGCCCTGGCCGCTCTGCACTACCTTGCAATGCTTGGCCACTTCCCGCGACAGCAGGTAGAAGGCGATGCAGTCATGGCTGACCATCGGCTCGCTCATGGCGCGGAACGCCGCCGGCAGTTGTTCGATGATCTCGCTTTCGGCAATGCGCAGTTGATGGTGACGGGTGCCGTAGTGCTTGGCGATCAGGTCCGAATACTGGAACTCGTCGCCGCGCTCGCCGCCGGCGTCTTCAAAACCGATGGAGAAGGTCGACAGGTCCTGTACGCCCACTTCACGCAGCAGGCCGACGAGCATGCTCGAGTCGACACCGCCGGAGAGCAGCACACCGACATCCACGGCCGCCCGTTGACGGATGGCCACGGCTTCGCGGGTGCTGTCGAGCACGCGGTCGGTCCAGTCTTCAAGGGTGAGATTGCGCTCGTCCTCATGGGGGCCGTAGGGCAGGGTCCACCAGGTTTTCTGCTCGGTGTTGCCTTCGGCATCGATGCGCATCCAGGAGGCCGGCGGCAGTTTTTCAATGCCCGCCAGCAGGGTGCGCGGAGCGGGCACGACGGCATGGAAATTCAAGTAGTGATTAAGCGCCACCGGATCGAGGATCGGGTTGATATCACCGCCCTTGAGCAGCGCCGGCAAGGCCGAGGCAAAGCGCAGGCGTTGGCCGGTGCGCGACAGGTACAACGGCTTCACGCCGAGACGGTCACGGGCGATGAACAGGCGCTGGGCGTCGCGCTCCCAGATGGCAAAGGCAAACATGCCGTTGAGCTTGGGCAGCAGCGCTTCGCCCCAGGCGTGGTAACCCTTGAGCAGCACTTCGGTGTCGCCGCCGGAATAGAAGGCGTAACCCAGGGCTTCAAGCTCCTGGCGCAATTCCGGGAAGTTGTAGATCGCGCCATTGAATGCCAGGGACAGGCCCAGTTGGGCGTCGACCATCGGTTGGGCGGAGCCGTCCGACAGGTCCATGATTTTCAGGCGTCGATGGCCCAGGGCAATCGGCCCTTGGGCATGGAAGCCCCACGCGTCAGGGCCGCGTGGGGCCAAATGATGGGTGATTCGCTCCACCGCTGCGAGGTCCGCAGGTTGGTGATCGAAACGTAACTCGCCAGCTAATCCGCACATAGGTTCCTTACCGGTTTTTCCGTTGGGGAGGGATAGAAATGCACGCGCCGAAACGGCGGGTACCTAGGGACTGACCCGAGGCTATACGCGGAGTTTTAGATCAATAAGTTATATGGCAAACCGCCGCCTCCCACTCGGAACACCCCTGCAGCCTGTGCGGCGTGGGTGAAAGGGGCGGTAATTAAGTCGAGGCGAGATGCAAAAAATCGACGCTTTCGCGGGCTGAACCTGCAGCTATTTGAACCCTTTTGCGCGATCGCAGCGCTTATCGTCTGGCGTCATTGTTCAACGCGATAAAGGAACATTGCGAATGACGCAAACCACTGATTTGACCCAGGCGCTCGCGCCTGTGGCCGGGGACCAATTGATGGCGGCGCTGCTGGATATCACCGGCGACCTGGATAAAGCGCAGGTCTTGCATGACACGCTGCCGGCCTGGTTGGTCAAGGCCGATTCCCACGTACTGCAGGCCATCGAGCAGGCGTATGCCGACAGCGAGCGCCCGCGTGAAACCCTGCACCGATTGCTGAACCGTCTGCAACCGTTGGATAAATTCTGTGCCGAACGGCTCAAGGCATTCCTGGACGGCAAGGGACATGGGGGCCTGGACATCGAAAACGACACCCTGGAAATCCCCCGGCGCTCGTTCAGCGGTGTCAGCCAGGACCTGGGTGGCCAGGTGGTCGAGACCGTCACCCTGGAGAAGCACAGCCTGCTGCAAGCGGCCATGCAGAATTTCTCCCAGGCGGCTGCCGAGCCTGGCGGCTCGCCGACCACTGCCGTGGTGCGCATCGGCCCCAGGCGCCGAATTGCGCAAACCCTCAGCGCCCAGACCTTTATCGGCTATTGCCGCGAACTGAACCTGGGAGAGGCCTATCAGACCCATGTGCGCGAAGTGTTCAACCTGGTGGCGCCCGACCAGGACTTCAACCCTTCGGTGGCGCAGGTCGGCCAATCCCGCTGCGTGGATATGCAGATCGACCTGCATCTGGCCCATGCCAAGGGCGATATTGATGCGCCGACCCGTGCGTTGCTGCTGGGCCTGGTCAAGGCGGATATGCCCGCCAGGGACATCCGGCAACTGTGGTTCAACCAGCAGCCGCTGACCTGGCAAGGCCTGAACATCGACGGTGCCTGCCTGTGGGGTGTATTGGTGTTTTCCAGTGCATCGGCCGAAGGGTTCTCCAGCGGCCCGATCGTGGTGTACATGCCCAACGAGCCTGTGCGGCCGTGGTACCGCTATGAATCACTGGAGCATTTCAAGCTCTACCTCACCCTCAAGCTTCACGTCAGCACTTATCGCGATTTCTTCAAGGGTTACCTGGACGAGTCCGAGCGTTTCGGTTTTTTCGAGCGTTTTGACCAGGAGGCAATCGTCGTGCGGGTGGCGCCGCTCCCGGTAACGGGCAAGCTGTCGACGTTCTTTTTCAATGCCTGCGTCGGCAAGACCCAGCTGGATGCGCGGGTATTGGCGGTTCCCAATGCCCAGGCCGATGACGACGCGCGTCGCAAGCGCATCCAGGATTACCTGGATGTCGGCTTGACGGTGCTCAACGTCGCCGGGTTCGTGGTGCCGGTGGTGGGCCAACTGATGACCGGCGTGGCCATTGGGCAATTGCTTGGCGAGGTGTTCGAGGGAGTGGATGACTGGCTGCACCATGACAAGCTTGGCGCCCTCAGGCACCTGACGAACATCGCGGAAAACCTCGCTGCCATGGCATTGTTCGCCGCGGGTACGAAAGTGGTGGGCCGGCTGTGGCGAACCACGCCTCCGGCAGCTGGATTCTACGACAACATGAAAGCCGTACGGCTGCCCGACAAGTCCGCGCGCTTATGGCGCAGTCGTACCGAGCCGTATCGTCATACCGTCTCGCTTGACGGCGCAGTGGCCAGCCCCCGTGGGGTCTACCAACTCAATGGCCAGTCCTACGTGAATGTCGACGGCGCGCTGTATTCGATTGTCTTTGACGCCCGTACCGGGCGCTGGCGAGCCCGGCATCCGCAGCGGGATTCGGCCTATCGGCCGCCCTTGACCCACAACTACCAGGGCGGCTGGCAGTTCTCGTTCGAGCAGGCGGATGAATGGCGCAGCCCTGACTATATCCTGGGGCGGCTGGACCCCAGTCTCAGCGCCTTACCGGCCGGACACTTGAAGGATATCGCCGCTATCACCGGCTCGACCTTGCCGCGCTTGCAGCAACTGGCCAGGCAGAACCTGCCGCTGCCGGAGCGGCTGCGCGATTGTGCGCTGCGGTTCAAGCAGAACCAGGGGGTTCGCGACCTGATCTGGCAAATGGAGCATCAAGCACCGCTCGATGCGGCTACCACCCGTGTGCAGATGCTGGCCCTGCCACTGATGGACGGGTGGCCCCGCGGACGTTTTTTCGAACTGCTCGACGACGAGGGCTACCTGCTTGAGCGCCATCCAGACACTGCGCCGTTCGACTACGAGGACTTGAGCATCCACCTCACCACGCAACAACTCAGGAACGGGCAGATCCTGCCCACCTTGCTGGCCGCGCTCGACCCCGAAGAAACCGCGCAATTGCTCGGCGGTACCTTCCACGCCGATGAAGCGCAAGCGGCACTGGCGCGGCGTCTCACGGCTTCACTCAAGGCCACGCATCAGGCGGTCTATGAGCGGCTGCGCATGGATGCCGATTTCATCGATCAGACCGATCACGGCCAGCTCAAGCAGCGCTTGCCGCAATTGCCGATCCGAGTGGCCTGGGAGGTCATGACCCAGGCCTCCACGGCGGAGCGCTGGCACTTGCGCCATACCGGGCGTGTGCCGCTGCGGGTCGGCCAATGGGCCCGGGAAGTCCTGGAAGCGCTGGAGGAAGACGACGCCCTGGCCGGCCTGTACTTGCCGGAACTGGCCACCGATGCGACACGACGCGTGGCCACCGGGTTGCTGCAACGGGTTCCGGGCTGGCCCGAGGATCTGTTTTTGCAGGTACGCCGCGACAGCGTGCGGGGCACAGTCCTGGGCCAAGTGGGCAACCCAGATGCTGATATGAGCCGCATCGTGGTGCAGTCGGCCAAGGGGTTTCGCGCCCACGATGGACAAGGTGTGGCGTTGGGCGCGCTGGCCGGCGGGCCGGAAGGTTTCTATGAGGCGTTGCTCAACAGTTTGTCTGCCGCCCAACTCGACGCGCTGCGCCTGACCGCGAGCGGCAAGGCCAGCCAGTTGCGGCATGCACTGATTGGCAAGGCGCAGGACGAACGCAATCGCATCGGTCGCTACTTGTGGCCGGAGCGTGCAGTGCCCGAGGAGCCCCCCTTGTCGTGTGTACAAGGCGCGCCGCCTGCGCTGCCTCCACAGCCTGCTGGCCTGGTACGCAAGGCACGCAAACTCTTCCCGTTATTCGATGACCGGCGCCTGTCGACCTTCCTGCAGGACTTGGGTAGCGACCACCTGTCCCGGGCCAGGGCCGTACGCGCCCTTGAACAGCAATATGACGCACTGCAACGGACGCTGAGGCTGTGGGCCAAGGACAAACCGGCGCAGCCATACTCTGACATCGCGCTGCGAGACCACCGCCTGGCTCGCCACCAGGCCGCACGGGCCATCGAGCGCTGCTGGCAATATGCGTCGCTGGCGCCGGATGAACTCCATCAGAAGGTGCCGAGCCTGTCCCTGGACGGCATGGCCATCGGGGCGTTGCCGACCTTGCCGGCGCACGTGCAGTTCGAGCATGTCCGGCAATTGTCATTGAAACGCATGGGACTCAACGATGACGTTGCGTATTTCCTCAAGCACTTCAAAGGACTGCGCAGCCTGGAGTTGAACGGCAATCGGCTGACACGGCTGCCGGAAGTGCTCCAGCACATGCCGTCGCTCAGGCAACTGTACATGGCCGATAACCAACTGCAACTGACCGAGTACACCCGCACCAAACTCGCAGACCTCAAAGGGCTGGCCGTGCTCGACCTGAGCAACAATCCCCTGGTCGACCCGCCCATCGTCAACAAGATGTTCGAGTTGCGCAACCTGGTGTTGCGCAACTGCCGGCTGACCAGCCTGCCTACTGGCTTTACCCGCGTTCCGTACCTTGAGCAACTTGACCTGCGCGACAACGACATCGCCAGTTTGCCTGCGTGGTTGTTCAATGCGCCGCGCGAGCACACCGAAGTCATCAACTTGCGGCATAACCCTTTGGACGCCGGCACTCGTCAAGCCTTGAACCGTTACCGGGACACCATCGGCGTGGGCATGGGCTTCGTGGAGGATGACATTGCGCGACTCAACGAGCAGACCGCGCGTCAGCTGTGGCTGGGCGATGAGCGCGCGGCACACTTCGCCGAAAAGGCCGAGACCTGGCTGGGGCTCAAGGATGAGCCCGGCTCCGATGGCCTGTTCACATTGCTGGCCGGCCTGGGCGGTACCGCCGACACCACCCACGTGCGCGAGGACATGAACCGCCGCATCTGGCGCGTGCTGGATGCCGCCGCAGCCGATACCCGACTGCGTGCCGAGGTCTTCGAGCGGGCGGCCACGCCGTTGAACTGTGATGACGCCGCTGCCGTGAGCTTCAGTGACCTGGAGGTGCTGGTTGAAATCCACGAGGCCTCGCAGCGGGTGGAGGGCGGCAGGGTCACGGCCAAGCCGCTGCTCAGGTTGGCCAGGGGCTTGTTTCGCCTCGACCGCCTGGAATCCATGGCCAGCCGGCACAGTGTCGAGCATCCGATGCTCGATCCGCTGGAGGTCAGCCTGGCTTATCGCACCGGGCTGGTGGAGCGCTTTCATTTGCCCGGGCAGCCCCGGCATATGCGCTTCGCCAGCCTGGCTGGGGTGACCGAGCACATGCTGGAAGTTGCCGAAGCGCAGGTGAAGGAGGCCGAGCATTCCCCACAACTGGTGAACTATATGGTGAAGCTGCCATTCTGGAGCAGTTACCTGAGGCGCACCCATGGCGGTTCGTTCGACACCCTGACCCAGCCCTTTGGCGATCGCATGGAAGCGGTGTGGGCGCAAAGGGAAACCTTGGGTGACGCTGACTATCACACCCAGATGGGCGCGATCCAGAGTGCGCGGGAAAGTGCCGAGCTCGTCGAGCTCAAACGCCTGACCCAGGAAGCGTTGAGGTTCGAGGAGCAGGGCACCTGCGAACTGCCGCCGGCGGGTTGAAGCGCCGCCTACGGGGCCGTTTTTGCAGCGTTGCTGCGAATCAACCCACGCACCGCAAAGCGATTCGGGTGACAGGCCTCGGCCACGCTGCGGGGCAGGGGCAGCGGTTCGTTGTCCAGCCATGCCGCCAGCAACTCGCCGGACAGCGGCGCGGTGATCAGGCCCCGGGAGCCGTGGCCGCTGTTGATGTACAGGCCGTCCAGCCACGGGCAGGCGGCCTGTGGCGTCTGGCGTGCGTCTTTGCGCAGCGCGTCGTAGGCCTGGGCGAACGCCAGGCTGTCGGCCAGCGGCCCGACAATCGGCAAGTAGTCCGGGCTGGTGCAGCGGAAGGCGGCGCGGCCTTCCAGGGTCTCTGCGGCAAGGTCGGCGGCGTGCAGGCGCTGGGCCAGGTCCGGGGAGATCTCTAGCAGCAGCTCAAGGTTACCGGCGTGCTCGGCGGCGGTAGGGGCGAGGTCATCGTTGTTGAAGTCAAAGCTGGCCCCCAGGGTGTGTTCGCCCAGGCGAGCCGGCGCCACATAGCCCTCGGCACACACCACCGTGGCCAGGGCCTGGCTGGCGGCGGTCTGGGGCAGCCGGGTGATCTGCCCGCGAATACGCTTGAGGGGCAACTCGGCGCCGGCGGCAAACCGTTTGACCTCAGCCGCCCCGGCCAGCACCACCACGGGGGCGCTGGCCAGCAGGCGATCACCGTCCCAGGCCTGCCAGTGGTCGTCGACCTTGCGCAGGTCCAGCACCTCATGATGGGCCAGCACCTCGATACCTGGCTGGCGCGCCTGCCATTGGCACAGCGCGGGGGGATGCACCCAGCCGCCTTCGGGGAAAAACAACCCGCCCTGTTCCAGGCCCACCCCGGCGCGAGCCTGGGCTTGAGCCTTGTCCAGCAGATGCAATAACTGCGGTGCGAATGCCTGGGCCAGTTGCGCCTGGCGTTCGGCCTCCTTGGCATTGAAGGCCAGTTGCAGCACGCCGCAGCCGTCCCAATCCACGCCGCGTTGCAGGTGCTCCAGCAGGCGCCGGGTGTACCCGAACCCGCTGACGACCATCTGCGACAACGCCGTGCCGTGTGCCGACAGCTTGAGATAAAGCACCCCTTGCGGGTTGCCGGAGGCCTCCTGGGCGAGACCGCCATGGCGCTCCAACAGGCTGACCTGCCAGCCCCGCGCCGCCAGGCTGGCCGCGCTGGCGCAGCCGGCCAGGCCGCCGCCGATCACCAGGGCGTGGCGCTCGCCGTTGTGTGCGGGTGGGCGGGCGAACCAGGGCTTGGCGGCGGCGGGTGCCGGGGTCTCGGCCGGCCAGCCGAGAAACTCCCCGCGCAGGATTTCCCACTTGTGGCCGATGCCCGGTGTGCGCTTCATCTTGAAGCCGGCGGCGTTGATCAGCCGGCGCACCCAGCCGGTGCTGGTGAAGGTGCTGATGGTCGAGCCCGGGGCCGCCAGGCGGGCCAGCTCAGCGAACAGTTCGGCGCTCCACATCTCGGGGTTTTTCGCCGGGGCGAAGCCGTCGAGAAACCACGCGTCGATCTGCGCATCCAGTTGCGGCAACTGTTCCAGGGCATCGCCGATCAGCAGCGTGAGGGTGACGCGGCCGTTGTCCAGCACCAGGCGCTGGAAGCCTTGGTGGATGGCGATGTAGTGCGCCAGCAATTGCTCGGCGAACGGCGCGAGCTCGGGCCAGAGGGCGAGGGCGCGTTGCAGGTCGGCTTGGCTCAGGGGGTACTTTTCCACGCTGACAAAATGCAGGCGCGCACCGGCCACGGCGTGTTGCTCGAACAACTGCCAGGCACAGAGGAAATTCAGGCCGGTACCGAAGCCGGTTTCGCCAATCACCAACCGCCCGCCCGCCGGCAGTGCGGCAAAGCGCTCCTGCAAGCGGTTCTGTTGCAGGAACACATAGCGGGTTTCTTCCAGGCCCGATTGGTCGGAGAAATACACATCGTCGAACACCCGCGAGTGCGGGCGACCTTGGTCATCCCAGTCGAGCTGGGCGTGGGTTACGGGGTTCATGGGCGGCTCGGTAAAGGCAAGGCGGCCATTCTAGCCGATCAACAGGCTTTGAATTGACCCACGGCAAGCCCCGGTGGAATTTCCTCCCGCGCGTTGTTGCCCAATCCGCTAGTCTTGCTCACTTCTGGAACGGAGCCGCCCATGTTCGAATCTGCCGAAATCGGTCACGCCATCGACAAAGACACCTTTGAGGCCGAAGTGCCCGCCCTGCGCGAGGCTTTGCTGGAGGTGCAGTACGAGTTGCAACAGCAAAAGCGCTTCCCGGTGATCATCCTGATCAACGGCATCGAAGGCGCCGGTAAAGGTGAGACGGTCAAACTGCTGAATGAATGGATGGACCCGCGCCTGATCGAGGTGCGCACCTTCGACCAGCAGACCGACGAAGAACTGGCCCGCCCTCCGGCCTGGCGCTACTGGCGCCAACTGCCTGCCAAAGGCCGCATGGGCATCTTTTTCGGCAACTGGTACAGCCAGATGCTGCAAAGCCGGGTGCACGGCGAGATCAAGGATGCGCGGCTCGACCAGGCCATCGCCGGCGCCGAGCGCCTGGAGAAGATGCTCTGCGATGAAGGCGCGCTGATCTTCAAGTTCTGGTTCCACCTGTCCAAGAAGCAAATGAAGGCACGGCTCAAGGCCCTGGCCGACGACCCGTTGCACAGTTGGCGCATCAGCCCGCTGGACTGGCAACAGTCCGAGACCTACGACAAGTTCGTGCATTTCGGTGAGCGCATCCTGCGCCGTACCAGCCGCGATTATGCGCCCTGGCATGTGATTGAAGGCGTCGACGCCAACTACCGCAGCCTCACCGTGGGCAAGATCCTGCTCGAAGGCCTGCAGAACGCCCTGAAGCTGCCCAAGGGCAAGGCCAGCGGCATGAACCCGGCACCCTTGCCCTCGGCCGTCGACCAGATGAGCCTGCTCAACAGCCTCGACATGACCTTGAGCCTGGACAAGGACGATTACGAAGAGCAGCTGATTACCGAGCAGGCGCGTTTCTCCGGCCTGATGCGCGACAAACGCATGCGCAAGCACGCGCTGGTGACGGTCTTCGAAGGTAACGACGCGGCGGGCAAGGGCGGGGCGATCCGTCGAGTGGCGGCCGCGCTCGACCCGCGCCAGTACCACATCGTGCCGATTGCCGCGCCCACCGAGGATGAACGCGCCCAGCCGTACCTGTGGCGGTTCTGGCAGAAGATCCCGGCGCGGGGCAAGTTCACCGTGTTCGACCGCTCGTGGTACGGCCGCGTGCTGGTGGAGCGTATCGAGGGCTTCTGTACCACGGCCGACTGGATGCGCGCCTATGGCGAGATCAATGACTTCGAAGAGCAACTGCGCGACGCCGGTGTGATCGTGGTCAAGTTCTGGCTGGCCATCGACAAGCAGACCCAACTGGAACGCTTCCAGGCCCGCGAGGAAATCCCCTTCAAGCGCTTCAAGATCACCGAAGACGACTGGCGCAACCGCGAAAAATGGGACGACTACCGCGCCGCCGTGGGCGATATGGTCGACCGCACCAGCACCGAGGTCTCGCCGTGGACGCTGGTGGAGGCCAATGACAAACGCTGGGCGCGGGTCAAGGTGTTGCGCACCCTCAACCTTGCCCTGGAGGAAGCGTTCGCGAAAACCGACAAGCACGACAAGAAGAAAAAGAAATAACCACTGGCCTGGTGCTGTTCAGGATGCAGCCCTCTGTGGCGAGCGGGCCTGTGGTGGTGAGCAGGCCTGTTGTGGCAAACGGGCCTGTTGTGGTGAGCAGGGTTGTTGTGGTGAGTGGGCTTGTTGTGGTGAGCGGGCTTGCCCCGCGCTGGGGCGCGAAGCGGCCCTGACCAAGGCGCCGCGTTCTTTCAGGCAGACCTTATTGGCTGGTTTTGGGGCCGCTTCGCAGCCCAGCGCGGGGCAAGCCCGCTCACCACAACAGGCCTGCTGACCACAACAAGCCCGCTAACCACAGGTTTATGTCCGTCACCATGCTTTTGTATACGCCGGGTGAATGATCGTCGCGATGGGGCAGGCCTGGATCTATCCTCGATCCATCTCCCCACAACGACAAGATCGAGGTAGCCCATGCGTGAAGTAGTGATCGTCGACAGCGTGCGAACCGGCCTGGCCAAATCCTTTCGCGGCAAGTTCAACCAGACCCGCCCGGATGACATGGCGGCCCATTGCGTCAACGCACTGCTGACCCGCAACGGCCTCGACCCGGCCAGCGTCGAGGATTGCATCGTCGGCGCCGGTTCCAACGAAGGCGCCCAGGGCTACAACATCGGGCGCAACGTGGCCGTGCTGTCGCAATTGGGCACCGGTACGGCGGGCATGACCCTCAACCGGTTCTGCTCGTCGGGCTTGCAGGCGATTGCGATTGCGGCCAACCAGATCGCGTCGGGTTGCAGCGACATCATCGTTGCCGGTGGCGTCGAGTCCATCAGCCTGACCATGAAAAGCGTCAACACCGATAACCTGATCAATCCGCTGCTCAAGGAGCAGGTGCCGGGCATTTACTTCCCCATGGGCCAGACCGCGGAAATCGTCGCCCGCCGCTATGACGTCAGCCGCGAAGAACAGGACCTCTACGCCCTGCAAAGCCAGCAGCGCACCGCCCAGGCCCAGGCGGAGGGCTTGTTTGATGATGAAATCGTGCCGATGGCGGTCAAGTACAAGGTCGAGGACAAGAACACCGGTGCCGTACAAATCCTCGACGGCGTCGTTGATCGCGATGACTGCAACCGCCCGGACACCACGTTGGCCAGCCTGTCCGGTTTGAAACCGGTGTTTGCCGAAGACGGCTCGGTGACGGCGGGTAACTCCTCGCAGCTCTCCGACGGTGCCTCGATGACCCTGGTGATGAGCCTGGAAAAAGCCCTGGCACTGGGGCTCAAGCCCAAGGCGTTCTTCCGCGGTTTCACCGTGGCCGGTTGCGAGCCGGATGAGATGGGCATCGGCCCGGTGTTCTCGGTGCCCAAGCTGCTCAAGGCGCGGGGCTTGCAGGTGGCGGACATCGACCTGTGGGAACTCAACGAGGCCTTTGCGTCGCAGTGCCTGTATGCGCGCGATCGCCTGGGCATCGATAACGCCAGGTACAACGTCAACGGTGGCTCGATTTCCATCGGCCACCCGTTCGGCATGACCGGCTCGCGGCAGGTGGGGCACCTGGTGCGTGAGCTGCAACGGCGCAATGTGCGTTATGGCATCGTCACCATGTGCGTGGGTGGCGGCATGGGCGCCACGGGGCTGTTCGAAGCCGTGCGCTAAGTTAAATGTTGGAGGGGGCGTGCCCCCTCCAACAGGTAAGCAGCGCCATATCCCAATTGGTCCACTTGCCCCTAGAATGGCCGCTCCTCCACCTCTGGCATTTTCTGGGGCACTCATGCACATCTCTTCCGGCCGCTGGGTCTACGGTTTTCTCCTGACCCTGCTGACCGCGCTGCTCTGGGGCATTCTGCCGATCAAGCTCAAGCAAGTGTTGCAGGTGATGGACCCGATCACGGTCACCTGGTTTCGCCTGGTGGTGGCCGGCAGTTGCCTGTTCGTGTACCTCGCCGCGACCAGGCGCCTGCCCAGTCGTAAGGTACTCGGCCCCAGGGGCGGCTGGCTGGTGGCGATGGCGGTGTGCGGCCTGGTGGGCAACTACGTGTTGTACCTGGTGGGCCTGAAACTGCTCAGCCCCGGCACCGCGCAACTGGTGGTGCAGATGGGCCCGATCTTCCTGATGATCGCCAGCGTGTTTGTGTTCAAGGAGCGTTTCAGCGTCGGGCAGTGCGTGGGCCTGGTGGTGTTGATCATCGGCTTCGGGCTGTTCTTCAACCAACGCCTGGAAGAGTTGCTGACGTCCCTTGGCGCCTACACCGCCGGCGTGCTGACGATCCTGCTGGCGACTTCGGTCTGGGTGTTCTATGCCCTGGGCCAGAAGCAGTTGCTGACCGTGTGGAATTCGCTGCAAGTGATGATGGTGATCTACCTGTCGTGCGCCGTGCTGCTGACGCCGTGGGCGCATCCGCTGGAAGCCCTGCAACTGAGCCCGCTGCAAGGCTGGCTGTTGCTGGCGTGCTGCATGAACACCTTGGTGGCCTATGGCGCATTTGCCGAAGCCCTGGCCCACTGGGAAGCCTCGCGGGTGAGTGCGACCCTGGCCCTGACGCCGTTGGTGACCTTTGTCGCGGTGGCGTTGGCGGCGTGGCTGTGGCCGGACTATGTGCAGGCCGAAGAGATCAATGCCCTGGGCTATTTCGGCGCGCTGGTGGTGGTGCTGGGGTCGGCGGCGGTCGCGCTGGCGCCGTCGTTGCTCGCCGGGCTCAAGGCCCGGCGGCTACGCATGGCGTCCTAGGCGCCCAGCATGTTTTCCGGGCGTACCCACTGGTCGAACTCTGCGTCGGTGAGGTAGCCCAGGTCCAGCGCCGCTTCCCGAAGGGTCAAGCCTTCGGCGTAGGCCTTCTTGGCGATCTCTGCCGACTTGTCATAGCCGATGTGCGGGTTGAGCGCCGTGACCAGCATCAGCCCGCGCTCCAGGTGCTCGGCCATTTTCGCGGCGTCGGGTTCGAGACCGGCGATGCAGTGCTCCTGGAAGTTATTGCAGCCATCGGCCAGCAGGCGGATCGATTCCAGCAAGTTGTGGATGATCACCGGCTTGTACACGTTCAACTGCAAGTGCCCCTGGCTCGCCGCGATGCCGATGGTCACGTCATTGCCCAGCACCTGGCAGGCCAGCATCGACAGCGCCTCGCACTGGGTCGGGTTGACCTTGCCGGGCATGATCGAGCTGCCGGGCTCGTTGGCCGGCAGTTTCACCTCCGCCAGGCCGGCACGCGGGCCGGAGCCCAGCAGGCGCAGGTCGTTGGCGATTTTCATCAGGGCCACGGCCAGGGTTTTCAGGGCGCCATGCAGGGTCACGATCGGTTCATGGCCGGCCAATGCGGCGAATTTGTTCGGCGCGGTGACGAAAGGCAGGCCCGACAAGGCCGCCAACTCCGAAGCAATTGCTTCGCTGAAGCCATGGGGCGCATTGAGCCCGGTGCCCACCGCCGTACCGCCCTGGGCCAGCTCGCATACCTGGGGCAGGGCGCTGCGGATCGCCCGTTCGGCGTAGTCGAGCTGGGCGATAAACGCCGAGATCTCCTGGCCGAAGGTGATCGGCGTGGCGTCCATCATGTGGGTGCGGCCCGTCTTCACCAGCCTTGCATGCCGCGCCGACAACTCCGCGAGGCCGCCGGACAGCGTATTGATCGCCGGCAACAACTGCTGGTGCACCGCTTGCACCGCCGCAATGCTCATGGCCGTAGGGAAGCAGTCGTTGGAGCTTTGGGAGCGGTTCACATGATCGTTGGGGTGCACCGGGCTCTTGCCGCCACGGGGCTTGCCCGACAGCTCGTTGGCGCGGCCGGCGATGACCTCGTTGGCGTTCATGTTGCTCTGGGTGCCGCTGCCGGTTTGCCAGACGACCAGGGGGAACTGGTCATCATGTTGGCCATCGAGCACTTCGTCGGCGGCCTGTTCGATCAGGCGGGCAATGTCGGCGGGCAGGTCGCCGTTGCGGTCGTTGACGCGGGCGGCGGCCTTCTTGATCAGGGCCAGTGCGTGCAGTACCGCGAGGGGCATGCGCTGTTCGCCGATGGCGAAATTCACCAGCGAACGTTGGGTCTGGGCGCCCCAGTAAGCGTCATCCGGGACTTCCACTTCTCCCAGGCTGTCGGTTTCGATACGGCTCATCGGGCACACTCCTTCAGGTTCGTTTGCGCAGTTTAGGCCCTGATCGGCCTGGGGGGTTCCCTAAAAGACTTTTCATCGGATTCATTCACTGCAATCCGCGCCCGGTCAGGCCCGGGGTTGAGCCGCAGCGTTTTTTAGGCGCAGAATGGGCGCCCTTGGGGTCTTACCTCGCCTGCTAGAAAAGGAAACTCGATGACTCGTCTTCGTGCCATCTGTACCGCGGTTGCTCTGGTTTGCGCCAGCGGCCAGGTTTTTGCCGATACCGCCAGCCACAACGCCAGTGCCGAAGCCTTCCTTACCCTGGCCCATGCCGACAAGCTGGGTACCCCGGTGTACATGCAAGTGCAGCAAATGTTCGCCCAGCGTTTCGAACAGACCAAGGCGCCTGCCGCCAAGCAGTCCGTACTGGACAGCTACCAGGCCAAGGCCAACGCCGCCCTGGACCAGGCCATCGGCTGGCCGAAGCTGAAGCCGGACATGGTCAAGCTCTACACCACCAACTTCAGCGAATCCGAGCTCAAGGACCTGGTTGCCTTCTACCAGTCGCCACTGGGCAAGAAAGTCCTGGAAAAAATGCCGCAGCTGACCCAGCAATCGGCCCAGATGACCCAGGCCAAGCTGGAAAGCGCCGTGCCGGTGGTGAACAAGCTGTTGGAAGACATGACCAACGAGCTGACGCCAAAAGCCGCCGCACCGGCCAAGAAGAAGTAAGCAGGAATGACCATGCAACAGCGTATCGAGACGGCGCTCGCCGCCCTGGCCCCGGAGCACTTGAGCGTGCTGGATGAAAGCCATATGCACAGCCGTGGGTTGCAGACCCACTTCAAGGCCGTGCTGGTCAGCCAGCAGTTCGAGGGGCTTAACCGCGTCAAGCGCCACCAGAAGGTCTACGCCACCCTGGGTGACCTGATGAGCGAATTTCATGCGCTGGCGCTGCATACCTACACGCCCGAAGAATGGGCGAAAATCGACGCAGCCCCGGCCTCGCCGACCTGCGCCGGCGGGCATAGCTGATACGCGGGTGTCTCTGACACCCTGCATTTGCTAGAATCCGCAGCGCGCCGCTCAGCCGGCGCGTTTTTTTTGCATCCGGTTCACCCCTTACGAGGGTAGCCACCTGGAGAGAACACCCATGACTCAACCGATTGTCGTGGCGGCACTGTATAAGTTCGTCACCCTCGAAGATTACGTCGCCCTGCGCGAGCCCTTGCTGCAGGCGATGGTCGATAACGGCATCAAAGGCACCTTGCTGATCGCCGAAGAAGGCATCAACGGCACCGTTTCCGGCAGCCGCGAAGGCATTGATGGCCTGATGGCCTGGCTGAAGAACGACCCGCGCATGGACGACATCGACCATAAAGAGTCGTACTGCGATGAGCAGCCGTTCTACCGCACCAAGGTCAAGCTCAAGAAAGAGATCGTGACCCTGGGCGTCGAAGGCGTCGACCCGAACAAGAAAGTCGGCACCTATGTCGACCCGCAGGACTGGAACGCGCTGATCAGCGACCCCGAAGTGCTGTTGATCGACACCCGCAACGACTACGAAGTGTCGATCGGCACCTTCGAAGGCGCTATCGACCCGAAAACCACCAGTTTTCGCGAATTTCCCGCCTATATCAAAGCCAACTTCGACCCGGCCAGACACAAAAAGGTCGCCATGTTCTGCACTGGCGGCATTCGTTGCGAGAAGGCGTCGAGCTACATGCTCAGCGAAGGTTTCGATGAGGTCTACCACCTCAAGGGCGGCATCCTGAAGTACCTCGAAGAGGTGCCGCAGGCAGAAACCAAATGGCAGGGCGACTGCTTTGTGTTCGACAATCGCGTCACTGTGCGCCACGACCTGAGCGAAGGCGACTACGATCAATGTCATGCCTGCCGCACACCGGTGAGCGCCTCCGACCGCGCATCCGAACACTATGTGGCTGGCATCAGCTGCCCCCATTGCTGGGATAAGCTGCCGGAGAAAACCCGTCGCAGCGCGATCGACCGGCAAAAGCAGATTGAGCTGGCCAAGGCCCGCAATATGCCGCACCCGATTGGCTACAACTACAAGCAAACTCCTTCCGAGGCCTGACCCATGCCCGCGCGCCTGCTCTATGTGATGGACCCGATGTGTTCCTGGTGCTGGGGCTTTGCCCCGGTGGCGCAGGCGCTGGTCGAGCAGGCCCAGGCGGCCGGCGTGGACGTGCACCTGGTGGTGGGCGGCTTGCGCACCGGCAGCGGCGCGGCACTGGAACCGACCACGCGGCGCTACATCCTCGAGCACTGGCAGGCGGTCACCGACGCCACCGGCCAGCCGTTCAAGCGCGATGGCGCGTTGCCTGACGGCTTTGTCTATGACACCGAGCCTGCCTGCCGTGCCATCGTCACCGCGCGCAGCCTGGCGCCGGATTGCGCGTGGAAGCTATTGGGGCTGATCCAGCGCGCGTTTTATGTCGAGGGCCGCGACGTGACCCTCGCCAGCGTGCTGGTGGAACTGGCTGAGGAGGCGGGTATCCCGCGCATTGAGTTTGCCGGCGCATTCGACCGTGCCGAGCAGCATGCCGCGACCGCCGCTGACTTCACCTGGGTCCAGGACCTGGGCATCGCCGGGTTTCCGACCTTGCTCGCCGAGCGTAACGGCCAGTTGGCGCTGCTGACTAACGGCTACCAGCCGCTGTCCGAGCTGTCACCGTTGTTGGGGCGATGGCTGGAGCGAGCAACCTGTGCATGACCAGTCACCACGCACCGACCGACTGACCTGGGCGGAAATTCGCCGCCTGGCCCTGCGACACAAGAAGTCCCTGTGGATCGCCAATGGCGTCGCCGTGCTGGCGACCCTGTGCAGTGTGCCGATTCCCCTGCTGTTGCCGTTGCTGGTGGACGAAGTACTGCTGGGCCATGGCGACGCCGCGCTCAAGGTGATGAACCACCTATTGCCCCTGGGTTGGCAGAAGGCGGCCGGCTATATCGGCCTGATGCTGATGGTGACGCTGTTTCTGCGTTGTGGCGCGCTGCTGTTCAACGTGGTGCAGGCGCGGTTGTTTGCGCGCTTGGCCAAGGACATCGTGTACCGCATCCGCGTGCGCCTGATCGAGCGGCTCAAGCGTATCTCCCTGGGCGAGTACGAAAGCCTGGGCAGCGGGACCGTCACCACCCACCTGGTCACCGACCTGGATACGCTGGACAAGTTTGTCGGTGAAACCCTCAGCCGTTTCCTGGTGGCCATGCTGACCCTGGTGGGTACCTCGGCGATCCTGGTGTGGATGCATTGGCAACTGGCGCTGCTGATCCTGCTGTTCAACCCGTTGGTGATCTACGCCACGGTGCAGTTGGGCAAGCGCGTCAAGCACCTGAAGAAGCTGGAAAACGACAGCACCTCGCGCTTTACCCAGGCCCTGACCGAAACCCTGGATGCCATCCAGGAAGTGCGCGCCGGCAACCGCCAGGGCTTTTTCCTCGGGCGCCTCGGCCAGCGGGCCCAGGAAGTGCGTGACTACGCCATTCATTCGCAATGGAAAACCGACGCTTCGAGCCGCGCCAGTGGGTTGCTGTTCCAGTTCGGTATCGACATCTTCCGTGCGGCGGCGATGCTCACCGTGCTGTTTTCCGACCTGTCCATCGGCCAGATGCTCGCGGTGTTCAGCTACCTGTGGTTCATGATCGGCCCGGTGGAGCAACTGCTGAACCTGCAATACGCCTACTACGCAGCGGGCGGGGCGCTGACACGGATCAACGAGCTGCTGGCGCGCGCCGATGAGCCGCAATACACCGGCGGTGCAGACCCGTTCACCGGGCACGACACCGTGGGCATCGAAGTGCGCGGCCTGGATTTCGGCTACGGCGAAGAGCTGGTACTCGACCAGTTGAACCTGGCCATCGCGCCCGGTGAGAAGGTGGCAATCGTCGGCGCCAGCGGTGGTGGCAAAAGCACCCTGGTGCAACTGTTGCTCGGGCTCTACACGCCCCAGGCGGGCAGTATCCGGTTTGGCGGTGCCACCCAGCAGGAGATTGGCCTGGAGACCCTTCGCGAGCATGTGGCGGTGGTGCTGCAACACCCGGCGCTGTTCAACGACACCGTGCGCGCCAACTTGACCATGGGCCGTGAGCGCAGTGACCAGGCGTGCTGGCAGGCGCTGGAAATCGCCCAGCTGGAGGCGACGGTCAAGGCCTTGCCCCAGGGCCTGGACAGTGTGGTCGGGCGTTCCGGCGTACGCTTTTCCGGGGGCCAGCGCCAACGCCTGGCGATTGCGCGCATGGTCCTGGCCGAACCCAAGGTGGTGATACTCGACGAAGCAACCTCGGCCCTGGACGCCGCCACCGAGTACAACCTGCACCAGGCGCTGGCGCGGTTCCTCAGTGGCCGTACTACACTGATCATCGCCCACCGTCTGTCGGCGGTAAAACAAGCTGATCGAGTGTTAGTGTTTGACGGTGGTCATATTGCTGAGGATGGCGATCATCAGCAATTGATCGCCGATGGCGGTCTTTACGCCAAACTCTATGGGCACTTGCAGCAAATACGTTGATTTAGCCTAGGCTGTGCTATCGGAAGTGGGTGTTTGCGTGCGTTTCCAGCAGTGCATATGCAAGGGACTTCATGAAGCAAAAGCGGACTTTCGGAACGCCTCGGCTATTGGGCATTGTCTGGCCCTTTATCGCCGTCGTGCTGTTCCAGGCATTGTTGGGTTGCGTCAGTCTCTACGTGCTTTCAGCGGTGCGTGGTTATGTGGGCGGCGAGAGCCTGTGGTCCAAGGGCCAGAAGGACGCGATCTATTACCTGACGCTGTATGCCGATAACCGCGCCGAAACCACCTACCTCAAATATCAGCAGGCCATTGCCGTGCCTCAGGGCGGCCATGAGTTGCGCATTGCCCTGGACCGTCCCAGCCCTGACCTGGCCGCGGCGCGCCTGGGCATCCTCAAGGGCGGCAACCACCCGGACGATGTGTCCAGCCTGATCTGGCTGTACCTGAATTTTCGGCATTTCAGCTACCTGGAAAAAGCCATTGAGCTGTGGACCGTGGGCGATGGCTACCTGGTTGAGTTGGACGAGCTGGCCCGCGAGATGCACCGAGCGATCAATGCCGACCAGCAGGTCAATCCCAATGAAGTCCGGCAGTGGAAAGCCCGTATCACCGCGATCAATGAGGGCGTGACCCCCGCCGCCAAATCCTTCAGTGACGCCCTGGGCGAAGGCTCGCGGATGATTCTGCGGTTGCTGCTGATCACCAACCTGGCGACGGCCCTGGGCCTGATTGTGCTGGCGCTGTTGCGTACCCATAAGCTACTGGCCCAGCGTCACGCGTTCGCCAATGCCCTGCAGGCCGAGAAGGAGCGTGCGCAGATCACCCTGGAGTCGATTGGCGACGGGGTGATCACCACCACTGTGGACGGGACCATTACCTATATGAACCCGGCAGCCGAGGCGATGACTCACTGGAACTCGGCGCAGGCCCAAGGCCTGCCCCTGGCGGCACTGTTCAACCTGCTCGATGACAATGCGCAGCCGGATGGTTTTACCCTGATCGAACACATCGTCAAGGGCCGGTTCAAGGGCGGCAGCGAGCATTCGAAAACCATCCAGCGCCTGGACGGCAGCACGGTCTCCGTCACCCTGGTGGGGGCGCCGATCCTTAG